>Ga0307374_10002802_pt1 | contig 30546 bp, 28 predicted proteins | sample OX3MG_FD_202532 | JGI IMG/M metagenome (GOLD analysis project Ga0307374, IMG submission 202532) | Soil microbial communities from Risofladan, Vaasa, Finland - OX-3 | ecosystem: Environmental > Terrestrial > Soil > Coastal area > Acid sulfate soil | place: Finland: Risofladan, Vaasa | collected... | reverse complement strand
GCCTTCTCCAAGGGTCCACCATCCCAGTAGGCGGTGCCGGCCCTTGGCATACATTAGGCTGGCCGAAGGAAATTGGACCAGGACGACCGTGTACGCGAGAGCCAGCACCCACAGCAGGGAATAACTCGACACATAGCGTTCGCCGATCCAGATGCGCAGCAGCGATTTGCCGTCGAGAATTGCGAGGCAGCCGATATAGAGGCTGATAATGGCGGTTACCTTTGTGCTGCGGAAAAAGAAATCCGAAAGTTCCTTCGCCCGCGACTGGCCGTCGAGAGCGCTCATGCGCGGCATCAGAGGGCTGGTAAATAATCCGACGATCCCCCGAAAATTATCCATCAGGCGGCCGACGATGCTGAAGGGAGTCACAAGGGCAACGGTGAGAACTTTGCCGATAACGGCGGAATCCACGGAGTAGCGCAGGTAGTCGCCCCCATAACTGAGATATGCAAAAAAACTGTAGCCAAGCACCTCGCGAGTGCGTGACCAGCTGAAAAGCCGCGGCCAGAGCACCGCACCCGGGTCGGCCCGGCGCACCAAACCCCAATACAGTGGCAGCGAGAGTACTTCCATTCCCAGCGCCACGCCCGCGACCCCCAGCAGCCCATATCCCAGGCGAAGAGCCACGACGAACAAAACCGCCCGGATCGTCGTAGTGACGATTATGGCTAAATTGGAAAGGTCGAAACGCTGCAGGCCGGTCAGATAATTGTTTAATCCTCGGACTGGACAATCAATCGCTACACTCAGGCCAACCAACACAACAAGCCAGCCGAACAACGGACGCGACGCCGCGGCAATGTGGAAAAATCGTGGAAGAATGAAAACCATGATGGGCGTGAGGCCGAGGGCAAGCAGGGAAATCCCCATCATCAGCGCCATCACCGTGGCGAAAATCTGATCCAGCCCCTGACGCTCGTCCTTCCCTGTTAGCCGCGCAACGAACCGCTGGAAAGTAAGCCGCAAGCCCGAATCCATCAAGCTGTACGACCCCAGGAGGGACAGAGTTAGCGCCCAGATGCCGTACTCGAAATCTCCCAGCCCATGAATCAGAATAGGCGTCAAAATAATCGTAACAATCGTCCAAACCAGCTTGCTGGCGATGTTCCAAGCAATGTTCCGCGTCGTGGAGACACCCTTCGGAATGGAACGATCCCGGTCGTTCTTGGGGAGCTTCCCCGGAATATGCACAGCCGTGTTGGACCGGTTATCCATTGAGTTCAATCATTTCCAGGAGTCAAGTGCGGAGGTTTCAGTTTCCAGAATGCCCCTTCTGCTCATCACGAAACGCTGCCCACCTGCTCCGGTTCCGGAGCGAGCGTGGGGCTAGCATCAGAAAGGGCTGGTTTCTCTTCTTTTTTGGCCGCTGCTCGCGCCATGCTGACCATGCACATCGAGAGAAAAATCACCAGCCAGAAGTCCTTCAGGTACTCAATCGAGACAGTAAGAGCATCCACAGAGTAGCCCGCCAATCCGGCTTCCATCCCCAATGCGGCCAGCTCCAGAAAGCGGTTCTTCGACTGGCTGCTCATGCGGCGAACCTTTTCAAGCGTGCGATAGGTGAAAAAGAGCAGTGCCAGAAAGAGCAGCAGTGCAGGGATGCCCAGTTCCGCGGCAATTTCCAGATACGTGTTGTGCGCGAGACTTTGTTCTTTGAACGTGCCCGTTTCGTACTCCAAGACGAGCGGCTTGAAGTTTCCCAGGCCAACACCCAAGAGAGGATGTCTTTCCACCATGTGTAGCCCGCCCTCCCATGCCGCCGTGCGAGTCTGGATATTTTCCGTATCCCGCCAGGTCGGGTGAAGGAAGCGCTGCACCGGGGAATAGGGTGCAATCAAAAGAATGGGGACAACGATAGCGAAGATAAGTGCCAGGTTTCGGAAACGGTTTCGCGACTTATATACCGCGACGAGGAGGCCCGCGGTCAGGCCCAGAAATCCCCCTCGCGACGCGCCAAGAATTGCCGCCAGAACACTGATGCCCATGCAGCCAAGGAAAAACAAACGCTCCCACCGCGGCCTTTTGTCTCGCGTCAAATAAAACGCGATCGGCGCGGAAATCGCCACAATAGCAGCGAACGCGTTTGAGTCGCCGACCACCCATCCCGGACGAAAGTCAGCGATGCCGCCACCTTTCTGCCACTCCCGGAGGACATAAAGTGAAGCGAAGGCGACCGAGCCTATGAAAACCATCAGGACCAGCCGTAAACGTTTCGGATTATCCACCACGGACAGCGTCACGAAAAACAGAACCACCAGGGCCGTGTACGTCAGGAAAGGGCCGGATATCAATTTCGGAAAGGGCTGAGTAAAATAGGAAATCACCGCAATCAAGTAAGACGCTACGAAAAGCCGCGCCTGCCACGTTTCAAAGAAGCGCGGAGCCATCCGGCGGAAGCCAAGATGAACGACGGCATAGACCGCGCAAACCGCGCCTACATAGTAAAACAACGTCAAGCCCGCGATCTGCATGTCCCAGATCGGGTGCCTGTCGTAAGGCATGATCCAGATCAAGAAGTAAAAGAAGATCACTTCAGTATTCCTTTTCCGCCACAGTCCGGCGACAGAGAACAAGAATTACCCGGCCATCCACATGTGGACGAACGCCCGTTGCCGCTGCCTCAATTCTCACGATGTCTCCTCACAACTCCCGCGTAGGCCGGGATGCTCCGCTGCGCGAACATTTGCTTTTCACTTCGCGACCGGGACAGTGCCTTGCTCCCCGCGCAAGGCCGAAGCGACCGGCGTATTCCCATAACTGATCACGATGGACTCGAGCATGCCGTCGAGCGTCTTCGTGGGGCGATAACCAAGAAGCTCGCGAATCCGCGTGAGGTTCGGAATGCGCCGGTGCATGTCCTCGAATCCCGCTTCGTACGCCTGGTCATAAGGAATCATGCGAACCGCGGACTGGGAGCCTGTGATCCTCTTGATCCTGTCGGCTAACGCCAAGATCGTAACTTCTTCATCGTTCCCGATGTTAAAGACTCTGCCAACCGCTTTGGGCTGGTCCCCGAGTCCAATCAGGGCATTCACAACGTCGCCAACCCAGCCGAAACAGCGGCTCTGGGAACCGTCGCCGAAAACTGTGATTGGCTCGCCGGCCAATGCCTGTCGGATGAAATTCGGCACGACCATTCCATAGTGGCCGGTCTGGCGGGGACCGATGGTATTGAACAGCCGGACCACAATCGTCGGGAGTTTCTTTTCCCGCCAGTACGCAAGCGCGAGAAATTCATCAATGGCCTTCGAGCACGCGTAGCTCCAGCGGCCCTTGTCAGGCGGTCCGATAACCAAATCGTCATCTTCGCTGAAGGGGAACTTCTGGCTCTTTCCGTACACTTCGGAAGTGGAGGTAATCAATACCTTCTTAAGTTTCTTGGCGGCGAGTTCCAGGACCAGCTCGGTGGCGCGAACGTTTGTCTCGATGGTGCGGACAGGAGATTCGACGATCAAACGGACCCCGACCGCAGCAGCGAGGTGATAAATCATGTCGCACTGGTCCACCAGCTCGGCGAGCACGGGCCGGTTCATCACCGTGTCAATGACGTACCGGAAGTTTTTATGGGACCGGAAAGCCTCGATGTTTTCGATCGAACCCGTCGAAAGATCATCAATAATCATGACCTGATGGCCACGGCGAAGGAGCTCTTCCGCCAAATGGGATCCGACAAATCCTGCTCCGCCTGTAATCAGATATCGCATGTCTTCTCCTGAAGAATTGATTTACGCAACCCAAAACTGCCTCAAATCTGCGGCTGTTCGCGGTGCCGCGCCCAGCGCACCCAAAGGTTCGGCCGTCCCTGATCCAAGATCGACAAATATTTGATTGCCTTCCGAGTCATCGGCGTGCGGTCGTTCCGAATTTGCTTCAAGCCAACCACGCCGTCTCGGATACCCGCCACGTAGTAACCAAAACACCGTGTCCGCAGAGCAAAGAGAAACATCACTGCCATACGAGGCAGCACGAATTTTAGTCCTCGGTAAAAATGGAAATCCTTGTACGCGAGCCAAATCCAATTTCGTGTGTGAAAGTAAATTGACCTTCCCCCAATCCTTCCCTCCGGCGACATCAGGTGAAAGACCCGGACCCGCGGGCAATACAGCATCCGCAGCCCATGTTCAATCATGCGAAAAGCAAGGTCGCCGCCTTCGTGGCATATGAACAATGGTTCGTAATAAAAGCCCACCCTCTCGAACGCTGTTCGGCGAAAGGCACTCGCGCCCTCCGGCAGAAAATATGTTTCAAATTCCGTCTGGCCGAACTCTTTCCAGAATTTTGGGTGACACCACTCTCTTAGCCGAAGCTCCCCGGTGTCAGCGTCACAAATTTGGAACACCAGAACGTGGATGTCCGGCCTTTCCTGAAACGCCTTGACCATCTTGGAAAGTTCAAAGGGTGAGGCCAGCGGCACATCGTTATCGAGCGTCACGATGAATTCGCCATGTGCCTGGCGGATGCCCGCATTGCGCCCTGCACAGCTGCCCATGTTCCGCTCGAGTTCCATCAGTTGGATATCAGGTCCCTGTTCGGCAACGACACTCCTGATGTCCTCCTCCGAATGGTTATCAACAACAATGATTTCTCGATTCGGATAATCTTGGCGCACCACGGAACCCAGAGTCATGGCGAGCGCTTCGCGCCGCTTGTAATTCAAAATAACGATACTCACCAAAGGCGTGTCTGTGGCGGGCATCTCTCGCTTCGCACTCGATGATTCCAGGAAAGCATCCCGCGATGCCTGTGGCTTGCTGGCGGGCACTTGGGCGGAGCTCACGAGCGTGTCCTTTCCAGAAATTGGCGATAGTTGGCGGCAATTTCCGAGGCGAGCCACTGCCAACTACCGGCGGCACTTGTCGAGGAGCTGACCACCGGCAACCACTGGCCGATGCCCAGAAGCTCGCGATCATCCCCGGAAGGCGAATCCGCGCTGCGCTCCGCATTGGGCAGCCGGGCGAGCGATTCGATCGCGGCGGCATAGACCCAAGTTCGCGGAGAAGCTTTTCGGGCGAGGCGGATCCATCGCGGCCAGTGCCGCCAACTGCGGTGCCAGCCGCAGGCCCTCAGCACGTACAGCCAGCCGCGAATCCTTTTCCGGGCAGGCTGCCTTTGCATCCATCGCCGGAGTAAATCTCCGTCGGAAAATTGCTCCTCGGCGCCCGTAAGTTGCTGCAATTCCCATTTCTCAAGTAACCTCGCGTAATCCAAGGCGCTCGCACAAAAATTGGAGACAGATTCCGGCAGATCATCGCAAGGGCGGAGTTTCCAGCGCGTGCAGTTGCCGACTTGCCGTGCGAACGGGCGCAGATCGAAAGGCCAGTGGTAGCCCTCGGTATCCTTTTCAGCCAGAGCGCGCAGTTTTTCCTCGCGTTCCCGGTACTCGGGGGCGTAGGAACCGGCAAAAATCAGCAGCGACGTGGCCATGTCGAGATAAAGCTTCACGGCGCGGTATTGCAGCCTTCCGGGCTGATCGGCGGAAGCGCTCGGCGATTTCGCGATAATTTCCAGGAGCTCGATCAGTCGGTTATTGAGCAAGCGCCACGCATCCTCGCGGCTCAATTCCGAGGCCTGGAATTCCGGGATCAGCGCGAGTATGCTCGTGTCGCCATAAATCACGCGGCCGCGATTTCGCAGTTCATAGCTGGAAACGTGTTTCGGCAACTTTTGCAAGTAGACCGGATGAACAGCGCTCAGATCGATCTGGGCGTGCAGCTCACGGCCACGAAGGACCTCTTCGATCCTTTCGCTGATTGACAGAGTCTGAGGTCTCCCAGGTAGAGGGGCGCCGCCATGGAAAATCAGAAAAAATTCCGCGTCGCCGCGGAGAGTCCATCCCTCGCCAGCGCGCTGGAAAGTTGCCTCATCTCGCGCCAGGCTGCCCGTCAAAATAATGGCGCGGAGGGAATCGCCGAAGGCCGAAAGGCAGACGGAAGCCACTGTTTCACAGATGAATCCCCTCACGTTCTGCGACAGTTCGAGATCACCAGACCCCGTCATCGTCTCCAATCCTGCACTGGCTTCAATCATTGCTTGACTCTCGCGACGCGGGGCGAGGCTGGGCTTTTCGCCCCTCCGAACCCAGGAGTCGCTGCACGGTTTTCGGGATTTCAGCGGCGCCTCGGATCATCACATCAGCCATCTGGCACAGTTCGCCTACACGGGGAGACTCGTGATGGCCCTCTGACGCCAAATATATGGACTTGCAATTCGCGGCGCGCGCCGCCTCAAGATCGTTTGCAGAATCTCCGATCAACACCGAACGGCTGAGATCCAGCCGCCAATCCGCGGCAGCTCTGGTCAGCAGACCCGTCTGCGGCTTTCTGCACGCGCAATTCTCTTCGGGAGTATGCTGGCAATAATAGACGGCATCGACTCGACCGCCGGAATTTTTGACCTCAGTCACAAATCGGTATGTCAGATCGCGAAGAGAAGCGCCCTTCACGAGGCCTTTGCCGACGCCGGCCTGATTGGAAACAACGATGATCGGAAGACCCAATTCAGCCAACTCCGCAATCGCTTCGCGGATCCCGGCGACAAACCGGAATTCATCCCAGCGTGTAACGTACCCAGGATGAATTCGTTCGTTGATGATGCCATCCCGGTCCAGCAGAATGGCTGGCCGATGCCCCGTCAACGGGGGGCTGGAAAAAATGAACGGCAGAATTCCATTCATTTCTCGCCTCTCGTTGACGAACTTCCGGTTCCGGAATGAGAGTCGAACTCTTCGGTCAAATACTGCGACAAAATATGATTCAAGCTGAGGTGGAAGTCTTCCACCTGGCCGTAATTTCTTGACGACACGGTCAGATCCACTTGCACCAGCTCCTTCAGCTTTCCCCCTCCAAATCCGATGAATCCAATGGTCGTCGCTTTTTTCTCATTCGCCTGTTTCACCGCGCGCAGAACGTTCGGAGAATTACCCGAAGCAGAAATCGCGATGACCACGTCACCGGGGCGCAGGAGATTCTCCAGTTGCTGGCTGAAGACTTCCTCGTAGTTGACATCGTTGGCCCATGCGGTAATCAGCCCGATGTTGTCGGCCAGGCTGACCATACGGAGCCGCGGCCTGGCGTTCTTGCTCGTTCCCTTGCCCAAATCCACCGCCATGTGTGAAGACGTGGACGCGCTGCCGCCATTCCCAAGCACGAAGATCGTCCGGCCAGCTCGTTGCGCGTCGCGCAGAATCTCAACCACTTGCTCCAGCTTTTCCGCGGACAGCTCGTCGAAGCATTGCTGCAGGCCGGCAAAATAAGAAGAAACGAATTCGCGCAACATCGCTTAGCTCCCCACGTAAATGATCTTGCTGCCTTCGGGTTCAAATTCGAAGGTCATTTCCCGCAGCTCTCCCAGTGCGCTTCGAACTGCGGCGTGATGCTGCGGAGTGCAAAAAATCATCAAGAAGCCGCCGCTCCCCGCGCCCAGTAATTTGCCTCCCAGGGATCCCGCCGCTCGCGCGCGTTCATAAAATTCATCGATGCGCGCGTTGGATATCGAATTCGTCAGCTTCCGCTTGCACATCCAGGATTCGTGAAGAATTTCGCCTAATTCCGTCAAACCCGATCCGCGAATCAGCACGGCATGGAAGCGATCGACGAAATCGCGCATCCTCCGTAGGTATTCCCTCTTGTGGTCGGTATTGCGTGATTGCTCTCCTAGAACTTCGCGAGCCTCCCGGCTTCCGCCCACATAAAAAAACAGGAGATGCTCAAACAGCGTTCGTTTCGTCTCAGGCGAACAAATTACAGGATCTACGTAGACAGTCCCATCCTCATTAAACCGGTAGCGGCGCAGACCGCCAAAGGCTGCGGCGTATTGGTCCTGCTTTCCAATCGGCTCACCCAGGACATCAATTTCCAGGTGGCAAGCCTCTCGTGCCAGATCCTCGGCGACCATGTGGCGGCCTTGAAACGCATAGAGCGCGTGCAGCAGGCCGACAGTGAAACTGCTCGAAGACCCAAGCCCGCTTCCGGAAGGGATGTCGGCGATCGAAGTCGCCTCGATTCCATTGCGCAAATTCGCCAGCTTCAGGCTCTCTCGAAACAGGGGGTGCTGAACCTGTTCGGCCGAATCCACAATTTCCGTCTTGGAGTAGCTAATCCTCAAGGAATCATCAAACCTCTTATTCACCGTGATATAGACATATTTTCGGACCGTCATGCTTATTACGGCACCTGGCTCCCGGGAGTAAAACGACGGAAGATCGGTGCCGCCACCGACAAAGCTCACTCGAAATGGGGTGCGCGAAATGATCATGAGTGCGCCGCTGCGAATTCTTCCAAACGATCATGCGTGCCGATATCGAAGAATTTTTGCGGCGTAATGAAAGCTCGAAGCTGCCGCTGGGAAATCAGTCGCGGATAGATCTGCTGCTCGAGTGAAATCGCTGTCCCGGACGGAAGTGCGTCAAATACTTCCTTGCGAAAGCACAGAACTCCCGCCTCCACGTATTTCAATTCCGGATTTTCCGTCCCCTTTTCATAGCGAACCACATATCCGCCAGCATCCAGGGCAACGTTGTTCTGCACTCCCGTGTCGCCCAGCTTGTTGTCGTACGCCACCACCAGGCCTAGCGATTTCGCTTTCTGAAAGCACTCCTGCACGCGTCGATAGTCGATCGGCAAAAACGAATCGCCATAAATGACCAGAAACTCCGCATCGAGAAGGTCCCGCGCGTTACGGATGGCCCCAGCGGTCCCCAACGGGCTTGGTTCCCAGGAATACTCGATGTCAACTCCAAAACGGCTCCCATCGCCAAAGTGCTCCTGAATATGCTCCCCCAAGTAGCTGAGAAGCACGAGCACCTTGCGGAAATCATGCTTCTGCAAATGCTGGATGATGTACTCCAGAAAAGGGCGTCCGCCAACTTCCACCATCGGCTTGGGAATTCGTTCCGTAATCGGCCGCAGACGCGTTCCCAGTCCTCCCGCTAAGATGACGGCTTGCATTCAAGCTCTCCTGTCAGTTCCTCAACCGCCCGTTGGACAGCCTCATCCGACTTCATCGCGGGCTTCCAACCCAGCCTCTCCAATTTCCCGCAATCCAGGCTCACCTGCGGTACATCTCCGACCCACCCTCTCTTGCCCCCGGTGTAGATCAGTTCCACGCCAGAGAGCTCCATTGTGGCCAGCAGCATTTCGGCGATTTTGGAGACGGCCGTATTTCCGTCGCACCCGAGGTTGAAAAAATTGAGCGGTTCGCTCGCGTGGCGCCAGCCAAACAGGATCCCGTCCACGCACTCTTGCACGTGCAAATAAGGTTTTGCCTGCTGGCCGTCCCCCAGGATCTCCAATTGACGCGAATTCTTTTGAAGCTTGCGGATGAAATCCACAATCACTCCATGCGTTCCGTGGCGCCCGCAGATGTTGGCAAAACGGAAAATCCACGCTTGCAATCCATAGTTATGGCAAAAGGCGCTGATCAAGCCTTCGCACGCAAGCTTGCTCGCTCCATACAGTGAGATCGGGAATAGCGGGCCGTAATTCTCGGGCGTGGGTACGACGCTGGGTTCGCCGTAGACCACCGAGCTCGAGGAGAAAACGAGCCGCGAAACGCTCGTTCTCCGCATCGCCTCGAGAACATTGTACGTGGCCAGCGTCCCTTGACGCAGATCCAGGTCGCTCTGCCGCCGGCTTTCCGTAATATCGGAATTCGCCGCCAAGTGGAAGACCGCTTCGTGTCCTTCGATCGCTCTCGTCAGCTTCGGCAGGTCCAGAAGATCCCCCTCCACGAACCGGAACTGCGCGCTTTTCTCGCACTCACGCAAAAATTCTCGCGACCCGGCGCTCAGGTCATCATAGACCGTGACCCCATGGCCCTCCGCAACGAGCCGCTCCGCCAAGTTGCTGCCGATAAATCCCGCGCCGCCTGTCACAAAGATTCGCATATCGAAGGCCCCAGTCTTTCAGTCAGCCGATTCCCACCGCTTTCAGGCTGATGATTCATTTCCGGCATTCTTCCATTTGCGCCTGGCCTCCCACCGGAATCAGTTCGGGAGACTGGTGCCCTTTCTCATGCCAGGAGCGCAGATAACAATCCTGCGTGCGCTCAATCATCACGTCTTTTCCGAAGAGCTCGAGAACTCGCTCGTGCCCTTTGCGAGCCATGCTCGCTCTCTGCTCCGGATTTGCGAGCATTTGGATAATTGCTTTTGCCAAGCTCGCGGAATCGCCCGGAGGAACCAGTAAACCTGTTTCGCCGTCAGTCAGAACCTCAGGCGTGCCGTCCACCGCTGTAGCGACCATGGGTTTGCCCGATGCCAGTGCTTCGACCACGGCAACGGGCAGACCCTCGTAATACGACGGGAGTACGCATATATCCGCCAGCGCCAGCCACGGCAGCAAATCCGGCTGGTAGCCCGTGAAACGCACGGAACTCTGGAGTCCGAGTTCGGCCACGCGCTGCTCTAACTCCGATCGCAGCGCGCCGTCACTCAGGCAAACAAGCCGGGCGCGCGGGAATTCGCGGAGGATCAATGGTAATGCGTCGATCAAAACGCGATGCCCCTTCTGCGGTTCCAAGCGTCCGGCCACCAGAAGCACTGGATCGCTCACATCGAAACCCAGGCGCGTCTTCAGCTCCAGGGGAACCGCCGCGGAGGGATTGAAACGCTCGAAGCGGACCCCGGGGTAAATCACCGTTATTCTTTCCGCGGGGAGTCCTTTATCCTTCACAAGGTAGCGCGCATTCGCTTCGGAGACCGCGATCATGCGATCGACCGTACGACCCACAAGGCGGTCCACCACAAAACTTCCTTTGACCCACCCGTGACGCCACGATTCCCGCCCGTGCGAAGTTTCGATGATTAGAGGAACGCCGCATATTCGGCCGAGAGGAGAAGCAAGGCGGCTGGCCTGAAACATGTGCGAATGCAGAATGTCCACTCGCTGTTGGCGCAGAATGCCGCAAAATCGAAAAGCAGCGCTCATTCGGTTCGGCTTCCGCCGATCGAAAGGAATCACTTCAACGTCCGCGGGGATGTCCTGGCCCAAAGCGGGAATTAACTCCGGCGGACAGGCCAGCAATGGCCGGAAACGCCGCCGGTCCAGTCCCTGCAGATGCAGGAGGATATGCTCCTCCACACCGCCGCGAAAGGTCGTAATCGTGAAGTGCAAAACGGTAAGAGGCAGACGCCTCATCGTGCACCCTGGGCAATTTCCGACATGTATGGATAGAGATCCGCGATTGTTTGCATTTCATTTGCCGGCTTTTCGCTGCTTAGAAAGACGGCATCGGAATGCGCGTCGTCAGGATGGTAGCCGTGCATCCCAACTGGTTTCCATTGCCGGCCGTTGAAATTGCTGCGGGTCATCAGCCAACCGGGGTGCAGCAGGAAAATGACCTCGCCAAATCGCCGGTCAGGAAAAAAAATGCCCAGTCGCTTCAATTCCGCATCCGTCAGTGTCCTTCCGCAAGAGAGCGCTTCCAGTTTCGATGGAATACGGTTGCGCGCCGCGTCCGAAAAGAACCAGAACCGCGCCATGGTCGAATCATAAACGGCCAAATAATCCTCCGGTATGGTCAATCCGAGCCCTTCGATCTCCGCTACCAGGTCGTGATGCTGGCTGACTGGAGTCATCCCGTGATCCGAAAAAATGGCCATGGTGGCTTCCGGATCGACTCGTCGGGCGGCCGCCAATAACTCGCGCAGCTTTCCCGCGTACCAATCCAGTTTATTTTTGACCAGGTCTTTCTCCTGGCAATGCTCGTGAAACGTATGGTCCAGTTCACTCAGATATACGAAGAAGAACGTCGCATCCGTATTCGCGACGTCTCGCTTTGCCCGCTCAAAGATCTCCGTATCTTTCCAGTGATGGTAGGTGTAGATCCGATGATCTATTCCACATGCAGAGAGCTGGTCGAAAATCGAGGGCGTATTTCCCACTCCTCCCTTGCTATAGATATCGCGTTTCTCCACCCAATTGAACAAAGGAAGCACGCGCGGACTCACGGCGCACTCGAACAAAGAGCCCAGACCGAGAACGCGCCGGCCCATCTCCTTCAGCAGCTTTCGAGTGATCCGATGCTCCAGCACACGGGCTGGCAGAAACCCGAAGTGACGAAACCACCGGAATGGCGAACCCTCCGGGTCGTAGTAAAAAAGATTCCAGTGGCCCGTTTTCATGGGAAGCTGGCCCGTCAAAATCGTCGGGATGGCGCCCGAGCTAAACCCTAAGACGGTCCTGAGAGGGCGCCGGTACGGCAGCACGTCTGTGAGAAAATCCTGACCCTCGATAATTTTCCAGCCGAGCGCGTCGATGAGCACGCACAGATGAATTTCCCGGTTGGGCTTCATACGGTCACCTTGGGTACTGGAAATTGCGCCGCATGCACTGGATACCGGGCTTCCCGCAAAAGAACCTGCTTCCCGCCTCCAGCGCTCGATTCCTGAAGCACAAACGCAGCCGCGCAACCCTGCCGCTGTCGCCCGCTGCATGAGCAATCCATCCGGTACCACTTCCTCATGCGGTATAAACCGTCACAAAAAAGTCGCGGCTGATTTTCTCTATCTCGAATCGCTTGCATTTCCGGCCAGAAAACAGGGCATCCAATTGCGCGCGGTTATAGAGAAACAGCTGGCAGCGTTTCTTGTAGCGTTGCTTCCGCTGCCAGGCCAGAATTCCGCCTTCGACGGGGAAGCTGAAAAACGCTTTCTCTTTTGTGAGGGACAGCACCCGGTCGATGATCGGCTCCGGCTTCTCGATGTAATCCATGAATCCCATCGCGATCGCGTAGTCAAATTGCCGATCGAACGGATAGGCCGAGAAATCGCCGCACGCGAATTCACACCGATTGCTGACACGGCTGCGTAGCGCATTTTCCTTGGCCAGACGGATCATTCCCGGAGCGAAGTCCAGCCCAAAGCAATCGCCCGCTCCCTTTGTGGCCAGGTGCACAGAATAATGCCCCGGCCCGCAACCCACGTCGAGCACCGATTTCCCTTCAATCGGCGTGCAGCCCTTTACCGTCCATTCGAAACGGAGCCGCATGCTCTTTCGAAAAATGCGATCGATCACCGAATTTACCGCGTTCTTGCGGCTGCCATAGAGTGCGTTGAAATCAGCCGAATAAGCGTCGAAAAAATCCGCCACGGATCTGTTAGACATTTTGGTTTTCCACCTGGTCGTAGTATTCAGAGATGAAGTTTTCGAAACTCGTCAGCGAAAAATCCCCCGCCAGCCGTCGTATTTTCCCCTCCGTGGTCCCCAAATTCACATAGGACTTGAACCGCCGCATGAATCCCATCGCCAGCCGCGGATGGTTCGGGTCGATCTCGCGAGGGTGAACGTAGAAGATGACCGGTCGTTTTTCGGCTAGAACTTTCCTGGTCATATTGCGGATCACCGAATAGGGCGCCAGGCGCAGATACCCTCCGCCAAAGAAACATAGTGCCTTGCCGGCGATCTTCGTAACCGTGATCGGGAATTCCAGAAGTCTGCCGCTCTTCGTCTCGATCACGTAGGGCCCCAGATGGTTTGATTTCATCCCGCCGTGGCCCCGCGGAGCTGGAAAAACAGAGGAATCGTATGTATAGCCGGCTTCCACAATCTTCTCAAAAAACCACGGAGTCTCCTCGGTCACCGAAAATCCAGAGGTGCGATATCCGAACACCGGCTTTCTCAAAATGTCTTCCAAGATCGACTTCGAGAGCCTCAGATCCTGCGCAAACTCATCCGGCGTCATCGCATAAACCAGGCGGTGCGCAAATCCGTGCGAGCCGATTTCATGGCCTCGAGCGCTCGCCTCGCGCACCAAGTGCGGAAACTTTCTGGCAACCCAACCCAGAAAGAAACAGGTTACATGAACCTGCTTCTCCTCCAGTACGTCCAGCAACTTCAAAAAATCCTTTTCGACCACGGAAGGCAGCGAGTCCCATTTCTCCAGATCGGGCGTGCTGGGAAGATCCAGGATGTGATACCAGTCTTCCACATCAATCGAAAAAATCGATTTCATCCCGTTCCTTTGATTCCTCTCTCGCAAAGGTACGGGCGAATTCACATGCACCAACTTTTCGTCCGTAGCGGCCATCAATTCACCCTCTGCCAGGTCGACTCCGCCTGCCCCGACAGGTAGCGCCAGAAACCCACCAGGAAGGCGACATGCATGGCCACCAGGAAATAACCCACAAGCGCGTAGCGGGCTCCTTGCATCTTCTGCCGAAACACGAATCCGAGCGCCGCCCAGAGATAAAAGGCCAGTTGGCAGAAAAATGCGATTCGGTACAGAGGCTGCCCGAGAAGAAACAGATTGCAAACGAACACGCCGATTAACAGAAAGGGCAAAATCCAGCGCAGCACTTTGTGGGAGAGCAGCGCCCAACCGGCCAGATTCCCCAGCTGCCTGACCTTGACGCGAGACAGCGCGCGGAAGCTGCCTACCGCCAACCGGACTCGGCGCGTGAATTCCCCTTTCACCGAGTCCGCGGAAAACTCAGTCGCCAGCGCTTCGGGGTCATGAAGGACGCGGAAGCCCATCTGCCGCGCATGCATCGGAATCAGGAAATCGTCAATGATGTCGCCGGGTTCGAGCGAACGGTAGCACTGTTTGCGCAAAGCATGGATCGCGCCGCTCGCCGTTACGGTTGCGCCCAACCGGCCTTCCATCAGATGCAGCATGCTTTCATATTTCCAGTACATGCCCTCCGTCTGGTGGGACTCCGCGTTCCCGAAAAGCTGAACCGCTCCGCACACCGCCCCCACTTTCTGATCGGAAAAATGCCGGACCAGCATGCGCACGGCGTCCGGGGCGAAAAGCGTGCTGGCATCCGAAAAAATCAGAATCTCGCCGCGCGCTTCCCTGACTGCGCAATTCAGGGCGTTGAACTTGCCCTTGCGTTCCGGCAGAAGAATCGAACGGACATTCGGGCTTTTCAGGCCGCTCAGAATTTCGTTGCTGCGATCTGTCGAACCGTCGGAGACAAAAATTACTTCCATTCGATCTGGCGGATAATCGATCTGGCTCAGGTTTGTGATTTTCTGCAACAGGCAGCGTTCTTCGTTATAGGCGGGAACGACCAGGCACACACCCGGCAATTGCTGTTCCGGGAGCAGTCGAGCGCGGCGATCCCGCCGGGAAGCCAGAAAACGCAAGTCGCGGCGCATTTGGGAAATGCTGTAAGCCCCAAAGAGCAAGACGGGATAAAGAAAATACGAGTAAAAAATCAGCAAGAGGCAAATCCAGAATAAATACTCGGCAATGGGCACGTGAGTGAACTTCACCGTCCACCTCGCCCAAGAAGAAGGATCTTGATTGTCTGGAACATAATCAGCAGATCGAGCCCCACGGAAATATTCTTAATGTAAAACAAGTCGTACGCCAGTTTTTCCGTATTGTCCTCGATCGTTGCGCAGTAGCCACGGTTGATCTGCGCCCAACCCGTGGCGCCCGGCTTTACCGTCCATCGTTGACGGTAATACGGGATTTTCTCCAGGCACTCTTGTTCTTGATCGGGAACGAAAGGCCGCGGCCCCACGAAGTACATATCGCCCCGCAGGATGTTGATGAGTTGCGGCAGTTCGTCCAGGCGCGTCCGTCGCAGCAGTTTTCCCACGCGAGTGAACCGCTTATCCATTTCTTCCGCCGGCCTGTGGTTGTCGTCTCGATCCGCTCCGTCCACCATGGTGCGAAACTTAAACAGCGTAAATGGCTTTCCGCCTTCGCCAATCCGCTCCTGTTTGAAAATCGCCGGCCCCGGCGAATCCAGCCGAATGGCAATCGCCACCAGCGCCATGATCGGCGCGGTCATCAGAAAGCAAAAGGAAGAAATCAGAAACGAGAAGGCCCGCTTATAAATCAGCAAGGGTCTCGAAACGTGGAACCCGCTCGAAAACAGCAGCCAGCTCAGCCGCAGCGATTCAATCGGCACTTTTCCCGTGATGGCCTCGAACACTTCCGCGCCATCCTGGATCCTCACTCCTCGGCCCTTTAGCCGCAGAAGGGCTTCCACCGGCAACCGCCCTCGCCGCTCGCCCATCGCGATGATTATCCGGCTGGCCCGGTAAGTTTCGACTTGACGCGAAAGCTGGTTGAATTGTTCTACTTCGGAAAGTGGCTCGCTGCCATTTCCGGGAGATTGAAGCTGACCCACGATACGTACGCCCAATTCCGATCGCGTTTCGATCTCTTCAATCAGAGGCTTTGCCAGAGGACCGTCGCCCATAATCAGCGCCCTCTCGGCAAATCGAGGCATGGTATTCACCAGCAGAAAAAGCCGCCGCCACAAAAATACAAATAGGCCCACCAGCAGAAAACCAATCAGGAAAATTCCCCGGCCCAGTTGCAGTTTCGGAAACGCATAATAAAGAAGCGCCAGCACAATGCATACGGTGCCAAGCACCTGCACCAATCGCGTCAGCACCTCTCGCCGGTTGCTCAACACCAGCGAATCGTAGAGATCGAAGTAATACATGCAGACGATGAACACGCACGCCACGATCAGGATCTTCAGAAACCCCTGTTCGTAGTTCAACATCAACGTGGCATCGCTGGTGCCCAATCGCACCACGGTCGCCGCCACGAAAGCGAACGCCACCAGGAACGCCTCCGAAATCCCTAGAAACAGCGTTCGTGTTGGGAAATAAGCGTTGAGAAACCGAATCACTCACTGGCCTCCGATCCCTTCTCCTTCGCGGGACTACTTCCGTTCGTCCGTCGGGGCGTTGCTGCGTAATACTGGTCGTAATAGTTGACGCGATCGAATTCCGACGCTCCGTTGAGGACCACTCCGATCAATTTCGGGTTATCTAAGCTCGCGAGCCCTTTCTTGAGCGCTTTGATCGGCGCCACTCCTTCGCGCACCACCAGCAAAGTTCCATCCACCAGCCGGTTCCAGATATTGGGATCGGCCATGGGAAGCAGCGGCGTGGAATCCACCACGACCCAGTCAAACGAACCGGCAAGCTGCGCAAATGCCTCGCCGAATCTTCCCGATTGCAGCACGTCTGCCGGTTGATCGAAGCGCGAGCCCGCAGGCAAGAACCAAAGCGGCAAATCATTGATTCGATAAACATAATTGCTGATTACTGCATTCGAGTCATTCCACCAGTGATTGAGGCCCTTCAAATGGCTGAGCCCAAAAAGCGAATGCAGAGCCGGATTGTGAAGATCGCCCTCGACCAGCAACACGCGGCTCTGCGAATGTCGCGCCAGCGTCACCGCAAGATTCGCGGCCACCAGCGTCTTGCCTTCGTCCACTACGCCGCTTGTCACTTGCATCGATTTCAATTCCCGTTGATTCCGTATGTTATTCAGACGTGTCACCAGGACGCGGAATTTCTCGGCAGCCAGGCTCTGCGGCTCCGTCAACGCCACCAGGTGGGCGCTGGACGCTACCTGCGCTTGTACCGCAACGGCGCTGTCCATCTCGCTGGAACCAACCGCTACACTGTTAAACATCTCGGCTGGCTGAGGCGTCTCCGTAACCACCACTTCGCCCTTCTGCTGATTTTCTATTTCCGATTTACGCAAAGCTTCATATAGGCGGCTCATTCTGTTTTCACTCCTGACTCGAATTTCGCTTCGTCGAGCTGTTTTTCGGAAGCGCCATCCAGCTCTTCGATCATCCGGAACAACGCCTTCAGGGCCTTTTTACGGGACTCTGCGTCGTCGGATTCGGGAGCAGAGGTGGTGCATGGAATATCCATGCGAAAATCCGACGCAACTTCCTGGACGATTTCCGCGGTGATTTGCTTTATTTGTTTCACGTAACCCGCCACCAGCGAGTTCTCGCACAGCGTGTTGATGAGTCGCGGAATTCCGTGCGAAAAGTTATGAATCGCCGCGATTCCATCTTCCGTGAAGATGGAAGCTCCGTGCGAATTCGCGCCCGCCAATTCCAGTCTCCGGTGGATATATCCTCGCAGTTCCGCGGACCCTAACGGCTCAAGCCGGCACCGCAGCCCAATCCGCTGCTTCAGTTGCCGCAAATGCGGCGAATCGAGTTTGCGGTCCAATTCCGGCTGTCCCACCAGAACGATTTGCAAAAGCTTCTGCTGCGACGTTTCCAAATTTGTCAGCAATCTGATTTCTTCCAGCAGTTCCCAGCTCAGTAATTGTGCTTCGTCCACCACCAGCGCCGCCGTGGTGCCGCGTCGAAACCGCGCGATTAGATAATTGTTCAAGTGCGCCAGCATTTCGCTCTTCGTCCGGCCGGTCGTCGGCAGACGCAGGTCGGTGAGCACGTACCGCAGAAAATCCGGCACCGACAAACGCGGATTGAATACATAGGCAAATGCAATCTGGTTGCGGTTCAGTGAGTCCAGAAGGCAACGCACCAGCAGCGTCTTTCCCGTTCCCACTTCGCCCGTGACCACCACGAAACCCTTCCGCCGCTGCACGCCATAATTCAGGTTCGCCAGCGCTTCGTTATGGCGCGGCGTCGGATAAAAAAAGTACGGGTCAGGACTGATCTCGAATGGATTTCGCGTCAGTCCGTAAAATTTCCTGTACATGGCTTAACCTTTGTAGAACGCGTAAATATTTCCCGCTACAATCAACAGCACCACCGCGGCAGCGGCGGCGCGCCCCATCCACCGCTTCCTGATCCGGTTCAGGTCTTCCTTCGGCGTGCTGATGCGCGGTATCCCCACCAAAACGCGAGCTGCCACGAGTCCTTCCAGATCTTCCTCGTCGCGAACGCGTGCATCGGTCAACTCAAACAGCGCCGTCAATCCTGCTCCGACGGCGATGCCCAGAATCAACCCGCCTAGGCTGAATAAAATATGGTTTGGTGACGCGGGCGTGTCCGGCAGCCTCGGTGAATCCAAGACGCGGAACTGCTGCCCTTGCTGATTCTGCTCGAGGTCGGTAGCCAATTGCGATTGCGACTGCTTTGCCAGCAGTGAATCGTAGTTTTTCCGCGATTCCTCGTACCCGCGAGAAATATCGGCTAACGCTTGCTCGGTAACCGGTGTCATGTTTAGACGCGCCTGATATTCCGCCACTCGCCCTTGCAATTGCTTTATCTGCTTCTCATACCCTTGGATCTCCAGTTGATTGGCCTTTAGTTGGCTTGCGATTTGCATCATGGGAGTGGGCGCGCCATTCTGAATCGCGGCGCCCGCCATGTCGGCCGTCGAATTGCCTGACCCCTTGCCCGATTTTTGATTCGTCGCTATCTCACCTTCGATTTGCTTCTTCAGTTTTTCCGTCTTGGCAATCTGGTCTTTCAGGGCGATCACATCAGGATAGTTATCCGTGTACTGCGAGCGTTCGGCCGCTAGTTGCAGACGCAGGTTTTTCAATTCTTTATCCAACGCCGGAGGCGTTTCCGCGGAGTCTCCGTTTCCAAGATCCGTCTGCACCGATTGGTATTGTTGAATGACGGACTGCAGATAAAGCCTCTGCTCCTGGGCGCGGTCCAATGCTCGCTGCGTGCCTTCTAGCTGACCCTCAATACCCGATAAAATTTGTACGTTGCTCTGTAATTGGTCGGGCAGGTCGCCCATGTGTTGCGCTTTGAACGTCCGCACCTTGGCTTCTTGCTGCTCAAGCTCCGTACGCGCATCGGCCAATTGGTTGCCGAAGAAAGCGGTCGTGCTCTGAGAAAGCACTTGCTGCGATTTCATGTTCTCGTCGATGAAGGCCGATGTCAGCTCGCCATTTACTCGCTGCGCTATCTCGGGCGTGGGGCCGGTGTAGTAAATCTTGAACGCCGTCAATTCATCGCTGTGGCCCGGCACTTGCACCGGTTCGATGGCAATGTCCTTACGCATTTGATCGACCGGATCGGATGGCCCAAACATCGCCCGCAAACCCCGGTGCTGGGGATAGAGATGGTATTTGTCGATGATCGCCTGCAGCCGCGTGCGGCTAAGAATCTGCTGCGTCATGGTCTCCAGTCGATCTTGTAGACTCACGGAAACGTTCGGCGGCACAAGCTCCGCCGTCACTTTCTGCTGATCCACAAGTATCAATGCATCCGATTTATATGTCGCGGGCAGCATCCACCCAGTTCCCCATACCGCCGCCCAGCAAACAAAAATCGACAGCAGTATCAGCCAGCGGTGTCGGCGCACAATCGCCCAATATTCTTCGAGGCCACGCGCTTTTTCGTCCCGCAGTTCGTCAACCATTCCTACCTCCCTAGCGGCTTCATAAATGAGTATGTAATCGACCCGTATGCGACATCGTGGTTCCCAATCGGAAGACCTGAGAACCCCCCCGTTTCGTTCAATCTCCCGTACGACATTTCCATCGCAAGATTCTTGGAAAGCTGGTGTTCCACTCCCACTCTGGCCGAGTATGTTCGCAGCTCGTTTTGTGCATTCTGGACGGCTAACAGCGTGTCGTCGGCTCCCGCAAGTGTCGATACCAAGCTCCAGCGATTCGCCAGCCTCCACGAAATCCTGGCCGTTCCCGCGTTGAGTTTCACGGCGCCCGCCAATCCGCCTCCATCGCTGGTCCGCCGTGTGTAATCCAGACTTACCGCCAGTCGCTGCCCTGTCCAGGCGTAAATCACGCCGCCGGCTGCCTGCCACTGGTTCGCGTGCAGGGGAATCGTAATGACGATGAAACCTAAATTGATTACTGCTTGGTTGAACGTCAGCGAGTATTCGGGTCCGCCATACACCGTAAGGGTTGTGTTGGGCGTCAATCTCGCTTCGTCGAAAAGCAGAAATGTATGGGTTGTTGTGCGCGCGTTGTTCGCCGGGAACCGCAAAACCTCGGCTGCGTACTGCACTCCCAGCTTGTTCCGCGCAGAAAACTGGTGTGAGTAGTACACGTTTCCCGATGCAATCTGGGAATGTATCAGGGATGTTGACGGGCCTGACTTAGGGGTCGTATCGAAATGTTGAGAAGCAAAGCTGCCTCCCACACCGATACTGGAATGCTCCGAGAATTGGTAGGAAAATTCGGCGTTCGACAAGATCGACGTTCGCAGCAAACTCGGAAAAAATATCGTTTGGTTCGGAGAAATCGTCGGCCCCGGCGACGTCACGCTTTGCTGAAATACATTATTGCTGCGAATATAATTCTGTTGCGCCGAAAGCGTGGTGTGCGGGGATGGCAACCATATGAAATGTCCGCCAAAGTTCTGCGAGAACAGGTTTCGATTAGACAAGTTCTGGCTCTTCACAAACCCGGGAGCGTATGTTAACCCCCAATCCAAGCGCGAACGGGTCTCCTCAAAGTCGAGGCTCGGCATGATCGAGTAGTTCAAATTCCACTGCCGCGGCACCGTTCCAATCGCTGCGTTGTCGTCGAAAAAGAGCCCGGCCGAAATGCTTCCCTTAAAAACGTTCGAAAGTTCCACGTCCTCGCGGGGATTGGTCGCAGGCATTTGCCCACTTGCCAATATAGGCACGTTCGATGTCGTTGGGCCCGTCGCTTGGCCGCGCACGACCCCGGGAGTCAGGGCGAACACGAGCCCGCATAGCATGGCAATCCATCCGCGATTCATCTGGCTCTCCGATTTATGGAACAACGATCGTGTCTCCCGGTTTCAATGTCACGTTTTCCTGAAGATCTCTCCCCTTGATCACCTGCTTATAATTGAAGGGGATACGCACGCGAATGCCGCCTGCCATCGGTCGCAGCACATAAATCTTGGTTTCCTTTGCGAAATCCTTAAATCCTCCCGATTGCGCTATCGCATCCAGCACGGTCATCGCTTCGGTCAGCTGATAGGATCCCGGCCGACTGACTTCGCCTACCACATTGAACTGGTGGCTCCGCGGATCACCGACGATCACCGTTACTTCGGGATTTTCGATGAACGCTTTCAGCCGCCGCGTTAGGTCGTCCTGCAGTTGCATCGGTGTCAGCCCGCTCGCCTGAATTTCTCCCACGAGGGGCAGCGAGATTTTCCCGTCTGGCCGTACCGGAATCGTCCGCGAAATTTCCTTCTCTTTCCAAACGTCGATTTCCAGTAGGTCATTTTCGCCGATCACATATGTCTTGGCGTCTATGTCGGGGCTGGGCGCCGGATTCGTTGATTGCGCAGCCTTCGCCGCGGAGTTCGAATCCGCGGCCGCCGTCGTCGTTTTCTTGTCCTGCGCCGCTGAAGAAAGCACCACAATCGCCATCGCTGGAATCACTGCAATCCACTTGGCTTTTCCCACGAAACGCAATTTCATCTCCGTCACTCCTTTTGCTTGTTCCCGAAAACTAATCGTTGCCCAACTCCGGGGGTTGTGGATTTACCGCCACTTTGCGGGCGGGCACCCCAGCCTCTTTCAGCTTGTACAGCAGCGCGCGATAACTGATGTTTAAAGCGCTGGCTGCGCGCTTCCGGTTCCAGTTGTGCGCTTGCAATATCTTCAGAATGATTTTGCTTTCGAATTCCCGCGTCGCTTGCCGCGTAACTTTCTTCAGCGAAATGGAACCGCTGATCGGTATATCTGGAATAAACGAAGTCGCGTTGCCACCCGAAAGTTCAACCGTAATCGCATCTTCCGACCCCAATATCACGTACCTCTTAATCAGATTCTCGAGCTCCCGGATATTTCCCGGCCAGTGATAACGCTGCATCATGTCCAAGCGTCGCGCGGAAAGCGGCCGCGTCGGTCGGTTGAATTTCTCGCTGTACACCTGCCGCAGAAAATCGCAAATCACCGGGATGTCCACTACACGTTCACGCAGGCTCGGAACGTGTATGTTCACCACGTTGATTCGATAGTAGAGGTCCTGACGGAAACTTCCCTGCTCGATTTCTTCTTCTAAATTACGGTTCGTTGCGCACACCACGCGCACGTCAACCCGTTTGTCTTCCTGAGCCCCGATCGGGCAGAACTGCCCATCCTGCAGCAACTGCAACAGCTTCGCCTGCAGCCCCATTTCGAGTTCTGCAATTTCATCTAAAAAGAGCGTGCCGTTTTGCGCCGACTCCACACGGCCCGGTTTCGTGCCGTTCGCCCCTGTGAACGCGCCCTTCTCATATCCGAATAGCTCGCTCTCCACCAACGTCCCAGGTATCGCGGGACAATTAACCTTCACGAACGGACCCGTTTCCCACGGAGATCGCACGTGAATCAGTTTCGCGATGATCTCCTTGCCCGTTCCGCTCTCCCCTTCAATCAGAACGGGAATGTTGGCGCCCGCCACCTTATCCAGTTTTTGTTTGACCACTCGCATCACGTCCGAGCAGCCAAACACCACCGGGTCGGGCGGCACGCTCAGGTTGATCTCTCCACTTAAGCGACTCGTGCTTGGACGCGTCATCGTTCCCACTGCTACACCGTCCCAGAACAGAGTCATCAAATCGACTCCGTGCTACCGCATTTACTTGCACACTGAAAACCAACGTCATCCCCTCACTACCAGTATTTTCACATCGGTGCAAAATGTCTCCCAAACATAACATTATCAAAAGATTACAAGCTTCTACCAGTTCCACAAACCTGCTTTGCCAGCCGCTTTGTGCTCAAAGTAACTTAACAATAGTCAGCCCAAGAGGAAAATATTTTCACATTCCGGAAGCCATTTTCCTGCCCTATTTGGATAAATTAGCCAACACCCAGCTCGCGGGGTGGTGTTTCTCAAGTGCCAGATTGGGACGGGGAGTTACTAGGAAAGACAGCAAAATAAGCCCGTTGTCGCCGAAACAATTGAAGTATTCATTAACTTTTGAGGTGAGAAATTCGGAGGGTAATTACGCGCGAACAGGTTCACCGCGTATGATGTCGTACCGTTCAATCACCGCCGCCACTCCTACATTCGCGGACGCCGCGTTCTCCGCTTCACCTTTCCTGTCCACGCGCACCACACGGCCGTGCGCCCGCACAAACACTTCGGTTCCCTGAGTGATTTCGGCAGGAAGGGTAAGTGTAAAATCCAATTCGGTTCCAGGTTGAAGTTCTTTGTGAAGTATGAAGTAAACGCCGCGCGTGGAAATGTCGCGTGTTTGCCCATTGTGGGGAGTTGCCTCTTTATTGATGGGCAACTGAACTATCACGGGTAGGGCCAAATCGTACCGGCGAGCTAACCGACGCTCCGTCATCCCCAGTGCTCCTCTCCCACTATCATGGACACAAATCCCACCCCATGGGTCTAAAGGCAGCAATCCGGCTTCCAAACTATCTTTGTCCCCAGCTTCCGCGAAACTCGATCCCTTTGTTTGCACTTCCGATCGATTTGGACTTGCGCTTTTCCGTTCCCGAGAAAACTGCGCAACTCCTTTCCTGACAACCCAAACCCTTGCCCTGCACAGTACTATTTGCAGGGCGATACCTTTTCCCAAATTTTCGCAAAAGAAACAAGGAAATTATTTCGGCAGCGTGCTTGGTGATAACGCAAAGCCCCCACTGTCTAGCCATCTGCATTCAATATGCAAGTAGTTGCAGACGTTCCGGAACTAAATGCCTCGTACAACCGGTGTTCCCTGCGAAGCCCCTATGCGCGTCCCTCTGCCCGAATCCAGGTTGAATTGCCTCATCTTGTATAGCAACGCCTTGTAGCTGATTCCCAGCATTTTAGCAGCATCCTTTCGGCACCAATTCGTCTTCTCCAGAGCCCCCGCTATGGCTTCCATCTCCGCCTCGTCCTTCAGACCCCGGACAAGGGCTTTCAATCCCTGCTCAGCGGGCGCGCGCACTTCCTCGCGCGGAGACACGCGCTGCTGCGACTCGGTCAATTCGAGCAATTCCTTCAGGCTCCCGTCATTGTCTTCCAGAATCACGTAACGTTTAACAAAGTTTTCCAGCTCTCGCAAATTCCCCGGCCACGCATAACGCAAAGTGGCTTCCAGGAGATGCTCTGTCGGTTCGGGAACTGGCTTTTGAAATTTCTCGCTGTATTTCACCAGGAAGTGCCGGAACAGCATGGGAATCTCGTCCGTGCGCTCGCGCAGCGGCGGAACGTGCAGGGAAAGCACGCTCAAACGATAATACAAATCCTCGCGGAACCTGCCCGAGCGCATGGCGTCGGCCACGTGCACGTTCGTCGCTGCAAGCACTCGCACATCCACTTGAATCCCGCCGCGTGCGCCCAACCGCGAAAATTGATTGTCCTGCAGTACGTGTAGCAGCTTGGCTTGCAGATGCGGCGGCATTTCCGCAATCTCGTCCAGAAAAATTGTCCCCTTGTTTGCCAACTCGAATTTTCCCGGCTTCGCCCGCACCGCTCCCGTAAACGCTCCTTGTTCGTAGCCAAACAGCTCGGACTCCAGAAGCTCGCCCGGCAGCGCCGCGCAATTCACTTTCACGAACGCCTGTTGCCGCCGCGTGGAACGCAGATGAATCATCCGCGCCACCACTTCCTTGCCCACGCCGCTTTCGCCGCTGATAAATACGGGGACGTCCACCGGAGCGATCTGCAGGATTTGCTGCCGGATCTTCAGCATCTGTGGGCTGGCAACCAGAAAAGACATATCTTCCGTCAACTGGTCGCAGTATTCGCGCAGCGCCTGATTTTCTGCCTTCAGCTGCTTCTTCTGCCGGCATTTCAGCAGCGCCGCATCCAGCTCTGGTTTTTCAAATGGCTTCGTAAGGTAATCGTGTGCGCCCAGCCGAATCGCCTCGACCACCGTGCTCACTTCATTGGAACAGGAGAGCATGATCACGTTCAGCCCGCGATCCATTTGCATCAGCCGCCGCAGCGTTTCCAGCCCGTCCATCTCCGGCATCAACACATCCAGAATCACGAAGTCCGGCTTCACCCCCCCGCCGATCGCTTCCAGTCCCTCCGTCCCGCTCGCCGCCGCCGTCACTTCGAACCCACCCACCTCCAGCAGCGTCTGGAGATATTTCCGGATGCTCGGCTCGTCATCGATGATCAGTATTTTTTCTTTATCGTCCTGAACTTCCACTTGGACCTTGGACCCCTCACGCATAGCCATACGCCTCAACTTTCGTGGGCAGCAGGAACTTGAATGAGCTTCCACGGCCAAGTTCGCTATCCACCCAGATCTTGCCGTGATGCGCCTGAATCAACCTCTTGGTAATCGCCAGTCCCAATCCCATTCCCGACGAGGACGGATCCACACGCACGAAATCCTCAAATATTTCTTGGTGAAACTCCGCCGCAATCCCCATCCCGGTGTCGGTGACGGAAACCAGCACGCTGTTCGCCTGCGGCCGCCGCGCCGCGCGCCGCTCCTGTGCCGGAGTGATCGGTGAAATCCGGCGCTCCCAGAAATGCGCTCTGGCCTCCAGCTTTACTGTACCACCTGCCGGCGTATGCTTCAGCGCATTGTCCACAAGATTCGTCACGCATTGCTGGATCTTTTGATAATCGAATTTGAATGCCGGCAACTTCTCATCCATCACAACTTCCAAATGCACGTTCGCGCGTCGAAATGTTTCTTTCCAACGCACCACCATGTCGTTCACGCAGTCGCGAATATCGTTGTCTTGGAATTGCAATACCAGCTTTCCACTTTCCAGCGCCGTATAATTTAAGAACGTCGATACCAGGCGCACTAGACGATCGCAGCTCTGCTTCGACTCCTGAAGAATATCCCGCTGCTTCTCCGTCAAACGTCCCAGCGAACCCGAAAGCAAAAGATCGTAATAGCCTTTCATCACCGCCAGCGGAGTTTTCAGTTCGTGCGCCGCCGAACCTAGAAAAACTGTCTTTTGCCGATTCACTTCTTGCAACCGCAGATAGGCCGCCAGCAAATTTCGGTAGGTGACCTCTCTCTCTTGCAGCAGGTCGTGAACCGTTTGCCTCATCTGATCCTGATCCACCGGCGCTTCGGTGGGCGCTGGTTCAGCGAAGATCACCAGCCAGTCCGGCTCCGGCAGCCACCGGATGCGCGCCCGCGCGGGCCCGTCGCTGCATTGAATCTGCAGATTGACTTCCTGCTCCCCGCCTTCCAGTTGTCCGAAAAGTCCCTTCGCATCCACATGCAACACATCGCGGAATACATTCGGCTGCGCTCCATCGGCTACCGCGTCCCATCGAACAGAATCTTGGGCGTGCAAGTTCGCGAAGAGAACTCTCCCGCTGCGGTCCGTTACCAATAGTGGTTTGTCGAGAGAGTCCAGAAGGCTCGACATCAATCCGAACAAAGTCGCCCCGGGCGCTTGGGGCTCGGCGGCGGATACACTTTTACTCAAAACGGCCTCTCAAATCGTCCTCGATCGTGAAGAGTGATGTTGGCAAAGGCCCCGTATGGGTGTCAATGGTAAATGCGTTTACTTGCACTTAAGATGCAAAGAAATGCCCACTTTCGGAAGCCTTGCTCCGTCACTTTGCAGCGTTTGAATCGAGTTCCTTTTTCTCGCTGATAACAATAAACTTAAATCTATCAAATTAAAGCCGGTATAGCACTCGAATTGCTCCGTAATCAGTACTAATACTGGGGTCCTATGGTGGTGTTAATTGAATCCCATAGCTGGGGGCTAGAGATGACGAAATCCAATGGCAATCACGAGGAACGTCGTAAATTCCCGCGGCTACGAGTTCAGGTTCCCCTATTTATTCGCGGCAAGGATAATCTTGGCGTTGAGTTTCTGGAGCTTGCAAAAACACTCGATATCAGCGGCCAAGGCGCAAGGTTGATCGGTCCGCAGTCTTTGTGCCACAACGACGTTGTCCTCCTAACTATACCCGCACCACTCCCAAGGTCTTCCGCGTTCGGTGAATCCGGCACCCCGCCCATCCAAGCGCGTATACGCCGCTTGGAATCCAGTGGCGACATGAAATTAGCGGCTGTTGAGTTCCTAACACCTCTGGAATAGGCCACTTAACGCCGAAATGACACGTGCAGATGCAGTGTATATGCTAAAAGTAGGAATTCGTTTCCTCTCCTCCCCTGCTCAGACAGGTCAAGGGCACCCCCTACAGATACCTTCCAAAACTTCATCCTTACGATTCAGCAACTTACGAACTTCCCCCCGCAAATAAATCCCTTGAGCGTTGGCATTGCCATTGCTATGCTCACCGATGTCCCCGCAGGAGTCACTCAAATAGAACCAGGTAGGTTAGACCTGAAAGAGCACGACTGATACTTTGATGCCCCAGCCATCGGAGTCTAATACCCCGCCGTCGGCCGACGACTCGTTCTTCGACCTTCTTGTCGAGACTCTCGACAATGTCGAGGAGTCCGTCCGTGGAGCTTTTCTCCAGCAGTTCTTCAAAGCCATCGCGCGCATCGACGTCACGCCTGCACAGAGCCTCGACTATTGGCGCCAGATCCTCACGCGCCGCACCGAGCTCTCCGAGAGCATGGGCAAGCGTGTATCTCTGAAAACCGCCATGGTCGACGTTCTCGCCGCCTCCAGTTTCCTGCGCGTGCCTATTCTGATGGAGTATGAGGAATTCAAAAAACTTCAGCTCAACGCGGCCACCGACGCGCTTACCGGTCTTTATAATCGCAGGCTGTTCGAGGAATATTGCGACAAGGAATTCAATCGCGCCAAACGCTACGGCCAGCAGCTCGCCCTTGTGCTGCTCGATCTGCACCGGTTGAAAGAAGTCAACGACCGCTACGGCCACTTGCAAGGCGATCAAATATTGCAGCTCGCCGCAACCACTCTGCGGAAAAATCTGCGCGCTTCTGATTTCGCATTTCGCATCGGCGGAGATGAGTTCGCGCTGCTTCTCCCACAAGCCGATCCCGAGCAAGCCGCGACGCTCTGTGATCGCCTGCGCTCTCATTTTGAGTCGGAATGTGCCCCGCTAAAACTCGATACTGCCGTCACCATCGACTATGGAATTGCTGTGTATCCCCAGGATGGCGACACAAAAGAAATTCTTCTTCGTTTGGCCGACAAACGCCTTTATCAACTCAAAAATGCACACCGGGCTCACGTGCGCCCCGTCGATCTGTCCAAGCCGCCTTCGCTTCACACCGAGCCAGCCCCGCAAAAGTCTGCACCGCCGGCGCCGCCCATCAAAACAGCTGCCCCTGTGGGACCATTCTCAGTTCCCTCCGGAACTTCCAAACCGCCGCAGCGTTCCGAGCGCCGTAAATGGGACCGCGTCTCGCTCTCCGGAACTCGCGCCTACGCAGTCATCTCCGGAAATGAAAAGAAAAATGCCACGGTCACGGATCTTTGCACTGGGGGCCTCTCGCTTGTCGTCGACAGCCCGGAAGATTTGCCTTCTTCCTTTTTCGCCGTTCTTCACGTTCCCATTCTCCCGCCGCTGCGCGTCAATCTGCGCAAAATCCATACGCGCAAACTCGACGACGGACGTAGCCACGTTGGTTGCGCTTTCGTGTCGTGATTTTTCGCGCAACGCACTCTTCCTGATCTTTGCCGGGAAATCGCCTAATCGTATTTTTCGAAGCGGATTTGTTTGCGGTCCAGGCCAAACTCATTCTTCAGGATGAAGCGCACTTCGTCTACCATGGCCTTTAACCCGCAGATATAAGCCTTGAAATCGCCGCGGCCCGCGAACAACTTTCGCAAATGCTCCTGCACGTACCCCGTCTCGCCGCGCCAATCCGCGGGAGGCCGGCTCAGCGTCGGAACAAAATGAAATCGCGGATTCGCCGCCGCCCACGCTTCCAGTTCCTCGCGATACAGAATCGTGTCCGGATGCCGCACGCCAAATAATAACCACACATTATGCGACAGCGCTTCGCCCCGCTTCGAAGCGTCCGCAAAAATTTCGGCCAGCATCCCGTGAATCGGCGCGATTCCCGTGCCCGTGGCGATGAACACCAAATCCTGTTCCACCGGTTGCGACACGACGAACGAACCATGCGGCCCCTTCATATTTACGACCGCGTTTGTTTGTAGGTCGCACAAATAATTCGACACGTAGCCGCCCTCCACGCGATTCAGGCACAAATCAAAACGTGAATCGCCCCGCGGCGCGGAAGCAATCGAATAGGGCCGCGCTTCTGGCTCACCGTTGCGCGGAACCTCCAGCGACACGAATTGCCCGGCATAAAATTCGAATGCGTCGCCCTCTATGACTTCCCACTCAAAATGTTTGGTCGAAGGCGTCAGCGCAACGACGCGCCGCAGCACGGCGCGGAAATCACGCGGCGGAATGAACGGTCGTGTCGGCATGGGCGAATCGCAAGTTTGTCGCTGCTCAGTTTCCATCATATCGCATCTCATCCCCTCCCGCTTTCGGTCGAACCCGTGCTCAAAGCCCCGATAGCGGGAAACTCAGATTTCGCGTATGATGAGGGTTTGTCCGCGGACCTAGCGACGCGGCCGGGCGATCTATTCACCCGGCAAACACGCACCCCGCAGAAACATCCGGGGCACACAAACCGCGCAGACCGGTCCTGACGGACGGGAGCCATCATGAAAGAAGGAATCCATCCCGATTACCATGCCGTAAAGGTGCATTGCGCCTGCGGCAGCACGTTTGAAACGCGCTCGACGCACAAAGGCGAGCTCATCCGCGTGGAAATCTGTTCGAGCTGCCACCCGTTCTTCACCGGCAAGCAAAAGCTGATCGACACAGCGGGGCGCGTCGAACGCTTCCAGCGCAAATACGCCGACGCAGCTGCTAAAAAGAAATCGTAACTCTCGAAGCGATTCGCCCCGCGCCAGTCGCGCGCGCGGTCTTCTTTGATGTTTGATGCTGCCGCACCCGTTGAAAATTCAGCGTCTTGACACTTCGGGAAGCCAGCCTTTAGCATCATCAAGTTCCTCGTGTGCCGGTGTAGCTCAGTGGTAGAGCGAGGGTCTCATAATCCCTAGG
>Ga0307374_10002800_pt1 | contig 30559 bp, 32 predicted proteins | sample OX3MG_FD_202532 | JGI IMG/M metagenome (GOLD analysis project Ga0307374, IMG submission 202532) | Soil microbial communities from Risofladan, Vaasa, Finland - OX-3 | ecosystem: Environmental > Terrestrial > Soil > Coastal area > Acid sulfate soil | place: Finland: Risofladan, Vaasa | collected... | reverse complement strand
GAGCGAGCGAACAGGTTGCGGATGGCGGCCACCGTGCGATTGCGGTTGTCGCTGAGGACGTCTACCAGAATCGCCACCCCGCTCGGCCCGTAGCCCTCGTACCGAATCTCCTCGATTGCCGCACCTTGGAGCTCGCCGGTGCCCCGTTTGATGGCCCGCTCGATGTTGTCGGCGGGCATGTTGACCTCGCGGGCCTTCTGCATCGCCAGGCGCAACCGGAAGTTGATGGTCGGATCGCTGCCCGACTCCCGGGCGGCAACGGTGATCTCGTTGCCGACCTTGGTGAAGGTCTGGCCCTTGCGGGCGTCAACGATCGCCTTCTTGTGCTTGATCCCCGCCCACTTGGAGTGTCCAGACACCGATTACCTCCGACCTCGGCCGCAGTTACCCGCTCTCAGCCTTGAGCGAACATACATTCCCACGGCTTCCAGTGTACCCGGGGCTCTTGAGCCTAGCCTAGCAGTCCGCCGAGATGCCTTCGGTAGTGCCTGCCGATCGACGGTGGAGGGCAGCTCCAGCCCCTTCTTCTGGCACAGGTCAATCAGCCGGGTACCAGCCGCACCACTCTGCGAGCCCCCACCTTGAGCACCGTTCCCGGAGCCACGGTCACCGGTTCCCGCCAGTCAGCGATCCGGTCCCCCGCCAGCTCCACCGCCCCCCCTTGGATCAGCCGGGCCGCCTCGCCTTTGGACTTGGCTAATCCGGTCGCCACCAGCAGATCCCGGACGTCCCAACCGTTCCTCAGCGAGATAGTCACCTCAGGAATCTCGCTGGGCAGATCGTGGTCCCGGTGTACTCTGAAGAACTCCTCTCGAGCAGCCCGGGCGCGAGGTGGATCGTGCAGCATCGATACCAGCTGCTCGGCGAGATCGGCCTTGGCGTCCCGGGGATTGAGTGAGCCCTGGTGCAGATCCCGCTCGATCCGTGTCAATTCCTCCGAGGAGGTGTCGGTGAGCAGGGTCAGGTAGCGGGTGATCAATGGATCGGGGATCGACATCAAAAGGCCGAACTGAGAGCTGGGCTTATCGGCTACCGCAACCGCGTTGCCCAGTGATTTGCTCATCTTCTTCTCTCCGTCGAGACCCTCCAAGAGCGGCACCGTGATGATGTCCTGGGGCGGCTCTCCATAGGCGGTCTGGACATCTCGGCCGCGGAGGAGATTGAAGAGCTGGTCGTTCCCGCCCAGCTCTACGTCCGCGTGGATCGCCACTGAGTCGTAGCCCTGCAGCAGGGGGTAGAACAGTTCGTGCACTCCGATCGGTTGCTCGGATCGCATCCGCTGCGCAAAGTCGGTGCGCTGCAGCAGCTGGGCCACCGTCGCGCTGTTGGCCAGCCGCAGGACCGCCACCAAGTCGAACGGGTCGTACCACTCGCTCTGCCGACGCACCTCGGCCTGGTCGGGGTCGATGACGCAAAAGAGCTGGTCTAGATAAGTCTTGGCGTTCGACTCCACCTCATCGACGGTGAGCTGGGGCCTGGTCACCGAGCGACCGGTCGGATCGCCGATCCGGGCGGTGAAATCGCCGATCACCAAGACCGGGAGGTGACCTTCTGCCTGCCACCGGCGAAGCAGGCGCATCGGCACCAGGTGTCCCAGGTGAATATCGGGAGAGCTAGGGTCGATTCCAAACTTGATCCGCAGTCGCTCTCCCCGGTCGAGCCTCGCCGAGAGATGTTGGCGGCTCTCACAGCTGACGACTCCTTGCAGGAGTCTCTCGGCGGTACTCACAGCCGCAGAGCCTACCTTGCCGAGGTTCGGTGTCGGGTCAGCGGACGACAGGGAACTCAGTAGCCGTAGCGATGAATCCCGTCTGGCCTGACCCGGATCGTGACCCGCTGCTCATCGGGAGAACGCCACTCCGCGGGGTACTTCTCCTGGCCAGTGTATTTCTTGGTCAGGCGGTCGATCATTTCCTCGGCCTGGGCTCGATCAAGGGTCGCGACGCCCACCACCGCCATCGACATCTGGGGGTTGTCCTGGCGGTGGACAGAGACGGCTACCCGAGGATCCCGGGCGATGTTGGTCTGCTTGACCCTACCCATGGCGGTGTTCATGACGATCTCACCCCCATCCTCGTCGACCCAGACGACGGTGCTGATCGGAGCCCCATCGACGCCGAGAGTGGTTAGGTGCGCGAAGTTGTTGCCCTTCAGTAGCTCGCGGTCGGTCTCAGTGAACTGTGCTGCCATGGCTTGTACCTCCCTCAGGTCACCTGCGCCTGGACGGTGCTGAACCAATCTTCGCCCAGCGTCACTCCACTCTGCTGGAATAGGTAGTCGCGAGCGGAGTCGGCGTCCCGGCGGAGCCTGGTCATATCGATGTCGACCAGACGACCCGCCCGTTTGACCACCTTGCCGGCTACCAGGACGGTACGCACGTCGTGGGGCTGAGCGAAAGCGACCACCGCGTTCGCCGCGTCATTGAGCGGGAACATGTGGGGACCCATGGTGTCGACCACGATGATGTCCGCCTGCTTGCCCGGGCTGAGCGATCCGATCTTCTGCTCCAGGCCCAAGGCACGGGCGCCCTCGACGGTCGCGAAGGCCAGCACATCGTCAGCGCTGAGCCACAGCTCAGTCGGATCGATTCCGGCATCGAGCGTCTTCTGGTGATTTAGCGCGCGCTCCGCCGACAGGGCGGCCCGCATGGCCCCAAACATGTTCCCGACGACCGTCGTCACCACGTCGATGCTGAGGCTGGGCCGAACCCCGACTGCGAGCAGCTTGCCGGTGGCCGGGAAGCCGTGCCCCATGTTCATCTCGATCTCCGGGGAAATCGAAGCGGTTCCGCCGCTCTCCGCGATCCACCGGAGCTCCTCTGGGGAGAGCGTGTTGCAGTGCACGTAGGTGGTGTCCGGCCCCAACAGACCGCGCTCGTGCAGCTGCCGGATCGGATGAACCCGTATCCCCCAGAGCCCATCGCCAACATGGGTCGTGATCCGCAGGCCAAGCTCCCTGGCCAGCTTCCAATCGAACGCGGTCGCCTCGATGGTGCAGAACTGCGGACCTCTGGCGGCCAGCGCCATGGTGACTAGCTGGTCCTGGGAGGGGAATTGCTCGGCCTGCACTCGACGGATGTCCTCACTGGTGAAGGTCGGGTTGGGGAGGTCGCCCCACTCTGAGTTGGAGTTGCCGTAGGCAAAGACGGCACGCGCCCCCGAAGCCTTGAGCCCAGCCACGGCGGCGTCGGCATGCTCAGGGGAGTTGATGAGGTGGGACCAGTCCAGCATGGTGGTGATCCCCGAGTCCAGGGCCTCGACGATGCCCAGCAGGTTGGCCGTGTAGAGATCCTGCGCCCGGTAGTTCTCACCAAGCATGCCGCGGACGGCCTGGAAGTAAGCAGCCAGGGTCCAGTCGACACCCGCCCCCCGGGCCAGGGACTGCCAGGCGTGGCGGTGGGTATCGACAAATCCCGGGAGCACGATCATGCCCTCGGCCTCGATCACCTCGGCCCCATCGGCTGGCAAATCTCGGCCCACCGCGGCGATCTGGCTGCCCTGGACCAAGACGTCCCCGCCGGGTAGCTCTCCCAGCTCCTCGTCCTGGGTCAAGACCCAGCCGCCCCGAATCAGCTTTCGTTCCGCCACTGACCCCTGCCTCCTTCTCCGCCGACGACGAGGACCGTTCCTAGTGTAGATCCGTCCATCCCAGCCTAGGAGCTGAATTCCGTCGTGGCAATATCGTTGACGAGTCTTGTCCGGCAAGGTATTGTGCGTGGCGTGAACAACGCTTTCGGAGCCGGGCTCACCGAGCTGCGGCGCGGAGTGGTCGAGTACTGCGTGTTGGCGCTGCTGGCGGAAGAAGACCGCTACGGTCTCGAGCTGGTCCGAAACCTCTCCTCCCTCGACGGGTTGGTCACCAGCGAAGGGACCGTGTACCCGCTGCTTAACCGACTGCGGGACTCGGGACTGGTCACCACCCACTGGCGGCAGACCGGAGACGACCGCCCACGCAAGTACTACGCAGTGACGCCGGCCGGAGACGCTGCTCTCGCGAGGTTTCGACAAGACTGGTCTCGGTTCACCGAGGTGGTCAACCGCGTCTTGGGCGTTGGTGGGGAGCCAGGAGCATGAGCTCGAACTCGAGCGGCAAACCCTCGGTCGGGGACTTCCGGCTCAGGCTTAGACATGCTGTAGCAGAGCTACCCCGATCTGAGCGCGAGCAACTGCTCGAACCGATTGATGCTCACCTTGAGGAGGCACTCTCTACCTCGAGTATCGATGCGGAGGTGCGCGAAGTTCTCGACGATCTCGGCTCTCCCGAAATGATCGCCGACGCCGCCGGCGCGCCACTGGGCGCCTCGCCTCGCCCTCCGTACCACGCGTTCGTCGCCCTGGTGGTTCTCACGGTCGGGAGCGTCCTTTTGCCGCTGATCGGATGGGTGGCCGGGGTGGTTCTGCTCTGGGCCTCCAGTCGGTGGACCCTGGCGCAAAAGTGGCTGGGCACCCTGGTCTGGCCCGGAGGTATAGGTCTGGTGCTGATCATCGGAGCGACGGCTTTCGGCAGCCCGTCTAGCGGCTTCTACGTTGTGCCGGGGACCGCACTCGTGGTGCTGCTGTTCGCAGCTCCGGTGCTGGTGGCCATATATCTCGGCTCGCACATCAGGGCGACTGAGCTGATCTGAAGCTGGGGGCCGCCACCGATGCCAGATGCGCCACTCGCTCAAGTCACCATCAGCTGAACGCCCGGTCTTCACCAACGCGGATTGCCACATCGCTCCCGGGCAGTGGTACGGTGAGAGGGTAGGTTCGGGCCCGACGGAGGTATCAACGATGCGAACCGTCTGGAGCTTACTGAGGCACACTCGGGCGGAGTGATCGGCCCTCCGGGGCCGGAGTCATGCGAACGCCTGGCGGTGTCCGCGCCCACGGTCTGGGCCCCGGGGAAGGGCATCTCACCACCCGAAATTTGTTCCGGCTTATCCGCCGGGACTGGTGCTAAGGCACCGGCTAATTTGTGGAGCGAGCCCTTCGGGGCTCGCTCTTTCTTGCATGGGGCGGATTAGCTGGGCGGAGCGTCGGCGGTACGGTCACGAACCTCATCGGGGACTGATCGCGCACCCCGATCCGGGGAGTCACCAGTACCGGGGCTGGGTCCCCTCCGCCAGCTTCAAACCAGAGTGAACCACTCTCAGGACGACAAAGGTCCACGCCATTGCAGCTGAGATCAATTCCTAGGGCCCGGCACAGCAGTGCAGGCCCACCCAGAGCCGCGCTCCCGGTGCCACTTCCGTTGCCACCTGCCCGAACCAGGAGCGCCTGGGGGTCGCCGTCCCGACCGGTCACTACGTTGAAACAGTGATGCATGCCGTAGACGAAGTAGACGTAGGCGAACCCCGCCGGTCCGAACATCACTGCGTTCCGCCCGGTCCGGCCCCGGAAGGCGTGGGACGCCGGATCGGTGGCGCCCAGGTACGCCTCCGTCTCGCAGACCCGTACCCGGAGCTCCCTGTCCCCGAGGCGCCTCACCAGCCAGCATCCCAGCAGCTGTCGAGCGACGAGTGGACTGGGTCGGGCAAAAAACTCCCGAGGCACTCGTGGCTGACTGGGCTCGGGAGCAACTGGCTCGTCGGGGAGCTGCCGGGGCACCGCTAGCGGAGCGCAGCCACCACGGCCGCCTGGCCCCGCCGCCAGACCACCCCGGCCTCGGAGAAGCCCGCCGCTCCTAGTTGCTCCAGGTGCCACTCCGCCGCTGGGGTGAATTCAGCTGGATGGAGTGAACCTCCAAATCGGCGGTTCCGTTCCTCCAGCAGGCTGCTGAACTGGGGGGTCTGCGCCACCCGTTCCCACCACTCTTCCCACCCTTCGCCGACTCCGTCGGAGGCCGGGCTAAGCGAGGCCGCTGCCCGGTCCAGATCAGGAGTCGCCAACAAGGGAACCTGGTCAGCGTCCGCGAAGACGCCGCCGGGACGGAGCAGCGCGGCGACGCTGCGGTATACGCCAGCCAGCAGCTCCGGACTAAGCCAGTGCAGGGCGGTCGCCGACAGCACCGCGTCGAAGGGCTCGCGTGGCAGCGAGGCCGACCACTGAGGGGTTCTGAGGTCGATCTCGGTCAGAGTGACTCTCTCATCTCCGGCAAAGACCCCCGCCGCGATTCGCAGTAGCACGGGGTCGATATCTGCTCCCACCACCTGGGCCAACGGAAAGCGACTGAGGATCCGACTGGTGATCGAGCCGCAGCCGCAGGCGAGATCAAGCACCCGTGGCGGCGAATCGCCCACGACCGCCCCCACGAGCGCCGCGAGGACCGCGAATCGCTCTTCACGGTCGGGCAGGAATCGCCGCTGCTGGCGGTCCCAGCTGTCCTGCCAAGCGGCCCAGAAAGACTGCTCATCGGCCGCGGTGACCGAGGTCATGCGGATCCCGTTCGGACAGCTGCTCCGACCGCACCGAGTGCGGATAGAACCTCTTCGCGCAGTTGCTCACCCTGCCGGTGGGTAAGGGTCTTCTCCGGATGGCGAAAGACCAGTCGGAAGGTCCACCCCTTGGTTCCGGCCGGCAGTTGGGCTCCCCGGTACTGGTCCACCAGCTTGATCTCCTCCAACCCCGTGATCCCGGCGGCGCGGACTGCGGTCAACGCCGGCCCGAGTTCCGCTTGCGCCGGCACGATCACCGCGAGGTCCAACGATAGTGGAGGGGTCTTGGCCAGGCTCGCCCCCCGCCCAGGTCGACCCCCGTCGACCAGCCAGCCATCGACTCTCATCTCTGCGGCTACCGTCGTTCCGCGCAGTTCGGAGTCGGAGTCGAAGCCGAGCGCGACCTCACCCACCACCCCCCGGAGTTCTCCCTCGACCCAGATTCCAGAACTGCGGTGCGGATGGAATCCCGGATGCTTCGCGGGCCGGAACTCCAGGTCCTGGAGGCTAACCCTCTCTCCCAGCGCCTGCACGACCTGGAGTAGCAGGTCCAGCGCCTCGGCTGAATCTCCGGGCTCCGTCCCTCCCGAGTGGTCGACCAGCGCCAGCAGCTCGGGCTCCTCGGGGCGGTCGGATCGGTTCCCGGTCGGCCAGAAGACCCGGCCCCACTCGAACAGCTGCGTCCGGTCCTTGCCCCTGGACTGATTCAAGCGACAGGCTTCCACCAGCATGGGGAGGCAGCTCACCCGGAGGTCCCCGAGTTGTGACGACAGGGGATTCTCGATGCGGAGTGGGACCATTCCCTCGCCAAGACCCTGCAACAAGCCCGCTCGCTCTTGGTTCACCAGGCTGGAGGTGATCGCCTCGGTGAACCCCGCACCCAGGCAAATCTCACCGGCCAGCCGAGCGGCGCTGACCTGCCCAGGATGTCCGCTGGGTGGGGTCCGCTGGGACGGCAAAGTCGCCGGCACCAGATCGTAACCAAGGATCCGACCCACCTCTTCGGTGAGGTCCGCGGGGATGCGGACGTCCGTCCGCAGCGCGAGCGGCTTCACCCGGAGCTGTTCACCAGAGACGTCCACGCTGAACTGGAGCCGGCGAAGGGCTCCAGCAGCCTGATCAGGGCTGACCTCCAGCCCCAAGAGCCCTGAGATGCCCCGGGACGACACCTGGATAGGCTCCTCCGGCCCGGGCACCGCACCGGCGCCCACCGGACCCGGGCGCACTCGACCACCCGCCACCTCTCCGACTAGGTGGATGAAACGTCGGGCGGCGATCGGGACCAGGGCCGGCGCCAAGGAGCGCTCGTACCGCGATGACGCCTCGGTACGGATCCCCAGCCTCCTAGTCGTCCTGCGGATCGACACCCAATTGAAGTTGGCGACCTCGAGCACTACCCGAGTGGTGCTCGGCTGGACCGCAGTCTCGCTGCCGCCGATCACCCCGGCGAAGGCCACCGCCTGATCACCGGCCGTGATCAGGAGCGCCTCCTGGTCAATCGTCCGCACCACCCCGTCGAGGCAGCTCAGCCGCTCCCCGCCGCGCCCATGCCGAACGCCGATCTGGATCAAACCAGGAGCTCCCGGTAGCCGGTCCAGGTCGAAGGTGTGCACCGGCTGGCCCAGCTCCAGCATCACATAGTTGGCGAGGTCTACCACCGCGGAGATGGACCGGCTGCCGACTGCCATGAGGCGGCGCTGCATCCAGAGCGGGGCCGGACCCGAGCCGATCTGGTCGACGCACTCGGCGAGGTAGATGGGACAGTCGGAGTTAGCCTCGATCCGGACCTGAACCGACTCCAGAGACGGCGGGCCATCTCGGGTGGGATCACTCAGTTCCGGTTCCCGAAGCGGACGGTCCAGCACTGCCGCTAGCTCCCGTGCTACCCCCCAGTGCGAGAGGCAATCCGCGCGGTGGCTGAGGATCTCCAGCTCGTAGATGGTGTCCTTGGGGAACAGCCGACTGAGCGGCTGACCTAGCTCTGCCTCGCTACCCGGCAGCAGCAGAACTCCCTCATGGTCCTGGCCCAAGCCGAGCTCGTCCGGGGCGCAGATCATGCCGTTGCTGAGCGCTCCCCGGATGCGCTTCTGGCCCAGCTCAAGGCCGCCCGGAAGGACAGTTCCCGGTCTAGCCCACGCCACCACCGCACCGAGGGTTAGGTTGGGGGCGCCGCACACCACCTCGAGTGGATCCTCGCCGGGAACTCGCACCTTGGTCATCCAGAGGTGGTCACTACCCTCCAGTCGCCCCAACTCGACCACCTCGGCGACCACCAACTGGTCCAATCCTGGAGCGAAATCGACGATCCGCTCCACCTCCGTGCCGCTCAGGGTGAGCAGCTCGGCGATCCGTCTGGGAGTGAGTCCATCGAGATCGACGAAGGCCTGGAGCCACTCCTGGCTTACCCGCATCTAGAAGTTCTCCAGGAGGCGGAGGTCGTTCTCGTACAGATCGCGAACGTCCTCGAGGCCGTACTTCAGAGCGGCGATCCGATCCGGTCCCATCCCGAAGGCGAACCCGCTGTAGCGCTCGGGGTCGACCCCGGCGTTGGCCAGCACGGTGGGATGGACCATCCCCGAGCCGAGGATCTCGATCCAGCCCTTGCCGTGGCAACTCCGGCATCCCTTCCCATCGCAGAACCAGCAGGCGACGTCCGCCTCAAGGCTGGGCTCGGTGAAGGAGAAGAAGCTGGAGCGGAGCCGGACCCTCCGCTCTTTGCCGAAGAGCGCCTGGATGAAGTAGATCAGGGTGCCCTTCAGGTCGCCCAACGTCACCCCCTCGGCGACGCACAGACCCTCCAGCTGGAAGAACATGGGGTTATGAGTGGGATCCGGATTGTCCCGTCGGTAGACCCGGCCCGGGGCCAGGATCCGGTAGGGGGGAGGTCCACCCATCATCGTTCGCAGCTGGACTGGCGAGGTATGGGTCCGCAGCAGCCAGCCCCCGGGGCCATCCAGATAGAAGGTGTCATGGGCGTCCCGGGCGGGATGCTCTGGGGGCAGATTGAGTAGTTCGAAGTTGAACTGATCATCCTCTACTTCTGGCCCCGCCACCGACTGGTAGCCCAGCGCGGCTCCGATGTCCTCGATCTCCCGGACCAGCCGTCCAACCGGGTGCTGGTGGCCGCGCCTGAGAGGGTGGCTGGGGTAGCTAAGGTCCAGCCACTGACCCTGGGTGGCGGCCTGCCTTTGGGCCTGCTGGAACTCGGCCTGGCGCCGCTCCAGGGCGGCCTCGGTCCCCTGTTTGGTGGCATTGAAGGCGCGACCCAGCGATGCCCGCTGCTCGAGAGGGGCTTCAGCCAGGGCCGAGGCCCCGGCGGTGATGAGGCCGCCATGACGGGCCAGATATTTGAGCCGAACCTGCTCCAGCTGGTCTTGATCGACCGCGATCGCGATCTCCCCCAGAGCCCGCTCGCCAAGTGACTGGAGGTCGCCCTCGGTCACTGGTCGGGCGCGGTCTCCCGCACTACCTCAACCAGCCGTGCAAAGGCCGCCGGGTCGTGGATCGCCAGCTCCGAGATCTGCTTGCGCGAGAGTTCCACCCCGGAGCGGCTAAGGCCAGCGATGAAGCGGCTGTAGGGGATTCCTGCCTGCCGCGAAGCGGCGTTGATGCGGGCGATCCAGAGTCGGCGGAAATTGCCCTTGCGCTTGCGCCGGTCCCGGTACTGGTAGGCCAGCGAGTGCATGACCGCCTCGTTGGCCGGCCGGAAGAGCCGGTTGTGGGTGCCGGTAAAGCCTGAGGCGAGCTCCAGGACCTTCTTGTGGCGCTTGCGTGCGGTTACCCCGCGCTTGACCCGGGCCATCGCTCAGCCCTTCAGATAGGGCGCGTTGCGCCTGATCGACTTGGCATCGCCGGTGCCTACCTGGTGCATCGAGGCGTAGCCCCGCTTGCGCTTGGCCGACTTGTGCTCGAGCAGGTGCGACTGGAAAGCGCCCCGACGCAGCAGCTTACCCGTCCCCGACAGGCGAAACCTCTTCTGGGTTCCCTTGTGGGTGCGGATCTTCGGCATGGTTGCTGGCGCCTCCTTTGGGTAGCTTCTTCGAAACCGGGTTCAGGATCATGATCATATTGCGCCCCTCGACCAGAGGCGAGCGCTCGATCTGGGCCACGTCCTTGACTTCCTCAGCGAGCCGGTCGAGCAGCGCGCGACCAATTTCCTGATGAACCAGTTCCCGGCCCCGAAACATGATAGTGAGCTTGACCTTGTCGCCCTCCTCCAGGAAGTGGCGCACGTAGCCGTACTTGGTCTGAAAGTCGTGCTCACTGATCTTGGGACGGAGCTTCATCTCCTTGAGCCGGATGGCGTTATGCTCGCGCCGGGCGTCCTTCTCGCGCTTGAGCGCCTCGAACTTGAAGCGGCCGTAGTCCATCAGTCGGCAGACGGGAGGCTGAGCTTGCGGCGCCACCTCGACCAGGTCGAGACCGCGCTCCTGGGCAAGCTGCTGGGCGTCCGGCAGGGAGACGATTCCCAGGGCCTCCTCGCTCGTGTCGTCGAAGAGTCGAACCGAAGGTACTCGGATCTGGTCGTTAATGCGCAGTTCGCGAAACGCTATGGACGAATCCTCCTCAAGCCGGGAACGGAATCCCGGATGCTATCACTCGCGCTGGCTCGGCCAGCGGAAGACCGAGGCTTCAGGAGCCGACCTCTTCCCGCAGCAGCTCGATCAGCCCTTCTACCGAGATCGGGCGCTCCTCCCCGCTGCGATTGTTGCGGAGATTGACGTTGCCGGCCCCGACCTCCTTTCTACCCACGATCGCAGCGTAGGGAACCTTGGCCAGCTGGGAGTCCCGGATCTTCGCGCCCATCCGGTCGCCCGGGCGATCAGGGACCTCGGTCCGAAATCCCGCCTCCTCCAGCCTGGTCGCCACTTGGTGAGCATAGTCCAGCTGGTCGTCGCTCACCGTGATTACCTGCACCTGCACGGGAGAAAGCCAGGTCGGCAGGGCCCCCGCGTAGTGCTCCAGGAGCACCCCGAAGAACCGCTCCAAGGATCCCAACAAGGTCCGGTGGACCATCACCGGCTGGTGCGGCTGGCCGTCGGCGCCGATGTACTCCAGGCCGAATCGCTTGGGCTCGTTGAAGTCGAACTGGATGGTGGCGCACTGCCAGCGCCGCCCGATCGCATCCCGGATGTGGACGTCGACCTTAGGCCCGTAGAAGGCGCCCTCCCCTGGGCTCACCCGGTAGTTCAGGCCTTCCGCTTCGAGGACCCTGGTGAGAGAGGACTCGGCCTGCTCCCACAGCTCGTCCGAGCCGACCGCCTTGGCCGGTTTGGTGCTGAGGTCAACCTCCACCTCCTCGAAGCCGAAGCGCCGGTACATCTCGCGCACCAACCGCAGCACTCCCACCACCTCTTCGTCGACCTGCTCGGGACGGCAGAAGATGTGGGCGTCGTCCTGGGTGATCATCCGCACCCGGAGAAGGCCGTGCAGCGTCCCGCTCCGCTGATAGCGATAGACAGTGGCTACCTCGGCCAGCCGCAGCGGCAGCTCTCGGTAGCTGCGGGCGCGGGATTGGTAGATCAGGATGTGGAAGGGGCAGCTCATCGGCTTGACCCGGTAGCGATCCCCCTCCACCTCCATCGCCCCGAACATCTCGTCGGCGAAGTAGCCCAGGTGGCCGCTGGTCTCCCAGAGCTGCTCCCGGGCCAGATGGGGGGTGTAGACCAGCTGGTAGCCGGCCCGGCGGTGAGCTGCGCGCCAGTAGTCTTCGATCACCGTCTTGACCGTGGCCCCGTGCGGGTGCCAGAGGATCAACCCCGGACCAATCTCCTCTGAGATCGAGAATAGATCGAGCTCACGACCCAGCTTGCGGTGGTCGCGTAGGGCGGCCTGCTCCAGACGCTCCAAATAAAGTTCCAGCTCTGCCTGGGAGTTCCAAGCGGTGCCGTAGACCCGCTGCAGCATCGGCTGGGTCTCGTCGCCGTGCCAGTAGGCCCCGGCCGGGTGAGTCAGTTTGAAGGCGGGAATCTGGGCGGCGTCGTGCACGTGCGGTCCCCGGCAGAGGTCGAAGAAGTCTCCCGTGCGGTAGCAGCTGATCACCTCGCCTTCGGGGATCCGTTCGATCAGCTCGACCTTGAACCGCTGATTCAGCCGCTCGAACTCCGCCAGCGCCTCGTGGCGGGTCAGCTCCTGTCTGAGGTACTCCGGCCGATGGCTGGCGATCTCGTGCATTCGCGCCTCGATCCTGGGCAGGTCCTCGTCGGTGAAACGATGATCACCAGGCAGGAGGAAGTCGTAGTAAAAGCCGTCCTCAATCGAGGGCCCAATCCCATACTCCGCGCCGGGCCAGAGGTCACACACCGCGGCCGCCATCAGATGGGCCGCACTGTGGCGCAGGGTTTCGAGATCGAATTCGTTCTCAGCCATTGGAGTTCGCTCGATTGTATGAGAGCCCGGGTCCACTTCCGGGGCGGCGCCCGCCCGAGGCTATAATCCGGTCACCCCGACCCCCGAGAGGGCGCATAGCTCAGGTGGTTAGAGCGCTACCCTGACACGGTAGAGGCCCCAGGTTCGACTCCTGGTGCGCCCACCATCCTGGAAGTCCCGTCCGGAACCCCCACGGCTCCCCCTTCTCGCTGGCGGCACCCACGCCCATGACCCCCCGCGACCGGGGCGGCGCTTGACCGGTTGCGACGGGCGCGCGACCACTCAGCGGAACGGATTGCTGACAGCTTCTCCACAGCTGGGATGGGGAAACTGGGCACAACTTAGACGTCCTCGATTGCACTACAAAAATGCCAAGTTTTATTGCAGTAATGACCATTGACAGGGGCCCTTAGTGAGTCTCTAATATCGCTCCGTGACGCGCTTCGCCAATCCTCATCCCACGACCCTCCGAGTGTGCGCTAGAGCCGGGTGCGTGGCCCCGGTCAAGAAGCAGACCGCGAAGTACTGCAGTGTCCAGTGCTCCAGCCTCGACCCGGACCGGCGGGCCCGGCTGCGCGAGCGCGCCCGCTCCGGCCGGATCCTCCCGCTGGCCCGCCAGCTCCGGCTCGACTTCGAGAGCGAGGAGTTGGGCCTGGCGCTGTTGGAAACCGGGCGAGAGGAGATCCCCCGGGGCCTCTCGCGCTGGGCTGTCTGACCGAAAAGCGCCGGATCCCAGGGCCGCTAGCGGCGGGCGGAGCCGGTGGCGACCGAGGCGGCCGCGCTGCGGATGTCGGCGTCGGTGACCGTCACCAAGAGACTCAGCTCGCAGCGGTGGCAGACGATATGAAATGTGGTCGGCTCGGGGATGGCTCGGGCCACCTCCTGCCGGAGACCGCAACTTTCGCACGTGACGACGGCTCGCATGAATCCATTTAGCCCACCTCTGCCCTAGGTCGATACCGTCGCCAGCGGACTTCGACATCTCGCTACGCGCCCGTAACCGCCTCCCCGACCCCTTCCGGGGGCACTACCCCCCAGCTCCGGCGCCATCCGACGACTCCGGTGATGATCAGGGCCAGCCCCAGCCCACCCACCACGTCGCTCGCTCCGACGACGTCAGCGATGGCCCCGGCCGCCAGCAGAGGGATCGCGATCGCCAGGTTGATGGCCAGGAAGGCGCCGCCGAAGATCTTGCCCCTGGTCGACTCCTCCGTCTCCTCTTGGATCAGGACCAGACAGGGGATCAAGACCGCGCCCAGCCCGAGCCCGAACAGAACCGCCAAGGTGATCGCCAGGGGCACCAGCGCCCCGTCGATGTGAAGACGGTCCAGGAGCGGCGGCAGCACCCCCAGGACGACCATGGCGACCCCGGCCAGCCCCAGCCCCCTGACGACCGTGGTCGAACCTGGACCGGAGCCAGACGAGACCCGGCTCACGACCGTGCCGGCCACCACCATCCCCACGGTCGCAGGGATCAGGAGGATGTAGCTGTCATGAGGGCTGCGTAGGAGCACATGCTGCATGTAGCCCGCCGAGAGGGCGAAGATCGTGAACACGATCGCGAGTGCCAGGGTCAGCATGGCGAAGGCGAAGGGGAGAATCCGACTGGCCCGGACCACCTCCCAGGTCTCTTTGATCTCCGACCAGGTGCTGCTCCAGGGCGCCCGCATGGCAGGTCCCCCGGCCGGCGGGGGTGCCGCCAGCTTGGGCTTGATCAGCCAGATAGCGCCCGCCGCCACCGCGAAGAGCCCGGCACCGAAGTAATACGGACCCTCCAAGCCCAGCAGTCCCTGGGCGACGGAGGCCAGGGGCACCGAGAGCACGATGGTGACGATGATCGTGATGGTGAAGAGGGACGTCGCGGCCGCCAGATCCCGGCGCTTCACCAGGCTCGGAATGCTGGCCGCCTCAGCTGGCGCGAATAGCTGGCCCACCCCGGCGAATATGAAGGTGATCACGTAAAGCGGGAGGACCTGGTGCTCGGCCACCCCGGTGATCTCCAACGCCGGCACACCCAGCACCATGACACCGCGGGACAGGTTGGTCCAGATCATCAGCGTCTTCTTGTCGTAGCGGTCGGCAAAGATCCCGGCCGGTATCGAGAGGAAGACGGCGGGGATGGTGTAGGCCAGCAGCAGCGCCGCGTCGCTGAGGTATAGGTGGGTCAGCGAGTAGATCGACAGCAGCAGCGAAAAGGCGAAGAACTTGTCGCCCAGCTGGGCCGCCACCTGAGCTCCCCAGAGGAGCCGGAAGTCCCTGGCCCGCAAGACCTCGCGGAAGCCCGTGGGACCAAGGTCTAGCGCCGCTTCGGCGGTAGATCCGGGCGGAGCCTCGACCGGCATGGCGGCGAATATATCACCCGATCGCAGCGCTTCTGATCCGCACTGCTGATACCAGGCGCCGCCACTCCTCCAACTCCAGGCTCCCGGGTCGCCGGACCGGGTCGATCTCAATGGACCGCAGCAGCACCATCGCCTCGCCGGGGGTGATCCCCAAGGAGAGGGCCAGCCCATGATGCAGCTGCTTGCGGCGGGCCTGAAACATCGGCCGGGCCAGGGTCGCCAGCAGCGAACTCAACTCGGGGTCCGCCTCCTTGCGCGGCCTAACCGTGATCAGGCTACTGTGCACCTGAGGCGAGGGCCAAAAGCTCGTCGGCGCGACGTCGAAGTCGATGCTCACCTCGGCGACCGCCCGCAGCACTAGCGTCGCCAGAGACCAGTCCCCTTGGGGAGCAGCCAGCCGCCGGCCCACCTCGCGCTGGACCAGTAGGTGGCACGCGACCGGCGGGGGGTCCCAGGCCAGGATCCAAGGCAGGAGGGCGCCGGTGATCCGGTAGGGCAGGTTGCCGAGCACCGTCGGCGCTCGCATCCCCAGCTGCGCGGGCACGACTTGGAGGATGTCAGCCTCCACCACCAGAAGCCCGGGGTAGTGGCGGCGAAGCAACCCCAGGGCGGCTACGCAGCGGGGGTCGAGCTCGACCCCCACCACCCGCACATCTCGCTCCAGCAGTCCCTGGGTGAGCGCTCCCAGCCCGGGGCCGATCTCCAGCACCTCCTCGGCGGGCCCGGCAGAGGCGGCGATGGCATCGCGCACGTTCCGATCCACCAGGAAGTTCTGACCCATCTCTCGACGAGGACTGATTCCAAACCTCCGCGCGACCGCTCGGGCTGTTCCCGGTGAACAGAGGTCCGGAACGTTCAAGGAACGGGGATCGCCAAGGCCCGCCTGGTGTTTTCAGTGGTAACCCCGGACAGCGATTCCAGGCAGTCGCCCCGCAGCACCGCCAGCCACTGGGCGGTGCTGCGAACCATGGCCGGGTGACTGGTCTGACCGCGGTTAGGCTCAGGCGCCAAGAAGGGAGCGTCGGTCTCCACCAGCAACAGTTCCGAGGGCACGGCTCGCGCAGCCTCCTGCAGGTCTCGCGCCGACTTGAACGTGACGTTGCCAGCGAATGAGCAGTAGAGGCCGCGGGCAATGGCCTCCTCGGCGAACGCCCGGTCCCCGCTGAAGCAGTGCAGAACTCCGGTCACTGGAGGCCCCTGGTCTAGAAGCTGAAGTAAATCGGCTTGAGCCTGGCGCTGGTGGATGACCACCGGCTTGGCCAGCTCCGCCGCCAGCTTCAGCATGGTGGCGAAGACCTCCCGCTGGGTCTCCTCGGGAGTTTCCAGATAGCCAGGTCTGAAGAAGTAGTCGAGCCCCACCTCGCCCACCGCCAGTGCCTTGGGGTGGGCCAGCAGATCGCGCATCTCGCCGAGCTCGACCGCGGTCGGAGGTAACGGATTGACCGGATGCCACCCCACCGTGAAGAAGATCTCGGGACGTGCCTCCGCCAGGGTACGCGCAGCTCGGTTCTCGATCATGTCATCGCCGCTGGTGACCATCTGGCGGACACCGGCTCGAAGGGCTTGAGCCACGACCTCCTCGATGGACAGCCCCCGCCGGATGACCTCATCCAGGTGACAGTGGGCGTCGATCAGCACCACCTCTCGCTCAGCCGTCGTCGGCCCCCCGCTTGCCGGTCGGAGCTTCCACGACGACGGTGCACTCCCCCTTCGGGGGGTCTGCGCGGAACCGGGCAGCGAGCTCCCCAGCCGTCCCCAAATACCAACTCTCATGGAGCTTGGATATCTCCCTGGCCACCGCGACCCGGCGCTGGTCCAGCACCTCGGCGGACCACTCCAGGGTGGCGGCCAGCCGGTGGGGCGACTCGTAGAACACCAGAGCCCAGCTGTCGGAGGCCTGAAGCAGCCGCTGGCTTCGCGACCTGGTCCTGGGGAGAAAGCCTAGGAAGAGGAAGCGATCGGCCCGCAGACCGCTGGCCGAGACGGCCGCCACCAGCGCCGATGGGCCCGGTACTGCCATCACCTCGAATCCTGCCGCCCTGGCCGCCGCCACCAGCCGCCGGCCGGGATCACTGATGGCGGGCGTGCCGGCGTCCGAGACCAGCGCAACGTCCCCCTGGCCTAGCTGCTGCAGCACCAGAGGGATGCGACTCTCCTCCTGCTCGCCCGGAAGGGAGATCAAGCGCGGGCGCACCTTCATTCCCCGCAGCAACACCCCGCTGTGCCGAGTGTCCTCAGCGACCACCGCCTGCACCTGCCCCAGGATCTCAGCCGCCCGGGGCGAGAGGTCGGCCAGGTTGCCGATCGGAGTCGCCACCACGTACAGCACGCCCGCCACAGTCGTCAGTGACCCCAGTCTCGGGGGTACCGAAAATCCTGGCCGATGCTGCGGCTGGAGAGCTTGGCGATGAGCGGCGGCCTTCGTTTGAACTGTGACCTGCGCACCCGCTCCCAGATCAAAGCGACCAAGGCGGGGTCCAGCCCGAGCTCCGGGAGTTCGGCCGGCGTTCGGCGCTCGTCGATCAGCTGGAAGAGAATGCGGTCCGCTTGCGCGTAGCTGAAGCCCAGGTCTTGCTCGTCTGACTGGCCCGCGAAGAGGTCGGCGGACGGCGCCTTATCGACGATCTGCTGGGGCAGACCTAGCTGCCGCGCCAGCTGGAAGACCTGGGTCTTGTAGAGATCTCCCAGCGGATTGAGCGCGTGGGCACCATCACCCCAGAGGGTGCTGTACCCAAGCAGCAGCTCCGACTTGTTGCTGGTCCCCAGCACCAGGGCGGAGCGGGTGGCCGAGATGTCGTAGAGGATGCTCATCCGCTCGCGGGCCATCTTGTTGCCCCGTCGCGTTGAATCGGCCTCGGGGAACTGGGCGAAGTAGGCGTCGATCTGAGGGCTGATCTCGATCACCAGCATCTCGATCCCTAGCTCGCTCGCCACCAGACGGGCATCCTCCAAGCTGCTGGTCGTGCTCTCGCGGTAGGGCAGTGCCAGGCCGGTCACCGCGGCCGGTCCCAGTGCCGCCACCGCCAGCTGCGCCGAGAGCGCGGAGTCGATGCCCCCGGAGATCCCGACCACCACCCCCCGAGACCCCACCTTCAACACTTCGTCGCGGATGAAGTCGGTCAGGATCCCCGCGACCAGCTCCGAATTGATGGAGAGGTCAGTCATCGGTGGCGAGGCCCAGCTGCCGCTCGACTAGGTCGATCCTCTCATCGCGCAGTAAGGGGAAGGCGATCCTCGCCCGGCGGAGATCGCCGCGGTCCAGCTCGGCGCGCAGTACATCAGCGGCGTCCGCCAGTGGCCCGGCCAAGAGCCGGCCGTCCGGCCCCAGCACCCGACTGCCACCCCAGAAGTGGAAACCATCCTCGAAGCCGACGCGGTTGCAGTAGACGGCGAATACCGTGAAGAGCTCGGAGTAGGTCCGCAACATCGCCCCATAGGAAGCGGCACTGCCCAGCTCCCCCTCCCCGCTCCCGACGCCCCGCCCTGGGCTGGACGACGGGCAGAGGAGCAGATCCACCCCCGCTCGACTCAGCAGATAGGGGGAGCTCGGGTGCCAAAGGTCCTCACAGACCAGAACCCCGATGCGCCAGCTGGCGCCCCCACCCAAGGGCAGTTCCACCACCTCGAACCGGTCGCCGGCCGCCAGATGGCGCTGCTCGTCGAACATCCCGTAGGTCGGCAGATAGACCTTGCGGTGGACGTGGCGGACGGCCCCATCCGAGATGAGCACCGCCGCGTTGTAGAAGCTGAACTGGTCGGACTCCAAAACCAGTCCCACCAGGGCGGCCGCCTGACCCGTCGCTTCGATCAGCTGCTGCACTTCGGGGCTGTCGATGGTCACCGCGGTCTCTGGAGTCAGATCCTTGAGTAGGTAGCCGGTCAAGCTCAGCTCCGGGAAGACCATCAGGTCGCTGCCCTGCGCCACCTCAGCGGCGATCTGCTGACAGCTCCATTCGAGGTTGGCCCGAAGGTCCCCCAGGACCGGCTGGTGTTGGATCAGGGAAACTTTCATCCGGCTCGTCGAAACCACCTCAGCCGACCACCGCGGCGGGCATCTCGCCTCTCAGGAATGCTCCCACCATGGGTGCGAGCGCCTCGGGAGGCTCGTAGAGGAAGGAGGCCTTGGGCAGGGCTCGCACGAACTCCTCGCCATAGTGACGCTCCAAGATCCGGGGGTCGCAGATGACCACCGCCCCCCGATCTCCGTGGCGTCGCACCAGCCGGCCGAACCCCTGCTTCAAGCGGAGGACCGCCTCCGGCAGCGAGAGCTGGGCGAAAGAATCGGTCCGACCCCGCGCCCGCGCCTGAAAGATGGGGTCGGTCGGAACCGGGAACGGCAGCTTGTCGATGACCACACACTGGAGCGCGTCTCCCGGCAGGTCGATCCCCTCCCAGAAACTGTTGGTGCCGAGCAGCACCGTCCTGGGCTCCCTACGGAAGTTGCGCAGCACCTGGTTGCGAGTGCCGTCCAGCCCCTGACCTAGGACCGCGATGCCCTCGCCCTGGAGCAGGCCGCGCAGCTGCCCGTGCACCTCGCGCAGGGCCTGATATCCGGTGAACAGGACCAGAGTCCTTCCTCCCAGCTCGACGGCGATCTGGGCCACCATCTCGGCGACGACCCTCGGATGCTGCGGATCGCCGTGGCCGGGAATTCCGCGGGGCAAACAGCAGAGGGACTGCCGCAGGTAGTCGAAGGGCGAGTCCAAGACAAGCTCGGCGGCGCCCTCCAATCCCAGGCGGTCACGGAGATACCGGAAGGAGCCGGCCACCGCCATGGTCGCCGAGGTGAGGACCACCGTCTCGCAGCGCTCGAAGAGGTGCTCCCGGAGGGAGCTCGCGACCTCGCCGGGAGCGGTCCGGAGCACGGCGCGGTCTCCCCGCTCCAGCTCCACCCAGGCGACCTGCTCGCCAGGCGCTATCTCCGCTTCAGAGCGGGTGGGACCCTCCAGGTTGGCTGTTGCCCGGGTCACCACCTGAGCCATGCCCTGGAGGGCGTCGGCGGCCATCGAGCATTCGCGGGACCCGTTGTCCGGCTGGGGCCAGAGCGCGGGCTGAACGTTGCCCAGGTCGGCGGCGGTGTGCAGCGCCGAGCTCGCCTGGCGAAGCGCCCGGCCCAGCCTCGACACCGACCGGCCGGCCCGGGCCCAGCCTTCGGTGCCGGCCAGCCGCTGATCCAGCACCACGAAGGATGGACCCCGGCTGCCTGAATTGGCGGATTCGGAGGCCACCAGTTGGCGCAGGTCGGCGAAGGCGGCGCTGGACGTCTGCCGCACCACCTTGAGCGCGCGATTTACCTCGACGTCTCCGAAGTCGGGGAGGCGGTCAGTCACCCCCAGGATCGCGCCCAAGCCCAGCCTTTCACCCTGCGCCTGGGTGGCCGCCTCCTCCAGGTGGTGGGCCTCATCGATGATGAGATGGTGGAACTCGGGCAGCACCGCCCCGCCACTGTCGGCATCCGACAGCAGCAAGGCATGGTTGACGATCACCAAGTCGGCCTCCCTGGCCTCGACTCGAGCCTTGACCATGAAGCAGCGCCCATCCCGCCAGTTGTGGCAGGCAGGCCCCAGGCAGTCGTCGACGGTCGATCCGACCTTCTCCCAAAACTCGGAGTCCCGCCCGGCCAGCCTCAACTCTGAGCGATCTCCTATCTCGCTCTGATAAGCCCAGATCAGGGCCCGGACCTTGAAGCGCAGCTCGTCGGGGTCCCGGCGCCGGCCGGTGGGAGCGGCGGCGAGCCACCGCTCCAGGCGCCGGAGGCTGAGGTAGTTTCCCCTTCCCTTCAGCACCGCGGTCCGCAACGGTAGCGGCTGGGCCGACTCGGCCAGGGGAACGTCGTGCTGCGCCAGCTGCTCCTGCAGGGTGATGGTGTGGGTGGAGACCAGAACTCGCCCACCGCCATGGGCAGCCCATTCCCGGGCGGGCATCAGGTAGGCGAGCGACTTGCCAACGCCGGTACCAGCTTCCACCAGCAGCGTCTGGCTGCGGTTGAAGGCCTGGGAGACAGCGAGCGCCATCTGCTGCTGCTGCTCGCGCAGCTCGAAGTCGGGTTCGACCCGGGCCAGCGCCCCGTCCGGACCGAAGGCAGCCACGATTCCCCGCTCGTCGATCCCGGAAGGCGTGCCTGGCCCCGTCTTCGCGGGCGGGAGCGGAGGTCGCGGTGCGGGAGTTTTTTGGCCGACCGCGGCCGAAGGGGACCCTGGGACCATCCGCCGCGCCAGGAACTCACCGCTGGCCCAGCCGCCCTCGGCGCAGAGCTCGCGAACCCTCTCCCTCAATGCCACCGGCAGCGCCCGGGCCGTCTCGATCAGGCTTTCCAGGAGCATCTGGGTCGCTTGGGCGTCGGACAGAGCACGGTGGGGCCGGTCATGGAGCAGATCCAGGGAGCGACTCAGCTCCTCCAGGCTGTGGCTCGGAGCCGATGGCAGCAGAACCCTGGCCAGCTCGGCTGTGTCCAGCGCCTGCCTTCCCGAGAACACCCCGGGGAGGATCTCAGAGCAGAAGGCCATGTCGAAGGAGACGCCGTGCCCCACCAGGGTGCACCCCTCGCAGAAGAGCGCCAGTCCGGCCACCGCCTCGGCCGGACTCGGTTGCCCGCGCAGGTCCTGGTCACGGAGGCCGCAGAGGCGCTGAATCACCAGCGGCAGCGGCATGCCCGGGTCGGCCAGGGTTGAGTAGGTGTTCAGCACCCCGGCATGGTTGAACTTGACCGCGCCGATCTCGATGATGCGGTCGGTGCGCGGGCTAAGCCCGGTCGTCTCGAGATCGAAGCAGACCAGGGTCTCCTCCTCGCCCACGGCGGCCGATGTCATCACCATGCCCCCCACCTTAGCCGCGCCCAGGGAGTCCAGCCGAGATTGGCCCGCCGTTAGCTATGGTTCGAGGTCTCCGATCTGCACAGCTCTCCGACGACACTCAGCCAGGACCAGCTCCACCACTTCGTCGGCCGAGAGTGTGGTGGTGTCGATGGACAGGGCGTCCGTGGGAACGGCCAGGGGGGCGTGGCGCCGGCTCAGGTCGGTCTGGTCTCGGGTCACCACATCGGCGCGCAGTACCTCTTCCGAGGCGTCGCGGCCGCGGCTTTGCAGCTCCTTGCGCCGGCGGCCCACGCGCACTTCGGCGGGGGCGTCCAGGTAGACCTTGCACTCCGCTTCAGGAAACACCACGGTGCCGGTGTCCCGGCCTACCGCCACCGCGCCCCGGGCGGCCGGTGCCCGTTGAGCGGCCAGCAGCGCCTGACGGATCTCGGCCTGCCGCGCCACGTAGGCCAGCAAGGTGGAGAGCTTGGGATCCCAAAGCTCCTCCGTCAACTCCCGGCCGTTAACCCGAGCCTGCCAGCTGCCATCTGCGGGTTCAGGGTCGGAGTTGATCTCCAACCGCAGCCGTTCGGTGAGCTGGCGCAGGGGAAGAGAGTCACCCTCAGCGACACCGGCCCGGTTCGCGGCCACGGTCAGGGCCCGATAGAAGATGCCGGTGTCGATGAAAGGAAGGTGGAGCGCCGTGGCGACGCGCCGGCCCACCGTCGACTTGCCGACGCCGGCCGGGCCATCGATCGTCACCACAGGCGCCAGCTGACTCACGCCAGCCCGACCGAGGCCCGCAGCCGTCGCACCTCACCCTCGCTCAGCTCCCGGACCCTGCCCTCGGTGAGTGTTCCCAGGCGCAGCTCGCCCATCGAGACGCGCTCCAGGTCGTCGACTTTGGCACCGACGGCGGCGCACATCCGACGGATCTGCCGCTGGCGCCCCTCGGCCAGCTGAATCACCAGCACCGAACGGCGCGGACCTCCCCGCAGCAGTCGGATCTCCAGAGGATTGGTAGGCCCATCCACCAGGACCGGCCCGAGCCGGAGCGCTTGCAACTGCTCCTGCCGGACCGGGCCTCTGATCGTCACCCGGTAGCTCTTGACCACCTGGTACCGGGGGTGGGTCAGCCGAAGCGCCAGATCACCGTCGTCGGTGAGGAGGATCAATCCCCGGGAGTCGAGGTCCAGTCGGCCCACCGGGAACAGGCCCTTGCGGTCGTCTACCAGATCCAGCACGGTGGGGCGACCCCCGGGGTCCTTAGCCGTCGACACGACTCCCACGGGCTTGTTGAGCGCCAGGTACCGGCGCTGGACGCCGCGCTGGACGAGGGGCTGCCCGTCCAGCATCACCTCTTCGCGCTCGGGGTCGATCAACCTCCCTTGGGGCGGCGGAACTATACCGTCGACGGTGACCCGCCCCGACGCCACCATTCGGTCGGCCTCCCGACGGGAGGCGATCCCGGAGCGGGCTAGCCAGCGACCCAGCCGCTCACTGGGCATCGGGCTCACCGATCTCGGCTGCCCGGCCGAGCCAGGAGCCGGGGTCCACGCCTCCCAGAGGGGGTAGGTCGTCGACCTGGGAGATACCGACCACCTGGAGGAATCGCAGGGTGGTCCCGAACAGCCGAGGGCGCCCCGGTCCGTCCTCCCGACCCACTTCGGCGACCAAGCCGTGGCGGGCCAGACTATCCAAGACCGCTTCGCAGTTCACCCCCCGGATAGCTTCGATGGCGATCCTGGTGATCGGCTGGCGGTAGGCGACGATCGCCAGGGTCTCCATGGCCGGCTTCGAGAGCCGGCCGGCCACCTCGGGCCTGAGAGCCCGCTCAACCGCCCAGGCGGCCTCGGGATGGGTAACCAGCTGGAGCTCGTCCCGGTGCCGCTGGAGCATGAGTCCGGTGCCCTCCAGAAGGTTGGCGGTGGCTTCCGCCGCCTGCTCAGCGGCCTCCCGGGTCAGCTCCAGCGTGTGGGCCAGCTCACCGACGGTGATCGCCTCGGCCCTGACGAACAGTACCGCGACGATCGCACCCGCCAGCCCGGCCTCGGATTCGGTCAGCTCAGCCGCCACCAGCACGCTCCACCAGGATCGGGCTGTTCGGTCCCGCCTGAGTGCACGCCGCCTCCCCGGAAAAGATCAGCTCCAACAGCGCCAGGAAAAAGGCGACCGCCTCGAGACGGTCCCGCGCGGCCGCGAATACCTGATCGAACCGCAGCGAATTCAGATCAGCAAGCAACTGGCGCAGCTCGTCCATCTTCTCGGTAACCGAGTACCGAGGCAGCGTGAGCTCCAGCTCGGTGGGGTCAGGCAGTCGAGCCAGCAGCTCTCCCAGGGCAATCGCCAGGGTCTCCGGACTCAGGTGAAGAGTGGCCTGCGGCTCGACGGGTAGGCCGAGGACCCTCAGGAATGCCTTGGGACCGGCGCTGGAATCCGCCAGCAGAACTCCGGCCGCGGCCTTGAAGAGGCGGTATTCCGCGAGCCGCTCGCCGGGATCCTCCTCTTCCACCGGCTCCGCCTCCCGGATCAGCGCGGCGTCGGTCGCGTCCTCCAGGTGACGCCCCATCTTGATCTCCAGCAGGCGGGCCAGCACCTGGAGGGACTCGGCGGCCCAGAGCAGGTCGAGATCCGAGTCCGCCTCGCCCACCTCCGCCTTCAGGTCGCGACTCAGGGAGGCGAGCTCCACTGTTCCTAGGTCGAGGTCGCCACGATGCGCCTCCAACAGCATGGAGTTCATCCGATCCAACTCAGCCGCCTGCTCAGGGGTGGCCACCGCTCAGTTGGTTCCCCGGCCGGCGCCCACGGCCAGCAACAGCTCCTCGGCGTGGGCGCGGGCCGCCGCAGGGGTAGCCTCGCCCGCCAGGAGCCGGGCCAGCTCCTCCACCCGCTGGCTGCCGGTAACTTCCAGGACCTCGCTGACTGGACGTCCCTCGCGCTCGGACTTGGCCACCACCAGGTGAGTGTCGGCGCGCGCGGCGATCGGGGCCAGATGGGTGATGCACACGACCTGATGCCGATCGGCCACCTCCCTCATCAGGTCGCCGACCCGATTGGCGGCTTCGCCGCCCAAGCCCTGGTCGATCTCGTCGAAGACCACCGTGGAGACGCCCGACTCCCTGGTCAGATGCGACAGCAGGGCCAGCGCGACCCGGGACAGCTCGCCCCCGGAAGCCACCTCGCTGAGGGGACGGGTGGGGTCGCCGGGGTTGGCCGACAGGTCGAATGAGACCCGATCCCACCCCGATGGACCGGCGGCCCAGCGCGACCCATCGCGGCCGGGCAGCCCGTCCTGGTCCTCGACCCGCCAGATGCGCACCTGGAACTCCGCCTTGGGCATCAGCATTCGGCGCAGGTCAGCCGTCACGGCCCGGGCGAGAACCTTGGCGACCCGTGCTCTGAGCTCGGAAAGTCCACTCGACGCCTCGGCCAATCCCTGCTCCAATTCAGTGAGCTCGGTCGCCAGCCGTTCCAGATCGCCCGCTCCTTCGTCCACTGCCTGGAGCAGGCTCGTGGCCTGATCAAGCCGCATCAGGGCAGTCTCCAACGATCCCCCGTGGCGGCGGGAGAGTCGCTCTAGCAGCTCCAAGCGCTCCTCGGCCTCCGCCAGTCGACGGCTGTCGTCCGGGAGCTGGGTGACGTACGAGCTGAACGAGAGCTGCAGCTCTCGTAGGCCGACCACCGAGCCCTCCGCCTGGTCCAAGAGCAGATCCAACTCCGGGTCGATGCCCCTCGCCCCCCGAGCGGCGTGCAGCCCGGCAGCCATACGGTCGGCGGCTGCGCCCTCCCCGGACACGGCTGCCCGCACTTCTTGCGCCGCCTCCCGCAGCCGAGCGGCATGCGCCAGCCGGTCCCGCTCCTGGCGCAGCTGTGCGTCCTCCCCTGGATGGAGATCGGCAGCCTCCAACTCGGCCAGGTCGCGCCGGGCTTGCTCGAGATCCCCTCGCTGCCGCTCCCGCAGCGCCCGGAGCCGCTCGGACCCTAGCTGGTTCTCCAGACGCCGCGTCCAGAGGTCGCCAACCTGGCGGAGTGCGTGCGCGGCCTCCGCACCCCCCAGGCTATCGAGCGCTGACCGCTGCTCAGACTCCCGCAGCCAGAGCGACGATGCTCCCTGGCCTTGGACGTCGACGAGCTGCGCTCCGAGGTCCCTAAGCGCCGTCGCCGGAACGGTCGCTCCGTTGGCCCGGGCCCCGCTGCGGCCGGAAGCCGACAGCTCCCTGGACAGCACCAGTGTCTCCTCCACGACCACTCCCAGCGTCCGGCAGGACTCGGCCACCTGGGTGGGAGGATCCTCAAAGGCGGCGGTGGAGACGGCCCTCTCAGCGCCACGGCGCACCAGGTCGGGGTCAGCTCGGCCCCCCAGGGCCAGACCCAAGGCTGAGAGGAGGATCGACTTCCCGGCCCCGGTCTCGCCGGTGATGGCGTTGAAGCGGGACCCGAATCGCGCCGAGGCCCGCTCAATCACCGCCAGGTTCTCCACCCGCAACTCGACCAGCACAGCTCAGGCGCGCTGGGCGTCCGGGGCAACCGTGGCCGACGGAGCCTCCTCCTGGCCAAGCTTGAGGACGGCTCCGAATCCCGTCTTGGATCGCAGGCGCTGGAAGAATCCGGGGGTCCCCGGCGGACGCACCAGGCTCAGCTCCGGGCCCTGCTTGACGGTCAGCTCTGAGCCGGTCTCAAGCTGGCCCCAGATCCGCCCATCGGCGGCCGCCACCGCCCGCCCTCGCTGGACTGTGATTCGCACATCGAGGGTGTCCGGTATGACCAGCGAGCGGCTGATCAGGGCGTGGGGATTGAGGGGGGTGAGCACTAGGGCGGGCACCCGGGAGTCGACCGGGGGTCCTCCCGCGGAAAGGGAGTAGGCGGTGGAGCCGACACTGGTGGCGACCACCAGACCGTCGGCGTCGAAAATACCGACCAATTGATCGTCGCTGGTCACCTCCAACCGCACCAGGCTGACCCCTTCGGTCTTGATCACGATCTCGTTGATGGCCACAGCTAGGCTCTCCGCGACAGCGCCACCCGCCGTAGAGCGGATCTCTCCGCGCAGCGTGCGCCGACGCTCGGTCTGAAAGTTATCGGTGACGAAGGCCTCGATCGCGTCCGGCAACTGGGCCATTTCGACGTTGGTGAGGAAGCCTAGCTGACCCCGATTCACCCCGAGCAGGGGCACTCCCTTGGGAGCCGCCCGCTGCGCTGAGTAGAGCAGCGTCCCGTCCCCGCCGATGGCCACCAGCAGGCGGGCCGTCGTCAGCTCCCGAGCCAGCACCGTCTCGGCGTCGGTCTGAGCTAGCCAGGTGCGGAAGGAATGATCCTCGGCGACGTCCCGAGCCCGGCGCAGGGTGGGCGATTCCTGCGACTCGCGGAAGTGAAGTAGGAAGCCGATCGAGGCGGCGCGATCGCCCCCGCTCAACGGCTGCCCCTGGGCTGCTTAACTGACATCGCGCCTAGGATGTTAGGTCCTCGTCGAGACCTGGAAGCAGTCGGGGGATTCAGAACAGCAGCCCCACGGCAATCCCCAGCACGGCGCCCGCGAGGACCTCGAAGGGCGTGTGGCCGATGAATTCGCGGAGCCGTTCGTAGCGGAAGCCCAGGTGGCTGCGCAGGTCATCCAACACCTGGTTGAGGATCACGCTCTGCTGGCCCGCCGCCCGGCGCACCCCGGTGGCGTCGTAGACCACCACCATGGTCAGGATTGCCACCGCCGCAAAGATCGGCGAACCGAGGCCCAGCTTGCGTGCCAGCACGGTGGTGAGGCAGACCGTCAGGGCTGTGTGGGAACTGGGCATGCCGCCCGACAGCCCCAGCGAGCGGAGGCTGAGCCGATGCTGCCGCCAGGAGTCGGTGATCACCTTGAGCACCTGGCCTATTCCCCAAGCCAGCAGTGGCACCCAAAGGAACTGATTTGTTAGTAGGGCCGTCACGCCTCTGAGTCAGCCGTGGTCGGGGCCCGACTCCTCGTCGGCCTCCAGCAGGAGCGGCCGCTCCTTGGGTAGACCGTCGGCCCCGGCGGTGAGCTCACTCACGCGGCGCTCGACGCCATCCAGAAGGGTCGAACAGCGACGCACCAGCCGAACCCCGCGCTCGTACAGAGCCATCGCCTCCTCCAGCGGGACCTGGCCGTCCTCGAGCCGAGCGAGCACCTGGTCCAAATCGGCCAGGGCCGCTTCGTAGTCGAGCGCCTCCGGCTCGACGGGACCGGTCACGGCTCCCTTTTCCTGGTCAGGTCCCATCCCCACCTCCCTCCAACTCCGGCTTCACTTCGCTCACGCGGCTCACCAAACCACCCCTGAGGAGCCGGGTACTGATGCTTGATCCCACCGCCACCCGCTCCGCATCTCGCAGCACCTCGCCGCCCGATTCATCGAGGGTGATCGAGTAGCCCCGACCGAGTACGGCCAACGGGCTGAGAGCCTCCAGCCTACCAACTCGCCCAGAGAACTCCTCCCGGGCCTGGAGCAGGCGACGCTCCGGTCCGCGGGCCCGCAGCAACCCCACCCGAGCGGTGAGCTCCCGGTGCTCGAGAGCCAGCACCCGGCGCACCGACGTCCCCAGCCGCTGCTGGCGCAGGTCGAGATCAATTCGGCCAGTGGCGAGCCGGGCGGCCGGGGCCAAACGAGCCAGGCGGTCGGCACTCACTCCGAGCCGCTGGCGCTCCTTCGCCGTCCACTCCTCGCCGCCTCGCCTCAGCCGGAGCGAGCGTCGGGAGAGGTCCAGTCGCAAGAGCGCCAGATCCGGGACGGCCAGCTCCGCCGCCACTGAGGGCGTGGGGGCCCGCCGGTCGGCGACGAAGTCCGCTACCGAGGTGTCGGTCTCGTGTCCGACCCCCACCACCACCGGCAATGGGCACGCCAGTACTGCTCGGGCCACCTCCTCAGAGTTGAACGCCTGCAGGTCCTCCAGAGATCCCCCGCCGCGCACCAGCAGCACCACGTCCACGGCGGCCCTGCCCGCCAGCTCCAGGGCGGCGATGATCTCCCGGACGGCACCTTCTCCCTGGACCAGGGTCGGGGCCACCACCACCTCGGTGATGGGGCAGCGGCGCTGCACCACGTGAATTACGTCCCGCAGGGCGGCTCCCTGGCGCGAGGTCACCACCGCCAACCTCCGAGGGAGGAAGGGCAGCTTTCGCTTGCGGTCGCTGGCGAAGAGACCCTCCGCCTCCAACCGCGCCACCAGCTGCTGGAACGCCAGGGCCAGGGCTCCCACCCCCTGCGGTTCGAGTCGGTCCAGGTAGACCTGCAGCGAGCCGGCGGCAGCGTAGACGGAGACCGAGCCGTGGGCCAGCACCTTCATCCCGGTGCGAGGCTCGAACTGCAACCCGCGCGCCTCCTTGCGGAACATCGCCGCCTTCAAGACTGAGCGGTCGACGCCATCGGGCCGGCTGTCCTTGAGGTTGAAGTACCAATGCCCCGCCGCGGACAGGTGGCAATCGCCCAATTCCGCCTCGACGTAGGCGTCTTGGAGCTGAGGATCCGCCGCCAGCGCCCCCCGGATCAAGGAGGCTAGCTCACCGACTTGGAGAACGCGCACCCGCATGCTCCAGGGACCCTCTTGGGGCGCGGGCGATGTTGCCAAGCACCCCGTTGACGAACCTGCCCGCTTCATCTCCGGCCATCTGCTTCGCCAGCTGAACCGCCTCGTCGATCACCACCGCCACTGGCTCCAGCCGGCGCCAGCAGAGCTCCTCAGTGGCGATCCGCAGCACGGCCCGCTCCAGGGCTCCCATCTGATCCATGGTCCAGTGGGTGGAGCAGGCCTCGATCATGGCGTCGATCTCGAGCTGGTGGGCCGCCGCCCCCTCCACCAACTCCTCGGCAAACCGCCGGCTGCTGGGGCTCTGGGGGTCCTGCTCCAGGTGATATTGCAAGGGGCCTCGCCAATTACCTGGCTGCAGCTCCAGTTGAAACAGCACCTGAACGGCCAGCTCCCGAGCCCGGTGGCGCGGCCCCAAGGGTCAGTCCCCCTCGATTTCGGCAATGTGCAGGTTGATCTCGACCACATCGAGCCCCAGCATGCTGTGAATTGCGTAAGCCACCTTGTGCTGCAGCTCATCGGCAAGCTGTCCGATCGACGCCTGGGGCGTGATTGACACGTAGAGGTCCAACTTGATGCCGGTGTCCCCCACCATCTGCTGCTTCACTCCCCGATGGCCCTGACGATGGTGCAGGGGCAAGGAGACGTTGACCCCGGTGGACTCGCACATCGCGGCGATCCCCGCCACCTCCTGGGCGGCCAGCGCGGCGATCGAGGCCACCACCTCGCTGGCGACCCGGACCCGGCCCGGAGCCTGCTCACCCGGCTGATTCAGCAGTGACATGCTCACTGGACCCGCTCCAGGTACTTGCCTGTCCTGGTGTCCACCTTGAGCCGATCGCCAACTCCCACGAACAGCGGGACGTCGATCACCAGACCGGTGTTGAGGGTGGCGGGCTTGCTGCCACCGGTCGCGGTGTCGCCCTTGAACCCGGGGTCAGTCTGGGCCACCTCCATCTCGATGGTGATCGGAAGTTCGACCCCAATTACCTTGCCGTCGTACTGGAGCACGTACAGGTGGTCGGACTCCTGGACGTACCTGATGGCCTCGGCGAATTGGGCCTCATCCAAGGGGTATTGGTCAAAGGTCGTCGTATCCATCACCACGTAATGCTCGCCATCGCGGTAGAGGAACTGCACGTCGACCTTCTCGATGCGAGCTC
>Ga0307374_10002799_pt1 | contig 30567 bp, 26 predicted proteins | sample OX3MG_FD_202532 | JGI IMG/M metagenome (GOLD analysis project Ga0307374, IMG submission 202532) | Soil microbial communities from Risofladan, Vaasa, Finland - OX-3 | ecosystem: Environmental > Terrestrial > Soil > Coastal area > Acid sulfate soil | place: Finland: Risofladan, Vaasa | collected... | reverse complement strand
AATCTTACGAAATTATTTGAGGGTATCAAAGACTATCCTTGCGTTTTACTTTTTGATGAGTTTGATATTGTTGGTAAGACAAGAAGCAATTCGCAGGATGTAGGCGAAATGCATAGGATCGTGAATGTATTATTGAGCCTATTAGAAGAATATAATTCTAAAGGCTTATTAATCGCAACCACAAATTTAGAGAACGCACTTGATAAAGCACTTTTCAGAAGGTTTGATGATATTATTGAAATCCCTAAACCAAGTAAAGAGGAAATACTTCGTCTTATTAAAATGACTTTGTCTTCTATTGAAAAGTCAAAAGATATTAACTGGAACTTGATTGCTGAAAAAATGACAGGCTATAGTGCTGCACTTGTTGTTAAAATTGTCAATGATGCGGCAAAACTTACTGTTATCGGAAATGAAAAAATATTAAAGCAGGAGCATGTGGAAAGGTCGTTAACTGAAAATCTTCTATACACAAAATAGCTCCATGCCTGATTTCCCTCACTTAAAATTGCCTTTTAAAGTGGATGGCGTTATAAAACCATCTAACAGAAGGCCACGTACTGTACCTAACGAAAGAACTGTAAACAATAGAGAAAACAGACAACAGCATGGTCAGTATCTTGGAGGATCTGCAAATGCTCTCATTGAGAGATGGAACGAGTTAAAAGCTCAAAAGCAAGAAGAAGGAATTGAACTTCCAAATACTAACGATATTCCTGTATTTCTAAAAATTGACACTTCAGCATTCAATATTGATTCTTTGATAAACTGGGGAATTGAAGTTATTTCTGAAGAGCGAGATGGATATATTATTGGTGCTTCCCTTGATGGATTACAAGGGTTTCAGGAAAATATAAACCAATTTTTAAATGATGAAGGGCGGTATAAAGATACAGCCGCAAAAATTTGGGAGTTTGTTACTGATGATAGCTGGCGTGTAGCACAACTATTAAAAGGCGATTTAGGTACTATTTGGGATAACCTTGAAGTTGACACTGTTTATACAATTGAATTAGGTGTTTCCTGCTATGTGCCAAATAAGAAACTATATCCTAACAGAACCGATTTTGATTCAGAGGAAAGGTACTTGCAAAAAGTAGAGGAATATACTGCCCATGAAAGAGCGTTGCAAATTGAAAGAGATGAAAAGCAAATTTTGAGAGAAACCGAGATCGAACGCTATGTACAAATTTATGGCGGGACATTACAGGAAATTTGGGATAACCAAACTGATGCTATCTATTTTAAGTTATCTATAAATGGAAATGGATTAAGAGATATTGTATTTACTTATCAATATCTATTTGAAGTCAAATTAAGTGCTACTTATAACATTGAAAGCATAAGTACGCTTTTAGATGATGATTACCAATTGGAGATTATAGCACCTGAAGAAACTTCTCCGAAAGTTTGTGTTATTGATAGTGGCATTCAGGAAAACCATAGATTATTATCTCTTGCGATTGACAGTGTAAATTCTCGGTCATATGTTGAGGGCGACGCATCTACGGCTGACTACGTAAGACGGAGCGGTCATGGAACCAAGGTTGCCGGTGCTGTTTTATATCCGTATGAAATTCCAAAAAATGGTCAATATCAATTAGAAAGTTTTATTCAAAATGCTCGTATTTTGGATAATAACAATCGGATAAGCGACAATAGATTTATACCAGCGTTACTGCAACAGATTGTAACAGATTATCCTGAAACAAGAATATTTAATTTATCCGTAGCGGAAGATTCGGCATATATAGGAACGCACATGCCCGCATTAGCGGCATCAATAGACAAGCTAACACACGAAAAAGATATACTTTTTATTGTAGCGGCAGGTAATTTATTTGAAAGTTCTACTGTTGCTACTAATCCTGGAATTATAGAACATATGGCTTCAGGGAAACCATATCCTGACTATCTGAATGATAATACTTCCCAAATTGCAAATCCAGGTGTAAGTTATTTCGCCATCACTGTTGGTTCGATTTCTATAGCCAACTTTGAAGATGATAATTATAAATCATTAGCTGGAAATAATTTCGTGTCTCCTTTTTCGAGAACAGGACTTGGTATGTGGGGAAATATAAAGCCTGATGTTGTTGAGTTTGGTGGAGATTTATTAAAAAATAAAAATTCAAATGAACTGAGAGTTGAAGGACAGCTTTGCCCTGAATTAGTTAATTCTACAATTCATGGTGCTAATGCCGTAGGCAAGGATTCATACGGAACATCGTATAGTACCCCAAAAGTAAGTTATATAGTTTCTCGCCTACAAGCTGAACATCCAAATGAAACTGCTCAAATGTATAGAGCGTTAATTATTCAAAGCGCAAGACTCCCTAATCATTGTTTTAATAACCCTACTTTAAATGATATAAGACATTACGGTTATGGTGTTCCTGATTTAAACAGGGCATTGAACAATACTGCTAATAGGGTAACCTTTATTCAAGATGGGACAATAAGGACAAAAAATGCGGATATTTATCGCTTAAATATACCGACAGAATTAAGAGGAGAAGGAAGAGATTTTCAGATTTTAGTAGAAGTTACTCTTTCATTCACTGCGAAAACAAGGCTCACCAGAAGAGGCTCACATTCATATCTTTCAAACTGGCTCGAATGGCAATCCTCAAAGTATAACGAAAGTTTTGCCAGCTTCAGAAATAGGACTATTGAATATCTGGAATTAGATGATGAAGTTATTGAAACTGGTGCAATAGAAGAAGGCCTTAATTCTATAAGATGGTGTTTAAGGGAAAATCCAGCTTGGGCTAACAATGGGATTAACAGGAATAATTCAACTGTGCAAAAGAGTTGGGCAGTTATTGAGCCACATGAATTTGCAGAAGAGTTTAGTATCGCAGTGATTGGACATGCAGGATGGGATAAAAACCCTGAACATGATGTATCCTATTCTCTCTGCGTTTCTTTTGAAGCAGCAGGTAGGGAATTGAATGTTTATAATGTGATGGCAGAAGCACAAATCGAAACAGCAATCGAACAAGAAGTGGAGGTCTAATTTGAATATTTTCTACGAAGATTTCCAAGATATGTTTTGCTTTCCTATAGCAATATTATCTCAATGTCGTTTCCAAATTTTTGCTTTAATTGGGTATCAGTGATTTTTTCTGGAAAAGCTAACGCTAATAATTGTTTTGGTCTTGAACATGCTACGTAAATCATTCGTTGCTTTTCAGTAGGGAAAGATGCAGATTGTTTAAAGTCGTTGAAGGTACACTCTCGCCTATACTGCTTTCATCAAAAAAATATAGGATAGCATCTAATGTGGCACCTTTAATTTGGTGAATTGTTGTTATCGGAATATTATGTCGTGTACTGGCAGGCTTATTAAAATATAGATCTACACACTGTTGTTTAAGATCGGCCATTTTGTAACCATTGATTTTCTGTTTAAACTCAAAAGCCGGAGTTGTTTCAATTCCAAAATGATTGTTTAGAGTTTGAACGCACTGGTTTGTCCAGTCTTGAATTGACAAACTTGTAGAAGGTATTTTGAAAAGAGAACTATACAATTTGCCGTTAAAAGAATAGTCATCTGCTATCTCTTTTTCTAACGTTTGCATTTTGTGATACTCTATTGCAGGATGTATAAACTCCAGTACAATTTTCCTTAGCTCATTAACAGCTTCCTTAATAGCGTTTGTTTCAAAATGATGTTTTGCTCTAAGCAGAGCAATCGGATAATGTTGTTTCCAGGGGTCTATTGAAGATGTATTGCCGAGCATTCTATCTTTTAGAGTTGTTCCTCTGACTGGGATAGTAAACGAACAATTATCTGACTTTTTTATTTTTTCCTGTAAAACTTTGAAGCATTTGGAAGTTCTGCGAAGCAGCGCGAAATGAATGGAGCGAAGCGGAATGAATGAGCGTTTAGCGAAGCGGAACGAAGGGCAGCAAACTAATAAATTTGGAAGATCTTTATTTTGTAAAAGCTCATTTGAAAAGCCTTGCGAATCGACGTTAGGAGATTTGCCAGGCTTGAAAGTAAACGAACAAATAATGGAGATTTTTATTTCCCTGAAAAAGGTTAAAATAAAAATTCGTGGATCCACGGAGCGAAGCGAAGTAAATCCACCAACGTGAGGGAGGGGGAAGTTTAAGAAATGATTCGTGCAGCCACGAATCAGGGAGAAGACTCTTACATTAAATTCTGAAATATATTCTTTAAATCCTAAAGAAAAACGTACTTTGACAATTGTGCCGGGTTCAATTAGCTATCGGGCATCAGCTCGGGAATAATCCCAAACATCGGCACTCAAAATTTACAAAGTAACCAAGGTTATACTTGACAATTTTATATTATCACGAGATATAAATAATCTATTAGAGACTAAAACTAAATGAATCTCATTAATAATAACCCATACAGAATACTTGGCTTACCAATAACAGCAAATGAAAAAGAAATTGCTCGGCAATTCAATACACTTGCGACTTATGCAGAGATGGGAAAAACAAAATTGTCTGATAACGATTACCCTTTTCTCACTCCTGTTAACCGAACAAAGTTTACAATTGAAGAAGCCAAAAAACAAATTGAACAGGATGATGCCAAATTACTCTATTCACTTTTTTGGTTTTGGGAAAATAATAGTGCAGATGAATTGGCTCTTGAAGTTTTAAAAGAAGGAAACACGGATAAAGCTATTGACATTTGGGAAAAAGTCGCGTTTACAAACAAACATAAAATTTACAAACCAATTGTTTTAAATGAAAACCTAATAGCCTCATCTACCCAATTTAATGATATAGCCGATGAAGATCATATTCTTAAAAAGGATGGAGATCAATATTTTGTTGAAAGAAAGAAAGAGGAAAATTATTCGATACCCACTGCATTTTATGAACTAAATTTTGAAGATAATTGGTCAATAGAATGTAATGTAAAATGGATGGATGGAGTTGACACTTTTAGTTATGGTATCGTTTTCGGTAGAGCAAAAGGTAGTTACTATTATTTCGGCATTGCCGGTAGTGGTAGTTATATGTATGGAAAATATGATGACTGGACGTACACTAAATATATTGATTGGACAGAGAATAAGAATTTCAATAAGTGGGGTACAAACAAGCTTAGAATTGAAAAAATTGAGAATACGCTCAAGTTTTTTATTAATGACGAACATGTTAACAATTGGGAAGCTGAGCCTTTTTTTGGGGAGTATTTTGGATTTAAAGTGACCAAAAATCAAAAAGTTTCATTCAGGAACTTAAAATTTTGTAAACTAATAGAAGATGAAATTTATGGCGAAGGACTGATTGTTTCTTTAAAGAATTTAAGCAACATAAAAAATCTTTCTACACTTTATTTAAGTCTTTCACTAGCATCAACAAAGGGAACTTTTAAAATCAATCATTTTGAGAAAGGAATTGCGCTAGCAAAATATATTTTCGCCAACGGAAATATAGAGGAATTTTCTAAACTTATTGTAGACGATAAATACAATTACAAACCTGAAAAGACTCTTCACTTTTACATCAATGACATTCTTGAATCTGTAAAGCCATTTATTGATAAAGAAGATGGAATTCCGATAAATAAACTTATTAATTCATTTGCTACGTTCCCAATTGAGGCAAAACACATTCTCAATAACAGATTTGTTGCAAAGCAAATTCAGAACATTGATCAAGAAATTGAGAAAGCACAAACTGCAAGAAGAAATGATCCAAAAACTGCAATTGATACAGGACAAGCTCTTGTTAGTAATACAAAAACAGATATTCTTCATTTGAAGAATATTTTAGACGAAAGTGATTTTCAATATCAGATAATAGCAGATAAATTGTCACTTGCCATTATGCAATGTGGCATTGACTCTTTTAATGTAAGAAAGACAGAAAAGGGAGAAATTGATTATCCTAATGCAATCGAAAGTGAGGAAAGATTTGTGCAGGAATATGAATACGCGTTAAGCATAGCTGTTTCACAACGAGTAAAAGAAAGAGTAAAAGAAAATTTGGAATCCTGTAAAGAGTTGATAAAAGATAAACATTTCTATCACTGCTGGTTCTGCGGTAAAAATCCCCCAAGTATTTCGAGTAAATTTGAAATCACAATTTATAAAGAAACATACCGCAGCTACTTTCCAAGGAGAGTTGAGTTTTCTTATGTTCCTATAGCTATTCCAAGATGTAGCAAATGCAAAGATTATCATGACAAGACTTCAAATAAATTCACTTTAATACCAATTGGGGGTGCAATCGTAGGTTGCGTAATTGCCGCTCTGATAAGTGAAGGTGGAGAATACTGGTTTCTTGGTTTGGTTGTAGGAGGTGCTATTGGATGGTTCATTAAAGAAGGGCTTAAAAGCCAGGAATTATCTAAATCTATTATTAAAGATACAAGTCAATCAACTATCAGCAAATATCCTGAACTACATAAAAAAATAATAGGGGGATGGAAATTTTCAAAACCATCTGCATAAAAAATGGGACAATGAAAAAAAATCTATTGACATTATTGCTTCTTACGGTTTGTGTTAACTTAGTTGCACAAACACCTGATTCAATTCTGACAAAGTCGGAATTTCATTCGGCAGTTTCAAAGCTCACAGACAAAATAAAAACGCTTGAAAAAAGCAATTCTGATTTACAGCAGACAAACTCAATTCAGAGAAAACAAATTGATAATATCACTTCGCAACTTTCAGTTACGAACTCAAACATTCAGCAGATTGCAGATTCATTGCACATAACTGTAAAGAATGTTTCATCTTCAAACAGACAAACCCAAAGTCAGATTCAGGACATAAACCAAACCATTACCAACAGGACACTTTACTGGATTATTGCAATATTAGCAGGTGCATTATTAAGTTTAATTGTATTCTTTGTTCTTAGGAATAAGCTATCATCAAACACAAGAAATTTAGATGCACAAATTGCCAAGACTAATGAAACATTACAGAACGAAGCCATAAAGCTTGATTCAAAACTTGTTGAGATTTTGCAATCTCAATTAAGCATTTTGAACGAAGAAAGAAAAATAAAAGATACTGCCGAAGTAAACCATAGGCTACCTTTGAAAGTTGGTGAAGAAATTCATCGAATGAGAAAACGAATTGAAAATATGCCACAAGATGTAAAGGGATTAAGTGCATTAACAAATTCACTTCAAAGATTAGAGGAAGAATTCAACGATAGCGGCTATGAAATTGAAGACTTGTTAGGATTAAAATTTAACCCCGGTTTAAATATTGAAGCGAGATTTGTAGATAAACCTGAACTTCAAAAAGGAGAAGAAATTATCACTGATGTTTTAAAACCTCAGATAAAATATAAAGGAATAATTATTCAACACGCAAAAGTTGAAGTTGGTAAATCATTTTAAAAATTAGAGAACAAAAATGGAAAGGACAAAAATTGATTATGGTATTGATTTAGGCACTACCAATTCTGCAATAGCACGAATGGAAAATGGAGAGGTGAAAATTTTTAAAAGTGATTCACTTCAAAAAGATACAACTCCGTCTTGCGTGAATTTTCGCAAAAGCACAATTATGGTCGGGGATAAAGCATATTCTTTATACACTAGAGAAAACCTTGAAGCATTTAAGGAGTTTTCAATAAACGGAAACTCAAACTTCAATTTCAATACATTCATGGAGTTCAAAAGAACAATGGGGCAGGATAAAACCTATACCAGTGCAAGTATAGGTCACTCATTTAGTTCAGAAGAGCTTTCATCAGAAGTTTTGAAAGAATTAAAAAGTTATGTTCGTGATGAAGATATCTTATCAGCAGTTATAACCGTTCCTGCGAAGTTCAGAAACAATCAGATTGATGCAACACAAAAAGCAGCAGAGTTAGCTGGTTTTAAACATTGCGAATTACTACAAGAGCCAATTGCAGCATCTATTGCCTATGGCGTAAGTGGAAAAAGTGTTCATGGTTATTGGTTAGTATTTGACTTTGGTGGTGGAACTTTTGATGCTGCTTTAATGAAAGTTGACGAAGGCATTATGAAAGTTATAGATACTGAAGGGGACAATCATTTAGGCGGAAAGGATATAGATTATGCAGTCGTTGATAATATTATTATTCCTTACCTAAGAGAGAATTTTAAAATAGATAAAATTTTGTCTGACGAATACGGTAAAAAGGCTCTGCGAGAAGCATTAAAGTATATGGCTGAAGAAGCTAAAATAACTATCTCATCACCTTCTAAAACATCTGCTGATATTTCAACCGATAATTCTCTTGGCGAAGATGAGGAAGGTACGGAGATAGATTTTGTTATTAAAATGAGTTTGGAAGATTTTGAAAAAGCAATTGCTTCTGTTTTTCAAAGAGCCATAGAAATTACAAAGAAAGTTGTAGAAAGGAATAATCTAAAAACATCTGATTTGGAAATGGTGCTATTAGTGGGTGGTCCCACTCTTTCGCAAACACTTCGCAGGATGCTTAAAGAGCAACTAAATACAAAGATTGATACAAGCGCTGACCCAATGACTTCAGTAGCTGTAGGTGCGGCTTTGTATGCCTCAACAAAAGATATTCCTTCTACACTACAGAAAAGAGACAAGGAAAAAATTCAATTGATACTAATGTATCCTCCAACAACCGTAGAAACAGAAGAAAATTTAGGTATCAAGATCGACAGAACACAATCGAAAGGAGAAATACCATCAAAGATTTATACAGAGATAAGAAGAAAAGATAAAGGTTGGTCAAGTGGCAAAGTTGAAATTACTGGTGATGCTGAAATAATTACTTTGCTTTTAACAGAAGGGAAATCTAATGGTTTTGAAATAACAATCTTTGATGAAAAAGGAAATCCTTCTCCCTGCGAGCCAGCTTCATTTAATATCATACAAGGAATCACAGCTCCCAATGCCACACTTCCATACTCTTTAGGTATTGAGGTTTTTGATGCAAGTTCAAGTTTAATAAAACCATTGGATATTATTCCTGGATTAGAAAAGGGGAAAAGCTTACCTGCAAAAGGGAAAAGTAAGTACAGAACCCAAAAGGATATTAGACCAGGTAATGCTCAGGATAAAATCAGAATTGCGATTTATGAAGGTGAACCAAACACAAAAGCATTTTATAATGAAGTTGCTGGATTTGTAAATATCACTGGAGAAGATTTGCCAAAGTTTCTACCTAAAGAAAGTGAAGTCGAAATCACGATTGAAGTAGATAAATCAAGGAGAATTTCTTTTAAAGCATATTTTACAGACATTGATGAAACTATAGAAAGAAATATTGGAGCCGATATTCAACCAGAATATGATGCAGTTGAATTGGAAACAGAAATTAAAAACGCTAAAGAACAACTTTCTAAAATTGAAAATGAATCAACAACAGTAGATTTATCAGAGATAGAAAAAAGAAAAAAAGAATTGGATGAGTTGAATGAAATATTAGAGAATGGAAGAACTGATTATAATACCAAGACAAAAGTTAAAGAAAGATTGAGAAATGAGTTAAAGGAAATTGATAATTTAGAATTGGAAAGTGAATGGGATAATGTTGAGATAGAATTGAACGAAGCAATTGAAGGTTTATTAATCGCAAATCAGCGTTATGGTGATGATAAAAATTCTCAGGTCGTTTCTCAAATTCAACTGACCTCAAAAAAAATAATCAGAGAAATGAATGTGAGGATGGCAAAAGATTTAACTCTTGAAGTGCGAAGAATTATTTTTCAAATTAACTGGCAACAACCCGGCTACCTTATTGGAACTATAAAATATTATGATGAACATTTTGGTGATTGTGCTTGGAAAAACAGAACCAATGCAAAGAGGTTGATTGAGGAAGCAAAGAGTATTATTACCAATAGTATGACGGTTCCGAAACTGCAAAATAAAATAAGAGAGATTTGGGATGAGCAACCCGATGGAACACCTCCTCCGGTTATTGGAATTGATGATGAAATATTAACAAGGTACTGATAAAAAAAGCAGGAAAATTATAATGGCATCTGTTGCAACTTTTTTGCTCTCAAAAGGAGAAATAATAAATGATACTTATGAAGTCCAGTTCTTTATTGGGCAGGGTGCCTTTGGGGAGGTTTATAGGGTTAAGCATAAATATTTAGGCATTCAGGTATTAAAAGTTTTCAAAGAAGAATATGTAAATAAGACTGACCTTGAAATAGTAACTCGTGAAGCTAAAATTCTAACTAAACTCACTCACCCCAATATCGTCAGGGTTTTTGAAACAAACTCTTTTCTAAAAGGAGAAAAAAAATTCTTCTTTATTACTATGGGGTTTATATCAGGTGAAACATTAACTCAGCTTCTAAAAAGAAAAATCCAATTACCAATACCTGTTGCGTTGTCAATTCAAAATGATTTGCTCACAGGTCTAAAGTTTGTTCAGGAACAAAGCCCTCCTATTATTCATAGGGACATAAACACGGACAACATTCTGTTGTCTTATGAAAAAGAAAAACCAGTAGCAATGCTTTCTGATTTTGGATTAGCACAATCTGTTGACCAGCTTTCTCATTTACCAGATGTAGCTGGGCGGTATATTTACTTCGCACCAGAATGCTTTTGGGGAACCTACTTACCTACAAGTGATGTATTTTCATCTGCGATAGTTTTGTATAGATTGATTACAGGGATGCATCCCTGGGAATACGATTTCGATTCCATCTCAGACGATAATTCTGAAAAAATAGCTACGATGGTTATTTCTGCTCGCAAAAAAGAAATTAAGAAACCATCATTTTACAATGATGGTTGCGAGCCGTACCTTGATTATGTAATTCTAAAAGCTCTTTCAAAAGATATTGAAGAAAGATACAAGTCCGCAGATGAATTTCTAACTGCTTTGAATGATACGGGTAAAGCAGAAACAAAACCAAAACTTGAAACCATAGTTGCAAATGGGAATCCGATTGTAAAAAAATCGGAAGTTCATTCAACAACTTTTAAAGTGAAAGAAAAGGGGAAGGGTTTTGATTTAATTGCAGGAATGAATGAATTGAAGGATACACTTTACCAGGACATCATTCTGCCCTTGAATGACAAGGAACTTTATGAGCAATACAAAGTTTCAATTCCTAACGGAATGCTTTTGTATGGTCCGCCAGGTTGTGGCAAAACTTTCATTGCCCAAAAATTTGCAGAAGAAATTAATTACAACTATGTAGAATTGAAACCTTCTGACCTCGCAAGTATATATGTTCACGGAACGCAGGAAAAAATTGCACAATTATTTAAAGATGCAAAAGAAAAAGCCCCGACAATCATTTTCATTGATGAGGTTGATGCAATACTTCCAAACAGGGAAGGCAATCTAAGTCAGAGTTACGCATCAGAAGTAAATGAGTTTTTAGCTCAAATGACAGAGTGCCATCAAAATGGTATTTTTATTATTGCTGCAACAAATCGTCCGGAAAAAATTGATCCTGCAATTTTGCGAACTGGAAGAATGGATAAAGTAATTTACTTAGCACCACCAGACTTGAGAGCAAGAAAAGAAATGTTCAAACTTCATTTACAAGATAGACCAACCGAAAAAAATATTGATATTGATAAATTGTCAGAACTTACAAACCTTTATGTGGCAAGCGATATAAAATTTTTAGTGAATGAGGCGTCCCGTAATGCTTTGAAGGAAAGAACAAGAATTCAGCAAGCACATTTGGAGGCAGCAATTAAAACAAATCCTCCTTCGATTTCTGAAAGACAATTGAAAAAATATGAGACCTTTAGAAATAACAGAAATTTCAATTAAATAAAAAATGAACTTCATAGTTGAAAATATTATAAAAGTCATTCTTAGTGTTTTATTTTTTGTATGTCTTTTAAATATGCCTTATGGTTATTTTCAACTAGTTCGATTTATTGCATTGGTTGGCTTTGCCATTCTTGCATATAAGGAGAATGTACAAGGACGCAAAACAGAAGCTATCATTTATGTTTGTTTAGGAATTTTATTTCAACCTTTGGTTAAAATTTCTTTGGGTAGACAAATTTGGAATATAGTAGATGTAGTGGTTGGAGTTGCATTATTAGTTTCTCTTTTTATGCGACCGTCTAACAGCCCACGGTAAAGCAAGCACATTTGCAAGGCATACAAAGCCTGACACAAAGCCAACCTTGCAAAAGAGTTTGCTTTCCAACACACGGGTCACCCCCCTGCCATTCGTAGCGACACAGGCCTACAGAGTAGAAGTACGAACGCCTTACATGGATTTGCCAAAATGAGGGCGGACGGAAGCCGTGTTTCAACTTTCATTTTTCAATTTGGCTTCATATCCAGCTTGACGTTACTAATTTAGCTATGTGAATATCATCAACTTTTATTTATAAATTTAGCTTAAGCAGTTAACCAGGCGTACGAATTTGTAATTTCATACCTGCAGCAACACTCAAGGTTACTGCCTAATTCAAAATTCAATATCTAACGTTTGTGCGTACACGCCTTTTTTAAATGTTTTGGTAACTGTCTTTCCCTGGTAGGTCTCTGCTTTCACTTTGTATTTTCCCGGCACTACTTTTATCGCGATCATGGAAACGTAACTGCAATCAAACATATCTGATAAATATTGCCTTCCGGTGTCGTAATTATATAAATAAATTCTTGCCCTGCATTCATTGGTAATGCTTACCAATACATCATTTGATACTTTTGGTTCTGCCTTCTTGCAACCGGAAAGAATGATCATTGGTATTCATCAGTTCATTGCCATCTCAACCTTTATAAAGTTTTATGATTCTTCAAAAGTCTTTTCATTTACAGTAAAGCAATAAATAATGAAGATTTTTATTTCCCCGGGAGAAGTTTAAAATAAAAGTGAGTGGATCCGCGAAGCGAAGCGGAGTAAATCCACGAACGAAGCGGATTAGAATTAAATGTGTGGTCAAGATGTGCAAGCAAAAATCAAATATCCAATTCTCAGCGCCTTCAAACATAGTATGGAAGGCACTTTAGCAGTAAATGAATAAATTTTTAAGATTTTTATTTCGTAAAAGCTCATTTGAAAAGCCTTGCATTTTTTTACACAGTTCATGTTAGCAGGCGTATTTTAAATGACCCCTAGTAGTTTTTGAAATTCTATTTTTAAAGGTGAAATTATATTTGGAATATCTTCACTAATCCTCTTAGACGCATTTATCATTTTTTTCCATGAATCCCTTCTTTCTTCTTTGGTTAATTCTCCCCCACTTATTGATTCCATTCTCCGAGGTTCGAAATAATCCCAATTTGCCGATCTATATTCTGTTCTGACATTTTCTAACAAAGAAACTGTCGAATCATTAAAATAGAGCTTGTTTAATAGAAGATACATTTCAAAATCATGAAATGCTTTTTGAGCAGTATTTACTCTTTCCTCGTCTTCCTTTTTTGCATCTTCGACCACAAATTGAACAATTGATGACATTGCTCTCATTGATAAATCAAGCTCAACAAGTTTTTTATACATTGTGTCAATAATTGTTAGCCGCCTTTCATGTAAAGTGGTCTGTTTATTAAAATGTAACGATGCTTCAGATTTATATCTTTCAAGATCAGTATCTAGGGTTAATTGATAGCTTCTTATTGTGAAGTCAAGTTCTTGCTTGTATGTTTCAAGCTTGCGACTTGAAGAATTGTCAATGATGCGTTGGATAGCATATGCAATTATTGAAAAAACTCCTAAGTCACGCAGTAAGTTTATCCATGTCATTTTTTAAAATTAAGGTATGTCAAAATATAGCAGCCAACGACGAGCAGGCATTGCCGATAGTGGGGAATTTTATATTCGCCCGCCCGGAACTGCTGCCTGGCTTTTTGATGATAAAGTTAAATATTAAGAACTAAAGCTGGGCTTTATTCGTCAAGCCCCGAACCACAGCACAACAGAATTACCGCTGTTGATTGTTTCAATGTCCAGCCCCACTATTGGCAACCAATGTTAGGCGATGTTTTGACTTAATTTAGTTAAAGCGTTTTCTAATCTTTGCAAGTCTGTTTTTAAACCATTTTCTTTAAATGATTTTATTATTTGCCTGTCCAAACACTTTATACCATAAGTTCCTTCTTTTCTATTATGGTCTAGATTCTCCTGCTCAAGCAAGTAGTTAATAAACAGTTCTGTTGTTTTAACTCTACCACTTAAATTTCTATTACCATCTCCGTCACATTCTGGAAATGCAGCTGTTATTTCGTCAAAATATTTATCATTGTATATTGGTGTGTCTTGAAGCACAAGGTCATAATAAAGAAATGTGTTTAAAAGATTTTTCAGATAATAAGAGCCTGCTGGTGTTATACCGATTTCATTTGAAAAATCCAACGTAGTTTGTTCTTCAACGTCCGATGCGTAATCATTAGTAAAGATTAATCCGTTGCTATGTAGCAGATTTAATTCTTCGAGAATAACTTCAGTATTATACCCTGCTTTAATAAAATCGTTGATAATTGAAGATATCAGAATAAAATTATTTTTTTTGGAGACCCCAGTATTATTGTCAATAATATAGTCTAAAAGCCGAATTTTTGTAAAGTGATTCTTATTATTTGTCGAAGGATAATAGATGTTAAATAATACACTTCTATTTGTTTGATAATAGTAGTTTGATTCTAATGCAACTGATTTTATAAACTCCCAAATAGGAATATTGTTTTTGCCATCCTTTCCATATTCAAATGACATGTACATATTAGTTTTAGTATGGCCTGACAGTAAGAAAAATTTAAATTTTTCCAGACCATTCCTGATATTAGGATAAGAGGTTTCCTCTAAAAAAGACAAAATTTCCGAATTTGAACGTTCAAATAATACTGTATATAAATTTGAAAATAAGGCATTCAAGCTTCCTTCGCCTAATTCAGCCTTATAATTATCAAGAACTATTTTTATTGCCTGAAATTTAAAATGCTGAAGTACATATTTTATTCTTTTATCCAATACTTCTCGATATGGCGGTGCTGTTATGTGAAATACAGTCGAATGATATGCATCAAAAGGTGGTTTGTTTTTGAATTTATAAAAATAACCTTCTCTCAAGCTTATTAATGTCATTACTTTAAGATTACGATGGAAAGAGTGGCCTAGAATAAAAACTTCCTTTTGTATTTCTTCATCCAATTGGTCTGCATTATCAATAACTATACATAATCTTTTATGAACTTGTTTTACTAAATAATTTGAGATTTTGGCTAAATGGGAAATGGGGTCTTCTGCTTTTTTTTCTAAAAACTCACTAATCTTAATATTTAATTTTTCTTCTTCTTTAATATGCTCCCAAAAGCCTTTTTTTTGGTATTCAATTTCTGTCTTGTAGATTATAGACAGTACTTTAAAATTATTTAAGTTTAAAGTCGCATATTGTTCATAAAGTTGGTCCAATAACTTTTGATAAATACGTTTAGTGTCTTTTACTGTTGATTCAGTTTCGTTTCTAAAATCGAGATAGAGCAAAGGCCTGTTTTTCTTTATTCCTTTATCTAATACAACCTCTAAAAAATATTTTATAAAAGTAGTTTTTCCAGCACCTGTGCTACCAATAATTATAATCGGGTCAGGTAATTTACTTTCTGATTGACTTATTTGTTCAGTTAACTGTTTATGAGTTGCATCTGTATTTTGTACAGGGTTTATTCTGCTATCAAAATTGGGAGGATTGTCGGAAAAAATGAATCCCAATTCGGAGTTGTACTTTTTTATGTCATTATTTTTTACATAACATTCTTTTAGAATTTTTTCATCTTTAAGGTTTTCCAAATTGTAGATTTCTTCAAATACTTCAGTGATTATTGGAATTAGTTCATGACTTATTTTGTTCCTTACTAATTCATCATCTTTCTTCTTGAAATTATTTGATTTAACAATCGTCCTGCCTAGATTACTTTCACTAAATAATTTAAAACGACCATAATGATTTACAAACTCTTTTGAAATAGTTTCATAAAATTCAATGAAGTGAGAATCAATTGTGTCAATTGATTGATAAATTAAAACTTCATTTTCCAACCAGTCAGTGCCATCTGTATTCAAAAATTTCCCAATTATAAACTGTTTGCCGTTTGTAATAATCCCGTATAACAAATTTCTATTAAAAATATAGCCCCTTATTTGGTCTATAACCTTCTTGTTTGGTTTATAGATTGTTTTTAGTTTTACTTTCCTTGCCTTTTCTGGAATTTTGAATTCCACGAATGTTTTTTTTGCTTCGACTACAAAGCGAAAAATAGAAGTGCTTATTTCATAGTCATAATAGCCTACCTGAACAAACCTCTCTCTTTCAATATCGCTTTCTTCCCAGCCCAGTATGTCTTTAAAAAAAACATCTATGATTTTGCTTCTTGTATCTGATTCCGAAATATCAGAAGAACTATATGTTAATAATTCTTCCTTTTTGGATAGAAAGTGTTCGTATGATTTGTCTATTTGGGTCATAGCTTAATTTTTATGAAGGTGCTAAAAAATATCGCCTAACACACAAATATATGTTATAAGAAGGGGTTATTTTCATTTTCCGGAAGCGGAATTTCTTTTGAATTCGGTGTCTGAAAATAGTAGTATTTGCTCCAGTAAATGTTTGCGCAAAATTTGTATTGCTGTATCAATAAAACTGCAGATCTTTTTTTCACTTTTGAAGTTGCTGAAATCAAATTCCTGAACTTTTTTAGCGGTGGAAATTTTAAAAATATCTCCCTGGATGTAACAATGAAAAAGCGTAGCATTTTTCTGGGTTGCCATTTTCAATACTTCTTTTTTGAAGGTATCAATTGTGGTTACAGTGTGCATGAAAAATAATTTAGTCAAAATTCAATATTTAACGTTTGCGCATAAGCGCCTTTTTTAAAAGTTTTGGTAACTTTCTTTCCCTGGTAAGTTTCTGCTTTCACTTTGTAGGTTCCCGGAGCTACTTTTATCGCTATCATGGAAACATAACTGCAATCAAACATATCTTCCAAATATTGCCTTCCGGTGTCGTAATTATATAAATAAATTCTTGCTCTACATTCGTTGGTAATGCTTACCAATACTTCGTCTGAAACTTTTAAATCTTCTTTCATGCAGCTTTGCAAAACTGTTGTGGTAATGATGGCCATAATGATAATTTTTTTCATGGTTAATTAAATTTGGTTTCCGGCGGTTGGTGGTAGAAGTAAATAAGTTTACCGTCTGAATCGAAAGAATAAATAAAATCTCCGGGGCTGCTTTTGTAATTATTGAAGCAGATTTTTGAAGCGTACAGCTTAGCTTTTTCGCCAAAAAATTGTATATCAGACTGCTTAAAATTTTCAATGTAGAAAACCGCTTTGTTTGTGTCTGCAGCATTACGATAGAAGAATACAATACCTCTCACTATTGGCGAATTGGTGATGTATCTTGTAGAGTTATTGAGCGGAAATTTTTTAAGAAAGAATTGTTGTTCCTGCGCGAAAGCCGCACCTGTGGTGCAGCAAAATAAAATGATAATTATCTTTTTCATGATTAATTGATTTGAATGTATTTGAGATAACCGTTAATAGATTAGGTTTTCACGATGTGAATTTTTGATTTTAAAAACGCAATCTTGTTGTTTAAGGCCGTGAAGTTTTCAGGAAAAACGGGAACGTTATTTAACGAATTTTCATAAGACGATTTCAATTTCTGGATAGATTTCATCGCCATCTCTTTCGCAGAAAGATCGGTTGAATTCAGGTCTTTCAGCGCTTTGTTGTATTCAGCCTGGATAACTTTATTCTCTTCTTTCTTTTGCTGTATCTCCTGCAATTTGGCATTATATAATTCCTTTTTGGTAGAAAGTTCCTGCAAGGCATCAAAGAGTTCCTTCTCGGTTTGCTTATCCGTACTGTCAATATTTTGCGATGAAAAAACCGGGTTAAAAACATAATCCATTTCAACCGATGTGCTGGATTGCGGTTTGTTATTTTGAATGAAATTAAGCGGCAACGACGTTTGCATTTTTAAAGAAATAATTGGCATGTCGTGCAGAAGATTTTGCAAACTGTCAAAGGAAAGATTGGTGGGTGTTATTTCATTTCGGTTGTAAAGAGCCGTGTAGATTTTAAAGGCTTCCATTTTTAAATTTTCAAGGGTGTCGGCAAGATGAAATTCATCTATTGAATTCTGAAGGGCTTTAAATTCAGTGTAGACTTCGTTTTTCAAGGTTTGTGCCGCTAATTTATTGCGCCGGATTATTGAAGAAATTTTATTTTTGATTGCGCGGCGAAGTCTCGCTTCCTGGATAGGCGCGGAAAGATTGAGCGAAAAAGAAAAACCGCCTGTAAAAGGCGAATATCCCGGAGAGGGAAGATATTGGAGCCAGTGGCTTTGTTTGAAGATTTGAATTCTTCTATCTGTGAATCTGAAAGGTCATCATAATAATCATCAATGTAAGAATAGAGCGAATCGATTGGCGGCAGGGAAAGCAATTGTGCTGAAGTTTCGGCTTGAAAAGTGGGAAACGGGAGTTCAGCCAAATTATGAGGATTCGATAAAAATCAAAAGATTTTTCCGGGTGAAAGATTTTCAGAACATTTCAGAATATTTTTTGAAAAGCTTTGAAGCGAAGGAAAAAACAGGAGATCCGGAAGACGTTTTAACACTGAAAAATCAGCTGTTAGAAGAGAAGGATAAAAGAATTGAGTCTTTGGAACAAACTATTACCCTTTTGAAAGAGGCGCTGGGAGGATATGAGACGAAAAAGAAGGGTTAGTAAAAACGTTAGTAAAGGCAGTAAAATTTAGTAAAAAAGGTACGGCGCCAAGTATAAAAAAATCAAAAAAATGGGTAAGTCAGTTCTTACAAGCAGTGGGTCCGCGGTTCGAACCCGTGTGCTCCCACAGATATCCGCTTAATTGAGAGGTAATGGATTAGATATTTGAGAAAAAGGTTAAATAAAATCAATTTTTATACAAATGAATTATTCACTTTACGCAGGCGCTCATGTTGTCGTTTCTTTTCATTCAATGCATAGTATTCAATTGTAATAACAGGTGTAGTATGGCCAGCCATTACTGAAGCATCCTTTATATCTAAAGCATTAGCGGTTTCATCGATATTCAAATGTTTCAGGCTATAAAAATCCGCCGTAATATTTAGTTTCTTCTTTACATGTACATTCCATCGCCTGGTAATTTGTTCCCTGATGATTTTCTTTGATCCTGGCTTTAATCCAACGCTGAACAAATAATCTTCCGGCTTTGCGTCTTCCAACAATTCTATCCATAATGGCAAAGCAATATCTTTAATGGTTCTATATACTTCCCTCTTTTGACTTCCCTTTTTTATTAAAATTTTGAAACGATGCTTTTCCACATCAACATTTTTTGCCTGTAAAGCCAGCATCTCATTTTCTCTTGCTCCTGAATGAAAAAAAATATTTACAAATCTCCAAAAGGTGTAAAAATTTAGCTTTAAATATTTATCTATCTTTTCCCTTTCTTTGTCTGATAATAATTCTCTGATTTTTTTTATTGTTTTTCTTTTTGAAAGGTCTCTTATAGGATTATTTTCGACAGTCTCTAATTCCATCAGCTCCTTAAAAAGAATCATCAAATAAGACCTGTATTTATTAAACCTATGGGCAGAAAGGTTATCATTGACCTCTAAGTATTCAAAAATAATTTTTATGTGTTTCCGGCTTATTTCAGATATAGGAATAGCTGAAAACTTTAAAGCATCCGAGGCTGTTTTTAATTTTGATAGACAACTTTTCATATCAGCCAAAGTTGACTTTTCCAATATCAATCTGTTTTTTGCTTTTTCAATGGCTGTAAGCCAATGTGTAGCCGGTGGAATCTCATAATTATTTTCAAAAGGCGGAATTTTTATTTTGGTGATAGGATTATATCCTTCATCCTTTAGTAAATAAATTAATTCACTTAAAATAATTTTTACAGCCTCCCTTCTTTCTGACAAAGTTTTTAAACGATTGATGCCTCCCTTTACGATAAATAATTTACCGTTCTTATATTTTTCTTTAAAAACGGGATCGTGAAAATAGTACTGAATGTACCAATCATTTTTGAGTGAGGCACCAGTGTTTTCCCAATTAGAGGGATAAACTGTGGGATCGCTGCAAGAGCAGCCGTTAGGTAGTAGCATTATTAACTGTTTTATTAACTGTTTGATAATACTACAGAGCAAGAGAGAATTTAAATATGCTTAAATGCTTATCAGATAAGGATTTAAGGTTGTATCGGGGAGCGGACTTGAACCGCCGACCTTCGGGTTATGAATCCGATGCTCTAACCAGCTGAGCTACCCCGACATTTTGGGGCGCGAAGATAAGACTTTGAAGAAAAAATACAATGCGAAAAGACAATGAAATATTATTTCAATTATTTTCTTCCTGGATAAATTTCCAATGCTTTTTCCAGGCAATCCATAGCACTATTGATTGCTTTCACATTTAATACATAAGCTATTCGTACTTCATTTTTACCCAAACCTTCAGTAGCGTAAAATCCACTTGCGGGTGCCAGCATCAAAGTAGCTCCCTTATAACTAAAAGATTCCAATAACCATTGACAAAAAATATCTGCATCATTGACAGGCAAGGCAGCTATTGCATAAAAAGCACCTCCGGGTTTGGGACAAAATACCCCCGGAATGTTATTTAATCTTTTTACGAGCGTGTCTCTTCTTAATTTGTATTCTGCTTTGGGTTTTTCAAAATAGTTTGAAGGAAGATCCACCGCAGCTTCACCTAAAATTTGTCCAAAACCAGGAGGACTTAATCTTGCCTGGGCAAATTTCATGGCTGTTTGCAAAACTTCTTCATTATGGGTAATCAAAGCGCCAATTCTTGCTCCACAGGCACTGTAACGTTTGCTGATGGTGTCCATTAAAATTACATTTTCTTCAGCGCCCTCTAATTGCATAGCACTAAAATGTTTTCCTTCGTAACAAAATTCGCGATATGCTTCATCAGAAAATAAAAAAAGATTGTGCTTTTTTATAATCGTTTTCAACACTTCCAATTCTTCATGGCTATATAAATATCCTGTTGGATTATTTGGATTACAAATGATGATGGCCTTTGTTTTTGGAGTTATTACTTTTTCAAATTCCTCAATTGGTGGCAAAGCAAAACCGTTTTTAATATTGGAGGTTATAGGCTTTACTGAAATGCCCGCTGTTACTGCAAATCCATTATAATTTGCATAAAATGGCTCAGGAATTATAACCTCATCTCGTGCATCAAGACAACTCATCATACCAAATAAAATCGCTTCGCTTCCACCTGTGGTAACTATTATTTCATTGTGATCCACATTAATATTTACTGATCGGTAATATTTTACCAATTTTTTTCTATAGCTTTCATTCCCCGCACTATGACTGTATTCCAGAATTTTAAAATCAGAGCGACGAACCGCCTCTAATGTTTCAGGAGGTGTTTCTATATCCGGCTGTCCAATATTGAGGTGATAAATAGTAATTCCTCTCTTCTTTGCATCTTCTGCAAAGGGAACCAATTTTCTGATTGGAGAGGCGGGCATTATTTTGCCCCGATTACTTATTGAAAGCATAAGACAAAGATAATTGAGAAGAAGTAATTTGTAGCTGATCTATAGTATTTGATTTTTAATTTTTTTAGAAACAAAAAGGCCTGAAATGCTTATTTTGTTGCACTTCAGGCTTTCGTTTGTAGCACGTACGGGATTCGAACCCGTGATTCCTCCGTGAAAGGGAGGCGTCTTAACCCCTTGACCAACGCGCCGGTTTGTTTAAAGGACGGCAAAGATACTCGCAGGGAGTTTTGTTGCCAAATATTTTATATCTTTTAAGGAAGGAAAAATGGAAAGAAAAAAATTATTTTTTAAAATTTCGGACAAGGAATTCCTTTAAACCCCGCAGGCTTCTTAACGTAGATCAAAGAGATTTCCATGCCACCTCTGCTTTGTGAGGCTGCTTCAAGGCTGGAAACATTTACATCATAACTGAACCCTAATCTCATGCCTGAAAATTCCAGGCCTATATACGGAATCAGGGCGTCACCTAACCGATACCATAAGCCTGCATATACATTGGAAGGATCTTCACTTTTTGAATCGATAGGGGCCGCCAAAGCGCCGCCAATAACAGTTTCTGTAGCGTTGGCCTGGTATTGAAAAATAGCGCTTGTATGTAATGTAAGAATATCTGAAACGGGGAAATATCCGCCCGCGCTTACAGTTGTTCGTGGAGCTATGTTCCAACTCGCACCCAGAAAACTTTGATGAGGACGATTAATGTGATACATAGAAGCACCTATATAAAAATTATTACTTTCATCAGTTGAAGCCGAAAATAATAATCCAGCATTTACATCAAAGTAATTTACGTTCAGATTTTCACTATTAAAGACCTCCCGGGTTACTCCGGTAAAACCATATGGAGTAAGCTGGTCTTCAAAATAGAGTTTGCTATCATCCAATCTCTTTTGTCCATAACTTCCCTGGAAACCAATTCCTATTTGCTTAAAACCGTCTTCATCCAAAGTTTTTTGATAAGAGGTGGATAATCCTACATAATTGCTGGTAAGTACTCCGCCTCCTGCTTTATCTGTAAGCGCTATAATTCCTATTCCCCACCTATCATAATCGGGAAGTTTGTCTTTTAAAATATCAAAATCCACGCTTAATGTAGAAGTAGTATATACGTTACTGAATGCAGGCCATTGATTGCGGTAGTTTCCGGCTACACGAACTGTTCCATCAAATTTTCCGGTAAAGGCAGGATTTAAGGTAAGCGGAGAAGAAAAGAACTGGGAAAAATGCGGGTCCTGAGCATTTACAAAAAATGAGATGCTTAAAAATATACTCAAAATAGCAGTGGTCTTTTTCATTTGTTTTTTAAATTCCGGTAATAAAGGTAAGAGATAAAATTAATTCTTCAAATGGTTTATTTTCATCGGGTAAGGGAAAAATATAATTCCATTTTAAGAACTTGTAATATTATTTTACCAGTTATTTTTTTGTTCTTCATTTGTTCTCTCAGGAACATCTGCAGGATGGCTTCGCCACTCAGGATCATATTTTACTATTATTGCAAGCCAAACCGTTCTTGATATTCGCATAAGCACGGGTTGCAAGGCAAGCAATAAAACAGAATTCAAAATAAGCCAATAATATACCCGGTTGTCGTTATACGATATTCCTATCAGTAACCACCATGCAAGAAATGTAAAAATACTTATTGCAAAAGCAATTCCATAACTTACATAACCGGATCCATAATAAAATCCGACTTCTATGTCAAAATACTGCCCACACACTTCACATGTTTCATGCATTTTCATGAATCCTTTTGAGTAAGGCTTTTTATTTACAAACATATTACCAATACGGCATCGGGGGCATTTGCATTGCAATAAATTTAAAATTCCAGGCTTTTCTTCCCGGTTTTCTATGTCCATTTTTGACATGTTTTACTAGCCGCAAATTTAAGATTTAATAAGAAATTAAATGAATACTGAATGCTCAAAGCCTAAGGCTCATAGGCTAAATTGCTTTCACTTCCTCTTTATTTTTCACGCCTATTTTATATCCATAAGTGGCAAAATACAGGATGAATAAATAACAAGGAACCATTATCCAGAATGCCTGTTGATAGCCTATATTTTCTCCAAGTACTGCCCATATTTTTGGCAATATGGCACCGCCGGCAATACCAATGATTAACAATGCAGAGCCTGTTTTGGTAAATCTCCCTAATCCATGAATGGCTAATGGCCAGATAGCGGGCCAAACCAGCGCATTAGCCAAACCCAGTAATGCAATAAATAATATTGAAGTGTATCCGGATGTAAAAATAGCAAACAAGGAAAATATGACACCCAGAATTCCAGAGGCTTTCAAAGCAGTAGTTTGCGAAAAATACTTTGGAATACCGGCAATACCTATTAGATACCCTATCAGCATGCCGATCATCGTGTAAGATGTAAAATGTTTGGCAATATCCAGGCTGATGCCTATGGCTTTTCCATAAACCTGGATAATATCACCTGCCATTACTTCTACTCCGGTATATAAAAACAAAGTAACAAAACCGATCCATAAATAAGGAAAGCTAAAAATCGTTTTACCATCATTGTGATGTTTTGTTTTTTCATCAGTTTCACCTTCCGCTTTCACTTCGGGTAAACTTGAAAAATAAATAAATATTGCAAGAGCAATAAGAACAACGGCGATAATAATATAGGGAACGATTACTCTTGATGCTAAGGCATCCAATTCTACTGCTTTTTGGGTTACATCTAATGTCTTTAATCTTTCTATCAAAGCATTTGAATCTTTTAGTAAAAAAGCGCCCATAACCAGCGGTGCCAGAGCACCGGCTCCTTTATTGCAAATACCCATAATGCTTATTCTTTTTGCAGCGCTTTCTATCGGACCAAGGATCGTTATGTACGGATTGGAGGCGGTTTGCAATAATGCCAGGCCGGTTCCAATGATAAATAAACCTGTAAGGAATAATCCGTAAGTTCTTGTTTCAGCAGCAGGAATAAAAACAAGCGCGCCCAAAGCCATAACAATTAGTCCCCACATCATACCATTTTTAAATCCTGTGCGTTTCAAAACCCAGGATGATGGAAAGGCCATTACGGCATAAGAAATATAAAATGCAAAGGTTACCAATACAGCCTGTGAAGTTTGTAGTTCGCAGGCGATTTGGAGGTATGGAATGAGTGTACTATTTAGCCACGTTACAAATCCGAATATAAAAAAAAGAATTCCGATAATTACAATTTGCGAAGTGTAATTTGGTTTTTGATTAATCAGATCTTGATGCATGCTTAAATTTTATGGAAGAAAATTAAGTAGTGAAAATATGGAAATAAAAGTGAAAATCTGTTATCGAAATTCTTTAGAGTAATAGCAATTGAGGGTTTTACGTAGTGACACTTAAGAAGCAAACGTTTGCGCAATTTTTTACTTTGCAGATAAAAAATCAGAAATCTTAATCGATAGATACCAGATTTGTTTCTTTATTATAAATGAAAAGAATGACAAAAGTAAACCGGTAGAAATGAAACCATTTTAAAGTGAAGCAGAAAATAATACCCTACTCGTCTGATCGCTCATAACATTACCGCATTGTCGTTATAATTCAACTACCTTATACATCACATAATCCCTTTCTCCTAAACTTTCAGTGTAAGCCACCAAGGCTGAATTTTTGTCAATTGATTTTATCACTGGAAAAGTAGCATTGCCGGTTTCAGAGGTGATGAATTTTTTTACCGGATCATCACCTGCTGCATTTCTTATTTCTATACCGATGCGTGAGGTAGAAATATTTTGTCTAACAAGATTTTGGTTCCAAACAATAGCAATATTATTATCTACGGAAGTAATCTGGGAATGCCTCGAAGCTATGCCGCTCACTTTTTCTTTTGTTGAAAATGATTTGCCTTCGTTATTGGAATTGCAATAATAAACACCCCCGTTTTTCTCTCCGGTAAACCAGGTAAATTGAATTCCATCTTTATTCTCCGTCATTGCCGGACCAGTGTGCGGACAACCAAAAACCACCCAATTATCTTTACTAATTCTTTCGGGAGTAGAAAATGTTTTTCCATTATCTGTAGAAATTGCAGTTACCATATCACGAATGCTATCATTTATGATGGCTCTGTAAAGGATATGAATATTCTTTTTGCTGTCAACAAAGAAATCAGTCCGGCAACAGGGACAACAGGGCTCACTTACCATTCTTTCATTGCCAAACCCTGAATTGCCATTGGTTTCAGCGAAATATAATGCGGAACCATCAGCCTTAATTTTCTTCCTGTTATCAAGCCAGATAATACCAATATTTCCATTTGGTAATATTGCCATATCAAAATATCGCTGGTCATAACCTGCAGTATCCTTTACCAATCTCTCCGGTTTGGCCCATGTAGTGCCATTATCAAAAGATTGAGAATAATATACCACATCCGAATAAGCATTTTTAGGATTGGGATTTGCGGATCCCCATGTAGCTATAACTTCTCCGTGTGGATTAAAAATTATTTTTGGCAAATTCTCTCCATGTGGATGGATGTTGTTACTTCCGGGAATTACTATCGTTTTACCAAACGTTTTACCGCCGTCTTTTGAAACGGCATAACAGTAAACTGATGTAACAGAATCCGTCTTTTTGATCCAGCTCAATACAATGTTCCCCTTTCCGTCTTTAGTAAGATAAGGGCACGATCCTTCTGAAGTATCTATATGCATTGCATTTGAAGCGCTAATATTTATTTTCTTTTCACTGTTAAAACAGGATTGAAAAATAAATCCCATGCTGATAATTATTAAAAAAGATATTTTTTTCATAATGAAAATATTTAATTGATCCTATTAATTTATTAATCCGTGTAATTTATTTTTTACCAAAATGATAAGCCACGCCAATATTTACCGTACTTAATTGTCCCGGCCGGTAAGTAGTACCATAAGCACTTTTTTCAACAGTTACCGCGTAATTTTTATTGGTTACATTTATCCAATTGACCCATGTTTCAAAATGTTGAAATGCATATCCCATTCTTGCATTGAACTCTGTAAATCCATTATATTTTGAAGTGTTTTGAGGATCTGTAAAATAAGAACCGAGGCTTTGGCTTTCTATGGCTATTCTAAACCCATTTAAATAATGAGGCTTATAGGTAATTTCTCCGTTCAATATATATGAAGGAGCTTGTGGCATATCATTCCCATTTAAGCTTTTTCCCTCTTGTACAAAATCCACGTATTTATGCTTTGCAACGGTGCTGCCTACACGAAATCTCAGATCTTTTACGGGAGCGTATTTTACATTTAATTCTATTCCTTTATGGCTGGTTATGCCGGTATTTTCATTGATATAACTGCCATTGGCCAATTGGGTACTAACGATTTCATTTTTCCCCTGAAGATCATATATTGATGCTTCAGCATATCCTTGCTCTTCCGCAAAAGCAAACCAGCCTCCTATTTCATAATTCGTATAGGAAGAGGGTTCTAAGGTGGGCGCCTGTACACCCGTGTATAAATCACTGATATTAGGTGGAGCAAAACCAACACTATAATTCGTGTATAAGCCCCTGTCATTACCAAAATTATAGGTAAAACCAATCTTGGGAGAAAAATGATCAAAATGATTGGTTGCATCAGGAGCTCCGGAGTAAGCGCCAGGTGGTAAGTAATTATCAAATTTATAATCCAGGCGGTCATAACGTGCTGCTAGAACAATTCTTAATTTGCTTACGGGATTATATTCGAATTGCGTATAGGCCGCTGTATTCAAAAGGTCAACTTTATAATTAGTTAGAATGCTATCACTTGACTGGTACTTATAATAAACCCCATTGGGATCCTTATCAATGCTGATATAATTGGCCAGGTAAGTAGCAGGACTGAAATCTGCGCTCATACCTGAGATCCATTTCACATGGATCGAATTTATTTTTTTGGAATGTTGCACAATCAGACCGTAACTATGAAACGCATCAACATTAATTTGCCCTATAGCTGAAGAAGAATTATCTGCTACATCAGCAATATCATAAAAAGGATTTTGTCCGATGGCTGAATGCCTGTAAAAAAGTGTAAAGTTCGTGGTGTTATTTTCATTCCATTTTTTAGAAAGTGTACTTCTAAGCCTCAATGCATTTACTTTTCGATAAGTAAACCGGTATAAACTTGCATAATCTTTACTATAAAATTCAGCACTGTCTAATCCTCCTATTTGATCAGTATAGTAATTAATATAATCGGCTACTGTTGTCAATTTTGTATTAGGATTAAAAGCATAATCCGCTCTAAATGTAACTGCGGTTTTGTGAAAATCGTTGTGATCTGCTATGGCCTGGGTTTGATCGGCATAATATCCTCCCACATAAATTCCCAGCTTTTTATAAGTATTGCTCAAATTAAAATCGGTGCGCTTATAGCCACGAGTTCCTGCTTCGGCCTGTATTTTTCCTGAAAGAACAGGCGATGGTGATTGGGTGATGAAATTAATGGCGCCTCCAACTGCTTCACTTCCATATAAAGAAGAAGCAGGGCCTTTGATAACTTCTATCCTTTGTAATGATGCCTGGTTAATTTCAATCAATGCATTGTGATTGAAGTCACCAACCGTTCTTATTGGAATTCCATCTTCAAGATATAAATATAGATTGTTGTAGCCCAATGGCTGCCTGATAGCCATACTGTGTTGTTCGTTGCCCAGGTCAACCATAAAAACTCCGGGTACTTTATTCACCAGCATATCAAGCCGGGTAGCTTTTGTATCGTTTATTTGTGTTTTGGAAATCACGTCAATTGCTACGGGAACGTCAGTTCGCTTTTGTAATTCGCGGCTTCCAGATACAATTACCTCATTTAAACTACCAAAAGACGGGAAAAGAGAAACTACTATTTTTTGATTGTTTACTGCTCTCTTAATTGAATTATATCCAATAGAAGTTACCAGAATACTATCTGTTTCCGGCAAAGAAAAATTACCATTCGGGCCCGATATCGTACTTATTTTATGTTGCAAATCCAGGATGGTTGCTCCCTGTAAACCCTGGTGGGTAGCATCATCTATGATTGTTCCTGTTATTCGTGTTTGTGCAAAAACTATATTGATTGCTGTCAATAGCAATACAGTTAAGCATATACGCTTATTCATCTGTAAATAAATTTTAAATTAAATAATACTCTACCTCCGCAATATTGCGGGGATATATTTTGCAATGATTATTAAAAATAATTATGCAGAAGGCGGATGAAAAATGCTGCGGTGAAAGGTAGAGAGTGAACCATCATTCATAATAATAAATAATGACTTCCTATCGGAAAAAGTATATTCTATTTTAAAAGGTTTTGGCACAAAGAAAGGTGCCACATCAAATCTGTCATTTTTAGAAGTAGGTGATTGACGATCGGGATTTTCCTGTTCCCTTATTCTTTTGGCGAGATAGCATTTCCCGTTGCAATGCATCTGAGGATTATCCCGGTTTACACACAGGTTTTTAGCAATGTAAGAGCGGTTCAAATAAAAATCAGCCTTTATTATATAGGTACTAAAGGTTTGAATAAAAATGCTGAAGGTTAAAAATATGGTTGCAAAAACTCTCAATGGTCAAATTATTGAATCATTAACTGGTGCAAATATAAATCAGAAAAATTGAGCAACCGGACTATGAGAATATGATTGTAATCAGTTATCAAAATGATTTAGAAAATTCATGTTCATAATGTCACTTCTGAAATCCTTATGAACTTTCCTAAACTTATTGGAGTTGTTTAATGAACAAAAGGTTACAAATTATTTCAAACCGGTTCCTCAATTTTCCTTACCAATTTCAATGCAAAATCCAATTGCTCTTTTTGAGTAAGATTGGTATTATCTAATTCAATAGCATCTGGTGCTTTGCGTAATGGGCTTATCTTCCGGTTTGAATCAATATAATCGCGCATAGCAATGTTGGATTTAATTTCGTCTAAAGAAATATTCGGGTTTTTATCAAACATTTCAGCATACCTTCTTTCTACTCTAACGGCTTCATCAGCTATCATAAATATTTTTACTTCTGCATCAGGGAAAACGGTAGTGCCGATATCCCGGCCATCCATCACAATCCTTTTGTGGGCACCCATCTTTTGCTGGACAGATACTGCAAAAGCTCTTACATCTCTGAGCGCCGCTACATCGCTTACTTTCTCTGCTACTACTATATCTCGGATGATGTATTCTACATTTTCGCCATTGAGGTAAATCTCGGAATCTCCTGAATGTCCATTAACCACAAATTCAAGAGAAATATTTTTTAGTGCTTCCCTGATATCTTTTTCATTTGACAGATCTATATTATTTCTTAAGAAATATAGAGTAATAGCCCGGTACATAGCGCCACTGTCAATGTAAGTATAGTTTAATTTTTGGGCAAGCTGTTTTGCCAGTGTGCTTTTGCCACAGGAAGAAAAACCATCAATTGTAATAATTATTTTAGGAAACATGCTTACAAAAATGGTACAAAAAAAAGAAAGCGCAAAAAACATGCGATCCGATAATTACCGAATTAGAAAAGCACCTGGAATTTGAAAGCAGATTATTTCTAATTTTACAAAAGAGAAATCATTATCTTACTAAACAAAAAGATACCATCTTATACTCTTTGCAAAAGATTGAAAATATATTTTGAAATACCAGCTAAAATTGAATTATGAATAAGAAGTATCACACCTTTTGGAATTTTTATCCATATTATTTAAGGGAGCATAAAAATCCAATCAGTCGTGCTTTACATTTTACAGGAACTCTTTTGATTTTTATTTGTCTCATTCTTGGAATTGTTACCGGCAAATGGTTTTGGTTTATTATTATACCCATTTGTGGATATGGCTTTGCATGGTTTGGTCATTTCTTCTTCGAAAAAAATAAACCAGCCACTTTCGTTTATCCACTCTATAGTCTCGGTAGCGATTTCGTTATGTTCTGGCATATCATCACAGGGCAAATCAATAAAAAACTTAAAGAAGCTGAAAAGATTATTGGATAATTAAATTTATAGAATTAGGCGTATAAATCGTGATGTAAATATAGCATTTGTTTTAGACTAATATAATTAGTAATTTTGTAGCTAAAATAATTAGTTATGTTTCAAGGAATGAATATAATAGAGTTTGGCAAAA
>Ga0307374_10002798_pt1 | contig 30573 bp, 35 predicted proteins | sample OX3MG_FD_202532 | JGI IMG/M metagenome (GOLD analysis project Ga0307374, IMG submission 202532) | Soil microbial communities from Risofladan, Vaasa, Finland - OX-3 | ecosystem: Environmental > Terrestrial > Soil > Coastal area > Acid sulfate soil | place: Finland: Risofladan, Vaasa | collected... | reverse complement strand
CTCTAGCGGCAGGCCGCGAGACCCTTCCAGCGCTGCTCAGCGGGGCGGTCGGCGTGCTGCTCGCCGAACCCCTGAACGGGAATCCGATGCGGGCGCTGCAGGCGATGGCCTGCGGGTCGCCGCCGATTGTGCCCGACGACGGGGCCTTCCCCGAGGTCGTCCGCGACGGCGGCCTGACCGTCCGCACCGGCCATCCCGAGGATTGGGCGGAGGCGATCTCGGCGCTTTTCCGAAGCCGGCTCCTGCGGGCCCAGCTCTCCGGCCAGGGCCGGCAGCTGGCGGCCGAACTTACCGCTGCCCGGGCCGCTCGCAAAGTGCTCGAGCTAGTCGAGGCCGGTACGCGAGTGGCTGAAGACCAGCGGGTAGACCCGGGGGACCTGGATCGGACTGACTGAGACCGGCGGTTGCCCCTGCTCGAACTGGGACAGACCCTGAGCGAAGATCTCCAGTGACTCGCTGCCGGAGACCCGGACCCGGCTCCACGCGAAGCGATCGGAAATCGAGTGGACGGCGCCCGATTGGGTCGTGGTCGCGCTCTGGAAGCCGGCCGCCTGGACCGCCGCGATCACCCTCGCGTCGAACCGACCGGAGGGGTAGCAGAAGTCCTCCACCGGGTGTCCGAGCAGGACCTCGAGCGAGGTCTTGGAGCCCTTCACCTCGTAGACGAGGCCTGCCGCGCTGGTGCGGGTGAGGTCGACGTGGTCGACTGTGTGGGCGCCGATCTCGATCCCATACGCGTCCAGCTCCCTGAGCTGAGCCACCGAGAGATTCGACGATCGCCCGACGAAGCCGCTCACCACGTAGGCCACTGCGCGGAAGTGGTGCTCCTTGAGGACTGGAAAGGCATCGGTGTAAAAGTCCTCGTAGCCGTCGTCGAAGCTGAGCACGACCGGCCGATCGGGGAGGGTCCGGAGGCCGGCCAGGTACTCCCGCAGCTCGACCAGCGTGATCGGGTGGTAGCCGTTGCGGTCGAGGTAATCCATCTGCTGTCGGAAGTCGGCCGGCGAGGTGGATAGACCCCAGCCGATCCAGTCGGCGCCGGGATCGGGCGGGGTACGGATGTAGTGGTACATGAGGATCGGGACCTTGACCTGTACGCGGCCGGTCGGCACCACCGCCAGCCTGGCGCCAGGTGGCAGGACCTCCCAGGCCGGCAGGATCTTCGGTATCGCCCCGAGGTGGCGGACCGGCAGCTGGGCAGGCGCCCATGCAGCCAGCTCCGCGCGGGCAGAGAAGCTCCCGATCGACGATCCTTGGAGAGCGGCGAGCCACGCGACCGTCGCCACCATGGCGACCACCGCGAGCGCACCCGCCCGCCCTCCTCGGGGGCGCGGCTCGTTCACCGAAAAAGGAGCCTGTCAGAAACGGCCAGCGAATCGCCGACAGTGGGGCTAAAGAACGGGAAAATGAGGCCGGTCGTGGCGGTCGACGCCAACCCGGCAACCAGGGCCGCGGTCACCGGCACCGAGCACTTCACGCGGGAGGTGGTCGTCCGCCTACCCCGGGTCGCGCCGGACGTCGACTGGCGGTTCTACGGCTCGCGGCCGGCGCCGGATCTGCGGATCGACTTCACCGTTCTCCCCTTCCCGCGGCTCTGGGCGCAGGCCCGCCTGCCAATCGAGCTGGCGCGGAGCCGACCCGACCTCTACCTCGACCTGGCCCATGTCGTTCCCGCCCTCTGCCCGGCGCCAGCCGTGAAGGTCTTCCACGACCTCGCCTTCGAGCACTTTCCCAATGCCTATCGCCCGGCTGAACTCGCCTATCTGCGCTGGACGGGCAGGCACGCCGCCCGTGTCTGCACCAGCCTGGTCGCCGTTTCGGAGTCGACCCGCCAAGATCTCATCGAGCTGTATGCGGTGGATCCGGCCCGCGTTACCGTCGTTCATGAGGGCGGCGGCGAGGGCGCGCCGGAGGCGGGCGACCCGGGGTCCGACGCCGCCGGCCTGCACGGGTTCGGGATCGACAGGCCCTACCTCCTCAACGTCGGCCGGGTCGAGCCGCGCAAGAACCAGCTCTCCGCGCTGGCTGCGGTCGAATCGCTGCCCGGGACCCTCCTGGTGTGCGCCGGTGCGGTCCACGATGAGTCGCTGGCCGCCCGGCTCGACGCCTCGCCGCAGTGTCTGCTGCTCGGCAGAGTTACCGATGCCGAGCGCGAGCTGCTCTACCGGCGAGCCGAGGCACTTCTCTTCCCGAGCCTCTACGAGGGCTTCGGGCTGCCAGTGCTGGAGGCTATGCGGCAGGGCCTGCCGGTCATCGCCAGCGGCACCTCATCGCTCCCCGAGGTGGGAGGCGACGCCGCCATCTACCTCGCCGACCCCCACGATTCCACCGCGATGGCGGAGGCGATACGCCGGCTCCGGGAGGATCCGGCTCTGCGGCGCCGGTTGGTCGCTGCCGGGCGCCGGCAGGCGTCCAGGTTCAGCTGGGACGCCTGCGCCGAGGGGATCGCGGCGGTGGTCAGAACGCAGCTGTCGTCTGGAGCACGCGAAGCGTCCGCGCGCCCGCCCGTTCCCAGCTGAACTCGGCGGCCCGCAGGATCCCTCGACGGCGGAGGTCGCCGGCGATCCCTGGGTCGTGGAGCGCCCGGTCCAGGGCCGCCGTCCACCCCTCGAGGTCGTTCGGGTCGACCAGGATGGCCGCATCGCCCACGACCTCGGGCAGCGAGGCGGCGTTGGAGCAGACAACCGGCGTGCCGCAGGCCATCGCCTCCAACGGGGTCAGCCCGAAGCCCTCGTAGTGTGCCGGGTGAGCCAGCAGCAGGGCCAGGTTGTACAGTGCCGGCAGCTCGGGCGGCGCCACCGGCCCCAGCAGATGGACGCCCTGGCCCAGGCGCTCGACCTGTTCGGCGACCCCCTCGTGCTTCCAGCCCCATCCGCCCGCAATCACTAGGTCGGGGCGGTCGGACAGCGCGGCCCAGGCGGCCAGCAGCGTCTCCAGGTTCTTGCGGGGCTCGATCGTCCCGACGAAGAGGATGAATCGCTCGGGTAGCTCGAAGCGCGCCAGCGACTCGCGAAGCCCGGCGACCGGCAGCGGGTGAAATTCCGGTCCGGCCCCCTCGGGGATCACCGTGATGTCCTCCGGCCCGCGGTCAAAGAGGCTCGCGATGTCACGCGCGGTGTTCTGGGAGACCGCCACCAGGTGAGTTGCCCGCTCGATCGAGCGGGGCACCACCAAGCGGGTGCTGAGCGGCTGGCCGGACGGGAACCACTCGGGCCGGATGTAGATGGCGAGGTCGTGGATGGTCAGCACCGAGGGAAACCCGATGCCGCCAAGCGGCAGCTGGCCCATGGGTCCGAAAAAGACGTCGTAGTCGGAGCGGCGCAGCCGGCGCGGCCAGCGATAGTGGCGGCCGATCAGCCTCGGGCCCGGGATCCGGCGAAGGCCCGGATAGCCGAGGACCGAGGCCTGCTCGCCGCCCTCTGGGACCCAGGTCGTGAACTGGCCGATGCCCGCCTGCTGCATCGCGGTGAGGATGTTCCGGGTGTAAGTGGCCATCCCCGACTCCGGCCGCAGCAGCGGCGTGCCGTCGACAGCGACCCGAAGCGCTGCGGCTCTCCCCACTACCTCAGGTAGAGCTGGTTGCGCTTGAGGACCTCGAAGTGCTCGAGGGCCAACCCGGTGCCGCGGGCGACGCAGGTCTGGGGATCGTCGGCGACGACCGCCGGCACCCCCGTGTGCATGACCAGGTAGCGGTCGAGGTTGCGGAGCAGCGCGCCCCCGCCGCTCAGCACGATGCCCTTGTCGTAGATGTCAGCCGCGAGCTCGGGCGGCGTCTGCTCGAGCACGCCGCGCACCGCGCCCACGATCTGGGCAAGCGGCTCCTGGATCGCCTCGGCGACGTCGTTGGAGCTGAGCGTGATGTTCTTGGGCAGCCCGCTGACGAGGTCGCGTCCGCGCACCTCCATCGTCAACGGCTCCTTGGGCGGCAGCGCGCTGCCGATCCCGATCTTCACCTCCTCGGCGGTTCGCTCGCCGATCAGGAGGTTGTACCTGCGCTTGACGAAGGCTGCGATCGCATCGTCGATCCGGTTGCCGCCGACCCGGATCGAATGGGCGACCACCATGCCGCTGAGAGAGATGACGGCGATCTCGGTGGTGCCCCCGCCGATGTCGCAGATGGCATGGCCGCTGGGCTGGCTGATCGGCAGGTCGGCGCCGATCGCCGCCGCCAGGGGCTCGTCGATCAGCCAGGCCTGCTTGGCCCCGGCGCTGATGGCGGCCTCGGTCACCGCGCGCCGCTCGACGCTGGTCACGCCGGAGGGGACGCAGATCATGATCTCAGGCTTGAAGATCCGCTGCCGGCCCTGGACCTTGCCGATGAAGTAGTGGAGCATCCCCTCGGTCACCATGAAGTCGGCGATCACGCCCTCCCTCATGGGCCGGACGATGTTGATCGTGTCCGGGGTGCGGCCGACCATCTCGGCCGCCTGGCGCCCGACCGCCAGGATCTTGGTCCCATCACGGTTGAGCGCGACCAGGGACGGCTCATTGATGACGATCCCCTCGCCCTTGACATAGACCAAAACGGTCGAGGTCCCAAGGTCGATCCCAATCTTCTTTGCTAGCACGGCCCGACCCCCATTTTCCGGCTGCCTCGCCGTCCGCTCGACTGGGGGGCCTCGCCCCCTCGGGCGCCCTCCGGCGGCACTCGCCACCGGGCCGCTGCCCCTTCCACCTGGTGCGGGGAATTACTCATACGTACCCGATTCAGGGTGCTCCCCCGGAAGGCTCTCGCGGTGGATGTCGGCGCCCAGTTCGGTTAGTCGGGCGACCAGGTCGGGGTAGCCGCGGTCGACGTGCCAGGAGCGGTGGAGCAGGCTCTCGCCCTCGGCGCAGAGCGCCGCGATCACAAGGGCCGCGCCGGAACGGATGTCGGGCACCACGAGGTCCGCGCCGTGCAAGCGGCGGGGGCCGGTGACGCGCGCCGTCCGCGCCTTGAGCTCGATCTCGGCGCCCATCCGCTGCAGGTCGGGGACGTGCTGGAAGCGGTTCTCGAAGAGGAACTCCGACACGTAGCAGGTCCCCCGCGCCTGGGTCATCAGCGCCGTGTACTGGGCCTGAAGGTCGGTCGGGAAGCCCGGGTGCACCCAGGTGGTGAGGTCGACCGCCCGCAGCTCCTGGCCGAGGTCGCGGGCGATCCGGAGGTCGGCGCCATCGACGGTGACACCGACCCCAGCCTCCTCCAGCTTCAGCAGCAGCATCGGCAGGTCCTCGACTGGCGACAGTTCGAGGTGCACATCTCCTCCCGTCGCCGCCACCGCGATCGCGTAGGTCCCCGCTTCCAGGTAGTCGCTGATGACCGTGTGATCGCCCCCATGGAGACGTTCGACGCCCTCCACGACGACCTCCTGGGTGCCGGCGCCGATGATGTTGGCGCCGAGGGTGTTCAGCATCCGGGCCAGGTCCTGGACGTGTGGTTCACGAGCGGCGTTGAGGATCTCGGTGCGGCCATCGGCCAGGCTAGCGGCCATGATCAGATTCTCGGTCCCGGTAACCGTCGGCATGTCGAGCACCACCCGGGCGCCGCGCAGCCGATCCACGTGGCCGATGATCTCGGTCCGGGTCTCCTCGATCTCGGCGCCCATCCGCCGCAACCCCGCCAGGTGCTGCTCGACCCGGCGATCGCCGATGTCGTCACCTCCCGGCTTGGGCAGACGGACCTCTCCGGTCCGGGCCAGCAGCGGGCCGAGGAGCACGATCGAGGCTCGCATCCGGCGGGCGAGCTCGGCCGGCACCTCGGAGCCGACCTCCCGGGCGGTGACGGTCTCGCCCTCGACGGTGCAACCGAGGGCGGCGAGGATCTCCAGCATCACCGCGGTGTCGGTCACCTCCGCCAGGTTGCTCAGCGTCACCGGCTCGGAGGTCAGCAAGGTGGCGGCGAGGATCGGAAGGCTGGCGTTCTTGGAGCCGCCGATCGCGATCCGGCCGGAGAGCGTCCGGCCGCCCCGCACCCACAGAACGTCGTCCTTCGGGTGCGCCGTGGTTGGGATCCGCCTACCCGCCGCCGGGGCGGCGGATCCGGGCCAACTTCAACCGCTCCTCGGCCATCACAAGCTCCTGCTCCAGCGACCGCCGCTCGCCCTCGTCGCGAACGGTCCCCGCCAGGCGCTCGGCGATCGCGCGCCTCGACTCCTCGGCGCGCTCGAGGTTGATCTCGGAGGCGTGCTCGGCGACGTCGGCGAGGACCGTGATGCGCTCGGGGAGCACCTCCATGAAGCCGCCGCCGATGAAGAGGTGCTCGGAGCCGCCGCCCGCCTTGTCGATCCGCAGCTCGGATGGAGCCAGGGCTGCGAGGAGGGGCGCGTGGTGGGGCAGGATGCCCAGCTCCCCCTCGAGACTGCGCGCGCGCACAAAGTCGGCCTCGCCCTCGAAGAGGAGCCGTTCGACGCTGACGACGCGGACCGGGATCGGCACTTCTGTTGTCTAGGCCTTCTTCATCTTCTCGCCGACCTCGCGCGCCTCGTCGATGGTGCCGACGAGGTAGAAGGCCTGCTCGGGAAGGTCGTCGTGCTTGCCGTCGAGTATCTCTTTGAAGCCGCGCACCGTCTCCTTGACCGGAACGTAGCGGCCCTCTTTGCCAGTGAACTTCTCGGCCACGAAGAAGGGCTGGGAGAGGAAACGCTGGATCTTGCGGGCACGCTGCACGGCGAGCTTGTCGTCCTCTGACAGCTCCTCCATGCCGAGGATCGCGATGATGTCCTGCAACTCCTTGTAGCGCTGCATCGTCCGTTTGACGCCCTGGGCGGTGTCGTAGTGCTCCTGCCCGACGTAGTTGGGGTCGATGTAGCGGCTGGTCGAATCCAGCGGGTCGACGGCGGGGTAGATGCCGATGTCGGTCAGCGCCCGGTTCAGGGTCACCGTCGCGCCGAGATGGGCGAAGGTGGTCTGGATGGCGGGGTCGGTCATGTCGTCGGCGGGCACGTAGATGGCCTGGACGGAGGTGATCGAGCCCTTCTTGGTGGAGGTGATCCGCTCCTGGAGCATGCCCATCTCGGTGGCCAGGGTCGGCTGGTAGCCGACCGCCGACGGCATCCGGCCGAGGAGGGCCGAGACCTCGGAGCCCGCGAGCATGTAGCGGAAGATGTTGTCAACGAAGAGGAGCACGTCCGCGCCCTCGGTGTCGCGAAAGTACTCCGCCATGGTCAGGCCGGTCAGAGCGACACGGGCCCGGGCGCCCGGTGGCTCGTTCATCTGACCGAAGACGAGCGATGTCTGGGGCAGCACCCCCGAGTCCTGCATCTCCTTGTACATGTCGTTGCCCTCGCGGGTGCGCTCGCCGACGCCTGCGAAGACCGAGCGGCCCTTGTGCTCCTGGGCGATGTTGCGGATCAGCTCTTGGACGATGACCGTCTTCCCGGTCCCGGCTCCGCCGAAGAGGCCGATCTTGGAGCCCTTGACGAAGGTGCAGATGAGGTCGATGACCTTGATCCCCGTCTCCAGGATCTCGACGGTCGTCTGCTGGTCCTCGACCGGGGGAGCGGCGCGGTGGATCGGCCATCGCTCGCCGCCGGATGGCGTCGGCTCGTCGTCGATCGCCTCGCCGGTGACGTTGAACATCCGGCCCAGGGTCTCGACGCCCACCGGGACTGTGATCGAGGAGCCGGTCGAGACGACCTTATCGCCGCGCCGGAAGCCGTCGGTGCCGGCCATAGCTATGCAGCGGACGGAGTTGTCCCCGATCTCCTGGGCGACCTCCATCACCACCTCGCGCCCCGATTCGGTGTGGACCACGACGGCGTCCAGGATGTTGGGCAGCTCGCCGGCCGGAAACTCGACGTCGACGACAGCGCCGATCACCTGGCTGACGTGACCCTCGGCGGTCGAGCCCTTCGCCTTCTGCTTAACAGTTGCCATCGCGCTTCCTCTTCTCTCCTCTAGTCCCGGGAAGACCGCAGGGCCTCGGCCCCGCCGACGATCTCCATCAGTTCGGTCGTGATCATCGCCTGCCTCACCTTGTTCATGAACAGGGTCAGGGAGTCGATCAGCTCGCCGGCCGCGTCGGTCGCGTTCTGCATCGCGATCATCCGCGCCGAGTGCTCGCTCGCCTTGTTCTCGAGCACGGCCTGGTAGACCTGGCTCTCGACGTAGCGGGGAAGCAGGGCGTCGAGCACCTCCTCCGGACCCGGCTCGTAAATGTAGTCGGCGGCTGCGCTCGGTCGGGCCGCGCCCTCGCCGGTTGGAGCCTCCTCGCGCCGGGGGATCTCGATCGGGAGCAGCGTCCGCACGGTCGGCTCCTGGCGGAGGGTCGAGATCCACTTCTCGAAGACCAGCAGGACCGTGTCCGCCTCGCCCTTCTGGTACTCCTGGAGCGCCACTGTTACCGCCGGCAGGATGGCGGCGAAGGTCGGATTGTCGCCCAGCTCGCTGGCGTCGGCGATGATGTCCCGCCCGAAGCGCGCGAGGAAGTCACGGCCCTTGCGGCCGATGGTCACCCAGCGCGCTTTCAGCCGGTGGTCAAGCAGGAAGCGGTTGGCCGCGCGGATCGCGTTGACGTTGAGCGCGCCGCAGAGCCCCTTGTCGGTGGTGACCAGGATCACGACCGCCCGGTCGCCCTCCCGCCGCTCCAGGAACGGGTGCCGGTATTCGGTCGCCCGCTCAGAGGTGGTCTCCAAGACCTCCAGCATCTTTTCCGCATAGGGACGCGCGGTCTGGACCGCCTGCTGCGCCCGGCGCAGCTTGGTGGCCGAGACCACCTGGTAGGCCTTGGTGATCTTGCGCGTGTTCTGGACGCTCCTGATGCGCCCGCGGATATCCCGCAGTGAGGGCAAGGGCTATTTGTCCCTGCGCTCGCCGCCGCGCCGCTCGGCGCCGCCCCGCTCCTGGCTGCGCCGCTCGGAGGCGTCCCGCCGCTCCTTCGCCCGGCGCTCGTTCTCGGTCGAGGTCGGCGGCGGGTCGGTCGCCCGGCGGGGTTCGGTGCGCCGCTCCCCCGTTCGCCGCTCGCGGGACTGGCCGCCGGCGCTGGTCGTGCCGCTGCGCCTCTCAGCGGACCGCCGCTCGCTGTTCTTGCGTCTCTCCTCGGCGGCGGCCGCGGCGGCCGCGGTCTCCTTCTTCTCGTCGGCTGACGGCTTCTTCTCGGTCGGCCCGTCACCCTTCTCGGCGGCGGCCGGCTTTTTGTCGGTCGGTCCGTCTGCCTGCTCGGCGGCGGCCGGCTTCTTCTCGGTCGGTTCATCGGCCTCCTCGGGCTCTGAGCCCTCGACGCCGAACTGGCGGTTGAAGGTGTGTACCGCCTTCTCCAGCTTCTTGAGCAGGTCGTCGTCGAGCGCCTTCTTGGTCTCGATCTCGTCCAGCACCTCTTTCTGGTCGGAGCGGAGGTAACGGGCGAGGCCCGACTCCCACTCCTTGACCCGGGGAATCGCCACCTTGTCAAGGTGGCCGTTGGTGGCGGCCCAGATCGAGGCGACCTGGATGCCGAGCGACACCGGCGAGTACTGGCCCTGCTTCAGCAGCTCGGTCAGTCGTCCGCCGCGTTCGAGCTGGTCGCGGGTCGCCTTGTCGAGGTCGGAGGCGAACTGGGCGAAGGCGGCGAGCTCGCGGTACTGCGCGAGCTCCAGCTTCATACGGCCGGCGACCTGGCGCATCGCCTTGGTCTGGGCCGCGCCGCCGACGCGGGAGACAGAGGTGCCGACCGAGATGGCCGGGCGGATGCCGGAGTTGAAGAGGTCGGACTGCAGGTAGATCTGGCCGTCGGTGATGGAGATGACGTTGGTCGGGATGTACGCCGAGACGTCGTTGGCCTGGGTCTCGATGACCGGAAGGGCGGTCAGCGAGCCACCGCCGTTGGCCTTGTTCATCTTCGCCGCCCGCTCCAGCAAACGGGAGTGGAGGTAGAAGACGTCGCCCGGGTAGGCCTCGCGGCCAGGCGGGCGGCGGAGGTTGAGCGACATCTCGCGGTAGGCCCAGGCGTGCTTGGTGAGGTCGTCGTAGACCACCAGCGCCTCCTGGCCCTGGTCCATGAAGTACTCGCCCATCGCACACCCGGCGTAGGGGGCGATGTAGTTGAGCGTCGCCGGTTCGGAGGCCGTGGCGGCCACGATGATGGTGTACTCGAGGGCGCCGTGCTCCTCCAGGGTGGCGGCCACGCGGGCGATCGACGCTGCGTTCTGGCCGATCGCGACGTAGATGCAGAAGAGGTCCTTCCCCTTCTGGTTGATGATCGTGTCGAGGAGGATCGCTGTCTTGCCGGTCTGCCGGTCGCCGATGATCAGCTCGCGCTGGCCGCGGCCGATCGGGATCATGGCGTCGATCGCCTTGATGCCGGTCTGGACCGGAGTGTCAACGCCCTGGCGGGTGATGACTCCAGCCGCGACCCGCTCCACCGGCGCCGTCTTCTTGGTGTTGACGGCGCCCTTGCCGTCGAGGGGCACGCCGAGCGGGCTGACGATCCGGCCGAGCAGCTCGGGGCCGACGGGAACCTCGACGATGCGTCCCGTCGTCTTGACCTGGTCGCCCTCCTGGAGGTGCTCGTACTCGCCCATGATCACGGCGCGGACCTGGTCCTCCTCCAGGTTCAGCGCCATCCCGTAGACGTCGCCAGGAAATTGGAGTAGCTCGCCCGCCATCGCACCCCGGAGGCCGTAGATGGAGGCGATCCCGTCGCCGACGGTGATGATCCGGCCGACCTCGGCCGTGACCAGCTCGGCCTTGAAGTCCTTGAGCCTCGACTTGATTACGTCGGTGATGTCCTGGGAACCGATGCTCACCTCTTAACTCCCTTCACTTACTTGACCAGAACCTGGCGGCGGACCTGGTCCAGCCGCGCCGCGACGCTGGCGTCGGTGAGCCGGTCGCCCACCTGCAGCAGCAGCCCGCCGAGGATGGCGGGATCGACTCTCGACTCCAGCCGGACGTCCTTGCCGAGCTGCTTGGTGAGGTCCTTGCGAAGCGACTCCCGGTCCGCGTCGGAGAGCGGGATGGCGGTGGTTACGGTTGCCCGCACCCGTCCCGCCTCGGCGTCCGCGAGCACCTCGAAGCGCTCGGCGATCTCGCCCATCCGGTTCGCCCGGCCGGAGCTGACCAGCATGCGCATGAGGTTCAACCCCTCTCTATCAACGCCGGGCAGGTCGAGCTGCTCGACCGCCTTCATCCGGACCTCGTGGGGAACGCTAAGATTGCTGAGCACAGCCGCCGCTGTCGGATCCCCGAGAATCCGCTCGATGAGGCTCAGCTGTTTCGACCAGCGGTCGATCCGGCCATCTTCCCGGGCCAGCTCGAAGATGGCGCGGGCGTAGCGGCTAGCGCTTCCCGCCAACCCCGATCTCCTTTATCGCCTGGTCGATCAACTTCTGGTGTGCCCTGCCGTCGAGCGCATCGCCGATGACCTTCTGGGTCACCTCGAGCACGATGCCCGAAACCTCCGATCGGACCGACTCCAGCGCCTGCTGGCGGGCGGCATCGATCTCCCGTACCGCCTTCTCGACCTGGCGTCGCGCCTCCTCTTCGCCCTTCGCCTTCAGCTCCTCGCGAAGCTGGTCGCCCGAGCGGGCGGCGCCGGCGATGACCTCCTGGGCCTGGGCCCGGGCGTCGTTGAGCTTTGCTTCGGCCTCCTTCAGCCGCTGCTCCGCCTCCTGGCTCCGCTTCTCGGCCTCCGCCAACTGGTCGGCGATCAGCTTCTGCCGCCCCTCGGCGATGCGAGCGATCGACGGATACGCGTACTTCCAGAGGATCGCGACCATGACGATGAACGCCACCAGCTCCAGCAAGAACGTGCCGTTGACGGTGATGATGCTGGCGTCGGCCGAGGCGAGGTACATGCCGCTATGCCTTGACGCTCGCGGCGATCACGTAGATGAAGACGAAGCCCAGGGCGAGGTTGATGAAGTACATCGCCTCGCAGAGGCCGACGATGAGGAACATGATGCCGGTCAGCTGGCCCTGGGCCTCGGGCTGACGCGCCACGCCCGCGATGGTGGCGTTGCCGGCGAGGCCGTCACCGATGGCGGCGCCGATGGCGCCCCCGCCGAGTGCCAGCCCGGCTGCGAGCATCGCGCCCGCGACTGCGATCGCTTGGTTCATCTAGCTGTTTCCTCCTTCTGCCGCAGGACGCGACTGGTTGCCGTGAGCCACCCCGCGAGGGGCGCCGGAGCCGTGAGGGTGCCCGAGGTGCTCCGCTCCCTCCCGGGCCTGTTCGAAGTAAATGATCGTCAGAAGCATGAAGATCAGCGCCTGGATGGCGCCGATGAGGCCGACGTCGAAGAGCTTCCAAATTACGGTGGCCAAGATCGCTAAGCCCTGCGCCGGGTAGGTGCCGACGCCGGGGAAGCTGATCTGGGGCAGCAGCGAGGTCAGCACCCAGAGCATGATCAGGCCGCCGAAGATGTTGCCGAAGAGCCGCAGTGACAGCGTCAACGGCTTGGCGAGATCTTCGATGATGTTCAGCAGCACAAAGGGGATGCGGACGTAGAGTGGGGCGTCGAAGGGCCTCGTCATCCGGTAGAGATAGCCCCGCACCCCGAGCACTTTGAAGCTGTACCACTGCGTCAGCAGGAAGACCAGGATGCCCATCGCCAGGGTCTGGTTGAGGTCGCTGTTGGCCGGGTGGAAGGGACCCGGCAGGGGCAGGAAGTCGAGCCAGTTGGCGACCAGGATGTAGAGGAAGATCGTCATCCCGATCGGCACGATGATCGCCTCGTCGGGGTCGATGTGCGCCTGCTGGCCGCTGACGTATCCGTAGAGCGTCTCCAGGGCGAGCTGGAGCCAGCCGGGCACACCCTGCTCCGCCCTCCGCGCCACCAGGATGACAAGCGCCATCGTCACCAGGATGGCCAGGCCGCTGGACGCCGCGCTGTCCCAGCTGAACTGGCAGTACCACTGCCCGCAGAAGTCCACCGTGGGATGGGTGACCGGGGGTGGCTCGAGGGCCAAGATGGCCATCACGGCCGCGCCAGCGAGTAGGCCGCGGCCGACGCCAGCACCAGCTGCGCGCCGGCAATGCCGAGCAGTGACCACCAGAAGACGTCGAGCCCGATCAGCAAACCTGCGGCCAGCCCCAGCGCGGTGAGGACCGCCAGGCGGGCGGTGCTGGTCGCTCGGAAGGAGATCGACGAGGCGAGCGCGGCCCGCGCGAAGTAGCCGTTGCCGGACCCGATCAGGAGGCCGACCCCGAGCGCCAGGCCGATCTTCGGGTAGCCGAGGGCGAGCCCGATCGCGGCGGCCGACAGGGCCAACACCGCGCAGGCGATCACCGTCGCAAGGACCGGGTTACTGGATCTCATAGGTAGCGTTTGAACCTCGTGTAGGCGGCGAAGATCCCCCCGAGAACGCCAACAGCGAGGCCGAGGAGAAAGAATAACGGGCCGGTCCGAGCCAGGGCATCGATTCCGAGCCCGATGAGCATGGGCACGATGACCGCCCCCGCGAGCATGGCGCCCAATCCGACCAGCTCACTGCCGGACGGGCCCGGTTTCACTCGACCGTCGGGGCCGGCAGGAGCCACCGGAAGCCGGGCACGGGAAGCACGCGGCGGATGCTGGACAGCCGCTCGCCGGCGACCGTCGAGAGGCAGATGACCAGCAGGAGCACCACCGCGGTGAGGATCCGCTTGTGGCCGAGCAGCATCAGCCCGATCGACCCGAGGAGGGCGGTGGCGCCGTAGAACACGAGACAGGTCTGGGGCTGGGTCAGCCCGAAGTCGAGCAGCTGGTGGTGGATGTGGCGGGAGTCCGCGTGGGCGATCGACACCCCGGCCCGCCGGCGGCGGATGATCGCCCAGGCGGTGTCGCCAATCGGTACCGCGAGCGCCAGCAGGGGAACCAGGAGGGCGAAGCCGACGGCGACCTTGGCGACGCCGAGCACCGACAGCAGCCCCAGCGCCAGCCCCAGGAAGTGGCTGCCCGAGTCGCCCATGAAGATCCGGGCGGGGTGGAAGTTGAAGACCAGGAACCCGAGGCAGCAGCCGGCCAGGGCGGAGGACAGGATCAGCGTCTGCTGGTCGTTGCGGCTGATGGCCGCCACCGCCAGGATCGCCGCCACCACCGCCACCACGCCGGCGGCCAGGCCGTCGACGCCGTCCAGCAGGTTGATGGTGTTCTGCATGCCGAGCAGCCAGAGCAGGGTCAGCGGGTAGGCCAGCAGCCCGAGCTGGATGACGTGGCCGCCGACGGAGGTGAGGAAGGTGATCTTCAGCCCGAAACCGGCGATTGCCACCACCGCCAGAACGAGCTCGACGCCCAGCTTGACCAGCGCCGGCATCTGGAAGCGATCGTCATAGGTGAAGAAGAGCGCCGCGAATCCGCAGAGAGTCAGCACGCCGAGCACCGCCCAGCTGCTGACGCCGAGGTACCAGGCGACCGAGGCGGCAAAGGCCAGATAGAGCGCCCAGCCGCCGAGCATCGGCGTCGGCCGGAGGTGGATGTGTCGCCCTCCTGGCAAGGCCATGGCGCCGGACCGGCGCGCCAGGAGCATCGCCAGAGGGGTCAGCGCGATTGCCGCCGCCCCGGCCAGCACGAAGGGCCCGAAGGCTGGGATCAGGCTGCCGGCCAGGTGGGAGACGAAGGCCTTGCTGAAGAAGGCCTCGAGGAAGACGGGACCGGCGGCCACCGCCTAACCGAGCTGGTAGGGCAGTGGGAAGCGCCGAGCGAGATCCAGCGTGCGCTCCCGGATGCGCTCCCGGTTGGCTCCGTCCTCGAGTCCGAGGATCAGATCCGCGACGCAGTCGCCGATCTCCTTCATCTCCTCGGCCCCCATGCCGCGCGTCGTGACGCTCGGGGTGCCCAACCGTACGCCGCTCGGGTTGAACTTGCTGGCCTCGTCGAAGGGGATCGCGTTGCGGTTGACGGTGATGCCGACGGTGTCGGCGATGTCCTGGACCTGACGGCCCTTGAGCGAGAGCGGCCGGAGGTCGATCAGCATCAGATGGTTGTCGGTGCCTCCGCTGACCAGGCGCAGGCCGCGCTCTTGGAGCCGGTCGGCGAGCACCGCGGCGTTGGCAACCACCTGGGCTGCGTACTCCTTGAAGGAGGGCTTCAGCGCCTCGCCGAAGCAGACCGCCTTGGCCGCGATCGCGTGCATCAGCGGGCCTCCCTGGCTGCCGGGGAAGACCGCGCTGTCGATCGCCTTGGCGTGCTCCTCGTCGCAGAGGATCATCCCTCCCCAGGCGCCGCGCAGCGTCTTCTGGGTGGTGGTGGTGACGATCGCGCTGTGCGGGACCGGACTCGGGTAGGCCCCGCCCGCCGCCAGGCCAGCGAAGTGGGCCATGTCGGTCACCATGGTGGCGCCGACCGAATCGGCGATCTCGCGCATGCGCTTGAAGTCGATGACCCTGGGATAGGCGCTGTAACCGACCATCAGCATCTTCGGCCGCACCTCCTCGGCCTGCTTTTGGACGGCGTCGTAGTCAATCCGCTCCGTCTCCCGGTCGACGCCATAGGAGTGGATCTCGTAGAGCTTGCCACTGAAGTTGGCCGGGCTGCCGTGGGTGAGGTGCCCGCCCTGGTCGAGGTCCATGCCCATCACCCGGTCGCCAGGCTGGCAGACGGCGAAGTAGACGGCCATGTTGGCCTGGCTGCCGGCGTGCGGCTGGACGTTGACATGCTCGGCGCCGAAGAGCTGCCGGGCACGGTCGATGGCGAGCGTCTCGATCTCGTCCATCACCTCGCAGCCGCCGTAGTAGCGCTTCCCGGGATAGCCCTCGGCGTACTTGTTGGTGAGGAGGGTGCCGAGCGCCTCCAGGATCGGCGCGCTGGCCAGATTCTCGGACGGGATCAGCTCCAGAGTGTCGCTCTGGCGACGGTATTCCTTACGGATCAGCCCGGCGACCGTGGGATCGGCCTTTTCGAGGACGCGGAGGTTGAGGGTGGCTTCGATCACGGCTAAAAGGGTAGTCCTAGGCCGGCCCGAACTCCCCCACCCGCGACCGGCGGGCGTCCGACCGTAGGTGCTCGTCGTCTCCCAGCAGGTGGGAACTGATCGCGCCCTCCCGGATCACCGTCATCTCGCTGCCGGGCAATAGCGCGATGACCGTCGAAGGCTCACCGCCGGGCGCACGGCCGCCATCGACGACGCCCGCCAGGCCGGGTAGTGAGGCGAAGGCGGCATCGAGGGCTGGCGGCTCGCCATGCAGGTTGGCCGAGGTCGTCAACAGCGGCCCGGCCAGGCGGAGCAGCTCCAGCGCCAGCGGGTGGTCAGGCACCCGCACCCCGAGGGTCCCACCGGCCTCAGCGGGCAGCACCAGCGTCAGCGGCCCCGGCCACCAGCGGTCCATGTACCAGCGCGCTCGCCGGTCTACCTCCACGAGCCCGGACAGCTGGTCGGGCGAGGCGGCCATCAGGATCAGCGGCATCCCCTGCGGCCGCCTCTTGATGTCGTAGACCCGCGACTCGAAGCCAGGTCGCACGGCCAACCCGTAGACGGTATCGGTCGGGAAGCCGATGACTTCGCCCCGACCCAGTGCGGCGGCGGCCTCGGCTAGGTCCAAGCTTCCAGCACCCTCTCGTGCCCACCAAGATCCCGGTGCAGCTTCCAGCCGGCGAAGGCGGCCGGCACCGCCAGCGCTTCCAGGACCGAGGGATCCAGCTCCAGCAGAGCGATCCCACCGGGAGCCAGCAGCGCTGGCGCCGCGGCCAGCAGCCGGTTGATCAACTTCACCCCGCCGAAGAGGGCAAGCGCCGGCTGTGCGGTGACCTCGGCCGGGAGCGCGGCGTCCGGCGAGAGATAGGGAAGGTTGGCGACTATCGCGTCATAAGGGCCTTCGAGAGGCTTGGTGAGGTCGCCCTCCCTGAGGCGCACCCTGTCCCCCACCCCCAACCGCGCGGCGTTGATGCCCGCCACCGCCAGGGCGGCGGCGCTGACGTCAGACGCGTCCACGACCGCGCCCGGCAGGTAGTGCGCCACCGAGACCGCGATGCAGCCCGAGCCCGTCCCCACGTCCGCGAACCTCAGCGAAGCCGAATCGCCACGCGCGCGACCCCATTCCACCGCCCGCTGGACCAACACCTCGGTGTCCGGCTGGGGCACCAGGACGTCCGGCGTCACTTCGAAGTCGAGGGCCATGAACTCACGATGACCGGTCAGGTAGGCGACCGGCTCGCCGCGGCCACGCCGGGCGGTCAGCTCCCGGTAGGGCACCAGCTCCGCCTCGCCCAGCTCCCGCTCGAACTGCAAGTAGAGGTCCAGGCGCCGCAGCCGGAGCGCGAACGCGAGCAGCACCTCAGCGTCGAGGCGGGGCGAGGAGGAGCCGTGCAGCTCGAGGTAGCCGGTCGCTCGCCGGAGCACCTCGATCAGCGTCAAACCGGAGCCGGGCGAGCGTCCTCGTCGCCGGCCAGCTGGGCCGCCCGGTCGGCGGCGATGAGGGCATCGGCGACCTCGTCCAGCTCGCCCTGCATGACGCGGTCGAGCCTGTACAGCGTCAGGTCGATCCGATGGTCGGTGAGCCGGTTCTCCTTGAAGTTGTAGGTCCGGATCTTCTCCGAGCGGTTGCCGCTGCGGACCATGGTCCGCCGCTGGGCGTCCTCTGCCGCGTGCTGCTCGGCCAGCTTGCGCTCGTAGAGCCGCGCGCGCAGCACCTTCATCGCCTTGTCCCGGTTTTTGATCTGGGACTTCTCGTCCTGGATCGACACCACCATCCCGGTCGGCAGGTGGGTGATGCGGATCGCCGAGTAGGTTGTGTTCACGCTCTGCCCGCCGGGCCCGGTGGAGGTGGACGTCTCCACCTTGATGTCCTTCTCCGGCAGTTCCACCTCGACCGCGTCCGCCTCGGGCATCACGGTCACCGTCGCCGCCGAGGTGTGGATCCGGCCCTGCGACTCGGTCTTCGGGACCCGCTGGACGCGGTGCACGCCTCCCTCGTACTTCATCTGCGAATAGGCGCCCTGGCCCCTGATCTCGAACTCGATCTTGCTGAAGCCGCCGATCCCGGACTCCTGGGCGTCGATGACCTCGACCTTCCAGCCCTTGGTGACCGCCCAGCGGGTGTACATCTCGAAGAGGTCGCGGGCGAAGAGCTCGGCCTCGTCCCCACCCTCCGCGCCCTGGATCTCGACGATCACGTCGCGGTCGTCGTTGGGATCCTTGGGCAGCAGCAGCACCTTCAGGCGCTCGTTGAGCTCCTCCATGCTGGCGGCGGCGGCGGTCTCCTCGCCTCGGAGGTACTCCTGCATCTCCGGGTCCTTCTCGGCGTGGAGCATCTCGCGCGCCTCGCGGAGCGCCCTCTCGGCCTCCCGGTACCGCCGGTAGGCCTCGACGATGTCGCGCATGCCGGCCAGCTCGCGGGCGACCCTGGTCACCTGCTCGTGCTCGGCGGCGACCTCCGGCCGGGCCAGCTCGGCCTCGAGCTCGGCGTAGTGGCGGGAGATCGCCTCCAGCCGGTCGATCAAGCCGCCGCGGCCTCCTCGCCCTCGCGGGCGGCGTTGAAGGCGGCCATGGCGACCTCCAGCATGTCGTCACTGGGCTCGCGGGTGGTGAACTTCTGGGTCGCCAGCACCGGCCAGAGCAGGACTTGCACAAAGCGGTTGTAGCGGTGGCGCGCCATCCAGCGGATCGCCTCCACGGAGACGCCGGCGACGACCGGGATGCCGACCAGCCGGCTCAGGATCAGCACCGGCCAGTTGGGGTGGAAGAGGGCGACCAGCGAGAAGAGGACCACGCTCACGACCAGCACCACCAGCAGGAAGCCGGTGCCGCAGCGTGGGTGGAGGAGCGGCGCTCGCCGCACATTGGGCACGTCGAGCGGCCATTCGGACTCGAAGGCGTTGATCGTCTTGTGCTCGGCTCCGTGGTACTGGAAGACCCGGCGCACGTCCTTCAGCATCCCGATCAGCGCGAGGTAGCCGAGGATCAGCCCGACCCGGATCACGCCCTCCACCAGCGCGAAGAGCAGCGAGCCGCTCTTGTGCACCAGCGAGCCGGTGGCGAAGAGCGGCAGCACGATGAAGATCAGGAGGCCGAAAACGGCCGAGGTGGCGACCGAGATGGTGATCTCCCGCTTACCTATCTTCACGTCGTTGGCGCCCGCGTTGACGTTCACTGACCAGATCAGCGACTTCATGCCCAGGTGGATGGTCTCGCCCATCAACGCCAGTCCGCGGACGAAGGGCAGCTTCCAGAAGGGGTTGACGTACATGCTCGCCTTGAGCTCGCCGCGGTCGACGAGGATCTCCCTCGTCTTGGGGTCGCGGACAGCCACCGCATAGTGGTGCGGGCCGCGCATCATGACGCCCTCAATGACGGCCTGGCCACCGTAGAAGAACTTCTCGCGGGCGCCCTGAAGTGGCTGCTGCGCCGTCTCCGAGTCGTCGGCGAGGGGCACGGCGCTAGCGAGCGCCGCTGGTCGCCGCTACCTTAGCTGCCCTCTTGTTGAAGCGCTCGACCTGGCCGCCGGTGTCCACGATCCGCTGCTGGCCGGTGAAGAAGGGGTGGCAGGCAGAGCAGATCTCGGTCTTCAGCTCGCGGCGGACCGAGCCGGTGGTGAAGGTGTTGCCACAGACGCAGGTGACGACCGCGTCCTCGTAGAAGGTCGGATGGATCTGAGTTCTCATTTGTCTTTTTCCTTGGGTACCGAACGCTGGATTCTAGCTTAGTGCCCGAATCGGGCGATTCCGCTGCCGAGCTGCTGCTGGGAGGTGACCAGGGCGAACCCGAGGTAGACAACCAGGGCCAGCCAGGCGGCGCCGATCGCCCACCGTCCCTGGGTGGACACGTTCTTGAAGTAGGGGGCGTCCGCGTTCCGGAAGCGGGCGATGATCGTGGGGAGGCTGAATAGCACGATGATGAAGAGAATCGGGCTCAGGCCGAAGAAGAACACCGAAGCCGCCATCACGGCGAGGCCGAAGACCTGGAACCACTTGGACAGCGGCGCCGTGATCCAGCCGCCGTCGAGCATCCCCACCGGGATCAGGTTGAAGAGGTTGAGGAAGAAGCCGAGCGTGGCGGCGAGCGCGAAGACGCTCCAGCCGGTGTACCCGTAGAGGACCCAGGCGACCGAAGCTCCGATGGTCCCCGCGATCGGTCCGGCGATCCCGATCTGAGCCTGACGGAGCGCGTTCTGGGGGTTCGCGCGCTGGAAGATGGCGGCTCCCAGGAAGGGGATGAACACAGGCGCGGTGGCCTTCAGTCCCTGCCGCCGGATCTCCACCACGTGACCCATCTCGTGGATGAGGATCATCCCCACCAGGGCCGCCGCGAACGCCGGTCCGGCATAGAGCGCGTAGAGCCCGAAGCTGACGAACAGCGTGCTCAGCGTGAGCAGGGCGGGGACGCCCTTGATCAGGAGGAAGGCGTACTTGGCGTAGCCGAGGATGAAGACGCCCACCGCCATCAGCCAGCCGACGACGCCCCGCCGCTGCTGGCGGGGTGGCCCATAGGGCGCCGGCGGCCCAGGGGGCGCGGGCGCCATCGACGGCGCGGCCGCTGCAGCCGAGGTCGGGGGCGGGTAGTAGGTGTAAGCGGGCGGCGGGGGCGAGAGCTCGGGACTCCGCTCCTCAGGCCCGGGATACTGGCCCGAAAGCTGGCTCATTTTGCTGTCCTCTTATACCCGGTGATCTCAGCCGGTAATCCAGAGGCCTTCGGCCAGGTCGCCGGCTGAGGCTGTGAATGAGACAACCATTGTCACGGTGGGCTGAAGGCTGGATTAGGACCTCCCGGCAGGCCGACGACCGCGAGCACGGCCGTACCCTGTCCGGCATGCAGCTGACCGAGCACGTTTCCTACGAGCTTAGGGACCGGATCGCACGGGTGAGGCTCACCCGACCCGAGGCCCGCAACGCCCTCAGCAACGAGATCGCGGACGGGTTGGTGATGGCCGTCGAGGAGATCCGGCGCGACCGCCGGGTCCGGGCGGTGCTGCTGACCGGTGATGGTCCCATCTTCTGCGCCGGCGGCGACCTGAAGGCGTTCGCGGGCGGAGGCGGTTTCAGCGCCGATCGCGGTGAGGTCGTCCACGATGGGCTGCTCGGCCTCCACCAAAGCCCGGCTCCGGTGATCGCCGCCATCCAGGGAGGGGCCATCGGGTACGGGCTCGGGCTCGCCTGCGCTTGCGACATCCGGCTGGCCGCCGAGGGCACCCGCTTCCAGGCCGGGTTCACCGGCATCGGCCTCTCCCCCGACTCCACGACCTCCTACTTTTTGCCCCGCCTGCTGGGTCCCTCGATCGCAACGCGGATGATGTTGACCAACCTCCCGGTCGAGGCGGAGGAGATGGTCCGGCACGGCTTCGTGGCCTCCATCCACCCCCCCGGACAGCTCGGAGCGGCGGCCGAGGAGCTGGCTCAACGCTTAAGCCGGATGCCCGGCGGAGCCGTCCGGCGGGCCAAGGAGCTGCTCCAGGCGAGCCTCGGGCACGGGGCCGAGGAGCAGGTGGCGATGGAGGTCGGCTTCATCCTCGAGTCCTTCGCCACCGACGACTTTCGGGAGGGAGTCACCGCGTTCATCGAGAAGCGAAGGCCGGAGTTCGCCGAGGAGCGTCAGTGAACTGCGAGCCCTACCTGCGGACGACCTGGACCGACCCGGTCACCGGCCGCCACGGCTACCTCGGCGTGGCTCCCCCCGCGGCGAGGGTCTGCATCCAGGGCTTCGGCTCGATGGGTGGTTCCACGGCGCGCTACCTGGCAGAGGCGGGGGTCCGCGTGGTGGCGGTCGCCGACGCCGGGGGCGTGTCGCCAATCCCGCCGGCCTCGACGTGCGCCATTACCTCGCCGCCCGCAACGTCCACGGCGAGATCGACCGCGCCGGGTTGAAGCCGGGCGACCAGGCGCTCCCGCGCGATCGCTGGCTGACGGTCGACGCCGAGGTGCTGGTCCCGGCGGCCGTCGCTGACGCGATCAACGAGGACAACTGCGGGGGAATCACCGCCCGGCTGGTGGTGGAGGCGGCCAACATCCCCACCACCACCGCGGCGGAGCGCCTGCTGGTGGATCGCGGGGCGCTGGTGATCCCCGACTTCATCGCCAACGCCGGCACCAACGGCTGGGCCTGGTGGGTGCTGCTGGGGAGGGTCGGACCCGGCGCCGAAGCTGCCTTTGCCAAGATCTCGCAGACGATGCGGCGGACGGTCGCGGCGATGCTCGCGCTGGCAGCGCAGGAGGGCATCACTCCGCGCGAGGCTGCGGTCCGGGTGGCCCTCGCCAACTCCGACCGCTACGTCGCCGAGCTGGGTGCCGAGACGAGGACCAAAGCCCCGGCCTGAGGGGTCGGTTCGGCCGATCGTTTCAGCGGTGCTCGAGCGCCCCGTAGCCGAGGGCGACGCCGAAGCCGAGCAGGCCCAGTCCGGCGGCGCCGTCAGCGATCCGCAGGGCGCGGTCGGGAACGCGCCGGCCGAGCAGACCCATCCCGCAGCTGAGGATCGCGAACCAGGCCATCGAGCCGGCGCCCACGCCCACCACCAGGAGCACCGCAGCGGGCGCGGTGGCGGCCAGGCTGGAGGCGGAGGCGGCGGCGAAGATGGCCGCCCAGGAGGCGATCGTCATCGGGTTGGAGGCGGTCGCGGCGAGGCTCGTCCGGAAGGCGGTGAGAGGCGTCGACACCTCGGTGTCGGCCTCGAAGCCGGAGCGGACCCGGATCGCCGACCAGAGGGTGCGAGCGCCGAGGAGGAGGAGCACGGCCGCCCCCAACAGCCCGAAGGCGACCCGGAGGCCGGTCGCCGCCAGCAGGGTGGCCGCGCCCGCCACGCCGAGGGCGGCATAGAGCAGGTCGACGACCGCGGCGCCGGCGCCGATTCCCAGCCCGACCCCGGCTCCGTGGCGGAGGCTGGAGCGCGCGCAGAGGACCCAGATCGGCCCGACCTGCGCACCGACCAGGAAGCCGAGGCCCGCTCCGGCCGCCAGCGCGGCCACCTGAAGCGCTACCCCCCGACGCGGTTCAGCTGGTGGCGGGTCGTCATCCGGCGGACGGTGCCGGCACGCGTCGAGAGGACCAGGGAGGCCGTCTCCGCCCAGCCGCCGCCGTAGTGGACCGGCGCCAGCAGGGCGCCGCCGGTGATGCCGGTGACCACGACCGTCAGCTCGCCACGGGACAGGTCCGGTACGGTCCAGACGCGGTCGCCCTCCTCGCCTGCGAGAATCCGCTCCTCGTCGTTGCGGGGCCAGAGCCGGCAGAGCATGTCGCCGCCCAGGCAGCGGACGGCGCAGGCAGCGAGGATGGCTTCCTGGAGGCCTCCGAAGCCGATCATGGCGTCGATGCCGGTCCAGCCGGCTGCGGCCAGCAGCCCTGCGGTGATGTCGCCGTCCTCGAGCGAAAGGATCCGCGCTCCCGCCGAACGGATCTCCTCGACCAGTCCCTGGTGGCGGGGACGGTCGAGGACTGCCACCGTCAGATCGGAGACCCGGCAGTCACGCGCGAAGGCGATCCGGCGGAGGTTGTCGGCGACCCCGTCGTCGAGGTCCAGCGCGCCACGAGCGCTGGCGCCGACGACCATCTTCTCCATATAGGCCACCGCGGGGAGGACCGGGAAGGCTCCCGGTTCGGCGGCGACCACCATCGAGATCGCGTTGGGCAGGCCGCGAGCAACCAGACTGGCACCCTCGACCGGGTAGACGCCGAGGTCGGGCGACGGTTCCTCGGCCACGCCGACCCGGGAGCCGGCCGAGAGGATGCCGTCGCCCCGAGGGCCGAGGCCGACCCGGCCGCTGAAGCCGAGCTCCTCCAGTGCCTGAAGCATCGCCGAGGCGGCGAGGTTCTTCACCTTGTCCTGGTCGCCCCGCCCGGCCATCCGGCCGGCCGCGAGGGCGGCGGACTCGGTGACGCGCACCAGTTCCAGCTCCCCGAATCCGGCCAGCTCGGCCGGGTGGGGAGGTGGCGGCGGCAGCCGGTCGCGGACCTCGCTCACTTCTCTAGCTCCTCAATTAACGCCCGAACGTGAAGGAAGTGTTATCGAGGATCGGGATCGGCCAGCTCGGCCGGCTCGACCGGCAGCTCGGCGATGAGCTCGGTCGGGCGGAGCTCCATCTGGTCCACCCCGCTGCGCTCGACGGCTGCGGCGATGAAGCCGCTGAACATCGGGTGCGGGCGCTGGGGCCGGGAACGGAACTCGGGGTGGAATTGGCTGGCCACGAACCAGGGGTGGTCGGCCAGTTCGATGACCTCCACCAGGCGGCCGTTGGGCGACAGCCCGCTGTAGACCAGGCCTGACTCAGAGAGCACCTCCCGGTACTCGTTGTTGAACTCGAAACGGTGGCGGTGGCGCTCGTAGACCACCTCCTCTCCGTAGGCCCGCTGGGCCTTCGAGCCGGGCAGCAGCTTGCAGGGGTAGAGGCCGAGCCGCATGGTCCCACCCATGTTGGCGACATCGCGCTGCTCCGGCATCAGGTCGATAACGGGCGTCGAGGTGAAGGCGGCGAACTCGGTCGAATTGGCGTCCGGAGCGTTCAGCGCCTCCCGGGCGATATCGATCACCGCGCACTGGAGGCCGAGGCAGAGCCCGAGGTAGGGGATCCGGTTGTGCCGCGCGTAGCGGGAGGCGGCCACCTTGCCCTCGATCCCCCGGTGGCCGAAGCCGCCCGGCACGACGATGCCGGCGACCCCCTTCAGCTGCGAGGAGTCACCCTGGTCGAGCGTCTCCGACTGGATCCAGCGGATGTCGATGCCGACGTCGTGCTGGATGCCGGCGTGTCGCAGCGCTTCGGTGACGCTGAGGTAGGCGTCGGGAAGCTGCACGTACTTGCCAACTACCGCCACCGGGATCACGCCCCGGGGGCTGGTGATCCGGTGGACCGTGTGGGCCAGCGGCTCGAGGTCCGCCTCGGTGGGAAGCTCGAAGTGACGGGCCAGGACCCTGCCGAGGCCGGCCTCCTCGAGCACCAGCGGAACCCGGTAGATGGTGTCCGCGTCGGGCACCGAGATCACGGCCTCCCGATCGACATCGCAGAAGAGCGCGATCTTTTCCACTATCTCGTGTCCGATGGCGGTCTCGGAGCGGCAGATGATGGCGTCGGGCTGGATGCCGATTCCGCGCAGAGCCTGGACCGAGTGCTGGGTCGGCTTGGTCTTCATCTCCTCGCCGCGGATCAGCGGGACCAGCGAGAGGTGCACGTAGAAGACGTTCTGGCGGCCGAGGTCGTTCTTCAGCTGCCGGATCGCCTCCAGGAAGGGCAGCGACTCGATGTCGCCGACGGTCCCCCCCACCTCGACTACCACGACCTCGGCCTGCGACTCGCGGGCGACCCGCTGGATCCGCTCTTTGATCTCGTTGGTGACGTGCGGGATGACCTGCACCGTGGCGCCCAGGTAGTCGCCGCGGCGCTCTTTGGCGATGACCTCCGAGTAGATCTTGCCGGTGGTCACGTTGGATGCCGCAGACATGTTTTCGTCGACGAAGCGCTCATAGTGGCCGAGGTCCAAGTCCGTCTCGGCGCCGTCGTCGGTGACGAACACCTCCCCGTGCTGGTAAGGGCTCATCGTCCCCGGGTCGACGTTGAGGTAGGGGTCGAGCTTCTGGATGGTGACCGAGACCTTGCGGGCCTTGAGGATGCTGCCGATCGAAGCAGCGGTTATCCCCTTCCCGAGCGACGAAACCACACCACCGGTCACGAAGACGTATTTCGGCAACCTAGAACCTCCCGGGGGTTTTTCCAAGGTTACCAGCCCCGGACCCGGCTGCCAATCTAAGTCCTTGGCTCCATGAGGAAGACCTTGGTGTCCCCCTCGCCCGAGCCCGAGTACTGGACCACCAGCTTCGGTTGGGCCGTGACCTCGGTGACCCCCATCTCTTTCAGGAAGGTGTCCACCTCCTCGAGGTCGACCTTGAAGCCGGGCAGTCCGTAATGCATCGGCACCACCCAGCGCGGCTCGATGGCTCGTACGACCTCGGCCGCGCGAGCCGCGGCGAGCGCCTTGCCGCCGCCCACCGGCACCATCAGCACGTCGACCGGCGTGCCGATCGCCTCCACGGTCTCATCGTCGAGGGTGTGCCCGAGGTCGCCCAGGTGGCAGAGACGCACGTCGTCGATCTCCAGCACATAGATGGTGTTCTGGCCCTGCTCGGCGCCCGCCACGGAGTCGTGGAAGGAACGGATCCCGAACACGGTGATGCCCTTCACCTCGTATTCGCCCGGGCCATCGACGACGAAGGCGTCCTTGTTGGCGATGGCGTCCAGATTGGAGTGGTTGGGGTGACTGTGGCTCAGGGTGACTAGGTCCGCCTCCAACCGCGGCAGCCTGGCGCCCGCCGCCGACGGGTAGGGATCGGTGACCACGTTCGCGTTCTTGCCGCGCAGCCGAAAGCAGCTTATTCCGTGCCAGGTGACGTCCAAACGCTAATCCTCCATCCGTTCCATCCGATCGGGCGCGGCAACGCCGAGCAGGTCGAGGCCGCTGCGCAGGGTGGCCCGCGCCGCCCGGCAGAGCTCCAGGCGAGCCCGCGTTAGCCGGGGGTCGTCGACGACAACCCGGAAGTCCCCATTGTCGTTGCCCGCCTCATAGAAGGTGCTGACCCGGTCGGCCACCTCGTAGAGGAAGAAGGTCGTCCGGTGCGGCTCCATTAGCCGGGCGGCGTCCGCCACCGCGTCCGGCCACTGCGCCAGCTGGCGGGCGAGGTCGAGCTCCCACGGCTCCCTGAGGAGGTCCAGTTCGGCGGTCTCCGGCAGCTCGCGGTCGGCCGCGGTCCGCTCGATCCCGCAGAGGCGGGCGTGCGCGTACTGGACATAGAAGACGGGGTTGGTGCGGTTGCGCGCGGTGGCCAGCTCGAGGTCGAACTCCATCTGGGTGTCCGCAGTCCGGGAGAGGTAGAACCAGCGGACGGCGTCGGCACCGACCCGGTCGATGAGCTCGGAGAGGGTGACCATCCGCCCGGCTCGCTTCGACATCTTGCCCTCGGTCAGAGTCACCAGCTGGTTGAGGATGATCACCAGGCGGTCGGGGTCGATCCCGAGCGCGGCGGCCGCGCTCTTCATCCGCGGCACATAGCCGTGGTGATCCGAGCCCCAGACCTCGATGACGCGCTGGAAGCCACGCCTCTCGAACCGGTTGAGCAGGTAGCCGAGGTCGGAGGCGAAGTAGGTGTACTCGCCCGTCCGGCGGCGAACGACCCGGTCCTCCTCCGGCGCGGACTCGTCGGCCAGGGCCGGCGCGAACCAGAGCGCCCCGTCGCGCTCGACGAGGTAGCCGCCTCTCGTGAGCCGTTCGATCGCCTCTTGGCCGAGGCCACTGGACCAGGTCTCGCTCTCGCGGTACCAGCTGTCGTAGTGGATCCCGATCCTGGCCAGCTCGCGCTCGAAGCCCTCGACGATCTGCTGCACGCCAAAGCGGCGGAGGTGGGCCTCATTCGGCGGCACGCCCTGCCGTCGGGCTTCCTCGGCCAGCTCGCCAACGTAGTCGCCGAGGTAGCCGCCCTCGGGCGGCTCCTCACCACGCTGCCGGGCCAGGATCGAGAGGCCGAACTTCACGGCTTGCGTGTTCTGGTCGTTGACGTAGAACTCCCGCTCGACCTCATGGCCGGTGAAGGCGAGCAGGGACGCCAGTGAGTCGCCGAGGATATAGCCGCGCCCGTGGCCGACGTGCAGCGGGCCCGTCGGGTTGGTGCTCCCAAACTCCACCTGGACCCTCTCGCCTCGGCCGAGGTCGGAACGCCCGTAGTCCGCGCCGGCTGCGGCCACCTCTCCCACTAGGCGCTGCAGCCAGGACGGGCTGAGGCGGAAGTTGACGTAGCCGCCGGCCGCCTCCGCCGTGGCCTCCCCCTCCGGCAGCCGTACCGCCGCCACCAGCTCGCCGGCGATCAAGTTGGGCGCCCGGCGAAGCTGCCGGGCGAGTTTCATCCCGGCCGAGCTGGCGAAGTCCCCGTGGGCGGGATTACGGGCGCGGGCCAGCTCCAGGTCGGGCAGATCTCCCTCCGCCCCGATCTCGCGCGCGGCGGCCTCCAGCGCGGCTGCGATGGACTCCCGGACTGTCATCCGCACACGGGGTGGCCGCCCCCGAGGGTTGCCTGGACCTGGGTCGTGGAGCCGCCGCGCTGCAGCGTGATGGTTACCTTCTGTCCCTGCCGGAACTGCTCGATCAGCACCTGCTGAAGCGGATGCGCGTCGTCCAGCTTCACCTCGTCCACCGCGGTGATCACGTCGTCGGGCTGAATCCCGGCCGCCGCGGCGGGTCCACCGGCGGCCACGGTGACCACCTGGGCCCCCGGCGAGCTGCCGTGGAAGGCGGCGTCGGCCGCCGTCACCTGGGCTGTTGTGGCTCCCAGCGTGGGAACCACCAGGCGGCCGTCGCGGACGATCTGCTCGACCTCCGTCTGAACGTCCTGGGCACTGAGCGCGAAGCCCGTCTGGCTGCCTCCGCTGACGGTGTCCACCGCGACGCCGACAACCTGGCCGGCCACGTTGAGGACAGGGGCGCCGGAGTCGGCCGGATCACTGACGGCGTCGGTCTGGAAGGTGTCCGAGAGAGTCTGCGGCGCGGTCGGGGTGACGGGGCCGGCGACGGTGATCGCCCGGTGGAGGGCGGCGATGATGCCGGACTCGACGACGCGCCCTCCGAGCGGGGTTCCGACCACGACCACCGGCTGCCCGACGCGCAAGGTGCTGGTGTCGCCGAAGGGGAGAGTCGGGAGGTTGGAGACGCCGTCCACCTTAAGCACGGCAACGTCGGTCTGGCAGTCGGAATCGACGAGCCGGGCGTCGTGGCGGGTGGCGTCGCCGGCGAACAGCACGGTGAGGGCGGTCGCGTTGGCGATCACATGTGCGTTGGTGACTATGTACCCGTCGCTGGTGGTGACAAAGCCGGACCCGAGCCCCGAGTCACCGGCGCCGCCGGTGTCGATCGTCGCCACCGCCGGCGCCGCCTTGTCGGCGACCTGGATGATGGCACTGTCCTCGGTGATCGTCACGTTGGAGCCGAGGTCGACCGTCTGCGGGTTGGTACGCGACTGGGCGTGGAGTATGGCCAGCGTCACCCCGGCGGAGACGGCTCCGCTCACGATCGCGGCGATCACGACCAGCGCCACCACGGCGCCCGCCCGGCGGCTGCCGGTCGACGCCTCCGGCGGTGAACCGGCCCCTTCGGGGTCGATCACGGTCGAATTCTAGTTGGCTACCGAGCCGAGGTCGGGGTACCAGGTCATCACCAACTGGCGGTTGGGCGTGAAGCCCGCCTCGCGGTAGAGCTCGACAGCCGCCTCGTTCTCGGGGCGGGTCCAGACGTAGCCGAGCGTCACGCCGCGCTCCCGGAAGAGGTCGACGGCGGCCCGGAGCAGCGCCCGTCCCACTCCCTCCCGCCGGTGGGCGGAGGAGACGAAGACCTCGGCCACCTCGCCCTCCAACCCGGTGCCGGGGTCGAAGAGGACGCACCAGCAGAACCCGGCCAGGCCCACGCCCGCGCGGACCGCGAGGACGACGTTCTCGCCCTGGAACCTTGCCGGCACGTCGGTCACCGAGCCCTCCAACTCGGCGCGAGAGAACTGCGGGTGGTCGGCGTAGAAGGGCTGCTCGAACTCGTAGAGCTCGAGGAGCAGCGGCCTCACCAGGTCGTGCTCCGCCGCCCTGAGTCTGACAACCTCGGGTTCTGTCACGCGCGCAAGGTTAAAACGGTGGAGCCGATGGGGTGGAGCCGATGGGGGGACTTGAACCCCCGACCTGCCACTTACGAGGCGGCTGCTCTGCCAGCTGAGCTACATCGGCGGAGTGTCGAGTTTAGGCGCTGGCCGTGGCCCAGTTGTTCCTGCCCGCCTCGAAAAAACCGGCCCGAATCCGGTCTGACGCGAAGCCCGCCCGCTCCAGCGCCGCGCGGATCTCGGCGCGGCCGTAGCTGCCCTGGTGCTCTTCGATCTCGTCGCTGCTGACCATGCCCACCCGGGTAAGGAGGTCGAGCAGGGGGCCCGTCCAGTGGGCTGGGGTCGTCAGCACGTAGATGCCGCCGGGGCGCAGGACGCGGCAAACCTCGGCCAGCAGTGCCGCGAGCGGCCCGGGCTCGATGTGCTCGAAGACGGCCAGCATGGTGACGACGTCGAAGAAGCCGGCGTCGAAGGGCAGCCGGCCGCCGCCGTGGACGTCGTGCTCGAGGAGAGTCAGCTTTCCGGTGACGTCGGCGGGCGGCGTGATGGGACCCGGTCGAGTGGCGGGGAGAGGTCGAAGGCGAGGGCGCACCCGGCCCAGCAGAGCGCCACCGCCGGGCCCGGACGACGCTCGGGGTCGCGGATTGCGATCCAGCCGCCGAGGACGATGCAGGGCCACAGCAGCGCTCGCGAGGCGAGGAGGCTGGGCAAGTTCTCTAGCTCGGCGTAGTCGCGCGCCCAATCGACCTTGAAGGCTGCGGCGAGGGAGAGCTCGTAAAGGCCCCAGGGAGCCGCGAGCAGGGTCGCCAGCGCCAGCAGTGCGAACACCTCGCGGCGGCCGTCCGCGCCAGAGTGAAGAAGAGGCCGCCCGCCAGCAGGGCCGCCGGCACCACGAAGCTGTGGAAGGAGGCGACCAAGCCCAGGCTGACCGCACCCCAGAGGCCGCTCCAGCGCCCGTCGGCGGCCGCAAAGCAGGCCCCAGAAGAAGACCGCCAGGCAGGCCACGGCAACCGCCACGTGCCATGTTGAGGCTGTTCATGACGGTGAAGCTGGGCGCCGAGAGGTCGTGGGGGACGATCACGCCGAGCGGCGTCGCTGGCCGCAGGAGGAAGAGGAAGCCGCGGCCGCCGGCGAGGACGGCGCAGAAATACCCCATCGCCCGCCGTCCC
>Ga0307374_10002792_pt1 | contig 30594 bp, 26 predicted proteins | sample OX3MG_FD_202532 | JGI IMG/M metagenome (GOLD analysis project Ga0307374, IMG submission 202532) | Soil microbial communities from Risofladan, Vaasa, Finland - OX-3 | ecosystem: Environmental > Terrestrial > Soil > Coastal area > Acid sulfate soil | place: Finland: Risofladan, Vaasa | collected... | reverse complement strand
GGAAGCCGCCCCCGCCACCGACGCCGCCCCCGCCACCGAAGCCCCCCCCGCCACCGAAGCCCCCACCCCCACCCCCGCCGAACCCGGAGCTTCCGCCCCCGGCAAGCGCCGCGGCGAACGGCACGGGCACCATGAGCGCCAAGGCGCTCACGATCGCGATGAGCCAGCGGAGACGAGACGAGGTGCGCATGCGGGTACGGGCCTTGGAATCAGATGCAGATACCCCGGGGCACCCGCACAGGGGGGCCGCCGGTGATCCGACTGCCGGGACCGCGGTCCGGGACATCGGTATCAGGTACAGGGTAGGGCACGTGTGGGCGCCGGGTCGTACGTCCGGGTGGGAATCCGGGGCCCGCATCGCGCGGTCGCTATTCTGCCGGCGGGATGGATCGCACACGCTTCAGGGTCCGGCGCACCCTACGCCTGGCACTCGGCCGACTCGGCACGGGCCGGGTGCGTGCTGTCGTCTGCGCCGCCGCGGTCGCCGCGGTCGCCGCGGGGCTCGGTGTCGCCGCCGGAATCGGCGCGGCGCAGTCGTCGACGAGCGCATCGGCCGCAAGCGCACCGGCGTCGCCGGTGTTTCTGCCCTCAGCGCCGGTGCATCCCGGCACGCGCCGCATCCCGATTCTGATGTACCACGTGATCCAGGCACCCGACGCGAGCGTTGCGTTTCCGGGGCTGTGGGTGCCGCCGAGCGAGTTCGCCGGACAGATGCACGCACTCCAGCGCGCCGGTTTCCGGGCGATCAGCCTGGACCAGGCATGGGCGTATTGGCGATACGGGGCGCAGCTGCCGGCGCATCCGATCATCGTCACCTTCGACAACGGCTACGCGTCCCAGTACAGCCAGGCCCTGCCGGTCCTGCGCGCAATGGGGTGGATCGCGGTCGAGAACTGGCAACTGTCGTTGCACGCTCCGCAGGGGCTGAGCCCGATGCAGATCCGTGGGATGGTCGCCGCCGGGTGGGAGCTCGACACCCAGGGATTCACCCACGCCGATCTGCCCAAGCTCGGCGCCGCCGGGCTCACCTATGAGGTCGCGGTCTCGCGCCAGCGCATCCAGCGGAACTTCGGCGTGCCGGTCAACTGGTTCTGTTACCCGTCTGGCCACTACGACCCGCGTGTCGTGTTGACGGTGCAAGCCGCCGGCTACCGCGGCTCGACGACGGTGATCTTCGGCTGGGGCAGCCCGGCGGACACCTACCGCCTGGCACGTCTGCGGGTGCTGGACGGCACGAGCCCGCAGGCCCTGGTCGCCCAGGTACTCGCCAACGCCGGCGATCCGCTGCCCCCATCGGCGTACCCGCCGGGGGGCTAGCGGACCGTGTGACTTATCGGCAGGTCACCCGCACCGCGCCATCGAGGTTCGAGTCGAACATCGTGGCGTTGATGTTGGTGGCGTTGGCCTGTGCGCAGTAGCTGGCGGGGTTGCCGCCCTGGTCCGAGTACTCGGCCTCGAAGACGGCCAGGCCCGAGTTCTGGAACACCGGGAACACCGCCGGGATCGTCGCGTATTGGAAGCTCTGCTCGGTGAGCGCGAAGTCGACCGTGTGCGAGCTGACCAGGTCGCTGATGAACTGCGTCGACTGGCTCAGCGGGTCGGACTGATCGCCATCTTTGAGCCCCCAGGCAAGGCCGAGGGAGTGGGCGTACTTGGACAGCGTCGACAGGTAGGCCTCTTCGTTGGCCATCGTGATCGTGAAGCCCGTCGAGTCGTACCAGGAGTCGTCGATGTCCGGTTCGACCGCGTCGAAACCCTTGGCCGCGCACTGGTCATGGATGATCGATTCGACGATCGACACCGTGGCGGGCGAGTTGATGTTCAGGTACTTCTCGTTGTAGCCCGGCATCTTGGCGCCAAGCACACCGGCCGCCGCGAAGGCGCTGTTGTAGGTGGTGTACTGGCCGCCGTAGGCCCCCGAGGCGCCGACTTCGATGTAGCAGATCACGTGCTTGCCCTGGGCATGCAGCGCGGCCACGGTCGAGGCGGGGTTCTCGATCCCGTCGATGTCGTAGACCGCGGGTGCGGGCGCCGACCCAGCCGTGTCGAGCGTGCCGTTGGTCCCCATGTCGGACGCGCTGGAGAGGCTCAAGGGGTGGCTGAGCTCCCACTGCCACGGCTCGGGGACGCTCGCGTTGGGGACCCACCAGCTCGGGGACCCGGTGCCCGTCGGCCCGGTCGAGCCGGTCGGCCCGGTACCGCCGGTCGCTCCGATCGATCCGGTGGGGCCCGAGGAGCCCGTGGTCCCGGTCGAACCTGTGCTGCCGGTCGAACCGGTGCTGCCCGTGGCGCCCTTGCAGCGGCTCGCGGTGGGGTGCTTCTTGCAGTACGTGGTGGTCGTCGATGACTGGGTTGTGAGCTTCGCGGTGCTCGCCTTCTTGCCAGTGCTCGCCATGGCGGCGCGCGTCAACCCCGTTGCGGCCACGATCCCGACCGCGGCCACAAGGCACGCGGTGCGATGTCGACGACTGAGTCTGGAACTACGACTGAGAGGGGACATGGAGATACTCCTTGTCGTTCTCGGGGCTTGGTCGTTCCATCTCCGACATCGGCAGCGATTTCGGAAACTCGACGCGATTGCCGGGGGAGTTCAACATTCCTCATAGTTCACTTACATCTGGTGAATCGGCTGCAAACCTGGGCACGATGGTTATAGGCGGAGTGGTGAACGCACTTAACACGTGGACGTTCGCGGCGGTCGCGCAGCGTCGCGACGTCCGTCTGCCGGCGACGCGCGGGCCCTAGACTCTCGGGCCAGGAATCGAGCCAGGAGAGATGAGATGGACGATCGCTTTGCCCGCGGGTCCGAGCTGCTCGAGCGGATCCATGCCGGCGGAGGAGACGCGCTCGTCGCGAGTCTGTCGGACGTCGCCCCGGATCTCGCGCGCTACATCGTCGAATTCGGCTTCGGCGACGTCTACGCGCGCCCCGGGCTCTCGCTTCGGGATCGCCAGCTGGCGACCGTGGCTGCGCTCGCGGCGCTGGGCAACGCGGAGCCACAGCTGGTCGCGCACATCGAGGGCGCGCTGGCGGTGGGGGTCACGCGTGAGGAGGTCGTGGAGGTCATCATCCAGATGGCGCTATACGGCGGGTTCCCGGCAGCGATGAAGGCCGTCGAGGCAGCTCGGACCGCGTTTGCAGCCGTGGACGCGCGAACGGCGCCGGACGCGGGTTAGGCCGCGCGGCGCGGCCCGACGCACGGGTGTGTTCAGCGGCAGGTCACCCGCACCGCGCCGTCGAGGTTCGAGTCGAACTGGACCGCGTTGGCGTGCTCGACGATGACGGTCGCGCAGTAGCTCGTGGGGCTCGGGCCGCCCTGGTCGTTGTACTCGGCCTCGAACCACGCGAGCCCGGCGTTGTGGAGCGTCGGGTACAGCGCCGAGTCGGCGCCGTACTGGAAGCTCTGCTCGGTCAGGGCCCAGTCGATGGTGTGCTGGGCCACCAGGTCGCTGACGAACTTGGCCGAGTCACTGACGTTGTTGGCCTGGTCGCCGTCTTTGAGGCCCCAGCTGAGGCCCAGCGAGTGGGCGTAGGTGGAGAGCGTGTGCAGGTAGCTCTCCTCCTGGGCCATCGTGACGCCGGTGTTGTCGTACCACTCGTCGTCGATGTCCGGCTCAACGGCGTCGAAGCCCTTGGCCGCGCATTGGTCGTGGATGATCTGCTCGACAATCGTGGCCGTGGAGGCGTTGCCGATCTTGAGGTACTTCTCCGGGTAGCCGGGCATCTTCTTGCCCAGGTCACCGGCCTTCGAGAGCTGCGAGTAGTACGTCGAGTAGACCCCGCCGTAGTTGCCCGCCGCCCCGACCTCGATATAGCAGATCACGTGCTTGCCCTGAGCGTGCAGCGCGGCCACGGTCGAGGCGGGGTTCTCGATGCCATCGACGTCGTAGACCTGCGGGGCCGGCGCCCGGACGCCGGTATACAACGTGCCGTTGGTGCCCATGTCGCTGGCGCTCGCGAGGTTCAGGGGGTGGCCCAGTTCCCACTGCCAGGGGATCGGCGCGGCCGCGCTCGGGATCCACGGACCGGAGGCGCCGGCGGCGGCGACCGCGAACATCGCGGCCAGGAGGAAGGCGACGACCGTGGCCGCGAGTGCCCGCCGGCCCATCCTTCCTGCGGACGACCCGCGGAGCCATGGTTGGAGGCTCGCTGCGAGGCGCTCGCCGAATGGCGACGGGCGGGCGCGCCGGCGGCACGTGGTGGGGCCTTGGGCCCCCGGGTGTCGAGGGGTGGCGGGCATCGGGGCGGGGTTGCGACGACCGGTACCGCGACGCTACGAGCACCGCTGGGCGGTGGCTATCAGGGTTTTCCTGTACCCGCCACAGAAAGGTCCGGAATGTGCTCGAAAGCGTCGGCACCCGCCGCACGGAGCATCCGGGGGGGTGGCCGGACCTCGCGCTGCGTGCCCCTGGACCACATGGCCGCGCCGGCGCGCCGCGCACCCGGCGGGAGTTACGGGCGCATCGATCCTGCACAGCGGTGCCTGTGAGCATGTCGACCTGCGGCAACGTTACCGCCGCTTCCGACCGCGAGCGTGTCCCGGTGTCCCGCCCGGAGCTGGTGACGGTCGCGGAGGCCACGGCGATGTTCTTGATCGTCAAGATCCTCACGACCGCGATGGGCAAGGCGGTCTCGGACGTCCGTGATCTGGCGCGTGATCCCCCGCTCGCGATGCTCGTGGGCCTGGCGGCGGTCATCGTTGCGCTGGTCACGCCGCTGCGCGCGGCGGTAGCTGCCGTGGGCCGACTCGTTCGCAGTCGTGATGGTCAGCGCGTTCGGCACCTTCGCGGCCGATGTTGTCCACGTTGGCTTCGGCGTGCCCGACCTCGTCTCGACGGTCGCGTTCACGATCGCGCTCCCGGTGATCTTGCCGGCCACATGACCGCGCACACGCTGTACCTGGGATATCGCGCTCTGGGGATCCGGTTCGCGATGGCCGTCGTCACCGCGTGGGTGCTGTGGGCGCGCCCGGATCCGGTCGTTCGCGCATCGGGCCTCCCGGCTGCCGCGGCCGTGCCGGGTCGTCTACCCTAGGAGGAGGCCGCCCGGGCTGCTGGCGACCCGTCTGGCGGCCGCGGACCCGGCGGGGGGAGGGCGGATGAGCACGGCAGATCTCCGGGACCGGATCGGCCACGTCGACGCCGAGGCGCCCGCGATCGCGGTGCTCCACCTGACCAAGCGCTTTGGCGAGGTCGAGGCCGTCCGCGATGTGAGCTTCACGGTGCGCCCCGGCGAGGTGTTCGCGCTGCTAGGTCCCAACGGGGCCGGCAAGTCGACGACGATCAAGATGTTGTGCACCCTGGCACGCCCGACCGCCGGCACCGCCCAGATCTCCGGCTACGACATCGTCGCCCAGCCCAAGGCGGTGCGCCGGCGCATCGGCCTGGTCTTCCAGGAGCAGACCCTCGACCAGCAGCTGACCGCGGAGGAGAACCTGCGCTTTCACGCGGTGCTCTACCGGATGCCCGCCGCCCAGGTCGGCCCGCGCATCGACCGCGTGCTGGCGCTGGTCAACCTGAGCGAGCGCCGCAAGGACCTGGTCTCGACGTTCTCAGGCGGCATGGCACGGCGTCTGGAGATTGCGCGCGGGATGCTGCACACGCCGTCGGTCCTGTTCCTCGACGAGCCGACGATCGGCCTGGACCCGCAGACGCGCGCGCTGATGTGGGAGGACGTGATGAGGCTGCGCGACGAGGAAGGCGTCACGGTGCTGTTGACGACCCACTACATGGAAGAGGCCGAGTATGCGGACCGGATCGCGATCATCGACGAGGGCCGCATCGTTGCGCTCGACAGTCCGGCTGCCCTCAAGGCGACGGTCGGCGCCGACACGGTCGAGCTGCACACCGCTGACGATGCCGTGGCCAGCGCGGCGCTCACGGCCGCCGGGCTCGAGTTTCTCCGCGGGGACGAGAGCATCGTCGTGTCGGTCACCGACGGCGAGGCCCAGGTACCCCGCCTGATCGAGATCGTCGGCGTGCCGGTGCGCAGCGTCCACGTGCACCGACCGACGCTCGACGACGTGTTCCTATATTTCACCGGCCGTGAGATCCGCCAGGAATCCGGGCCGGGACACAGCCAGATGGTGCGCGCATGGGCCGCGCGCCGACGCTAGGGAGCGCCCGTGACCACACTCGACCGACCCCCAGCACAGGTCCGCGTCGTCGACGACCGCGATTCGCTGCACAATGAGATCCGCACCGCGGCGATGGTTTGGCGTCGCGAGCTGATCCGCTTTACGCGCACCCGCTCGCGCATCCTGTCCGGGTTCGTCCAGCCGATCCTGTTCCTGTTCGTGCTCGGGTATGGCCTGTCACCATTGGTCGGCAGCACCGCCGGCTTCGATTTCACCAAGTTCGTCTACCCGGGCGTCGTGGCGATGAGCGTCGTCACGACGGCGATCTTCTCGGCTATGTCGATCGTCTGGGACCGCGAGTTCGGGTTCCTGCGCGAGATGCTGGTCGCGCCCGTGAGCCGGTCGGCGATCGTGATCGGCAAGACCGCCGGCGGGGCGAGCATCGCCACCGTCCAGGGCACGATCATGCTCGTGCTGGCGCCGCTGGTCGGCGTCAACCTCACGCCCGTCGTCGTGGTGCAGGTGATCCTGATCGAGTTCCTGATGGCCGTGTCGCTGACCGCGTTCGGGGTGTTCGTCGCGAGCCGCATCGAGAAGCTCGAGAGCTTTCAGGTCGTGATGCAATTGGTGCTGTTCCCGATGCTCTTCTTGTCGGGGGCGATGTTCCCGCTGAGCGGCCTGCCGACGTGGCTGGCCATCCTCACGCGGATCAATCCGCTGACCTACGCGATCGCGCCGCTGCGCAAGGTCGTGTTCTCGGCGCAGTCGATGCCAATCGAGGCGCAGCGCCGGTTTCCGACCGAGGTCACGATCCTCGGGCACCCACTCTCAATGGCGATCGAGATCGGCATCGTGATCGCATTCGCCGTCGTGTTCCTGGTGCTGGCCGTCCGGAACTTCGGCCGGCCCGACTAGGCCGCAGCCCAGCCGCCGTCGGCGGTCACGCACGCCCCGTTGACGTTGGATGCCTCGTCGCTTGCCAGCCACGAGATGACCGTGGCGATTTGGTCGGGCTCGGCCGCGTCGGGCATCGTCGCCATCGCCAGCATCGCCCGCTCCATCGCCCAGCGTGAACGCGGGTCGGCCGTCGCCCCGATGCCGGTGTTGACCGCGCCGGGGAGCACCGCGTTCGAGCGGACGTGCTTGGGTCCGTAGAAGTAGGCGATGTGCTTGACGAGCCCGATCACCGCGTGCTTGGAACTCGTGTAGCTGGCCCCGGCGCAGCCCGCGCCAAGCGACGCCTCCGAGGCGACGGTGACGATCGCGCCGCCGCCGGCCGCCTCCATGCCGGGCAGCACCGCGCGGGAGAGTCGCATGACGCCGGTCAGGTTCACGTCAATGACATGGGCCCAGGTGGCGTCGTCCAATTCGGCGAGCGGCAGGAAGTGATCCATGATCCCGGCGACGTTCGCCAGGATGTCGATGTGTGGTCCGGCCGCATCGACGAGGCGCTCGACCTCGTCTTGGCGCGTGATGTCGGCGATGACGAGTGTCGCATGGACTCCGAGGTCGGCGAACTGCGCGCGCGCGTCCTCGAGGGCCGGGGCGTTGACGTCGCACCCGACCACGTGGGCGCCCTCCTGGGCGAGGCGCAGCGCGGTGGCGCGCCCGATGCCGCTGCCGGCGCCGGTGACGACGGCCACCTTGTCGGTGTGCCGATGGCTGTCCATGGTGACTCCTTGGCGTGGAATGCTCGGCGGCGGTGCCGTGGGGGTCCGGACGCCCTACGTGGGTTCTACTCCCACGCGTGCGCCGATCTGCGACCGCATGGTGGACGTCGCGCGCGGGTGACGTTCCGACGCCGCTCAGCGCACGAATTCGTGTCCCGCGTACGCCCCGGCGGCCCCGAGTTCCCGCTCGATCGCCAGCAGCCGGTTGTACTTGGCGACGTGCTCACCCCGGACCGGTGCGCCGGCCTTGATGCGCCCCGCCTGGGTCGCGACGGCCAGGTCGGCGATGAAATCATCGGCGGTCTCCCCGGACCGGCCGGAGATGACGATCCCGTAGCCCGCCCGGCGGGCGACCCCGATCGTCTCCATCGATTCGGTGAGCGTGCCGACCTGGCTGGGCTTGATCACGACGCTGTTGGCGACCCGGGCGGCGATGCCCTCGGCGAGGATGCGCGGATTCGTGACGAAGATGTCGTCGCCGACGACCTCCACGCGCTCGCCCAGTCGCCGCGTCAGCGCGGCCCATCCCGGCCAGTCGTCCTCGGCGAGCCCGTCCTCCAGCAGGATCAGGGGGTACTGGTCGGCAAGCAGCGCCCAGTAGTCGATGAGCTCATCGGTCGATAGGTCACGTCCTTCCTGCGCCAACACGTAGGTGCCGCCGCTCCGAAAGGCACTCGCCGCCGCGTTCAGCGCGAGTGCGATCTGCGTGCCGTGCGTATAGCCCGCACGGGCAATCGCGCGCAGGATCAGCTCGATCGTCTCGCGGCTGTGGGCGAGTCTCGGGGCAAAGCCCCCCGAGTCGCCCACAGCGGTCGCGAGTCCCCGCTCGACGAGCTCGGCGCGGACCGTGTGGTAGACCTCCGTTCCAGCCCGCAACGCCTCCGAATACCGGCGGAACCCGATCGGGGCGATCATGAATTCCTGGATATCAAGTGAGTTGTTCGCGTGGGCGCCACCGGCGATGACGTTGAGAAACGGGACCGGCAGTACCATCGCCTGCTCGCCGCCCAGGTGCCGATAGAGCGGCGCGCGTTCGCGGTCGGCCGTGACGCGGGCCAGCGCCAGGGAACAACCGAGGATCGCGTTCGCGCCGAAGCGCGACTTGTCCTCGGTGCCGTCGGCGCGGATCATCGCGCGGTCGTTGCCGGGTTGGTCGTCGGAGTCACGGCCGACCAGGATGTCGGCGAGGTCGGTCTCCACGCAGTCGACCGCTTTGCGCACACCGCATCCGAGGTACCGCTCCGGGTCCCCGTCGCGGAGCTCGACGGCCTCCCGACGGCCGGTCGATACGCCGGAGGGTACCGACGCTCGGGCCTGATGACCGGTGGTCGTCGCGATCTCGACTTCGAGGGTCGGGTGGCCGCGGGAGTCGAGGATCTCGCGGGCGCGGACTGCGGCAATCTTGGCCATCTGCGAACCCTCGCGGCTTCCGTGGCAAGGGGGCGAGCGTGTCGGTGCTGCATGTGCGATGCCACCGCGGCACCGAATCACCCGACGCCGTTGCCGTTACGTCTAGCACCGTCGGTACAGGAATATGCGGGCACCGCGGATTCTATTGCGAAAGACGTCGACTATGTATGGCGGTGCCAGACTCAAGCGCCGCTGGCCGCTAGTCGGCGAATGCCGCGCGGGCGCACGACAACGATCCGGAACGTCGCGGCGAGGCATGCCAGGTCGAGCACGTCAGCCCCGAGTCGGCCGCGGGACTTTGCGGTCTGTTACCTGGGATCGGCGTGATTCGTGCAGGAGGAACACACCGGCGCCGCGAAGCGGTTGGGTGATCCCGTGCAGCGTCCCGCTGCGACAACTGGCCCCGGTACGCACAGCGGGCGCCAACGCTGTGCGGGGTCGTCTCAGCGGCACCACCCGGGGTTGTGGTGTCGGTCGCATCGGGAGTGCCCGATGCGGTGTGCGGGCCCGTGCCCGCAACGATTCGACAAGGAGCGCTCCATGGAGCCAACCGCATACCCGGTGCAGTTCTCGGTCGACTACCCCGAGCGCAAGCTCGACCGCGGCACCACGTTCTTTCGCTTCATCGTGGCCATCCCGATCCTGATCCTCTTGGCGGCGGTCGATGGCAGCGCCGGAACATGGAGTTCGTCAGCGGGCCAGACGACGACGGTCGCGTTCGGTACCGGGGGGATCCTCGTGTTCGGTCCGGCGCTGATGATCCTGTTTCGGAACAAGTACCCGCGCTGGTGGTTCGACTGGAACCTCGAGCTCCAGCGCTTCATCAGTCGCGTGTTCATCTTCCTGGCGCTGATGGATGACAATTACCCGTCGACCGACGAGCACCAGTCGGTGCATTTGGACTACGCCTACCCCGACGTCCCGCGCGACCTGACGCGCTGGAAGCCCCTGGTGAAATGGTTTCTCGCGATCCCGCACTACATCGTCCTGATCATCCTCGGAATCGGGGCGTGGGTCGCAATCGTGATCGCGTGGTTCGCGATCCTCTTTACCGGACGCTATCCACGGGGCCTGTTCAATTACGTCGAAGGCGTCCAGCGATGGTCGACGCGGGTCTTCGCGTACGCGTTTTTGATGGTTACCGACACGTACCCGCCGTTTCGGCTCGAGCCCTGACGAATGGCCTGCGTCGCCCGTTCGTGCGACGCAGGGATCGGGAATCCGCGACGGCCACGTACGCTGCGGATCTGGCTACTCATCTACCCTGCACGGTGTGTTGTCGGTCTTTACGCCATCCCACCGAGCCGGTGCGGGCGCGCCGCTGGTCCTGTTGCACGGGTTCACCGACACCTGGCGGACCTGGGAACTGGTGCTGCCAGCGCTCGCGCGCCACCACGACGTCCTCGCGCCGACGCTCGCCGGTCACACCGGGGGCCCGCATCTTCTCGGTGCGATGACCCACGACGTCATCGCCGACGAGATCGAGCGCGCGATGGATGCCGCGGGGTTCGCCACCGCCCACGTCGTCGGCAACTCGCTCGGCGGTTACGTCGCGCTGCAGCTGGCCGCCCGTGGACGGGCGGAATCGGTCACCGCGTTCGCACCGGCCGGCGGCTGGACGCCGGGCGACCCGGACTTCAACCAAATGATCCGCTCGTTCGGTCCGATGCAGGCCCAGCTTCAGCTTGCTGCACCGAATGCCGAGCGGATCGTCGCGACCGAGGCCGGGCGGCGGCGCGCGACGGAGTTGATCGTCACCGACAGCACGCACATTCCCGGCGATCTGATCGCCCATCAGATGGTCGGGATCGCGAGCTGTCGGGCAGCGCCGGAGATGATCGACCATGCCATCCGCGCCGGTTATCCCCTCGATACGGCCGGGATCACCTGTCCGGTGCGGATGGTGTGGGGTACCCAAGATCGCCTGTTGCCGTGGCCGTCGGCGGCGGTGCGCTACCGCGAGATGTTCCCGCACGCGGACTGGGTCGTGCTCGATGGGGTCGGCCACTGCCCGCAGCTCGACGTACCGGTCGAGGCCGCGCAGCTGATCGTCGGGTTCACGACCACCTGACCGAGTGCGGCCCGCGCGCTCGACGGGTTCGCCCTGGGCGAGCTGCAGGTCGTCGGCGAGTACCCGAGGGTGCGCATCTGCACTAGCCTGGCCACGAGCGACCGGCCCCTGCCATGGTCCCCGTTTCGCGTCCAGGAGTCTGAATATGTCGAACTCGCCCCGGCATCGCGTGATCGCGACGATTGCTGCTGCGGCCATCATTGGGACGACGGTGGCCGCGGTCGCCGCCACGACCCCGAAGTCCGGCAAATGGAAGGGCACGACGAGCGAGAAGGTCACCGTGTCGTTTTCGGTGTCGTCCAACCACAAGCAAGTCACCAACTTCGTCACGCAGATGGGATACAACGGCAAGTGCGGTCAAGGCGGCGGCCCGGGCTTCGGGGTGCACGTCGGCAAGATGGCGATTTCGAAGAAGCACACGTTTGCGGCGACAACCATCTCGAAGGGCTTCGGCAGGACGATCACGGTGAAGGTTGCGGGGTCGATTTCCGGCAGCAAGGCATCCGGATCGGTGAGTAATCCCGCAAGCGGGTGCGCTGCCCCCTATACCGGCCGCCTTGCCTACTCGGAGACGTTTACGGCCAAGCACGCCTGACCGAGCGATCTGCCCCGGCGGCGGAGCATCGTCGTCTGGGTATCCGCGCACTCCCCGGCTAGTGGCGCTGCGTGCTTCGCCTGCGGGCAACAGGTGAAGCGGGTCGTCCGCAGCGACGAACACGGCGGGGGCGTGCCGCGCGACGTCGGCCACGCTCGTGGTCGGCGGAACGTCCCCAACGGTGTCGCGGCAGACGAAAGCCCCCCTGGTATATGCCACGCACACGCCAGAGGGGCTTGGGTTACCGCCGTGCTACTTGACGATCTTGAACTTCCTGGCGGAGCTGCTGCACGCGAGGTAGTTCCCCGTGGCGCCCTGGACCAGGACAACGCGGTAGTTCCCCTTGGCCAAGCCCCGCCGGTGCGACCCGATGAGCTTGATGTTGACCGTCTGGGTCCCGCCCCTGGCCGAGAAGCGCAGGACCGTCTGGGTGCGGCCGTGTCTGTTCTGAATCACGAACGTTTCCTTCGCCCCCCTGGTCATGCCGGACAGCAGGACCGAAACAAGCTTGCCGCCGGACGGCTTGCGTGTCCGGATCGTGGCTGAGAGCTTGGGGTGGGCCTTCAGCACCTTCACCCGAGTCGTGGTGGTGACGATGTTGAAGTCCGCGCCATCTGCCGGGATGTAGGTCACCGTCTCGGTCACCGTGCCGGCATTCGGCTTGAAGCGCGCGTTCTGGATGATCGAGCTGCCCCCGCGCAGCGGCGCGCCGCCGCGGGTTACGGATGCCGAGAACAGCAGCGGCGTGTTGCCGAGCGTCTGTCCGTAGGTGATCGGGTTGCTGACCACGGTGACGAACGGCGTGGCCTGGTTGACCGTGACCGTCACGGTCGAAGGTACGACGTTGTACGAGGCCGTGTCGTTCGGGGTGAAGATCACAGGAACGTTGGTGTACGTGCCCGCCCCCAGCGCCGTCGACGGGTTCAGGAACGACCACGTCCCGGGCACACTGGAGGTCCCGCCGCTGAGCGTCGAGCTCCCCAGCGGCTGGCCGAAGGTGATGGTCCCCGCCGTCGGAGGCGTGACCGTCGGGTTCGTGTGACCCACTAACAGCACGGCCGGGTTGCTGGTCGTGCTGCCGAGGCTGTTGGTGAAGATCGCCTCGTACTCGTTGTTGTTCATCGAGCCGGTGACCGCGTTCAACGCGAGCGTCGTGCTCGTGGCCCCGGCGACCGGGCCCCAGGTCAGGCCGTTGTTGGTCGACACATCCCACTGCACGGTCGCCGGCGGGTTGGATTCGCCGTTGGTCGCCACCGCGCTGAACGTGGCGTTCGCGCCGGCGAGCACGGTCTGGTTGGCCGGCTGCGTGGTGACGTACGGCGCCGCCGGTGCCTGGAGGGTGTACGTCCCACCGGCCGGGATGGTCACCCAGTCGGACAGCGAACCCGCGTATGCGGAGCCGAAGGCGGTACCCGCGGGCTCGATCAGCGTGCCGGTCGGAGCGTTCACGGGAATGCCGAGTGACGCGCCGGTGTTCTTGATGACGATCGTGCCGCCCTGCTCGGTCGCGGTGACCGTGCCCGCGGCAAGGGCAGCCGCCCAGGCGGCCTTCTTGCCCAGGATGGCGCCGGCCTGGCTGAGCGTCGGCTGCACGTACGGCTCAGCTGCGCTGAACGTGCTGTGGTACGCGGTGACCAGCTGGGTGAGCACCGGCGCCAGCACGGAGGCACTGGTCGATGCACCGACCAGGTTGGTCTGGTGGGCGTAGAACGGCTCGGGGTCGTTGTTGGTGATCGTGGCAAGCATCCCGGACTCGACGGAGTCGCTGATGTTGGCCTGCGTGGCCGCGGTTGCGGAGCAGGTCGTGACGCTCGTCGCGACGCAGTTGCCGCCGGGCGCGGACTGGTAGATCCAGTTGTACTCGTCGATCTGCTGGGTCCACGTCGCGGCGTTGTAGAAGATGTTGATCGGGTGGCGCGGCACCACGACGGCAGGTCCGTCGGTGAACGACTGCCCGGCCGCAAAGGTGCTGTCGGTGTACGCGGTCGTCGTGTTGACGCCGAACTGCGTGTCGGGCAGGTTCGGGTAGGGCTTGGAGGCATCGCCGCCGACGGTGGTGATCAGCGTGCTGGTCAGCGCGGGGATCAGGTTGATGTTCTGCTGGTACGCGGACTCCGGCGCACTGGTGGTCGTGGGCGGGACCCATGTCGAGGCCTGCGGCGTGCCGGCCGCGCCGGTGTCGGTGTAGCTCACCGGCGCCATGCCGCCACCGGTCGTGTTGGTGGTCGATGTCGGGTCGAGCGTCGCCGGGTTCGGCGGCGGCACGCTGGCAACGAGCGACCACACGGTGTCGGTGGGGCCCTTGCGGTAGACACGGTAGCCGGCGGCCTTGCAGACCCCGGTCCAGTTCAGCGTGACCCCTTGGCCGGCCGTCACGGGAACGGATGTGACCGACGCGATCGAATCCCCGCCGGTGGTGGCGATGTACTGATCGGTGACCGCGTACTGGTAGGTCCCGGTCGCCAGTGTGCCGGATCCAGCGGCGCTGCCGGTCGCCGAGGGCGGGTCGACCGCGCCGTTGACACCGGGGATCAGGTTGGCGAGACCCGAGTGCTCACCCGGGACGAAGGTGTGAACGTCGAACGTGCCGTAGCCGCCGTTGAGGGCGCCGGTCGGGTCGGCGGTCAGCCCGAGGCCGCCGAGGCCGGCGGTACCCGGTGCCTGCGTCGCAAACGTGGCGTTCTGGTTGATCTCGGCCGCGATGTAGTTCGTCGTGGCGCAGCCCGAGTCGATCGTGGCGTGATCCCAGGTGTGGTTGATCCAGCCGAAGTCCTGGCTGTAGGGCTTGCCCGTGGCCGGGTCGGTGGCCTGGTATTGGGCGAGCTGCGGGTCGGCCACGGGGGGGGAAGCCGTCGACGAGCTCGCACCGGCATTGTACGCCCAGTCGATGCGGAAGCCGTTCAGGCGCGACCACTGCGCCGCGGCAACGATGTCTGCGGGCGTCATCTGCGCCGCAGCGGTGATCGAGGTCTCGTGGGTTGTGGTGTTCCAGGTGTTGTCGCTGTTGAACATGTCGTCCAGGTTCAACGAGGCGTAGTTGCGGAACAGGCCCAGGTGGGTGTTCTGGGTGACCCAGTCGATCAGGCCGCGCGAGAGCACGTGCCACTGCTGCTGGTTGGCGTTGTAGCTGAAGAACAGGGCTGCTTCCTGGACGTTCTTCTGCGGGTCCGTGCTGGGGTGCTGGTAGACGCCGCCGAGGCTCGACGTATCGCCGTAGCTCAGCCAGGAGGTGAACGGGGCCCCGACGGTGGGCGTCACCGGGTAGGCGAAGCTGCCGGTGTCGAACGGCACCGAGCCTGCCAGGCCGGGGAACGCCGTCGTCCCGCCGCCAGGTGTGGTTGTCAGGTTCTCCGCGGTGGCGGTGATCGCGATGCCGGTCGTGTCGTTGGACACGCCCAGGTTCGGTGGAGCCGACGGGAACCCGCTCACGGAGCCGTCGACCTGCCGGACGTTGTATTGGGCCTCATAGGCATAAAGGCCGGTGAGCTGCCCGGGCGCGAAGTACGCCGGGTTGTCCGCGACCACGACGCCGTTGTAGTTGCCGGTGGTCCCCGCGGTCAGGGCCGGGAGCGCGACATTCCACGACCCTAGGGTCGTGGTGTTCGACGCGGACACTTCGGTGTACGGAACCCCTTCGCTGGTCAGGGCCGCTTCCCACGCGCCCGTGGTGGTGTCGGCGGTTCCGTTGCCAATCAGGAGCACCTTGAGGCTGGTCTGCGGGGGCGCCGGAGTTCCGGCACCGAGCGCGGACGCGGCCAGCACGCCACTGGAGATACCCAATGCGACGAGACCAAGCGCGCTGAATCTTGCTCGACGACTTCGTAGGCGCGGGAGCGCCTTCTGCTTAGTGGTGGCTCCGGGCGGACCGGCAGAGCTGGTGTCGCCGTTCTTGGGTTGGGGCGTACGCATCCGAGGTACTCCGGATCATTTTCGTTGTCATTCCCGGGGTAAGGACATGACGAGATGTAAGTGGGGTCGTGTGCGGCCGACCACGATCAGCCGAGGCGGGTAAGTCAGACATAACCGGCAGCTCCGAGACGCGTCCTATTACTTCCGTAACAGGGAAACTGACCGCGGTGCAGACGGCCGCCAATCCCCCGCATGGGGAGCTTTTCCGCCGTGCCTATCCGTTCGGGGTGCGGCTTCGGGTTGAGGGTTTCCCGGACCCCTGAACGCCTGCAGGCGCCCACACTTGCCACGTTGCCTGCTCGGTGCGAGAACCGGTCGGCCGGGGGCGCCGGTCACGTGTGGGCGCCCCGCGAGACGCCCCTCGACGGACGCGTCGTGCGGTATGCGGTGCACGGCGGACACTCACCGCGGCTGGACTGCAACGCGGATTTCAGCACCTGCCGCGTCGTTAAGTCGTCCGTGTTTGGGGTCGATTCCAGCAAGACGGGCTGTGGCCCGCCTTGCCGATGCCCCGAGCACTCCCACACCCCACGCGCACCCACGCGCGCCTTGTTGGCGCGATCGTCATCTTTGGTCTTGTCGGGCTGTTGGTAGGCACAGATGCGGTTGGTGCCACACACGCTCACACCAAGCGGGTCTGCCGGATCGTCACCGAGCACCGCGTGCTCAGCACACACCCCGCCCCCTTAGAGGGCGGGGTCGTGCACCCCCACACCACCCGTACGCTGCGCGTGCGGGTCTGCCGCATGGTCGTCGTGCGCACCCACCGGTTGCACAAGTCGCGCGTGGTGCGCCACCCGGTATCCAGAAACCCACCGGTGCACATCACCACCGCCACACTTTCTACGGTGCAGCTGAGGATCCCCCAGACCCGCCTCCAGGCCACCGCGATCTCCCTCGGGGTCTCGTTGGCGAGTTCGCCGTTTGACCGGATGAGTGAACTCGGCAGCTACACGGCGATGGTCGGACAGGGCCCGCATGAATTGATGTGGTACCGCCAGTGGAACGAGCCGCTTGTCTCTGGCACCGAGATCCAACAGACCGCCCAGCGCGGGATCACCCCGATCATCAGCTGGGAGCCCCAGGACCCCACCAACCCCTCCGATCCGGCCTATCGGCTTGCTGCGATCGCATCCGGGGCGTGGGATACCTGCATCACCCAATCGGCGCGCAGTGCCGCAGACACCGCCACGCCGATGTTGATCAACCTGGCCCCGGAGATGAACGGGAGCTGGTCGCCCTGGGGCCCCGGACACAACGCCAATACCCCCCAAGAGTTCGTGGCGGCCTACCGGCATGTGGTCGATATCTTTCGCGCCCAAGGGGCGAGCAACGTCGGCTGGATCTGGGCCCCCAACGCCGACTGGAACGCGCAGGAGGTCTATGGCAGCTACTACCCCGGCGACGGGTATGTCGATTGGCTGGGCATGGACGGCTACAACTTTGGCACCATGACCTCCGACGGCTGGCTGACCCCGGCCCAGATCTTCGGGCGCTCCTATGCCGCCCTTACCGGGCTCTCGGCAAAGCCGATCATCATCGAGGAGACCGCCTCGACTGAGCTCGGTGGCGCAAAGGCTGCCTGGATCACCCAGCTCGCCCAGACGATCCCCGCCCAGTTCCCGGCGGTCGGTGCGCTTGTGTGGTTCCAACGCAACAAAGAAACCGACTGGCGGGTCAACTCATCCGCGGCTGCGCTTGGTGCATTTCAGGCCCTTGCCGCAAACCCGGACTGGGGCGGGCCGGCGATCGGCGTGCACCCGGCCGGATAGGGCGGGGGGCGGTTACTGGCGGGTCGACGCTGGGGACGTGCCCGCGGCCTAAGACCGCCGTACTGGTGGGCAAGAGCCCCGCCGATCGGGTGTGTTCCGGCTGACGGGACCAGAGTAGGCTTCCCCCGTCCGAGCCTCCCGAGTTCGCGGCTGCGAGTCGCGATCGTTCCAGGAAGACATGTCGCACGGAACCCTCTGCCGCACCGTCACGCGCGCACCATCGTCCAGGCGGCGCGGCCGCCCACCTGGGCACCGGTGCGATTCGACGGTGATCGTGCGCGCGGTCACCTGCGTCGCGGCGTGAGTGGGCGCCGATGAGCCTGCGACGCGGGCGGGATGATCTCGGCAGCAGGGACCGGGAACCCGGTCCAGGCGGACCACCGCCGAGCCGGGGCGCCAACGTCGTGCGCCGACTGGCCCTCGGGTTCTATGCGCTCGTGTTCATCGCCGCCGGGTGGTTCGTCTGGCATCAGGTGTTCCGCACGGGCTCGTCACACACGACCGCCCAGCACGGGCCGTACTCGGCCGGCGGCGGGTCGAACGGCGCTGCGTTCGCCCTCGAGAAAGCCAAGTCCACCACCACCACGAGTCCGACGCCCGCCCAAGCCCGGCGATTCGCCAATCACACGGCTCCCGAGTTCGCGGCGTCGCCCACGTGGCTCCAGGACTTTGCGACGCAGCCCGACGGACCGGCCACGGGGTGGCGAATCGATCTCGGACTCGGGGTCCGTGGCTGGTACAACCAGGAGGTCGCGAGCTACACCGACACTCCCGCGAACCTGCGGGTTCAGAACGGGCAGCTGATCATCCAGGCCCGGCAGGCCCCGCCGGGATCGGGCGTGGCCTACACGTCCGGGCGCGTCAGCACGCGGGGTGTCAAGGCGTTTGAATACGGCAAGATCGATGTCGTCGCCAAGTTGCCGAGCGGCATCGGGACGTGGCCTGCCATTTGGCTCATTCCCGACGACGCCAAGTACCTCAACGAGACGCCGTCCACCGACCCGAACCGGTACCTCAACGACGGTGAGATCGACATGGTCGAGACCGTCTTCCCGGGCCAGGTCTATTCGGTCGCCCAGGCGCGCCTGTCGGTCTCGGGACTGCCCAACGAGCACTTCACCAAGATCCCGGTACCGGACGATGCCCGGGTGTTCCACGACTATGGACTCGAGTGGACCCCGACGCGGCTGACGTTCCTGCTGGACGGTCGGCCGTACTACACGGTCAACAAGGCGGCGAGCTGGGACTGGCGGCTCTGGCCCTACGACCAGAGCTTCTACCTGGTGATCAACCTGGCGATGGGCGGCGCGTGGGGTAGCCACGCCAAGTCCCAGTTCCCGCCATATGGCATCGACAACGCGAGCCTGCCGCAGTCGCTCAACGTCAAGTCGGTCGCGTACTACCCGTTGGTGCACGCACCGGCGGGCTAGGCAACCCGGCGGCCGCCGGCGGGGGCGCCCCACGCCGCCGCGCGCCATGGGGCGACGGCCGCACGGCGCGCGGGGTGCGACCGTGGCAGGGAACGGACCGCGGCCGAGCGCGAGCGATCGCTACGGGATCGAGACCCGTGTCAGCGGGCCGCTCGGTTCGGGGCTCGGGATCAGGACGCTAAACCCGCACTGCCCTGACGCCAAGCCACCGACGATGTTCGGCGATCCGGCGGAGTCGCCGAACTGAATTGCAGGGCTGTTGGCGAAGCAGGCGAGGTCGCCGCGGATGGTGCTGGTCGCGATCTCCATGGCGTCCGGATCGGCCATGGTGATGTGCAAGACGCGCACGTCACCGTGGACCTTGTTGCGCCCGGCACCGAACCAGCACGACTGCAGGCCCTTGGCCGAGATGTCCCCGCGGATCGTGTTGTCCTCGAGGTCGCTGTAGTCCGGCGAGCCGAACGAGGCGAACGCCGATCCCGGCGTCGGGGTGTTCTGGTTGGGGTCGTCGACACAGGTGAAGAACCCGGGTTCGCATCCAAGGACCGCGATCGCGCCGGTCCCGACACGGACGTCGCCGGTGACCTTCAGGCTCGACGTGCCGGTACCGGCACGTCGTTGTTGGCGAAGGCCGCGACCAGGTTCGACCCCGGCGTCCCGATGAGGTTGCCATGCACGACGGCCGCGCCGCCGTTGACGACACACGAGGCCTGGATCACCGTGGTCGACCAGTAGTTGCCGGACAGGACGCCCGGCGCGGCGAGCGTGCCGGTACAGATCTTGGAGCGGTCGTGATGGTGGTGGCCATCGTTCGCGACGCTGACCGCGGGGGCAAGGGCACAGGCACCCGCCACGACTGCGCCAGCGACTAGGTACGACGCCACATGGTTGCGTCTCTTCATCGCAGGCCGCGATACGAAGGAGTCATCGGTTATCGGGGCAGCGCAGTGTGATAACGATAATCTCGGCGCCGACCGACGGTCAACGTTCCGGCGGAGGGTCGCCGCGGGTGAAATGCCGGTCTGTGCAGGTTTCTACACACCTGGTGCCGGGCGCCCCGCAGCGCGTCGGTCAGCAGTGTCCGGTGTTAGCCTGAGTGTGTGGGAGAACCGCAGACTGATACGCCGATTCTGGGTCCCGCGTACGCGGATGCATTCCTGATGGCGGCAGAGGTCCATGCCCACCAGCTGCGCAAGGGTTCCGAGATCCCGTATCTGGCCCACCTGATGGCCGTCAGTGCGCTCGTGCTCGATTTCGGCGGCGACGAAGAGTGCGCGATGGCGGCGCTCCTGCATGACACCGTCGAGGACTGCGAGGACGGCCGGGCGATGGAGGCGAAGATTCGCGAACGCTTCGGCGACCGGGTCGCCGATATCGTCTTGCATTGCTCGGATGCGATTGCCGAGCCCGGAAAGCCCAAGCCCGCCTGGCATCAGCGCAAGCAGCAGTACATCGACGACCTCGAGTCGGCCGATCATGATGCGCTGCTCGTCTCCGCGTGCGACAAGTTGCACAACGCGCGCGCGGTGCTTGGCGACCTGCGGATCTACCGCGATGCGCTCTGGGAGCGGTTCTCGACGAAGTCCGGCCCTGACCAGGTCTGGTACTACCAGACGCTCGCCGACCTGTTTTCGCGGCGCCTTCCCGGGCCGCTCGCCGACGAGCTGCAGCGCGTGGTCGGCGAGCTCAGCCGCCTCGAGGCCGAGTACCGCATCGCCTGGTAGCCCGGGGGTCGAGACCGGGCGCGCGCGTGGTGTGCCCGACGGCGGGCCGATGGGCGGTCGTCACCGTGCGGATTGCCGCGCCCGCCGCGCCGGGGGTGCGCGCGACGGGTCGTGCATGTGAGTGGTGCCGATACGATTCGCACGACCGCGACGGGCGCTGTGCGCCGCCTCGCGCGAGATCCCATCCGCATCGCAGACAAGGTGAGACCATTCGGCGGATTCGTCGGGATATCGCACATCCGTCGATCGACGTGCGCTGCCATGGCGGCACCCGAGCGTCGCACACACACCTGTCCGGCCCAGGGCCGATGGAACCGCGCCCGCGGGGTACGGGGGATTGCCAGGGTAGGATTTGCCCTCACCAGTACGGACCGCGGCGGCGGGTGCGGAGCCGAGTCCGGCCCCGCGTTCGCGTGCGACAAGGGGTGAGCAGATGACGCATGTGGACGCGGTCCGGTGAGCGCACGGGTACGTACGGCATTGGTGGGGGTCGTGATCGCGGTCGCCGTCGTGATCGCGGTGATGAACCTCGGAACGACAGCGCGGACTGCTGGGGCACGACCTCGCGAGCTTCCCGAACTGGTGACGCGCAGGTTCGTCGCCGTGCGTCCTCAGCAGCAGCTCGTGCTACCCGCCCACCCCTCCCACCGCGTCCTGAATGTCCCGGTGCTGACGTATCACCGCGTCGCCTGGCCGATCCCGCCGTCGGCGAACGGGCGCGAGTTCACCGTCGCGCCGCATTTCTTCGACCTGCAGATGAACTGGCTGCAGGACCACGGCTTTCATCCGATCACCCAGGCGACCCTGTTCCGGGCCCTCGCCGACAACGGCAAGCTTCCGGCAAAGCCGATCGTGATCACGGTCGACGACGGCTACGTCGACGGCGTGCACGCGATCCTGCACGGCCTAGTGACGCGAACTCGCCGGTGGCCGGCGACCTTTTTCATCATCACCGGCCGTATCGGCAAGGGGCCGTTTCTGAGCTGGCCCGACATCCACCTGCTCGCGGGCTCGGGGATGGACATCGGCTCGCACACGGTCTTCCACACGCCGCTCGCCCGACTGAGCCCGGCGCAACTGCGCTTCGAGCTCACGCGCTCGCGTCGGACCCTGACGGCGGGGCTCGGCCACCCGATCTACTGGTTCGCCTATCCGTACGGGAGCGTCGATTACGGCGCCCAGCAGGCGGTCGTGCGCGCGGGCTACCTGTTGGCGTACACGACCGTCCCGGGCACATGGCTGAGCATCTCGGGCCGTGTGGCCTTGCCGCGCATCGACGTCACCGGCCAGGAAACGCTGCAGCAGTTCGCCGCCGCCCTCGGCGGCTGAGCGACTAGTTCGCCGGTGCGAGTGCCGCCACGGAGTCGAGTCCGGGATCGATGATCAGCCCCGGGATCGCCACCGGCGCGGCATACCGGCCGGCGGCACGGGTCAGCGCGATCGCCCCGCTGCGGACGTTCATGGCGTACGTGTGACCCGAGGCCGCCGTCGCGCCCAGCGTGGCGATCCACACCAGGCCGCCAATGACCGACGGCGAGCCGGAGATCGGCGCGCCGAGGTCCTGGCGCCAGACGATCCGGCCCGAGGTTGCGCTCATCGCGTAGAGGTCGTGGTCGTAGGACCCGATGAACACCAGACCGTCGGCGACCGCCGGGCTCGAGTACACGTATCCGCCGGTCTGTTGGGTCCAGATCGTCCGGCCAGTGGCGGCGTTCAAGGCGATCACGCTGCCGTTGGTGTTGCCGATGTAGATCCGGCCCGCGGCGACCGCGGCGGCGCCGTAGAACGTGCCGGAGCCGGTCGGGCTGTAGACCCGCCACACCACCGCACCGGTGGCCGGGTTGAGCGCGGTGACCGCACCCGCGTAGTTGCCGAACACGATGTCGTTGCCGTCCCGGGAGATCGCGCCCTTGACCGAACCGCCGGTCTGGTCCTGCCAGACGATCCGGTGCGTGGTCAGCGAGATGCGCACGACCTGTCCGGCACGGGTGCCGACAAAGACCCCGTCGCCGAGTACCAGCGGGGAGGTCTCGACCGACGATCCGAGCGCGACCGTCCAGACGGACGCACCGGTGGCCGGGTCGAGTGCGAGTACGTGTCCGGCCATCGTCGCGAAGATCGCGCGCTGCGGTTGGCCAGCGGTGGCCGTGCCCGGCAGTCCGGTCAGCGCGGGCGACGCGGCGATGTTGGCGCCAACCGCATGGCGCCACAAGATCTTGCCGGTCTGCTGGTCGATCGCGACCCCGTAGCCGTAGTTGCCGACGATCACGCGGCCACCGCCGATGACCGGCGGCAGCTCGATGAGCTTGCGGGTGTTGGTCGTCCACAGCGTGTGCAGCGGCAGCGTCGCATCGACGTTGGTCGCTGCGCGGGTGTTCTCGGGCGTGTTGCCGAATATCGGCCAGGAGGCGGTGGAGACGGCCGGGACCGGCGCGGGCTTGGGTGAGGTGACTTGCGCCTGGGTCGTGGCGGGCGCGGTCGTGCGGCTCGTCGACTTGAACCAGCCGGCGAACACCCCGACGGCACTGATGACCAACAGCGCGATCGCGACGGCCGCGGCGAGCGCGGCGATCCTGCGGCGGCGGATCTGGGCCTTGCGATTGGTTCGTCGGTGCGGCGGCGGGGTTGCCATCGGCCGGAGTCCTTGGTCGGGGACGCTGGGGTCGACGAAGGTTATCGACGCGCGCGCCGCACGGACGATGGGCGCGTCGATCCGGAACCCACGGGCCGACCGCCCTCCGCACGGCGAGCCGCCCCCTGCGCGGCGTGCGGGCGTGCCGCTATGCCCTGGCGGCCGCCGCGTCGGCGATGATCACCGCGCGCGCCGCGGCGACCCGACCCGCCGGAATCGTCGGATCACCGGCACACAGCCGTGCGAGCGCGTCCCGCTTGTCGGGCCCGGTGACCAGCCACAGGATGCAGGCTGCCCGGTCGAGGGCCGGATAGGTCAATGTCATGCGCCGGCGATCCTGGTACGGCTCGGTCACCGCGACGTCGCGATCGGTGACCTCGAGCACGGGGTCGCCGGGGACAAGGGACGCCGTGTGCCCGTCCGGGCCGAGCCCGAGGTGGATCAGGTCGAAGGACGGCGGCAGCCCGCGCGCATAGAGGACCGCGGCCTGCACGGGGTCCGCCGCGGTCACCGGCATCGGCCGGACGCCCGGCCGCGCGGCGGCGGGCAGGCTCTCGTTGAGGTGGGTGAGGTTGCGGTCCGGATCGCCATCGGGCGCGATGCGCTCGTCGACCTGGAAGATCACGACCCGGTCCCACGCGACGTCCATCCCTGCCAGATGGGCGAACATCGCCCACGGCGTGCGGCCCCCGCTCACCGCGAAGACGAATCGCCCGCGTGCGGCGATCGCCGTGCGGGCGGCCCCCGCGACGAACGTGGCGGCGCGGGCGGCCACCGCCTCGGCATCGGCGAGGACCTCGATGTCGGTGGGCATCCCCGTCAGGCCGACTTCTCGTCGTGCCCGCCGAAGCCCTTGCGCATCGCCGACAGGACCTTGTTGGCGAACTCGTCCTCGTTGCGTGAGGCAAAGCGCGAATACAGGGCCGTCGTCAGCACTGGCGCCGGCACGCCGACGTCGATCGCCGCGATCGACGTCCAGCGGCCCTCGCCGGAGTCGGAGACCCGGCCTGCGAACTCCTCGAGATCCGGCGAGGCCTGCAGGGCCTCGGCGGTCAGGTCGAGCAGCCACGATGCCACGACACTGCCGCGCCGCCAGACCTCCGCCACCTGGGACGTGTCGATGTCGTAGCGGTAGTACTCAGGGTTCGCCAGTGGCGACGTCTCGGCGTCGGTGTTGCGCTGCCGGTCGCCCGCGTCGGCGTTGTGGATGATGTTCAGGCCCTCGGCGTAGGCGGCCATGATCCCGTACTCGATACCGTTATGGACCATCTTCACAAAATGGCCGGCCCCGTTGGGCCCGCAGTGGAGGTAGCCCTGCTCGGCCGGGCTCGGCGCGCCGGTGCGCCCGGGCGTCCGTGGCGCGGCGTCGACCCCCGGGGCGATCGTGGCGAAGATGGGTCCCAGGCGCTCGACGACCTCCGTCTCCCCGCCGATCATCAGGCAGAAGCCGCGCTCGAGCCCCCAGACGCCGCCGCTGGTGCCGACATCGACGTGGTGGATGCCCCTGGTCCGCAGTGCGGCCGCGTGGCGCAGGTCGTCGTGGTAGTAGCTGTTGCCGCCGTCGATGACGACGTCGCCCGTCTGCAAGACCTCGCCGAGCGCCGTGATCGTCGCATCGGTGATCTGGCCGGCCGGCACCATGACCCAGGCCGTGCGCGGGGTCTCGAGTTTGGCCGCGAATTCCTCGAGCGAGCGGGCGCCGACCGCGCCGTCGGCAGCGAGTGCGGCGACCGCGTCCGGCGAGACGTCGTAGACGACGCAGCGATGCCCGTCGCGCATGAGCCGCCGGACGAGTCCGGCCCCCATGCGGCCGAGGCCGACCATCCCGATTTGCATTGGCGTCGTGGTGGGCACGATCAGGTCCTTTCCGCCGCATTCGGCGTTGCAATATCTGGGGGTGTGAGGATGAAGCGCTCGACCGCGATGGCGAAGCCCTCATCCTCGTTCGAGGCGGTGCTGCGCCGGGCCGCACGGTGCACCTGGTCATCGGCTTGGCCCATCGCGATCGACAGACCCGAGCGGGCAAACATCATGACGTCGTTCGGCATGTCACCGATCGTCGCAATCGACGCGGCGGGGATGTCGTAGTGCGCGGACATGAAGGCGATCACCCCGCCCTTGTTCGCATCCGGGTGGGTGATGTCGAGGTAGTACGGCTGCGAGCGGGCCGCCGAGACGTGCGCTCCGAATGCCGCCTGGGTGGCGGCGGTCGCGGCGGTGATCGCGTCGTGGTCGTCGCTCACGCCGACGACCTTCGCCACGCCGTCGAGGTGGCCGTCAAAGTCGGCGACCACGGTCGGCGCGAACTGCACGGTGGCCATCTCGCGGGCGACGTGGGGGGCGTCGGCCGAGCGGACCAGCCAGTCGGCACCGCGGTACACCCAGACGTCGAGCCCGGCGTCGTCGAGCGTGTGGACGATGTCGGGGACCAGTGCGTCCGGGATGGCGCGCTGGGAGATGACGGTCATGTCGGGATCGACGATCAGGCCGCCGTTGAACGCGGCAAGGGGCGTCTCAAGTTCCAAGGGCGCGATCAGCATCCGCATGCCGCGGGGCGGCCGGCCGCTGGTGAGCGCGAACAGGATGTCGGCCGCGCGCAGCTTGGCGACGGCGTCGATGGCGCGCGGGGTCAGGACCTTGTCCTGGGTCACCAGGGTGCCGTCGACGTCGGCGACGAGCAGCCGAATGGCGGGGGCGACGGTGGTCATCGGGGACGGCGCGTCCCCGCATATCGATGATCGTCCGCCACGACGGCCACGAGGCTCATCCGCCGGCCGCGACCGCGGTCCGCTGGGCGTCGATCCGCGCCAGCAGGTCGTTCCAGGCGTCGACGAAGCTCGCGGCACCGTTGGACTGGAGCTCGGCGGCAAGCGCGGCGACATCGACACCTGCTGCGGCGAACTCGGCGAGCGTCGCCGCGGAGGAGCCCCCGTCGCTCGGCATCGTCGTCGGCGCGCTGCCGTGGTCATAGAACGCGCGCAGGGTCCCCTCGGGAACGGTGTTGACCGTGAAGGGCGCCCCGAGCCCGGTGACGTACAGGTCGTCCGGGGCGGACGGGTCCTTGGTGCTCGTCGACGCCCACAACAGACGCTGCATGCGCCCGCCCGCGTTTGCGAGCCGCAGCCAGCGCTCGGAATCCATGATCTCACGATAGGCGCGATAGACCTCCAGCCCGACCGCGAGCGCGAGCCGGTCGCGCAGATGCGCGGGGACCGTGTCGTTGACCGCCACGTCCCAGCGCGACATGAACACCGAGGCCACCGAGCCGACCACCGGCGGCTGCCCGGCGGCGACGCGCCGCTCGATGCCGCGCATGAACGCGTCCGCGGCCGCGCGGTACTGGTCGGCCGAGAACAGGAGCGTGACGTTGACCGGAATGCCGGCGGCGATCACCGCCTCGACCGCGGGCAGCCCCTCGGCGGTCCCGGGGATCTTGATCAGCAGGTTCGGCCGCTCAGCTGCGGCATGCAGCGCCGTCGCCACCCGCACGGTCGTCTGAGGGTCATACGCCAGCAGCGGCGAGACCTCGAGCGAGACCCAGCCATCGAGCCCGGCGGTGCGCTCGTGCACCGGCCGAAGCGCATCCGCGGCGCGGCGCAGGTCCTCGATGGCCAGCTCGAAGAACAGCGCCTCCCGGTCGATGCCCGTGGCGGCCTTGGCGCGGATCGCGTCGTCGTAGCCGCCCGAGGCGATGGCCTTGTCGAAGATCGACGGGTTCGAGGTGAGCCCGGTGACCGAGTAGTCCTCGATGTACGTCGCCAGCTGGCCGGAATCCAACATCGCGCGGGTGATGTTGTCGAGCCAGATGCTCTGGCCGAGCTCGTGCAGCTGGGTGGTCGCCCTCATCTCGTCTCCTGCCGTCGCCGGGGTACCGGGTGCGCTGCCGTGTCGCGGTGTGCGCTCACGGGGTGATCGCCACGGGGACGCCTGGCCAAGGTCCCTGCGCGGAGTATGACCGCTCCCGGGCTCGTGGCGCCGGGGTCCGGCACACCGGTGCGGCGCGTGCTCAACCGGGCAGCCAGGGTGCGTGCCAGCCGCCGAACTCGGCGACCAGTCGATCACCCGACGGCGGGCCCCAGGAACCTTGCGCGTACTGCTCAACCGGTGGCGGTGCGTCCAGGAGCGGCTGCAGGACCCGCCAGGTCTCCTCGACCGAGTCCTCCCGGGCGAAGTGGTTGGCATCGCCGGCGAGCGCGGCGTGCAGTAGGACCTCGTAGGCGGTCGGTCCTTCGCCGCCCATCGTGGCGAAGGTCATGTCGAGATGGATCGAGTGGGCCGCAAACACCTCGGCCTCCTTGGCCTGCAGACGCAGGCGCGCACCTGGGGCCGGGCCGATGCGCAGCACGAGCTGGTTCGGCTCGGGGCGCGGTGCGTGCTTGGGTGCGAATCCGAGCCATGGTGCATCCTTGAACACGATGCGGATCTCGGTCACCGTTTCGGGCAGGCACTTCCCGGCGCGGATGAAAAACGGCACGCCCGACCAGCGCCAGTTGTCGATCTCCAGACGCAGCGCGCAGAAGGTCTCGGTCTGGGAATCCGGTGCGACCTCCCGCACGTCGCGGTAGCCGGCGTACTGGCCGCGCACGTAATGGGCCGGGTCCGCATCGGCCATCGCCAAGAACACGTCACGCTTGCGGTCGTTGACGACATCGAGCGAGTGGGCGGCCGGCGGCTCCATCGCGACCAGGCTTGCGACCTGCAGCAGATGGTTCTGCACGACGTCGCGCAGCGCGCCGACCGGCTCGTAGAAGCGTCCCCGGTCGGCGATGCCGAAGCTCTCGGCCATCGTGATTTGCACCGAGGAGATGTAGTTGCGGTTCCAGATCGGTTCGAGGACCGTATTGGCGAACCGCAGAAAGAAGACGTCCTCGACCGACATCTTCCCCAAGAAGTGGTCGATTCGGTACAGCTGGGACTCGCTGATGTGCTGGTGCAGCTCGGCGTTCAGGGCCTGGGCCGAGGCGAGGTCATGCCCGAACGGCTTCTCGACGACCACGCGGGCATTCGTGGTGAGACCGGCCTCGCCAAGGCCGCCGACGACGGTCGCAAACAGTGACGGCGGCACCTCGAGGTAGAAGACCGCCAGCGCGGCGTCCTGCATGGCGGTGCCAACGTTGCGGAATGTCGCCGGATCCTTGAAATCCCCGGCCACGTAACCGAGTCGGCCGGCCAGTCGTGCGAAGACGGCGTCGTCGGGCGCCTCACCGGTCGCGGCGATCGACGCGCGGGCATGGTCGATGAGCTGCTCGAGGGTCCAGTCGTCGGCCGCGACGCCGACGATCCGGCAGTCCAACAGGCCGCGCTCCTCGAGCCGGTAGAGCGCCTGGAAGGTCATGACCCGAGCGAGGTCGCCGGTGATCCCGAAGATCACCAGCACGTCGGCGGTCGCCGCATCCGTGCCTGGTTGCCCGGTCTGTGTCGCCACTTGGTCTCCTGGTCAGATCGTCGCGCGAACCCGCCACGGCGCTCGGCGGGCGTGCGGCGGGTACTGCCGCGGTGCCGGTGCGTGCCGTCGCCGTGCCGCCCGGATGCGTCGCGTTGGGGGCCGGTCGGCCGGAATCGGGTTCGCGCGCATACGTTACCGGCGCGGGCCCCCCGCGGGAACGCGCCGTCGCGAACGTCCGGGCCTGTGTAACGCGCCCTCGCGGCGCGCACCGGACCGCCGGATATGTGATTGTTGGGGTATGCCGAGGACCGTCATCGTCGGGTTCGACGACTCACCGCTGTCCGTGCACGCCCTCGAGCGTGCGATCATCGAGACCGGCCCCGACGACAAGATCGTCGTCCTGACGATCGCCGAGGAGGGCCTGGACCTGGTCGAGCCACGCGCACGCGGTGTGCTGGGCGAGAGCGCGGCGGTCGCGCCGTTGTTGCCCGAGCCGCCGCACGTCAGCGAGGCGCTGGCGAACGCCCGCGTCGTGCTTGAACGGGCCGGGCGCGACGGCATGCTCGAGTGGGCATACGGCGACGTGGCCGGGGCGATCCTCGATGTGGCACGCCAGACCGACGCCGACATGATCGTCGTGGGCGAGCACCACCACTCCCGGCTCGCGCGCCTGTTCGGCGCGGATCCCGCCGCCGAGATCACGCGCGCCGCTGGCTGCGAGGTCATCGTCGTTTCCTGATCGGCGCGCCCCGCGTCGGCCGGTGGTGCCGGTTACTCGGCCAGAAGCGTGATCGCGTCGGGCGGCTGTGCGCCGCCCTCCCCGAACCCAAACAGCAGGGCGACGAGCCCGGTCCAGCCGGTCTGGTGGCTGGCGCCGAGTCCCGCCCCGTTGTCGCCGTGGAAGTACTCGTGGAAGGGCACCAGATCATGCCAACGCGGGTCGGTCTGGAAGGTCTCGGTGCCGCCGAAGACCGGGCGGCGGCCGTTGGCGTCCTCGGTGAACGTCGCGGTGAGCCGCTGGGCAAGTTCGGCGGCAACCTCGCGCAGGTTCAGCTGACGCCCCGAGCGCGTCGGGAACTCGACGGTCAGTCGGTTCCCGTAGTAGTGGTGCAGCTGCAGGAGGGCGCGCAGGATCACGACGTTCATCGGGAACCAGACCGGGCCACGCCAGTTCGAGTTGCCGCCGAACATCCCGGAGTCCGATTCGGCGGGTAGGTACCGGACGGTGTGGCGCTCACCTTGCCAGTCGAACTCGTACGGATGATCGCGGTGCCAGCGCGAGATCGAGCGGATGCCGTGGGACCCCAGGAATTCGTCCTCGTCGAGCATGATCGCCAGCAGGCGTCGCAGTCGGGGCTCGTCGACCAGCGAGAGCATGCGATGGCCCTCGGGACTGGGCCCGGGCAGGTGCAGGGCCGGTACGTAGTCGGCGAAGTCACCGAGGAACTCCGTGATGCCGTCGATCATCTTCGGGTACCGGGCGACGATCTCGGCGTCGAACACCGTCGCCGCGCAGAGCGGCAGCAAGCCGACCAGCGAGCGGACCTTCAGGCGCGTCGGTGTGCCGTCGGGCATCCGCATCACGTCGTAGAAGAACCCGTCGTCATCGTCCCAGAGCGCGGCCTCGCCGCCGGGTGGGTTCATCGCAAGCGCGATCCACTCGAAGTGGGCGATGAATTTCACGGCCATGTCGGCGTAGGCCGGATCGTGCTTGGCCAGCTCGGCGGCGATCTGCAGCATCCACTGGCAGTACAGGGCCATCCAGGCCGTGCCGTCGGCCTGCTCGAGCGTGCCACCACCGGGCAGCGGCGCCGATCGGTCGAAGATGCCGATGTTGTCGAGACCGAGGAATCCGCCCTGGAACAGGTTCCGGTCGTCGGGGTCCTTGCGGTTGACCCACCAGGTGAAGTTCGTCAGCA
>Ga0307374_10002791_pt1 | contig 30595 bp, 27 predicted proteins | sample OX3MG_FD_202532 | JGI IMG/M metagenome (GOLD analysis project Ga0307374, IMG submission 202532) | Soil microbial communities from Risofladan, Vaasa, Finland - OX-3 | ecosystem: Environmental > Terrestrial > Soil > Coastal area > Acid sulfate soil | place: Finland: Risofladan, Vaasa | collected... | reverse complement strand
CAGCTTGTTCGGCACGGCCTCCGGCAATTGGCCCCCGACGATGTTCTGGACGCCCGCCGCGCCGGCAGGACAGCCGGACGTTTTGGCGTCGGGCAGAATCGCCATGGGATCGACGGTGTCCTGCACGCACGCAGACTTTGCGATCTTGGTGTTCAGGTAGGAGTAAGAGAGATTGATCGTCAACGGATCGATCGGGCGCCAAGAGCCCCAGAGTTCGACGCCCCAGTCGTGCACCAGAGGCAGGTTGTAGAGGATGGGGACGACCTGGTTGATGCTGTTCAGCACCGAGAGCGGAACCTGGTCGTTGTAGTAGTTGTAGTAGAAGGCATCTCCGTTCATGGTGAGCGTGTTGCCGAACGTCTTCTTCGCGCCGACCTCGAACGCGTCGACGTATTCGGGCACCGCCTCGGGATTAGGCGCCAGCGTGTAGGTGGACCACCCGCCCGACTTGTAGCCGCGACTGTACTTAGCGTAGACGAGAGTCGTGGGATTCGGCGTCCAATCGACGTCTGCCTCGCCAGTCAATGCGCCCCAGGTGGCGCCGAGGTTGCGCTCTGCGAATCCGGTGTTGGCGTTCAGGACAGTCGGTCCGGCGCCTGGGAAGCTGGGCTCGCATTGCGGACCCGTCCCGCATGCCGCAAGGGCCGTGATGTCGAGCGCCGGAGTCAAGGCGCCGAAGCTCGAGGCCGTGAGAATCGAGTCGAAATTGACGACCCGCCATTCCTGCCAACCCGACTTGTGATCGTTGGTGTAGCGGAGAGCTCCGCTGACCTTCCATTCGTCGTTGAACCGGTAGCTGACCTGCCCAAAGCCAGCCAAGCTATCATAGTTGATGTCGGTATTTTCCGTCGATCCCGCGAACGACGGGTTGACCGGCGCCGCGCACAGGAGCGCTCCTCCGGCACAGCCGGGCTGGTATGCGTTGTGCGTCAGGAATCCGAGCGGGCCAAAGAACTCTGGCGCGCCCATCTGGCTCTGGAACGGCGTATAGTCGGCCTGGACCGGCTGGTTCCAATGTTCGTGGGACCAGTACAGCCCTGCCACGTACTGGAGTGGCGAATCGGTCGTAGACGTGAAGTCGAGTTCATGGCTGAAAGACTGGTCGTATTCGTTGAACAAGGTGAAAGCGGGCGACGGATATATGGTCAGGTTGCCGAGGCCCGCCGGTCCAGCCTCCTGATACGAGAGGACACCCGAGGCAGCGTCCGAGGGGAACAGCAGGATGTAATGAAATTGCTGGTATGCGCCGAGGTAGCTGATGTCCATTCCAGGCGCATGATAGGTCGCATGCACCGTGAACTGAAGGTTGCGCTGTTGGTCCTGGCGCGAGTTCGAGGTTTGGATAAAATGGCGGATGTCGAGTATGCCCGGGTTGTTCCCAGGGAACATGTTGGCCGTGTATTGCGCGGTCTTAACTGACCCTGGCACGATCGCCGGCCCCGTCCCGCATCCGACATCCCCGCCCGGCGAGCCTGCGATCCCAGGGAGACCGCAGAGCCCGTAGAAACCGCTGGGGGTCAGTGTGTCCGCGTTGTTGAACGGGGTGTCCGGGATCGCGCCGGCATAGGCGACGCCTTGCTTGTTGTTGGCAGTGAACTCGCCGCTCGAAACCATTCCCCAGATATCGAAATGATCCCAATGGCCCTCGAGCTGAGCCTCTTCGTAATGGGTGTCGCCGCTGCCGCCGAGGACCAGGTCGCCACCCTGATCGGGTCCATCAAGGTTGTGGTAAAAGCCGCCCGACATTTGGGTGTAGTTGCCGCCAAGGCGGAATTTCAGGTGGTCGTTGATAGGACCGGAAACCACGAACTCGCCGAAGAACTTATCGTAGTTGGAGACGCCGGCGCGAACCTCCGCGTAGTAGCTGTTTGTCGGCCGCCGCGAGGTGAAGTTAATCACGCCGCCGTCCGCATTGCTACCGTGCAGCGTGTTTTGCGGACCGTTGTCGATCTCGACGTTGCCGATGAACAGTGTGTCCTTCTGCAACTCGATGGCCGCATTGGCCCCATAATACACGCCGTTGTAGTAGAACGCGACGCCGGATGTGTTATTCAGGTTGTCGCTATTGCGGCCGATGCCTCGAATGTAGATGCGGTCGTCAGTGTCCGTCCAACTCACTCCAGGGGAAAAGTCTGTGAGGTCCTGGACTTTCTGGATGCCCATCAGAACGCGCTGCTCGGCGCTGAACGCGGTGACCGCCACCGGCACGCGCTGGATGTTTTCCTCGCGCTTCTCGGCGACGACGGTGATTTCGCCGAGGGTGGCGGCGTTCTCGGAGTTCGCCTGGGCCGCGGCGGTCGCCGTGGCGGCGTGAGCCGGAATGGCGCCGAGACTCGCGACCGCGACCAGCGCCGAAGCGCCAAAGAGATAGGCTTTTGAATTCATTTTCGTTTGCTCCCGCACGCGCTGCGGCTCGGCTCTGCGGCCAAGTCCTGGTTGAACGCGAGGCTGTAATGCCTAGGCGGGAGAGTGGGCAGCTATGCCGCAGCGTGGCAATAGCCGCGTTTCCCCGTCGTAACATCGCGGGCTCGCCAGTGCGCCGGCGCCACAGTCCGCCCTCGGAAACGCGACGTAACCGTTCTCGTCGAGAGCGCTGGGGGCTGACGCGACGATCGCGTTGGCCGCATCCTCCTCGCCGGCGGCCCTGCGGCGCGTCGGCAGCGCTGTAATGAACCGCGGAGATCGCCGAGATCCGCAAAGACGCCCGCGACGCTGCGGCCTCTCAGCGCCTCTCTGCGACCTCCGCGGTTGAAGTGGACGCACCGGGCCTCCAGCCGTCGCCGACCGGCCGGTTCAGGCAGCCAGCGGATCGGCGCTCGCCGCCAGCCCCCGGACTTCGCGCCAGGCGTCTTCGAACTCCGCCAGGGCTTCGGCGCTGGCGAAGAGGGTGGTGCGCTTGTGATGATCGCCCTGCGGTTCGCAGTGCATGATGGCGAAGGCTTCGTCGTTCGAGGTTCTGGCGGCGCGGCGCTCGATGAAATCGAAGAGCGCCTGCGAGAAGAGATCGGCCTCGCCGGGCCGCATCACGAACTCTCGACCATACATCTCGGCTGATCTCTCCCGTCGCCACCGCGCCCCTCTTCAACCCCGAGTCTTCCCATCCGTTCCTACACGAGCCCGTGCGGAGCTCGTGAGCCGAGCCGGGGCCCTGTAGACAGCCAAGCTTTCGAGGCGGGCGGGACGACTTGTCGCGGGCGCCGCACCTCCCAGCCAAGCTTGCGTTGCGCCGTTGCTCGGCGGCATAATCGAACATTCCGAAACGCGACCTTCGTCGGCCCGTGCAAGCTGAACCAGCCGGCTGGCAATAGCTCCAGACGTCTCAAGTTCATCGAGGTGAAAGCTTGCGGTTCTCGCTGAAGGCTCAAAGTCAGGCGTTGCGCGAGGCGGTCCACGCCTGCCGGCGCCATCTGATGGCGGCGGCGCTGTTCAGCGCCCTGATCAATCTGCTCTATCTGGCGCCGACCCTCTACATGCTGCAGGTCTACGACCGGGTGGTGCCGACGCGCGGCCATCTGACCCTGGTGTTCCTCACCCTGGCGCTGCTCTTCGCCCTGGGCTCGCTGGCGCTGATCGACCTGGTGCGCTCGCGCCTGCTGGTCCGCGCCAGCCTCAGGCTGGAGCGGCGCCTGGCCGGTGAGATCCTGTCGGCGGCGCTGTCGCAGCCCGGCCAGGGCGCCGACGCTCTCGCCAAGCAGGCCATGCGCGAGTTCGACACCATGCGCCAGACGCTCACCGGCGCCGGCGCGCTCGCCCTGTTCGATGCGCCCTGGACGCCGATCTACGTCCTCGTCTGCTTCCTGCTGCATCCGCTGCTGGGGGTGCTTTCGGTGGTCAGCGTGGCGCTGCTGCTGGGCCTGGCGGTGCTGGGCGAGCGGGCCACCAACACCCGGGTGGAGCGCGCCAACGCCGCGGGGGGCGCGGCCTATGTCAGCCAGGAGTTCGCCGCCGCCGGCGCGGAGGTGGTGCGTGCGCTCGGCATGCGCCGGGCCATGGTGCGCCGCCACCTCGCCGAGCGCGAGACCACCCAGAAGCTCTCGGCCGAGGCGAGTTTCGCCGGCGGCGGCTACGTGGCGGCCTCGAGGTTCGCGCGGCTGTTCCTGCAGTCGCTGGCGCTGGGCGTCGGCGCCTGGCTCGCCATCGATCAGAAGATCTCCGCCGGGGCGATCTTCGCCTCCTCGCTGCTGCTGGCCAGGGCGCTCGCGCCCATGGAGCAGGTGGTGGGCGCCTGGCGCGGGCTCGCCCAGGCCCGCGGCGCCTGGCGCACCTTGCGCGAACTGCTCGACGCCGCCGCCGAGCCGCGGCCGGCGACGCGCCTGCCCGCCCCGACCGGCGTCCTCGAGGTCGAGCAGCTCACCGTCCTCAACGCGGCCCGCGACGGCGCCATCCTGCATGGCGTCGGCTTCCGGGCCGGCGCCGGCGAGGTGATCGGCGTGGTCGGCCCCAGCGGCGCCGGCAAGTCGACGCTGCTGCGCGCCATCGCCGGCGCGGTGCGGCCCGACCAGGGCGCGATCCGCTTCGACGGCGCCGAGATCGGCGACTACGACGCCGAGCGGCTGGCGCTGCACCTTGGCTACATGCCCCAGGACGCCTCGCTGTTCAGCGGCACGGTGAAGGAGAACATCGCCCGCTTCCGCAACCATCTCGACGATCATCCGGAGCGCATCGACGAGCAGGTGATCGCCGCGGCCCGCACCGCCGCGGCGCACGAGATGATCCTGCGCCTGCCGCAGGGCTACGACACGCCGCTGGGCATCGGCGGACGCGGCCTCTCGGCGGGCCAGGCCCAGCGCATCGCCCTGGCGCGCGCCCTCTTCGGCGAACCGCCGGTGCTGCTGCTGGACGAGCCCAACGCCCACCTCGACAGCGACGGCGAAGGCGCCCTGGCGGTCACCCTGAGCGGCCTCAAGGGCCGCGGCGTCACCGTGCTGATCGTCGCCCACCGCACCGGCGTGCTGATGGCCGCCGACAAGCTGATGGTGCTGCGCGCCGGGCGCATCGAGCAGTTCGGCGCCCGCGAGGAGGTGATGAGCCGCATCACCGGGGTCAGGCCCCTGCGCCCCATCGCCGCCGTTCCCGCAGCCATGTCGATCTCCTGAAGGCGGCCCATGTCCCTGATCACCGATCGTTCCGGCCTCGACCGCGCCCTCATTCCGCACCGGCCGCTGGAGGACGACCCCAGCCGGGAGATCCGCCTGGGCGCCCTCGTCGCCGGGGTCTTCTTCGTGCTCTTCCTGGGCTGGGCCGCGGTCACCCGCCTCGATGCGGCCGCCCAGGCGAGCGGCCAGGTGAGCATCACCGGCTACCGGCAGAGCCTCGCAAGCAAGGACGGCGGCGTGGTGGCGGCGATCCACGTGGTCGAGGGCCAGCAGGTCAAGGCGGGCGACGTCCTCGTCGAACTGGCCGGCGACGCCGCCGCCGCCGACGAGCGCGGCCTCGTCGCCCAGGTCTATGGCTTGCAGGCCCAGGAGGCGCGGCTTCTGGCCGAGCAGAGCGGCGCGGTCGCCATCGCCTGGCCGGCGCAGTTCGCCGCCCTGACCGGAAACGAGAAGGCCGCCGCCGACCAGGCGATGAAGGTGCAGCAGGACGAGTTCGACGCGGACGCCGCGGCCCTGGCGGCGCAGAAGAACGTGTTGCGCCAGCGCTCGGCCGAGTACGCCCAGCAGGTCGACGGCTTTCGCAAGCAGATCGCCTCGGCCGACACCCAGGAGAAGCTGCTCGCCGACGAGCTGGCCGGCGTGCAGACGCTCGCCGCCAAGGGGTTCGCGCCGTTGACCCGGGTGCGCGCCCTGGAGCGCAGCGAGGCCGAGATCGGCGGCCAGCGCGGCCAGTACGTCTCGTCCATCGCCGAAGCCAGGGAGCAGGCCGGCGAGGCGCAGCTCCAGATCCTGCAGACCGAGAAGCAGCGCGACGAGGACGTCGCCACCCAACTGCGCGACGCCACCACCCAGCTCGGCGCGCTCGAGCCCAAGCTCGCCGCCGCCCGTGACGTCGTCGATCGCGACGAGATCCGCGCCCCGGTCGCCGGCGCCGTCACGGGCCTTTCGGTCTTTCACGCCGGCGCCGTCATCCAGCCGGGTCAGCCGATCATGGACATCGTGCCCAGGCAGGCGCCCATGGTCATCCAGGCCCGGGTCTCGCCGCGCGATGTCGACGACCTCCACGTCGGCCAGAGCGTCGAGACCCGCTTCACCTCGCTGCAGGACCGCGGCTTGCCGATCCTGAAGGGCGCCATCACCCGCATCTCGGCCGAGAGCCTCACCGACAAGAAGACCGGCCGCGCCTACTTCACCATCGACGTCTCGGTGCCGCTGGCCGAACAGGCCCGGCTCGCGCGCGGCCGCCGTCCCGATTTCGACCTGCGCCCGGGCACGCCGGTGGAGGTGCTGGCGCCGCTGCGCAAGCGCACCGTGCTGCAATACCTGATCGAGCCGCTCACCGACGTCATCTGGCGCGCCGGCCGCGAACGCTGATCTCCTCGCGGGCGAATAGAGACGAGCGAATAGAGAGTGTCGACAGCCGCACTTTGCGCCTCTAGCTTCTTTGCGGCGACTCACCGCCCGGCTGGGCGCAGGCGTCGCATCCCTCGAGGAGCCGAAAGAGCCATGGCCGACAAGAAACCAAACGCCCTTCAGCAGCCGCTGACGCCGTCTCCCCAGCTCGCCGCCGTGGTGGGCTCAGGTCAGGTGACCCGCGGCGACGTGGTCTCGAAGATCTGGGCCTACATCAAGAAGAACAATCTCCAGAATCCGCAGAACAAGCGCGAGATCCTGGCTGACGACAAGCTGAAGCCGGTGTTCGACGGCAAGGCCAAGGTCAGCATGTTCGAGATGAACAAGCACCTGGCCAAGCACCTGAAGTAGGGGCTACTCCGCTTCGCCCTGCAGCACCTGGTCGGCGTGGGCGAGAGCCACGGCGGCCGGCAGGCTCGACCAGGCCTGCAGCAGCGAGCCGCGCCCGAACGGCGGCGAGAAGTACTCCACCGGCGCGGGCCAGCCCTGCGCCAGCGCGACCTCCCACCAGCGCGTCAGCGGATAGCGCCAGCCGCCGAGGCCGCGCCGCAGCCGTTCGGCGGCGTAGAGCGCATCGAGCCAGGGCCAGTCGGCGCCGTTGTGATAGCGGAAGGCCGAGGCCGACTTGCCGTGCAGCTCGCCTGGCCTCGCGAACGGCGGAAAGACGCAGAGCATGCCGAAATCTCCCCAGGGCTGCTCCGCGTTGCGGCGGCTTTCCAGGCGCCCGCGCACCGCTTCGAGGGTTGCGAGCGCCTCCGGCTCGGGCAGGGCGCCGTAGCGGACGAGGGTGAGGGCGTCCAGCGCCAGATGGTCCTCGGCCGAGCCGTCGGCGCGGACGTAGTCGGCGCACCAGGCGCCTCTCCACAGCGCCGCCGGCAGCGCCCGCCGCGCCGCGGCAGCCTCGGCCGCCGCCGCCCGCCCCGTCGCCGGATCGATCGTGGCGCCCAGCTCGGCGATGGCGTCGAGGGCGCCGATCCACAGGCCCAGATCGTAGGCCACCAGGCCGCCGCGGCGGACGTTGTCGGCCCAGTCGCGGTCGTTGGCCGGCTTGACCGGCAGGCCCTGCGGCCCTTTGAGGCGAAGGTAGCGCGTCATGATCGCCTGCAGCTTCGGCCAGAACCGCTGCGCCAGAGCTGCATCGCCACTGGCGCGGGCGTAGTCGGCGAGCGCCAGCACGAAGAGGAGCGGGCTGTCGAAATGGTCGCTCCACCACTCGCCCGCCCGCCAGTGGATCGCCGACAGCGCCAGTTCCTCCAGGCGCCGGCGCTCGAACTCCTCGGCGTGCGGCCCGTCCAGGATCACCGCGCTGGGCGCCTCGCCGTCAGGCTCGATCTTGCTGGCCAGCAGCTCGATCTCGGCCGCCGCCAGCTCCGGCGCGATCCGGATGAGGAGCTGCAGGGTCCAGTAGCCGTCGCGATAGTAGGTCCTGGGCGGATTGGCGTAGACGAGGCCGGCCGAGAGGCCCGCAAAGCCGCCGTCGGGGTGGCGCCGGGCGCTGGAAAGGGCGGCGTGGGCGCCAGCGAGCACCAGGCTGCGCAGCAGCGGCTCGGCCCCGGCCATCAGGTCGCAGCGCCGCACGTGCGCCGCGCTCTCGCCCTGCGCCTCGGCGATGCTCAGGGTCAGCCCCGACAGGGCCTCGTCGCGGTGCGCGCCGCCGGCGATCAGCCAGTCGGCGCCGCGCGGCTCGACGATCAGCCGGCCCGCGCCGCCCCGGTCCACCCTGCCGATGCGGGCGCCGCTCAGCGCCAGGGCCGGCGCCGTCTGGGCCGCGTCCAGGCGCGCCCCGTTCGCCGCCGCCACAGAGTTGGGTCCGATGACGAAGGGTCCCTGGAGGCCGACGATCTGGACCCGGCCGATCTCGCCCACGCCCCAGCGCGCCAGCCGCAGCTCGCCCAGTTCGTTGAGCTCGCCCTGCAGCGCCGGCGTCATGATCGGAACCTCGACCAGCGCCGCCGCATCCAGCAACCCGTCGGCGCGCGCCCGCAGCGCCGGCGCGCGACCGGCCTCTCGCCATCCAGCCATGGCCCGAGCTTAGCGGCCCGCCGCGTCCGCGGGGAGTCGCGCAAACGGGGGCGGATCAGGAAGAGGTAAGACTGTTGCTCTAGCCTGGCCGCAATCGAGCCCCGAGGAGCGCCCGTTGTTCACGGTACTCACCTGCATCCGCCAGGAACACGATCTGCGCTTCGTCGCGCTCGCCGCCCTGATCTGCGTGGTGGCGGCGGTCTCGACCTTCGGCTTCTACCGACGCGCCCGCGGCCGCCTGGCGGTGCGCGGCGCCTGGGTGGGCCTTGCCGGCCTCGTCGGCGGATCCGGCATCTGGGCGACCCATTTCATCGCCATGCTGGCCTACGAGCCCAGGCTCAACATCCACTACGACATCTCCTGGACCGCGCTCTCGTGGGTCGTCGCCGTGGTGGGCGTCGCCGGCGGCCTGGCCGTGGCGAGCTGGATGCGCGGCCTCGCCGGCCGCATGCTGGGCGGCACTCTGGTGGGCCTGGCCATCGGCGGCATGCATTTCCTCGGCATGGCGGCGGTGCGGCTGCAGGGCTGGGTGCTGTGGCGGCCCAGCTTCGTCGTCGCCGCGGTGGTCATCGGCGCCGTCGGCGCGGCGGCGGCGCTCGCCGCGGTCACCGAGCGGCCCGGCTGGCGCCGCCAGCTGGCTGCGCCGGTCCTCTTCGTCCTCGCCATCGTCGGCCTGCACTTCACCGCCATGGCCGCGGCGATCATCGTGCCCAGCAACGGGCCGCCGCTGGGCGCCGCCCTGATCGGCCGCGACCTGCTCGCCATCATCGTGGGCGCGCTCACGGCGCTGATCTTCGCCGCGGCCGGCAGCCTCGTCTGGATGCAGCGCTTCGCCCAGGGATCGACCTTCAAGAGCCTGCGCGGCGCGCTCGACGCCCTGCCCTGCGGCGTCGCCTTCTTCGACCGCGGCGAGCGGCTGCTGGCCTGGAACCGCAGCTTCGAGGCCATGCTGGGCGAGGCCGCGCAGCTGTCGCGCAGCCTCGCCCTGGCGAGTGTGCTCGGCCGCGCGGACGGCGCCGGCGTGCTGCCCGCGGGCGGCGGCGACCTCGCGGCGCTGCGTCGCGAATTCGTGGCCTCGCCGGACGAATTCGCCTGCCGCGAAAGCCAGCGCGCCGATGGCCGCTGGATGCGGCTGGAGGCGCGCATGACGCCGGACGGCGGCGCCGTGGTCATTCTCGCCGACACCACCCAGGCCAACTGCCACGCCGAAGCCCTGGCCGCGGCCCGCGACGCCGCCGAGGCCGCCAACCGCGCCAAGACCAAGTTCCTCGCCAACATGAGCCACGAGATACGCACGCCCCTGAACGGCGTGCTCGGCATCGCCGAGGCGCTGGGGCGCACGCGGCTCACCGCCCGCCAGGGCGCCATGCTGCGGATCATCCGCGAGTCGGGAGAGACCCTGGACGCGCTCCTGGGCGACATCCTCGATCTGGCCCGCATCGAGGCCGGCGCTATCGCGCTCGCCCCCGAGCCGCTCTGGATCGCCGACCTCTGCGCCGCGGTCGGCGCGCTGTTCGCCGATCGCGCCCGCGAAAAGGGACTGAAGCTCGAGATCGAGGTGGGTGCGGACGCCGACGTCGAGGTGCTCGCCGATCCCCTGCGGTTGCGCCAGATTCTCACCAACCTGATGAGCAACGCCGTGAAGTTCACCGAGGCCGGGGTCGTCACGCTGAGAGCCGGCCGCGACGGCGACCGGCTGGCGCTGGAGGTGCGCGACACCGGCGCCGGCTTCGACCCGGCCCTGAAGGAGCGCCTGTTCCAGCGCTTCGGCCAGGCGGACGGATCGGCGACGCGGGCGCACGGCGGCGCCGGACTCGGCCTGCCGCTGTGCGAGCGCCTCGCCAGGCTGATGGGCGCCGAACTCGACTGCAGCTCCGCGCCTGGCCAGGGCGCGAGCTTCGTCCTGACCGCGCCCTTCCCGGTGCTCGCCGAGGCGCGGCCGGCCGCGGACGATCACCCGCCCAGGGTGCTGGTGGCGGACGACAACGCCGTCAACCGGCGCGTCCTGGAGCTGATCCTGGAAAGCGCCGGCGTCGAGCACGCCGCCGCCGGCAACGGCCTGGAAGCGGTGCGCGCCGTCGAGGCCGGACAGTTCGACGCCATCCTGATGGACATCCAGATGCCGGTCATGGACGGTCTGGAAGCGACGCGGCGCATCCGCCGGCGCGAGGCCGACGAGGGCAGGCCGGCGGCGCCGATCTACATCGTCTCGGCCAACTGCATGCCCGAGCACGTCGCCGCCGGCGAGGCCGCCGGCGCCGACGGCCATATCGCCAAGCCCGTCTCGGCCGCCAAGGTGCTCACCGCCCTCGCCTCCGGAATGCGATAGCTAGAAAGCGGCCCTCAGCTCGTCCACCAGATCGCAGCGCTCCCAGGCGAAGCCGCCGTCCGCCTCGGGCGTGCGGCCGAAGTGGCCATAGGCGGCGGTGCGGGCGTAGATCGGGCGGGCGAGGCCGAGATGCTCGCGGATGGCCCTGGGCGTCGCGCCGCCAATGAGTTCGGGCAGCAGCTTCTCCAGCTTCGCCGGATCGATGTGATTGCCGCCGTGCAGGTCCACGTAGAAGCTCAGCGGCCGCGCCACGCCGATGGCGTAGCCGATCTGGATGGTGCACCTGGCCGCGAGGCCCGCGGCGACCACGTTCTTGGCGAGGTAGCGGCAGGCGTAGGCGCCGGAGCGGTCGACCTTGCTGGGATCCTTGCCCGAAAAGGCGCCGCCGCCGTGCGGCGCGGCCCCGCCATAGGTATCGACGATGATCTTGCGCCCGGTGAGGCCGCAGTCGCCGTCCGGTCCGCCGATGACGAAGTTGCCGGTGGGATTGACGTGCCACTCGGTGGCGTCGGTGACGAAGCCCTCGGGAAACACCTTCAGCACGTAGGGGCGCACCATGTCGGCCACGTCCGCCGGCGTCAGCCCGTCGCGGTGCTGGGTGGAGAGCACGATGGAGACGACCCGCACCGGCCGGCCGTCCTCGTATTCGAGCGTCACCTGGCTCTTGGCGTCCGGCTCCAGCTCGGGCCGTTCGCCCGAGTGGCGCGCCCTGGCCAGCCGGCGCAGGATGTTGTGGGCGTACTGCAGCGTCGCCGGCATCAGCTCCGGCGTTTCGTCGGTGGCGTAGCCGAACATGATGCCCTGGTCGCCGGCGCCCTCGTCCTTGTTGCCGTGCGCATCGACGCCCATGGCGATGTCGGCGGACTGGGCGTGCAGGTGGCAGGCGAACTCCGCGCCTTGCCAGTGGAAACCTTCCTGCTCGTAGCCGATCGCCTTCACCGCGGCGCGCGCCCGCGCCTCCAGCTCCTCGATCACGCCTCTGGGCCCGCGCACCTCGCCGGCCAGGATGATGCGATTGGTGGTGACCAGGGTCTCGCAGGCGACGCGCGCCGCCGGATCGGCGGCCAGGAAGGCGTCGACCACCTCGTCGGAGATGCGGTCCGCCACCTTGTCCGGATGGCCCTCCGAGACGCTCTCGGAGGTGAAGATGTAGCTCTGGCGACGGCTCATGAACCGCTGATTCTCCATGGTGAAGTGGTCGAGGCCATGCGCTCTCAGTCCAGTCCGTGCGCCACGGCTAGGGCCGCGAGCGGGGTCTGCGGCCTGGGGCCATAGTGCGAGATCACCTCGGCGGCGGCGAGGCCGCCGAGCCTGGCGCAGGCCTCCAGCGGGCGCCCGCGCGCCAGGGCGAGCATGAAGCCGGCCGCGTACTGGTCCCCCGCCCCGGTGGTGTCGACGACGGCGTCCACCGGGGCGGCCGCGACCTCGAAGCTCTCGCCCCCCGCCAGCACCACCGAGCCGCGCGCGCCGCGGGTGAGGGCGGCGATGCGGACGCGGCCGCGGATCGCCGTCGCCGCCGCCCCGAAATCCCTGGCCTCGAACAGCGAGCCGATCTCCGCCTCATTGCCGAAGAGAAGGTCGACTTCGGTCTCGATGAATTCGAGCAAGGCGCGCCGATGCCGCTCGACCACGAAGGCGTCGGAGAGGGTCAGGGCGATGGTGCGCCCCGCCGCCCGCGCCAAGCCCGCGGCCTTGGCGAAGGCGCGCCGGGCCTGCGGCGGATCGAAGAGATAGCCCTCCAGATAGAGGATCTGCGCCGCCTCGATCAGCGCCGGCGCCACGTCGTCGACGTTGAGCTGGTTCGCCGCGCCCAGATAGGTGCACATGGTGCGCTCGCCGTCGGGGGTGACGTTGACGAGGCAGCGGCCGGTGCCCGCCGCGCCCGCCAGCGGCGGCGTCTCGAAGCACGCCCCGATGGCGCGCATGTCGTGGGCGAAGACCTCGCCGAGCTGGTCCGCCGCCACCTTGCCGACGAAGGCCGCGCGCCCGCCGAGGCTCGCCACCCCCGCCACGGTGTTGGCCGCCGCGCCCCCGGAACTCTCGATTCCCGGCGCCATGCGCCGATAGAGCGCCTCGCCCTTGCAGGCGTCGATCAGCATCATCGCGCCCTTGGCAAGGGCGTTGGCCTCGAGGAAGGCGTCGTCCGCCGGCGCGATGACGTCGACGATGGCGTTGCCGATGGCGACGACGTCACGGGAGAAGGACATACGCTTTTCGTTATATGATTTGCGTGGGCGTCGTCCAGTTCGGCGCGCTCGCGCCGCCTACTCGTACCTCAGCGCCCCCACCGGCTTGGCGCGCGCCACTTTCAGCGCGTGGAGAAAGACCGTGGCGAGCGCGATGGCGACGGTGAGGCCGCCGACTAGCAGGAAGGTCCAGGGCGCCAGGTCGACGCGGTAGGCGAACCCCTCCAGCCACCAGGTCATGGCGAGCGCGCCGTCGTCGGCGGGATGATCGACGCTGAAGAGGCGCCCCACGATCGGTCTGACGCCATAGAGTTCGAAGAAGCCGAAATCGATCGACGCGGTGGCGATGGCGGCCTGCCTGCCCGCCACGCTCATCTTGTCGCGGTTGTCGGCCAGATCGAGGGCGTACGGCGAGGAGCAGGCAGCGCCCTCGACCCCCGGGACGCCGCTGACGGCGTCGCGAAGCGCCTGCGTGCAGGGCGATGCGAAGAGCAGCAGCACGCGATCCTGATCGACGTGGGTGGCGTCCTTCAGGGCGAACATCGATTGCCGGTAGATCGTCAGGGTCGACAAGCGAACTGCACCACCACGAGGGCCTGCCGCATCCGCCCTCCCCGCCGCCGCCTCGAAGGGGCCGCCCTTGAGCACCACCGACAGCCGGAATCCCGAGAGGATCAGGGCCCGGTAGATGCCCGCGGCCAGGCCCGTCGCCAGCGCGATCCCCAGTATCGAGGCGTCCAGCACCGGATCGTGCAGGTAGTCGAAGGCGATCTGGCGCTGGAGCGCGGCGTTGAGCCCCGGAAGCGCGATCTCGGCGAAGGCGAAGGCGAAGACGAGCGCCAGAGCCGCCGCGCGCCCAGGGCCTTGCGCACGCCCACCTCCACGGCCCGGCGCGAGGCGCGCGCCGTCGTCAGGGTGACGAAGTTGATCGCGGCGATGACGATGATGAGGATGCCGATGACGCCGATGGCGGCGACGACCTTGGGGTCGACGCCCGGCTTGGCGTCGCCCTGGTCCGCGGGCTGGAGATGGACGAGGGACAGCGGTTTCAGACGCTGTTCGATCCTCAGCGAGGCCATGCCGTAGAGGCTGGCGTCGGGGATCATGCGCTTGCGCACGAATCCCGCCAGACCGGCGTCCACCTCGGCCGCGGACGCGCCCGGCCGCAGCCGCACCCAGGTCTGCACCGCATTGGCCATCATGCCCCGCCCGCGTACTGCTTGGTGGTGGAGAAGGGGGCCCGGGACGAGCCGAAGACGTCGCCGACAATGGAACTGTTGGACGGGATGTCGCCTATCACCGCGGCGACCCGCATGGGGTGGCCATCCCACTGGAGGACGCCGCCGATCGGGGTGTCGCGACCGAAGTACTTGCGCGCCGCCGATCGCGTCAGCACCAGAGCGTCCGGCGCCTCGAGCGCCGTGCCGGGATTGCCGGCCAGCGCGGGCATGGGCATCACCTTGAAGAAGGCGGGATCGACCCAGTCGAAGCTCTGCTCGGCGGTGACGGTGTCGCCGCGGCGGATCGCCGGAGCCAGTCCGGCCGCGACGAGCTTGGCTGCATACTCGATCTGCGGGAAGTCGAGCTTCAGAAGCTTGGCGAGCGGCTCGGGGGTGCTGTCCGAATTGATCGTCTGCCCGAGGCCGGCGATCTTCTCGTTCAGGAGAAAGACGCGCTGGTATCCCGGTATCCACCGGTCGAACGTCAGCTCGTTGCGCACATAGAGCCCGATCAGGATCGCCGCGGCGAAGGCGATGGCGAGGCCGGCGATGGTGATGGCGGCATAGGCGCCGTTGCGGGTGAGGTTGCGCAGCGCGGTCGCGAGGTAATTGCTGAACACCGGCTCAGGCCGCCAGCAGGGTCTCGGCGACCACGCGGCCGTCGAGGAGATTGATGGAGCGCTGCGCCGCCGCGGCGTGGGTGAGCGAGTGGGTGACCATGACGATGGTGACTCCAGCCGTGGCCGCGCCTTGCAGGAGCGCCATCACCGCCTCGCCGTTGGCGGTGTCGAGGTTGCCGGTGGGCTCGTCGGCGAGGATCAGCTTCGGCGCCGAGACCAGCGCCCGGGCGACGGCGACGCGCTGCTGCTGACCCCCCGAGAGCTGCTGCGGGCGATGCCCGGCGCGGTGGCCGATGCCGACGCGCTCCAGAGCCTCGCGCACCCGCCGCTTGCGCTCAGCCGCCGGCACGCGGCGATAGAGCAGCGCCACCTCGACATTGTCGGCCACCTCCAGGGAGACATCGCTCAGGGCGAGGGTCTCGACCTCGCCGGCGCGGTAGAGCTTGGTGACGTTCTTGAGCTTCAGCATGTGGCGCCCCTCGCATCGCGCGTGGTTCGGGACGCGCCCGGCGGACGCGCCTCACCACGACCAAAATCATGGAATTTCCGCTCTCTAATCATCCTGGGGAGCCTGCGCAGCAGGCGTCTCGAAGGACGCAACCCAGGTCCGCCGCCGCCCTCATCGGCTGAATTCCACGCGCCGGACCTTATCGAAGGCGGCGTAATCGGAGGTGATCACCCGCTCGCCGGCTGCGAGCCCCCCGAGCACCTCCACCTGATCGGCGTTGCGCGCGCCCAGCCGGACCCGCCGGCGCTCGGCGTGGCTCGCGTCGGCCGAGACCACCATCACCCAGTCGCCGCCAGTGCGCTCCAGGAAAGGGCCCGCCGGCAGGATCAGCGCCGGCCGGTCGGCGCCCACCTCGAGCTTGCCGTCCAGCGCCTCGCCCGCCAGCAGCCCCGGCGGCTGGGCGCCCACGAAGCTCAGCTCGACGCGGAAGACGCCATTGGTCACCTGCGGATCGACGCCGCTGACCTCGAGCCCATAGCGGCGCCCGTCGATCTTCACCTCGCCGCTCTGGCCCAGCCTGACACGGTCGAGATAGTATTCGTCGATGTCGGCCCGCACCTTGAAGCCGGTGGCGGGCACGATCTCGCCCAGGCGATCGCCGGGCTTTTCGATCTGGCCGATCTGCAGATCCATGCCGGTGAGCTTGCCGGCGACGGGCGCGCGCAGCGTCAGGGCGTCGAGCTTCGATTTGGCGATGGCCAGGCTCTGCTGCAGCGAGGCCAGCTCGGCGTGGATCACCGGCAGTTGCGCGCGCTGCAGCGCCGCCTGGCGCAGGTTCGCCGACCGCTGCAGCGGCCTCAGGCGCTCGTCGTAGGCGAGTTCGTCGTGCACCTGGTCGGCCTGCTCCTGCGGCAGGAATCCCTGCGCCAGCAGCCGGTCGCGCCGCCCCGCCGAGCGCGACAGGCGCGTGATGTTGTAGGCGATGGTCGCGGCCGCCGTGTCGCCGGCGACCTGACTGTCGTCCAGCTGCTTCTCGTAGGATTGCAGCTGGGTGATCGCCTGCACCAGCCGCCCCTCGCGGTCGAGCACGTCGAGTTCGAGGGCGGTGTTGCGGAACCTGACCAGCGGCTGGCCCGCGGCGACGGCGTCTCCCGGATGGGCGAGCACCTGGGCCACCTGCCCGCCTTCGAGGGTGTCGAGGAACACCTCGTCGTGTGGAACCGCCGTCGCCTTCAAGGGCACGAAGTCATGAAAGACGCCGCGCCGCACCGGATCGATGGTCACCGTGGCGGCGGGCACGCGCACGCTGGTGGTAGCGGCGCCCGAGACCAGGGCCGCGGCGCCGCCGAGCCCCGCCAGCGCGGCCATCACCGCAGCGGCGATCAGCGCCGGCCGGCGCCGCCACTGCGGCGTTGTACGAAGGCGGTCCATCGCCTGGCTCATGGCCTCAGTATCCCGCCGCGACGGCGCGAACGGAAACCAAGCCTGGTCCGTGGCTTAGACCCTCGCGGCGGCGCATCCGGCCGCTCCAGGTGTCCGGAACCGGACAGTCGCGCCACGCGCAGGGCGCGGGGCCTGCGGCCAAGCGCCTGGTTCGGCTTGCTTTGCCGCTCGCCGGCGTCGGCGTTAGACTCTGGCGCATGGCCGCCGCGTTCCGTTTCATCCTCGCCGACGATGATGCGGACGTGCTGACCGCGGCGGCGGCCGCCCTCGCCGCACTCGGCGCGGCGAGCCAGGTCGCGGGCGATCCGCACAGCCTGATCGCCGCGGCGAGCCAGGACGGCTTCGATGCGGCTCTGCTCGACATGAACTTCGCCGTGGGCGCGCGCAGCGGGGCCGAGGGGTTGGCGCTGCTGGACCGGCTCCGCGGTATCGATCCGGCGCTCTCGGTGGTGCTGATGACCACCTGGGGCGGCGTCGCCCTGGCCGTGGAGGGGCTGAAGCGCGGCGCGGCCGACTTCGTGCTCAAGCCCTGGCGCAACGAGGCGCTCGCCCGCGTCATGGGCGCGGCGGCAGAACGCACCCGGGCGCGGCGCCTCGGCGGCGCGGCGCTGAACCTCGACGAGCTGGAGCGCCATGCGATCGCGCGCGCTCTGGAACTTTACGAGGGCAACGTCTCGCATGCCGCCGCGGCGCTGGGCATCACCCGCCCGGCCCTCTATCGGCGGATCGCCCGACATGGGCTCTAGAGGCTTAGCCGCCGCCGTGACGCTGCGCGCCGGGGCGATCGGCGCCCTCGTCTTCGCGGCGCTGGCGCTGATGGTCTGGCGCCACTGGTACGCCACCGGCGCGGTCCTCATCGGCGCAGCCGCCGTCGTCGGCCTCGACATCGTCCGCAGCGCCCGCGCCATCGACCGGACCCTGGCCCAGTTCGTCGACGCCATCATGGCCGAAGGCTACGACCGTCCGGCTGCGCGGGCGCCGGGCGGACACCTGGCCGCGGCCATCGAGCGGGCGCTGCAGAGCCTCGGCCGCACCCGGGCCGAGCGGATGCGCCGGATCGAGTTCCTCCAGGCGCTGATCGACACCGTGCCCGCCCAGGTGCTGGTCGTGGGCGATGCGGGCCGCGTCGAGTTCGCCAACCGCGCCGCGCGCCAGCGCCTGGGCGAGGCGCCGACGCTGGACGCCATCGAGGCGCTGGGGGCGGCGGCCAAGACTGTCCTCGGCGCAGCGGCGGGCGCCAGGTACGTCGTGACGCTGGCGGGTGGTGAGCGGATGCTCGTCTCCATAGGCGTCTTCGTCGCCGACGGGCGCCGGCGCCGGCTGATCGCGCTGCAGGGGCTCTCCAGCGACCTGGCCGCGGTCGAGCTGGAATCCTGGCGCGGCCTGACGCGCATTCTCTCGCACGAGATGATGAACTCGCTGACGCCCATCTGCTCGCTCGCCGAAGCTCTGCCCGCCCTCGCGGCGGCCGAACCCGGCGGCCCGGCCATCGGCGAGGCCCTGGAGGTGATCGCGCGCCGCTCGATGGGATTGATGAGCTTTGTCGACCGCTATCGCCGCATCGCCGAGCTGCCGGCGCCGGACGAGGCCGCCGTCGCGGCGGACGCACTGGTCAGGCGGCTGCATAGGCTGATGTCCCCCTTGATGGCCGAGCGCGGCGTCGATTTCGAGGCGCTCGCCGAGCCGTCGGAGCTGGTCTTCACGGCGGACGCCGAACTGCTGGAACAGGCGCTGATCAATCTGCTGAAGAATGCCCTGGAGGCCACGCAAGGCGGCGAGGACGCGCGCGTGCGGCTGGTCTGCACGGCCGAGGATGGCGCTGTCGTGCTCGCCGTCACTGACAATGGCCCCGGGCTGGGCGCGGCCGCCGAGGCGGCCTTCACCCCCTTCTTCACCACCAAGCCCGCAGGGGCCGGCATCGGCCTCTCGCTCGCCCGCCAGATCGCCCTCGCCCACGGCGGCCGGCTCGAGCATCGCCCCCTCCGCCCGCGCGGCGCGGCGTTCCGGATCGTGTTGCCGCTCCCATAGCCGCAGCGGCGCGCGGCCATGTATGCTCGCGCCCACCTTCACGCGAGGCCGCCTATGGATGATGCAGCCGCTTCACGCGCCGCCGAGCTGCCGCTGGCCGGTGTCCGCGTCGTCGATCTCACCCTGGCGCGGGCCGGACCGACCTGCGTGCGGCATCTGGCCGACTGGGGCGCGGACGTGGTCGCGGTGCAGGCGCCCGACGGCGGCGAGGCGATCCTGGCGCGCGACGGCTTCGACTATCAGAACCTGCACCGCGGCAAGCGCGTCGTCAGCCTCGACCTGAAATCGACGGCCGGCCGCGAGGCGTTCCTGAAACTGGTCGGGCGCGCCGACGTGCTGGTCGAGAACATGCGCCCGCCGGTCAAGCATCGGCTGAAGATCGCCTATGACGACCTGAAGCTCATCAACCCGGGCATCGTCTACGGCTCGATCAGCGGCTTTGGCCAGGACGGGCCTTACGCCGGGCGCGCCGGCGTCGATCAGATCGCGCAGGGCATGGGTGGGCTGATGTCGATCACCGGCGAGGCGGGGCGCGGGCCGATGCGGGCGGGGATCGCCGTCTCGGACGTGACCGCGGGCACCTTGCTGGCGCTCGCCATCATGATGGCGCTCTACCAGCGCCAGCGCACCGGCGAGGGGCGCTACGTGCACACCTCGCTGCTGGAATCACAGGTGTTCCTGCTGGACTTCCAGGCGGCGCGCTGGCTGATGGCGGGCGAGGTCGCCGGCCAGAGCGGCAACGACCACCCCACCCTCGCCCCCATGGGCGTCTTCCCCACCGCCGACGGCCAGGTGAACATCGCCGCCTCCGCGCCGGCCCAGTTCGCGCGCTTCTGCAAAGCGGCGGGGCGAGCCGACTGGGCCACGGACCCGCGCTGGTCCTCAGGCCGGCGGCGGACGGCGAACCGCGCGGCGCTGAACGCAGCGATCGCCGAAGCCACGGCCCTGCGTCCCAGCGCCTGGTGGATCGAGACCCTGAACGGCGCCGGGGTGCCGTGCGGGCCGATCCTGGCCATCGACGAGGTGTTCGCCGACCCTCAGGTCGCCCACCTGGGCCTCGCCCAGGGCGTCGATCACCCGCGCCTCGGACCCACCCGGATGGTGGCTTCGCCGCTCAATCTCGCCGGGCTCGACAAGCAGATCCGCTCGGTGGCGCCGCTGACGCCGGAGCACACCGACGCGGTGCTGGCCGAACTCGGCTACGAGGCGGCCGAGATCGAGGCGATGCGGCGCGCCGGCGCGATCTGATTTTCCGCTTGGCGGCGCCGCCGCGCCTCGCTTAAGAGGCGCCGACCATGAAGCCACCCAAGTACGGAAGCTTCGCCGAGCGTCAGGCCACCTCGGAGGAAGCCAAGAAGGCGCTCGTCGCCAAGCTGCGCCCCAAGGCCGCCGTCGCCGATCCGGCCTTCGAGGAGCGCCGGGCGGCGCGGGCGGCCGAGGTCGAGGCCCTGCGCGCCCAGCGCGCCACCGAGCGGCAGGTCAAGCGCGAGGACAGCGCCCGCAAGGAAGCCGAGCGCCGCGCCCTCGAAGCCGAAATCGCCGAGGCCTCCGAGCTGGAGCTGCGCGCCAAGCAGAAGGCCGCGCGCGACGCCCGCTACGCCGCCCGCAAACAGCGCCGGAAGTAGGGTTCGGGTTTCGGGGACCGAGACTCTACGCGGTCCCCAACTTCACTCCCCCCGGAACACCGGCGCGCGCTTTTCCATGAAGGCCTGGCGGCCCTCGCGGAAGTCGGCGCTGTCGAAGCAGGCGGCGACGGCGGCCTCGATGTCGGCGAGGCGGCGCTTGTCGGGGTCGCGCAGCGCCTCGCGCGCCGCCAGCTTGCTGGCGCGCAGGGTGAGCGGGGCGTTGGCCGCGATCATGCGCGCATAGTCGCGCGTCAGCGGCTCCAGCTCGGCCGCGGCCGCGACGCGGTTGACGAGCCCGGCGCGCAGCGCTTCCTCGGCGCTGAACTGGCGCGCGGTGAAGAGGATCTCCTTGGCGATCGCCGGACCCGCCACGTCGATCAGCGCCTTCACTCCGCCAAAGCCATAGCCGAGCCCGAGCCGCGCCGCCGGAATGGCGAAACGCGCGCCCTCTGCGCAAAGCCGCAGATCGCAGGTGAGCGCCACCGCCAGCCCGCCGCCGATGCAATAGCCGCGGATCATCGCGATGGTGGGTTTGGAGATGCCGGCCATGGCGGCGTTGGCCGCGGCCGACGCCGACGAATAGCGCGCCTCGGCCGCCGAATCGGCGCGCTCGGCCTCGAACTGGGAGATGTCGGCGCCCGAGACGAAGGCGGTCTCGCCGGCGCCGGTAAAGATCACCACCCGCACCTCGGCGTCGGCCTCGAAGGCGGCCAGCACCTCGGGGATCGCCCGCCACATCTCCAGCGAGACGGCGTTGCGGCGCTCGGGATTGTTGAAGATCATCCAGCCGATCTGGCCGTCCTTGCGCCCGATCAGCTTCTCCACGCCGATGTCCATCACGCCTCCGCCCTCGATGGGCCACGTTGACAACCGCGTCCCGGTTTCGTCAACCACGGGCCTCATGAGCGGCAACCTCTATGCCCTGCTGGCCTCGCGCTTTCCCGAAGACCGCAGCGCTCCGGCGTTCGTCCTGGCGGGCGCCGGGTCGATCAGCTACGGCGAGATCGAGGCGGGCGTCGGGCGCCTGGCCGCGCTGCTGCGCCGCAAGGGCGTCGCGCCCGGCGACCGCGTCGCGGTGCAGGCGCCCAAGAGCTTCGAGGCGGTGATGCTCTATCTGGCGACGCTGAAGCTGGGGGCCGTGCACCTGCCGCTCAATACCGCCTACACCGCAGCCGAGATCGCCTATTTCGTCGCCGACGCCGAGCCGGCGCTGCTCGCCACCGACGCCGTGGCGCTGGCCGCCGAGGCGGCCGGACTCGAGCCGCTGGACGCGATCCATCCGGCCCGCGAGCAGGATCTGGCCGCCATCGTCTACACCAGCGGCACCACGGGGCGCTCCAAGGGCGCGATGCTGAGCCACGGCGCCCTTGCCGCCAACGGCCTGGCGCTGACCACGGCCTGGGGATTTCGGCGCGACGACGTGCTGCTGCACGCCTTGCCGATCTACCACGTGCACGGCCTCTTCGTGGCCATCCACTGCGTCCTTTTGGCCGGTGCACGGATGCTCTGGCTGGAGCGGTTCGACGTCGACCAGGTCATCGCCGGCCTCGCCCGCGCCACCGTGATGATGGGGGTGCCGACCTACTATGCGCGCCTGCTCGCCGACCCCAGGTTCCAGAGCGACGCCGCCGCCGGCATGCGCCTCTTCATCAGCGGCTCCGCGCCGCTGCTGGGAAGCGTGTTTGCCGAGTTCGAGGCGCGCACCGGCCAGCGCCTCCTCGAGCGCTACGGCATGAGCGAGGCGGCGATCATCACCTCCAACCCCCTCGACGGCGAGCGCCTCGCCGGCAGCGTCGGCTATCCCCTCCCCGGCGTCGAGCTGCGCCTCGGCGCCGGCGGCGTGGTGCAGATCAAAGGCCCCAGCGTCACCGGCGGCTACTGGCGCAACCCCGCCAGAACCGCCGAGGCCTTCACCGCCGACGGCTATTTCATCACCGGCGACGTCGGCCGCCAGGACCCCGACGGCCGGCTCTGGCTCTCCGGGCGCACCAGCGACCTGATCATCTCGGGCGGACTCAACGTCTACCCCAAGGAGATCGAACTGGTGCTGGACGAACTGGCCGGCGTCGCCGAGAGCGCGGTGATCGGCTGCCCGCATCCGGATTTCGGCGAGGCGGTGGTGGCCGTCATCGCCGGGGACGGCGACGAAGCGGCGGTCATCGCCGCCGCCCGCGCCCGCCTCGCCGCCTTCAAGGCCCCCAAGCGCGTCTTCTTCGTCGCCGACCTGCCCCGCAACGCCATGGGCAAGGTGCTGAAAGCCGAGCTGCGCCGCCGCTACGCCGACGCCTTCGGCCCCTGACCGGGCTCGCCGGCGAGCCCGCGCTCGGCCAGGACCGCCTCGATCAGCCGCAGGCGTTCACGCAGCTTCGCTCCCTGGCTGGTGAGCTGGACGTGATGCGCCGCGATCTCGTCGCGAGACTTGCCGGCCAACGGATCGCGGGTCCAGCCGCGGCGCCGCGCGGTCTCTTCGTCCGGGCGCTGGGGGGTCTCGTCGGGGCGCCAGGGGCCAGGCGAGGGCGTCCCCTCCAGCCGCGCCGCCGCGTGCGCCAGCTGCCAGACGATCTGCTTGAGCCAGTCGGCAATGCTGCGCCGCAGCTCGGCGAGCTGCCGGTCGCCGTAGGCGCTCAGCGCCTCGGCCGCCACGGCCAGCGGATCGGCGTCCGGCGCGCGCACACGCGCCTCGTCGATCAGCTTGGCGAGCCGGCCGTCGAGATTGATGCCGTCGCAAAGTCCGACGCACTCGTCGCAGATGAAGACGTCGGGGCCGGCGATCAGCCTTTGCACGTCGTGCTGGCTCTTGCCGCAGAACGAGCAGTAGAGGGTCCTGGCCTGCGTCTCGGACGGGCGCTCCGCGTCGATCTTGGCGCAGAGGGTGTTCCAGTTCTCCAGTCCGAAGGCCTGGGCTATCAGCTCCAGGCTCTGGCCATGGGTCACGGCGAGGCCGATCGCGGCCAGTGCCTTGCGCAGGCTCTGGGCCATGGGTTTGGCGTCGCGATAATCGCGCATGTCGCATTCCTTCTCGTGGCGGAGACAGGGCGACGGCGCTTGCATTACCGACCCGTCCGCCAGGAAGGAGGAAGGATTGCGGCGCTCGATACGTTCGCCGTTCCCTTCCGGGCGCAAGCGGCAGGGGTATCGACCCTCGTCGCCGCAATCTCGGTCTGCCGCCGGCGCGTTGTCAACCGTCCGAGCGGTCACCACAGGGCGATATGGTCGGCTTGCGAAGCGCTCGGTTCGCGCAGATTTGACCACCATCGCGCCTCCCCGGACGGCCTGAAAGGGCGATCCGGGGCCGGGCCCTCCGCTTCCAGGACGAATTCCAGCCTGCCTGTGGCGCGTCCGGCCCCGGCTCGCGCTTCGCTTGGCCGGGGTGAAGGAAATAGGCGGTTCGTCGCCGCCACCCGAGCGCGCTGCACTCTCTTGCGTCACCCCGGCCGGAAGCTCGCGCCAGCGGGCCGCAGAGCCGGGGCCAGACGAGCCGCCGCCGAGCTGGACGCCTTTCGGGGCGCGTCTGGTCATGCAACCCTGCGCCTCTTCTCGGCGGCGCGCGCCCTTGACGGCTGGTCCGGGGGCGGCCAGTTGCTGCGCGGCTGCAAGAGGACGCGCGAATGGTTGCGCCGGCGCGCACGCAATCCGACGTCTATCGCGAGCAGGTCCGGGTGCTTTCCGAGGCGCTGCCGGCGGCGGTCGCCATCACCGATCCGCAAGGCGCGGTGCTCTGGACCAATCCCTACTGGACGAAGATCACCGGCCTTTCCTTCGAGGCCTCCATCGGCGAGGGCTGGAGCGCCTGCGTGCAGCCGCGCGACCGGGCGGCCCTCGACGCCGCGCTCGAGGACGGCCGCCGGCGCAGCGCCGGCGCCCAGGCGCAGGTGCGGCTGCGCGTCGCGTCCGGCGAGTGGCGCTGGTTCCAGATCCGCCTGGAGCCGCTCCAGACCCCGCGCGGTCGCATCGAAGGCTGGATCTGCGTTTCCAGCGACATCCACGAGCAGGTGCGCGCCAATCTCGCCCTCAAGGAGGGCGAGGAGCGCTTCCGCCTCATCGCCGAGAACGCCCCCGTCGGCCTCTGGATCAGCGACGCGGACGGCGCCTGCGCCTACGCCAATGCCCAGTTGCGCGCCTTCTGGGGCGGCGGGCGCGCCGGCGCCGACTGGACCGTCAGCGCCCTCGACGAGGATCGCGCCGCGCTCGCCGAGGCCTATCGCTCGGCGCTGGCGAACCAGGGCGGCTTCGCGGTCGAGGGGCGCCACCGCCGCGCCGACGGCGAGATCCGCATCCTCAGCACCCAGGCCCAGCCCCGGCGCGACGCCGAGGGCGCGTTCCTCGGCATGATCGGCGTCAACGTCGACGTCACCGAGGCGCGCCGGGCCGAGCACCACCACCGCCTGCTGATCAACGAACTCAATCACCGGGTGAAGAACACCCTGGCGACGGTGCAGTCGCTGGCGCATCAGACCGTGAGCAGCGGCCGCGACTCCGGCCAGATCGGCGCCCTGCTGGAGGGCCGGCTGATGGCCCTGTCGGCGGCCCACAACGTGCTCAACCGCGACAACTGGGATGCGGCCGACCTCGCCACCGTGGTCGGCGAGGCGCTGGCGCCTTTCGAGGAGGCCGGCCGGCTGGAGCTGCGCGGTCCTCCCGTCCGCATCGGGCCGCAGGCGGCGCTCGCCATCGCCCTGGCGGTGCACGAACTGGCCACCAACGCCGTCAAGTACGGCGCCCTTTCGACGCCCGCCGGCTCGGTGGAAGTCGCCTGGCGCCGGGCGGGGGCGACCGCGGCCGATTTCGAATGGCGCGAGCGCGGCGGCCCGCAGATGGGGCCGCCGTCGCACCAGGGCTTCGGCTCGCGTCTGCTGCGCAGCCTCGCCGCCGACCTCGGCGCCCCCACCCGACTGGATTTCCGCAAAGACGGCCTGGTCTGCCGCCTGCGCATCGTCCTCGCCGGCGTGGCGCCGCCGCCGTGACGTTCACGGCCGGAACCGGCGCCGGCCCGGCGGCGCGGCGGTGAACGAGGGCGCCCAGGGACCGGTGCGGCGGCCGGCCGCCAGCGCTGCCTGCGCCGCGGTCCACACCGCCTCCACGTCCGGGGGCGCGCCCGGGCCGCCGAGATTGGCGATGAACCCCGGCCCGACGACGCCGTTGACGTCGGGCCAGCTCGCCGCATAGAGCGCCACCACGGGCGCGCCGACGGCGGAGGCGAGGTGGGTAAGGCCGGTGTCGACGCCGACCACGGCGGCGGCCGCGGCCATCAGGGCGGCGAGATCGCCGTAGTCGAGGCGCGGCGCGACCAGCGCGCCCGGCGCGGTCGCGGCGATCCGCTCGGCGCGCCGCCGCTCCTCGTCGGCGCCCCAGGGCAGCAGCAGCGTCAGTCCCGCCGCGGCGGCCCGGCGCGCCAGTTCCACCCAGTTCGTCTCGGCCCAGGCCTTGTCGGGGCGGGCGGTGCCGTGCAGGGCGACGATGAAGCGTCCCGCGCCCAGCCAGCCGGGGCGCCGCGCCTCGATGCTCAGCCCATAGTCCATCGTCGGCGGCGGCTCGTAGCCCAGGGCCTGGGCGGCGAGGCGGCGCATGCGCTCGGCGGCGTGCAGGCTGACGCTGACGGCGAGGCGGCGCTGGTAGAAGAGGCTGGCGAGCGGCTCGCGGACGCTGCGCGCGTCGTAGCCGCAGAGCGGCCCCCGCGCCAGCCGGCCCAGCCAGGCCAGCCGGATCAGGCCCTGGGCGTCGATCACCGCATCGTAGGGCGCCTCGGCCAGGGTCCGGCGCAGCCCCGCCGCCTCGCGCCAGGTCGAGGGCGCAAGCGGGCGCCGGCGCCAGCGCCGCATGCCGATGGGGATGGTCCGCGTCACCCCCGGGTGCAGCCGGGGGATCTGGGCCAGCGCCTCCTCGACCACCCAGTCGAGCCCGAGTCCGGCGACCTGCCGCGCCAGGTCCGAGACCGCCGGCAGGCAGTGGATGACGTCGCCCAGCGATGAGGTCTTGATCAGGAGGACGCGCGTCAAGCGCCGCGCCCCGGCGCCTTCAGCGACCGCAGCGCCCGTTCATGGGCATAGGCGGCGATGTCGGCCAGCGCCGCGTCGAGGGCGTCGCGCACCTTGGCGAGGGCCGTGGGACCGGCCGCCTCGCAGATCTCGCAGGCGTCGCCGAGCGCGAAGGCGCCGACGCCGCGCGCCGCGCCCTTCAGGGTATGGGCCGCGTCGCGCCAGCCCTCATGGTCGGCCCGCAGCAGCGCCCCCCAGATCACCGACTGCTCGCGGAAGATCTCCAGCACCTCGTCCACGAGCGCCTCGTCGCCGGCGGCGAAGCCCTCCAGATAGGCGAAGTCCACCACGCCCTTGATGTCGCGCCTCGCCACCTCGGATTCCCTGCCTCGGGCCCCATCCCTCTTCAGGCCTCCCTGCTTAGACGATGGCGTTGGCGGTGGCGAGCGGGCGAGCCGCAGGTCTGGCGCACGTCGGGCGGCCAGCTTGCCTCGGCGCCGATTTTGGCTATGGTCCGCGCCCTCGCCGGCCAGGATCTGCCCGCCCGGCGCCGCCGAGACGGGTGTATAGCTCAGTAGGTAGAGCAGCTGACTCTTAATCAGCGGGTCGCAGGTTCGAGCCCTGCTACACCCACCACGGCCCTCGCCGGCCGTTCGAGCCGGGCCACAGACGCGCCGATCCATCCGCCTCGAACCAGGGCGCCGCGCAAGAGGCATTGGACAAGGGCGCGGCGGCGCCGCATTGGTCTGAAGATGCAATGAGGCCGCGAGGCTCGCGCGATCGAGCCAAAAGCCGCGGCGCGCAGCAGGAGGCTCGAAGATGGCGGACGATCAGGACCTGGCGACGCAGCAGCGCAGCGCCCTCGACCTCGAGGCCGAACTCAACAATCTCGGCATGTCGAAGGAGGCGCGGCCGCTCTTCGATGCGGTGAAGCAGCACATCGAGGCGAACGTCGCGCCCATCGCCGAGGAGTTCTACCGCCTGGGCGAAGGCCGCGCCGAGCGCTGGAGCTGGGCGCCCGGCCAACTGGAGCTGCTGCAGACAGCCAAGGACAAGGCCAAGGCCTCGGGCCTGTGGAACTTCTTCCTGCCCACCTCCGAGATCGGCCGCGGCCTCACCAACCTCGACTACGCCTACATCGCCGCCGAGCTTGGCCGCCAGCCGCTGGCGTCGGAGACGCTGAACTGCTCGGCGCCCGACACCGGCAACATGGAGGTGCTGGAGCGCTGCGGCACCCCCGAACAGAAGGAGCGCTGGCTGAAGCCGCTGCTGAACGGCGAGATCCGCTCCTGCTTCGGCATGACCGAGCCGGGCCTCGCGTCCTCCGACGCCAAGAACATCGCCTGCCGCGCCGAACTGGTGGGCGGCGAGTGGGTGATCAACGGCGAGAAGTACTACATCTCCGGCGCCGGCGACCCGCGCTGCAAGATCATGATCTGCATGGTCCAGACCAGCCCCGATGCGCCGACGCAGTTCCGCCAGTCGCAGATCCTGGTGCCGATGGACGCGCCGGGCCTGACCGTCGTCGGACCCATGACCGTGTTCGGCCACGACGATGCGCCGCACGGCCACATGCACCTGAAGCTCGAGAACGTGCGCGTGCCGGAGGCCAACATCCTCCTCGGCGAAGGCCGCGGCTTCGAGATCTCGCAGGTGCGGCTGGGACCGGGGCGCATCCACCACTGCATGCGCTCCATCGGCCAGGCCGAGCGGGCGCTCGACCTGATGGTCAAGCGCGCCTCGACCCGCCAGGCCTTCGGCAAGCCGATCATCCAGCTCGGCAAGAACCTCGAGGTGGTCTCGCGCGCCCGCATCGAGATCGAGGCCATGCGGCTGATGGTGCTGAAGGCCGCCAAGGCGATGGACGTGCTCGGCAACCGCGAGGCGCGCGTCTGGGTGCACATGGTCAAGGCCATGGTCCCCGAGCGCGTCTGCAGGATCATCGACGAGGCGATCCAGATCCACGGCGCCACCGGCGTCTCGCAATGGACGCCGCTGGCCGGCATGTACACCGGCCAGCGCACCCTGCGCATCGCCGACGGCCCCGACGAGGTGCACCACATGGTGGTCGGCCGCGCCGAACTCAGCCGCCACTGACTCGCGCGGAGGCAGCGCGGGGGATGCGCATCGCCGTCACCGGCGCCGCCGGGCAGGTGGGCATCGGCTGGCCGACACCGGTTCTTGCAAGCGCCGCAGGCGATACCCGGGCTCTCTCCTATTGCGTGCGCTCGACGATACCCGCGCGATGCGCCTGGACGCGTTCAAGGAACCGCTGCTTGACCGTCTTGAACACAGCCGGCGGCAACATCCCGTAGGCCACGCTCTCCGGTCCCCGGTCAGGCTGGAAGCGCAGATCGGGTCCCGGCCAGACGAAGCTGTTGCCTTCGCTGACCATGATCCATGACCGCTCGCTGTCGAGGCCCAGCCGCGCCTTGGTCGTGCGCGCAAGTTCGACGGCGTCCTGCGGCTCGGCCGGCGCCGCGTGCGTAACCGGCAACACGTAGACGGTCTTCTCTCCGTCCTCGGCTTCTATCGCCAGGACCACCGCGCACGGCCGATCCTTCACGCCCTCCTCTTGGCCGGCTTCATGTTCGCGCCGCCAGAGATAGGAATAGCGGATGACCAGGCCAGGCCGCGGCTCCGGCCAGCTCACGCGGAGGGGTCTTCGAGTTCGTCGTCCAGACCGGCGAATTCGGCCGGGACCTCGGCGCGGGCAATGAGTTCCAGCACCCGGTCCGGCAGTTCGCTCGACCGGAAAACCTGCCGGGCGCGCCGCTTCAGGCGTTCGTATTCGGCTACGGACACCACCACCAAACGGTCGCGACCATGCTTCGTAATGGTGATAGGCTCAGCGAGAGCACGATCGGCGAGCGTGCTGTAATGCTTGATGAAGTCCGCCGTCGTTACCCGCATTGTGCCTCCAAATACTACGAGTTATAACTATAACTCGGGATCCGGGCGCGCGCCAGCGAGTTTTCGGTGACGCCCGTTGATCGGCTCGCGCCTGCTGGGCGCGGGCGGGCGTAACCCCGAGCTACCGCGGCCGATTGATCGATGCGCGCCGCCGCAAGCGATGCAGGTGATGCTCGGCCGCGGCCCGCATTTCGGCGCTTCGTGACCCGTCGGCGCAGCACCAGACCGCCACGGTGACGCTGCGCAGATCCGCCAGCAGATCGATCAGGGTGGGATCGACGCCGCCGAAGAGCGCGCGCGTTCGAGGCGCAAGCTGCACCAGGTCCCATTCCAACGGTCCGAGGCACGCCGTTTCGAGGTCAGCCCAGATCGGTCCGCCGGCCGCGAACAGGACATTGCCGATGTGGGTGTCGCCGTGCAGCGGGACCGACTTGAATGAGAGCCCCGCCAGCTGGTCTCGAAAGCGCTCATAGTGCGCCCGGAGGAAGGCGCGATCGGTCAGAGAAAGCGTAGGCAGGGCCGCGAGATCGGCCAGCAGGGCGCCGCAGCGCCCGACGTTGTCAGTGAACGGCGGCAGGTCGCCGCCCACCTCGAGCAGAGCCGCGTGCACCATGCGCAGCGCCGCAGCGGCGCCCATCGCATCGGCTTCGCCGCGCGGCAGCCGATGTTCCACGTACGACCACAGGCTCACGGCGCAGTCGCCAAGCACATAAGGTCCAGGCGGAGGGTCTTGGATCGGGGCGACGACGGGCGCGCCTACGCCGACCAGGCGCCGGGCCAGCGCCAACTCTCGTTCCATGGTCCCGGCCGCAGCCTCGCAAGGCGCGGACGACTGCACCCGCGCCACGATGGGCAGCGGCGATAACCGCACGCTCTTGTGATGGGCCAGTTTCAGAATTTCCGGCCAAATCGGCCCAAGCTCAAGCGTCAGGGCGAGCTCTGTTACGGCTGCCAAGTCGTGTTCGGGGCCCGGCCGTTCCATGGTCGATCATCCCCGGGCGAGCCACGCGCGCTCCCCGTCACCCGCTCACCAGTATCTCAGATCCAGGTGGCAGTCGCCGAGCGTGAGGGGCAGGCCGGGCAGGAAGGGGCTCCACTCCAGGGTGCGCGACTCCACGCGCGGGTCGAGATCGGCGAGGCGCTCGACGATCTTGGGCAGGTGCTCCAGATCGGCGATCAGGCTCTGGCGCCCCAGCGCGGCGGCGCGGGAGGCGAAGTGGCGCAGGAGATCGGCGAGCACATCCTCGCGCCCGGCCTCGCAGCCGAGGTCGAGCGCC
>Ga0307374_10002790_pt1 | contig 30596 bp, 26 predicted proteins | sample OX3MG_FD_202532 | JGI IMG/M metagenome (GOLD analysis project Ga0307374, IMG submission 202532) | Soil microbial communities from Risofladan, Vaasa, Finland - OX-3 | ecosystem: Environmental > Terrestrial > Soil > Coastal area > Acid sulfate soil | place: Finland: Risofladan, Vaasa | collected... | reverse complement strand
CCAGTGTTCGATGTCCAGTCTCTCGAAGCTGCCATGGATCAGGTCAATGCACAAGGAGGAGTGGTTACGGCGAGGACGTTCAGCATCGATGGCCTCACACGGCGCGACGTGATCGATCCCAGCGGCAACGAGATTCAGCTCCGAGGCCGAAGTTCATAGTCAATCGGGTGCGTTCTGGTAGGTGTTCGCCACTGCATCCGTACGCCGGGACGTTTCGTTGCTCCCATTCCGGGCGGACTTCATGTGATTTCCTATGCCAGCGAAAGGAACGGGATCAGTGTCTTGAGGAACCATTCAGTGATGATCATGACCGGGGTCCGTTCGAAGTCTATGCGATAGGTCCGGGCAAGGACGTAATCGTCGACTTTCGCATCGCTGTTCGGTGGAGGTTCGCCATCTGGCTCACCGACGCATTGACGGGTAACAGCGATCCCCATTTCGTCAAGTATCCGACCAATCGGTTCGGTGCTGGCCTCTAGCCGGTTGCAGAACCCTGTGGGTAGGCGACCAACGACAATGATGCTCTCCGCGTAGACGTATGAACGGCCTGACGTGCGACCCCGAAGAGTGGCCGCTCGGTGAAGCAGTGGCTCACCCTCTTCAACTCCTAGACCGTTCGAGTTGTGTGCTTCGAGTATGTCGTGGTGATGGGTATCGGCATCGATTGTCTCGCCGACGAGTTGCTCCAAGAAGTCCGTCACGGTCCCACTCGTGCTCTCCAGGGCAGCCCTTAGACCCACTCGATCTGCCATGAGCACCATTCAATCGCAACTCTGCCGGCGGGTCGCCGAGGTGACCTGAGCCGAGGGCTGGCCGTCTTGAGGGGGCTGTCCCCTAACGAATTGGCCAACGGATGACTAAGAAGCCAGGGCTGGTAGTCAGATGAGCGTGACGTCATTGTCTCCGTCTATCGGCGGATATGGCCCTGTGGTTGTCACCGATGGTGGTGACATCATCCCCGCCTGAATCCGATGTCACCATCGACCACGTTGATGGGTCCGGCGGGTGAGTCCCCGTTCGCGGGCAAGGTGGTAAGGAGCGGACCCAGGTTGAGTACGCAGACTGGCCGATCGCTAATGCTGGGATGGATCCGATCGCTCTTTGAGCATCCGCTGGCGATCCTGGGCCCCGAGGCGAGCGGGTCTTGTGGCGTCCACGAAATCGACCAGAGCAGCGACGAACTGCTCCGGTGCCTCAATCTGAGGGAAGTGGCCAACGCCCTCAATAATAACCAGGCGGCTCCCAGGAATGGCTTGGTGCGCAGCATGCGCATGGCTCACGGGGATGATGTCGTCCCGCTCCCCCCAGATGATCAACGTCGGCATGGGGGAAGCCAGGTAGAGACGATCCATCGCACTCACCGTCTGGCCGCCGGGGTCGATGACGGATCTGATGGTCCGGGCGAACGCCTGTCGGTTATCCGCCTCGGCCAGCGACGCGTAAGCGCCCCACATCTCGGCGATTCGACCCAGACGGATGCCGCGGTCGTTGATCGACCGCAACAGCCTGTCCCCCCAGTCACGAACGACCCCCGGGAAGATCAATGGCATCAAGTATTCGCTGCCCGGCAGCGTCATGAATCGAAGGATCCAGTTCACTTCTCGTCCGAGGCCGCCACTGTCCACGAGTACGAGACGATCGCAAAGCTCAGGATGCTGGTAGGCGAGCTGCATGGCGACCCCGCCGCCAAATGATTGGCCGACGACAGTGGCCCTCTCGATGTCGAGGACTTCGAGAAGATCACGGATCCCACTGGCGAACGCACCCAGCGAATAATCCCCTACCGGTTTTTCGGACAGACCGTGACCCATAAGGTCTGGCGCGATCACGGTGAAGCGATGGATCAGGAGGGGGATCACGTCCCGCCAGGTCCGAGAACTACCGGCGATGCCGTGGAGAAGTAGGAGGACGGGCCCTCTGCCCTCCATGCGATACGCCATTTCGTGACCGTGGATCGTGACATGCCGGATCTGGGTTTCCACGGGGACATCATCCCTCAACGGTGCGAGCAGCGATACTGGAACCCCACGCGGACTCCTCAAGTTCCCGCACTGTGCCAGCCGTAGAGCTCGACTGTCCCAGTTCACCGGTGTCGGTGGCGCCAGGGGTTGCCATCAGACCTTCGGTCTCAGGCTCCGAAGCACGAACTCCCCGTTCTCCGTGTAGTTGGAAGGGCCGAACGGCGTTTGTGTGCGGACCTGAATGCTCCGGCGGTTCTGGAGAGGGAGCCCAGACTGGGCGTCGAACCAGAGATCGTCGCGTTCTGTGCCGACCTGTGGCCCGCTCAACTTCCACTGCACTTCGACGTGGACGGCAGGGATCTTGTGCCCGGCGATGGTCAGGTTCGGCTGGCCGACAAAGTGGGTGGCCCCGGCGCTGACCAGGGTACCGTGTATCTGCGTCGACGTTCCCGTACAAAGCACGGGCCAGGACGTGTCCACGGCGATCGAAGAGGGGATGCTCAGCAGCCCCGGCGAACACCGCAATGTCGACAGGTTGGTCTCGGCCACGGGCCCGACCATCCAGCGCTGCCAAACCTGTCCTGTGGTCTCCATGAGGCCGGTGGGGTGTCCGCAGTAGGTCCAGCTCTGCCGGTGGTTTGTGGAATAGTCGATGCGGAAGCTCCAGCAGCCGTCGCTTTGGACCTCGACAGTTCCCGGCAATGTCGACCCCTCGGCTTGGGAGAGGGGCGGGAGGCTCAGGCTGTCGGTGCCCGAGCCTGATACGAGTACACACCCGGAATCGGGTGGGTGCCCGGATCGGCCGCGAGGTCTGAGTGGTAGCGGCCAATGGCCTGGCTCATGGTGACCGGGCGGGCCCGACCTTCAAGGGTGAGTACCACGAGACAACGATGAAGAACATGACCAACGACAGCAACACCAAGAACACCGTGCGGACCCGGTGATGCCGGACGGGGCGCTCGGCCTCGCCCGATCCGGGCGTCGCTTCTTTTGAATTTCTCGCGGTCAAGAGGCCCACACAGTCATGGTGGTCTCAACGAGACCCCCCGAATAGAGACCAAGGTCCTCGCGGCTCGTGTCGTCCCGACGATCTGACGCCGATCCTTCATCATCGTCCGGGGGCTGCTGTTCGGTAGGTATCCCCGCTCGCCGGTTCGGAGACGACGTAGAGACGTTCTGACCGGAAGGGGAGCCGACCGTTCCCCGACGTGGCATTGCGGGTCCGGTCTCGGCGTCAGGGGATCCGATGAGGGGCCTTGTCGCTGTGGGCCTGGCTGTTGGGCTGGCTGTGGCGGTGATTGGGACGGCGATTCTGGCGTCGGCGACATCACTCCTCGGCGTCGGCAGCGGTGGACCGGCGGCCTCGACGGCGGCCACGGCCAACATCCCGGCCACCATGCTGGCGCTCTACGAACAGGCGGCGGCAACCTGCCCGGGGCTGCCCTGGACGATCGTGGCCGCCATCGGTACCGTGGAGTCCGACAATGGGCAGTCGGACCTGCCCGGGGTGCACAGCGGCGCCAACTCTGCCGGGGCCGAAGGGCCGATGCAGTTCGAACCGGCCACGTTCGCTGCCTACGACGAACCGGTGCCGCCCGGCGGCGCGACCCCACCGAGCCCCTACGACCCCACCGACGCCGTCTACGCGGCGGCGCGACTCCTGTGCGCCAACGGTGGGGCGGGAGGAGTCGACCTGTCCGGCGCCGTGTACGACTACAACCACTCCGCTGCCTACGTGGCACAAGTCCTGGCGTTGGCGCAGACGTACGCCGCCGCATCAACTGCAGCGTCCGGCGGCAGCCCCATACTGGTAGCGGCTTCCGGTTCGGGCGCCCTCGCCGTGTCGTGGGCCCTGTCCCAGATCGGCACGCCGTACGTGTGGGGCGGCGAGATACCGGGTGAGGGCTTCGACTGTTCAGGCCTGGTACAGGCGGCCTACGCCGTGGCGGGCGTGGCTCTCCCCCGCGTGGCGCAGGACCAGTACGACCGCACACCGAAGTTGGCGCCCGCCGCAGCGCTGGAGCCGGGCGATCTCGTCTTCTTCGGGGGCGGCCCGGACTCCATCGACCACGTCGGGCTCTTCGTGGGAGTGGTGAACGGCCAGGACGTCATGGTCGATGCGCCCCATACGGGAGCGGACGTCCGCGCGGAGGCCTTTCCCGCCACCGTGGGCGCATCGTTCGGGAGCTTGCTGTTCGTCGGTGCGACGCGACCCGCGTGACGGCCGGGTCGGCTAGGACGCCTGCCGACCGCCGCCGGCCGGAGGTGGATCGGTGCCCGGGACACCGCCGTCGAGGACGTGCTCGGTCCACTCCGATCCCGACCAGTAGCGCTTCTCGTGCCGGCCCGACGGATCGATCAGCCAACCGGGAGCGATCCCGGTGAATGCGACCTTGCCCGGTGACTCGCTGTCGAGATCGGAGGGCTCGGTCGTGTTGGCGGCGTCGGTCGGAAACCTCGTCGGTCCGAATGCCCGCGGTTGCCCTGGTCGGCGACGGCGCGACGAGAACGCCCGCATCGCGAAGAACGCGAAGAAGACGACGACGAAGAGCCAGGAACCATGACCGTAGAAGTACGTGGTTGCAGCTTATTGGTCGGCTGGGCGCCTACCGGGTCGGGCCGGGCGAACCCGGCGGGCCTCGAGTTCGAGCAGGTCGGCGTGTGTCCATCGATCGCCCCGCAGTCGGGGCAGATCCGGTTGGTCCAGCAGGCCCCCGGATCACCGCCCTCCGATGCCGGAGCTTCGGCGCCCGCCGTCGCCGGCGCGGCACTCAAGGGCTGAGCCGAGCTGCTCCGCCCTCCCCTGCTCCGTGAGGACCCAGGCGCGCTCACGCCACGGCGGCTGGTGCCGAACGTGCTGCCGGTGACCACAGTCCAGGAGGGCCACCCAGTCCCCTGCCTCGTCCCGGTCGAAGCCCACGTTGACGCGCCGCACGGCTATGGCCCTCCTGGAACGCTTTCTTCGAGGGGCCGCTTGGTCGTCCGTGGGATGTTCGAATACATCGTAGGTCGATGTTGTCGTAAGACGATGGTTCTGCAGGATGGCCGATTACGAAGATCTGTTGGCGCTGCGGACCGGCTTGCGCCGGTTCCTCCGCTGGAGCGAGCAGCAGGCGGAGGCGGCCGGCCTCACGCCGGCGCAACAGCAGCTACTGCTGGCCGTGCGCGGACATCCGGACCGTCGCGGCCAAGCTCGTGAAGAGGATCCGTGACCCGGAGGACCATCGGGTCGTGCGCCTGCAGCTCACCGCGGCGGGGAGCAAGCGCCTGGAGGCGTTGTCGGAGGCCAGTCTCGAAGAGCTCGGGCGCCTCGGGCGCACACTGCCGAGCGCCTGGCGGGGCCTCATGCCGCGCCAACCACTGCACGGCATTGCGACGCGGGCCTGACCCGCTGCCTCAGACGGCGCGACCCCGCATCCCCCGGTACTGCCGGACGAGCGCCGCCGTCGAGGTGTCCTGGTCCGAGAGGTCCGGTGCCGCGCTGTCGGTCAGGATCGGCGCCAGTTCCTTGGCCATGACCTTGCCGAGCTCCACCCCCCACTGGTCGAACGAGTCGATACCCCAGATGGAGCCCTCGACGAACACCGTGTGCTCGTACAGCGCGACGAGTTGACCGAGGACCGACGGTGTCACCTTGGGGGCCAGAATGGTGGAGCTCGGCCGGTTCCCCGGCATGACCTTGTGTGGCACTACGGCGGCCGGCGTCCCCTCCGCCTCGATCTCCTCCTTCGTCTTGCCGAAGGCGAGCGCCTTCGTCTGCGCCAGGCAGTTGGCCATCAGGAGATCCTGCTGGTCCCCTGTGTCGTGGGTGGACTCGGCGAAGGCGATGAAGTCGGCCGGGATCAGCTTGGTGCCCTGGTGGATCAATTGGTAGAAGGCGTGCTGGCCGTTGGTGCCCGGCTCGCCCCAGAAGATCTCCCCCGTCTGGCTGTGGACCGGCGTGCCGTCCAGCTTGACCGACTTGCCGTTCGACTCCATGGTCAGCTGCTGCAGATAGGCCGGGAAGCGGGCCATCCGGTGGCTGTACGGGAGCACGGCATGGGTCTGGGCGCCGAAGAAGTTGTTGTACCAGACGTTGAGCATCCCTTGGATCACGGGAAGGTTCTCGCCGGTGGGCGCCGTCCGGAAGTGCTCGTCCATGGCGTGGAAGCCGGCGAGCATTTCGCCGAACGCCTGCCTGCCGATGGCCACCATGAGCGAGAAGCCGATGGCGGAGTCGTAGGAGTAGCGGCCGCCGACCCAGTCCCAGAACTCGAGCATGTTGTCGGTGTCGATGCCGAACTCGGCCACGCCCTTCGCATTGGTGGACACCGCGACGAAGTGCTTGGCCACGGCGTCCTCGCCCGCGGCATCGCCCAGCCCGGCCAGCAGCCAGTCCCGGGCCGCGGCCGCATTGGTCAATGTCTCCAGCGTGGTGAACGTCTTGGAGCTGATGACGAACAGCGTCGTCTCGGGGTCGAGGCCGAGGGTGGCGGCGTAAAGGTCGACCGGGTCGACGTTGGACACGAACCGGCTCGTCAACCCGGGCTGGGCATAGTCGGCCAGGGCGAGGGTGGCCATGGCGGGGCCGAGGTCGGAGCCGCCGATCCCGATGTTGACGACGGCGGCGATGCGCTTCCCGGTAGCGCCTTTCCATCCGCCGTTGCGGATGCGGTCGGAGAGATCGCCCATCTTGCCGAGGACGGCCTGCACGTCGCCGACGACATCCTGGCCGTCGACGTGGAGCTCGCTGCCCGGAGGCATGCGCAAGGCCACGTGAAGGACGGCGCGGTCTTCCGTCGTGTTGATGTGCTCGCCCGCGAACATCGCGTCGCGATGCGCTTCGACGTCGGCCGCGTCGGCCAGGTCCATGAGGAGTCGCATGGTCTCGTCGTTCACCCGCTGCTTCGAGTAGTCGAGGACGAGATCGGCCGCTCCCGCCGTCATCCGGCCGGTCCGCTCCGGGTCGTCGGCGAAGAGCTCGCGCAGATGCAGTGTCGAGATCTCCTTGTAGTGCGCCGCCAGCGCCCTCCACTCCGGTGTCGCGGTGATGTCCATGCCAGGCAATCTACGGCGCGACGTGCGCGGGCCCGTCCGCGTCCTCGGCGAGGAAGGAGACGATGGCCGGGAGTGCCGCGGCGTCCTGGATGAAGAAGCCGTGACCGCCGTCGAACATCTCGAGGCGGGCACCGGGGATGGAGCGGGCCAGGAACTCGCTGTTGGACGGCGGGGCGATGCCGTCGAAGCGGCCGCCGCACACGAGCGTGGGGCAGCTGATGGAGCCCAGCCGTCCGGCCGTGTCGTGCTCGGCCCGGGCGGCCAGCTGGTTGGTGAGCCCGGCCGGGGTCTCGGCCTGATCCTCGAGGCGCATGTGCTCGCTCACCAGGCGCACCAGGTCGGGATTGGCCCGTTGCCACGTCTCGTCCCACCGGCTGTCGATCAGCTGCATGCGCACGGCCGACCGTTCCTCGGGGCTCAGCTCGAACAGCTTGTGCAACGGATAGGAGGAACCGCCCTCCCCGCCGGCAGAGGTGCAGGCCAGGACGAGGCGGCGCACCCGCTCCGGGTGCCCGATGGCCAGTTCCTGGGCCACCATGCCACCGAAGGAGATGCCGATCACAAGGCAGTCCTCCCAGCCCACCGCGTCGAGCAGCGCCGCCGCATCGTCGGCGAAGTCCTTCATGGCGTAGGGCCACGGCGGCACGCTGCTCTGCCCCAGGCCACGCTGGTCGTAGGCCAGGACTTCGAAGTTCTCGGCCAGTGGGCCGTCGTTCACGCGGGGCTGCTGGCGAAGGTCACCCCCCGTGCCCGAAACGACCAGGAGACGCGGGCCCGTCCCTTCGAGCTCGTAGTACAGCGAGACACCGTTGGCTTCGGTTCTGGGCATGGCATGCACAGTACCGAGCAGTCGGCCGAACTAGCGCAGGGCCACCTGCCCGGGCACGATCGGTGCCGGGAGCGACGTGGCGCCCATGAGCCAGCGGTCGACAGCCGCCGCGCAGGAGCGTCCCTCGGCGATGGCCCAGACGATCAGACTCTGGCCCCGTGTCTGGTCGCCGCACACGAAGACCCCGTCGACGCTGGTGGCCCAGTCGGCGTCGGCGGCCACCGTGCCCCGGGGGCCGACCTCGACGCCGAGCTCGTCCACCGCGTTGTGGCGCTCAGTCCCGATAAAGCCCATGGCCAGCAGCACCAGGTCGGCCTCGAGCTCGAACTCGGAGCCGGGCACCTCCTCGAAGACCGGGCGCCCGTCCTCGGTGCGCATCTCGACGGTGTTGCCCCGCAGCGCCTTCACGGCGCCGGACCCGTCGTCGACGAACTCCGTCGTTGTCACCGCGAAGAGGCGCTGCCCGCCTTCCTCGTGGGCCGAGGAGGTGCGCAGGATGAGCGGCCACAGGGGCCACGGGTTGTCGGCCAGGCGGTCGCTCGGGGGCTCGGCCATGATCTCGAGCTGGTGCACCGAGGCGGCGCCCTGGCGGTGCGCGGTGCCGAGACAGTCGGCCCCGGTGTCGCCGCCGCCGATGATCACGACGTGCTTGCCCTTGGCATGGATGGGTGACGCGCCGAGCGCGCCCTCCTGCACGAGGTTGGACGGCTTCAGGTATTCGAGAGCCAGGTGGACCCCGTCGAGCTCGCGCCCGGGGACCGGTAGGTCACGGGGCAGGGTGGCCCCGCCGGCCAGCACGACCGCGTCGAAGGCGGACTGCACCTCGGCCGCCGGCCGGATCATGACGTCGGAGGCGCACGCCGCGCCGGCGCCGCGCTCCTCCCCCGGTTCCACGCCGTTGCCGGCCGCGGCCTGGGGACTCCCTCCCACCGACGTGGAGCACACGAAGGTCACCCCCTCGGCCTCCATCTGGGCCAGGCGGCGGTCGAGGACCGCCTTCTCCATCTTGAACTCGGGGATGCCGTAGCGCAGGAGTCCGCCGGGCTTCTCTGCCCGCTCGAACACCGTCACGAGGTGCCCGGCCCGCACCAGTTGCTGCGCCGCGGCCAGGCCGGCGGGACCGGATCCCACCACGGCGACTGTCCTGCCCGTGCGCACGGTCGGCAGCTGCGGGGTGACCCAGCCCTCGTCCCAGGCCCGCTCGACGATCTCGAACTCGATCCGTTCGATGGTGACCGGGTCCGCGTTGATGCCGAGCACGCAGGCGGCCTCGCACGGCGCCGGGCAGAGACGCCCGGTGAACTCGGGGAAGTTGTTGGTGGCGTGCAGGCGCTCCATGGCGCCCGGCCAGTCGTCGCGGTAGACGAGGTCGTTCCACTCCGGGATCAGGTTGCCGAGCGGGCAGCCGTCGTGGCAGAAGGGGATGCCGCAGTCCATGCAGCGCGCCCCCTGCTCCTTGGTGGCGTCCTCGCCGAAGGGCTCGTAGACCTCGCGCCAGTCGCGCAGCCGCACCGACACCGGGCGTCGCCGCGGCAATTTGCGCGGGTATTCCATGAAGCCCGTCTTCTTACCCATGAGCGGCCTCCATGACCGCCTGTTCCACCGAACGGCCCTCCGCCTCGGCCAGGCGGGTGGCATCGAGGATGCGCCGGTAGTCGCGCGGCATCACCTTCACGAACTCGAGGACCTCGGTGTCCCAGTGCTCCAGCAGGGCGGCGGCGACGGCGGACTCGGTCTCGACGCCGTGCCGCTCGACCAGGGAGCGCACGGTGAAGGCGTCGGTCGGATCGAGCGGTTCGACGTCCACCTGCTCGAGGTTCACGCGCTGCCCGAAGGTCCGCGCCGGGTCGTAGACGTAGGCGATGCCCCCCGACATGCCGGCGGCGAAGTTGCGGCCGGTGGGCCCGAGCACCAAGACCATGCCGCCGGTCATGTACTCGCAGCCGTGGTCGCCCACGCCCTCGACCACGGCGGTGGCCCCCGAGTTGCGCACGCAGAAGCGCTCCCCCACCTGACCCCGGATGAAGACCTCGCCGGCGGTGGCGCCGTAGAGGATGACGTTCCCGGCGATGATCTGGTCCTCGGCGGCGAACGGCGAGCCCTCCGGTGGTCGCACGGTCAGCCGCCCGCCCGACAGCCCTTTGCCGAAGTAGTCGTTGGCGTCGCCGTAGAGGCGCATCGTCACGCCCTTGGGCACGAAGGCACCGAAGCTCTGCCCCGCCGAACCGGTGAAGGTGAGCGAAATGGTGTCGTCGGGCAGTCCGGCCGCGCCGTAGCGCCGGCTGATGTCCGCGCCGAGCAGCGTGCCCACCGTGCGGTCCACGTTGGTGATGGGCAGGGCCAGGGACACCGGGGTGCCGTCGGCCAGGGCCGGCGCGCACTGGTCCAAGAAGGCGTGGTCGAGCGCCTTCTCCAACCCGTGGTCCTGCGTGACCAGCTGGCGCCGGGCCATGTCGGCCGGCACGTCGGGCTCGGCCAGCACCGCTGAGAGATCCAGACCCGCCGCCTTCCAGTGTGCCACCGCGGGCTCGGTGTCGAGGAGGTCGACGCGGCCGATGGCCTCGTCCAGTGAGCGCAGTCCGAGCGAGGCCAGGAGCTCGCGGACCTCTTCGGCGATGTACTCGAAGAAGGTCTCGACGAATTCCGGCTTGCCGCTGAATTTGGCCCGCAGGGCGGGGTTCTGCGTGGCGATCCCGACCGGGCAGGTGTCGAGGTGGCAGACGCGCATCATGATGCAGCCCGAGACCACCAGCGGCGCCGTGGCGAAGCCGTATTCCTCGGCACCGAGCAACGCGCCGATGACGACGTCGCGCCCGGTCTTCAGCTGTCCGTCAACCTGCACGACGATGCGGTCCCGCAGCCCGTTGGCCAGCAGCGTCTGCTGCGTCTCGGCCAGCCCGATCTCCCAGGGGATCCCGGCGTGCTTGAGCGAGGTCAGGGGCGCAGAGCCGGTCCCGCCGTCGTGCCCGGAGATCAGCACGACGTCGGAGTGGGCCTTGGCCACCCCGGCCGCCACCGTGCCCACACCCACTTCGGCCACCAGCTTCACGTGCACCCGGGCCAGCGGATTGGACGACTTGAGGTCGTGGATGAGTTGGGCGATGTCCTCAATGGAGTAGATGTCGTGGTGGGGCGGCGGTGAGATGAGCCCCACGCCGGGCGTCGAGCCCCTCGTGCGGGCGATCCACGGGTAGACCTTGATGCCGGCCAGCTGCCCGCCCTCCCCCGGCTTGGCGCCCTGGGAGATCTTGATCTGGAGGTCGTCGGCGTTGACCAGGTACTCGCTCGTCACGCCGAAGCGGCCCGAGGCCACCTGCTTGATCGCACTCCGCCGCAGGTCCCCGTTGGCGTCGGGCGTGTAGCGGTCCGCGTCCTCGCCTCCCTCGCCCGTGTTGGAGCGGCCGCCGAGGCGGTTCATGGCGATGGCCAGCGTCTCGTGCGCCTCGGCCGAGATGGAGCCGTAGGACATGGCGCCGGTGGAGAAGCGGGCCACGATGGAGGCGATCGGCTCCACCTCTTCGATCGGGATGGGCCCGCCGGGCCCGGGCGCGAGCCGCATGAGGCCGCGGAGCGTGCCCAGCTTCTGGGCCTGGTCGTCCACGGCCGCCGTGTATTCCTTGAAGATGCGGTACTGCTTGGACCGGGTGGCGTGCTGCAGCTTGAACACGGTCTTGGGGTTGAAGAGGTGGAACTCGCCCTCGCGGCGCCACTGGTACTCGCCGCCGACCTCGAGCTCGCGGTGCGCCCGCTCGGTCGGGCGGGGCTCGTGGGCCTGGCGGTGGCGCGTGGCCACCTCGGCGGCCAGGACGGACAGGCCGACGCCGCCGATGCGGCTCGCCGTCCCGGTGAAGTACTCGTCGATCAGCGCGCCGTCGAGGCCGATCGCCTCGAAGACCTGGGCGCCGGTGTAGGAGGCGACGGTGGAGATGCCCATCTTGGACATCACCTTGAGGACGCCCTTGCAGGCCGCCTTCATGTAGTTCCGGCGGGCCTGGCGGGGTGAGACACCCTCGAGCAGGCCCTCGGAGATCATGTCGTCGATGGTGTCGAGGGCGAGATACGGGTTGACCGCCGCCGCGCCGTAGCCGATCAGGAGCGCCATGTGGTGCACCTCGCGGGCGTCGCCCGTCTCGATCACCAGGCCGACCTGGGTCCGCGTCTTCTCGCGCACCAGGTGGTGGTGCACGGCTGCCGTCAGGAGGAGCGAGGGAATGGGGGCCCAGTCGACGTTGGCGTTGCGGTCGGACAGCACAATGAGGTTGGCGCCCTCGGCAATGGCCTCGGAGACCCGGCGCCGCACGTCCTCGATGGCCCGGCGCAATGACTCGCCCCCGGCCACCGTCGGTGCACCCGCCTCACCGGCCTCGCGCACCTCGAACAGCCCGTCGATGGCGAAGGCCTTGAAGCCGGGGGTCTCGCCGCCCTCGTTGACGTACATCAGCTTGGCCAGGTCGTCGCGGTCGATGACCGGCAGCGGCAGCAGGATCTGCCGGCACGAGCCCGCCTTGGCCTCGAGCAGGTTGGCCTCGGGACCGATGGTGGCCGACAGCGAGGTCACCAGCTCCTCCCGGATGGCGTCCAGTGGCGGGTTGGTCACCTGGGCGAAGAGCTGGGTGAAGTAGTCGTAGAGCAGGCGGGAGCGGTCCGAGAGCACGGCGATGGAGGTGTCCGAGCCCATGGAGCCCAGGGGTTCGGCGCCGCTGCGGGCCATCGGAGCGAGAATCACGCGGAGCTCCTCGTTCGTGTAGCCGAAGAGGCGCTGCTGGGTGACGACGCGCCCGTGCTGGGGCGTGAGCATGGTCCGGGCGGGCAGCTCTTCCAGGCGGACCTGGTCCTCGGCCAGCCAGTCGCCGTAGGGGTGCTCGGACGCCAGCTCGGCCTTGATCTCCTCGTCCTCGACGAGGCGGCCCTTGGCCGTGTCGACGAGGAACATGCGACCGGGTTGCAGCCGGCCCTTGCGCACCACGCGCTCGGGCGCGATGTCGAGGACGCCCACCTCGCTGGCCAGCACCACGAGGCCGTCGTCGGTGACCCAATAGCGCGCCGGGCGCAGGCCGTTGCGGTCGAGCACGGCGCCCACGACCGTGCCGTCGGTGAAGCAGACGGCGGCCGGGCCGTCCCACGGTTCCATGAGCGACGCGTGATAGCGGTAGAAGGCCCGTCGCTGGCGGTCCATGGTGGTGTGGTTCTCCCACGCCTCAGGGATCATCATCAGCACGGCGTGGGGCAGGGAGCGCCCGCCCAGGTGCAACAGCTCGAGCACCTCGTCGAAGCTGGCCGAGTCGCTCGCCCCCGGCGTGCAGATCGGGTAGATGCGCGACAGGTCGCCGCCGATGAGCGACGTCTCGAGCAGCGCTTCGCGGGCGCGCATCCAGTTGCGGTTGCCGGCCAGGGTGTTGATCTCGCCGTTGTGGCAGAGGTAGCGGTAGGGGTGGGCCAGCGGCCAGCTCGGGAAGGTGTTGGTCGAGAAACGCGAGTGCACCAGTGCGAGGCCGGACTCGAAGGTCGGGTCGCGCAGGTCCGGGAAGAACAGGCGCAGCTGCTCGGAGGTGAGCATGCCCTTGTAGACGATGGTGCGGGCCGACAGCGACGGGAAGTAGACGCCGTCGACGGCGTGTTCCACCCGCTTGCGCAGCACGAAGGCGCGGCGCTCGAGCGCCATGGTGTCGATGCCTGCACCGGCGGGCGCGACGAACAGCTGCTCAATGCGCGGCATGGCGCTCTTGGCGATGTGGCCGAGGTCGTCGTCCTCGGTCGGGACGGTGCGCCAGCCGAGGACGGTCAGGCCCTCCTCTTCGGCGGTGTGCTCCACGACGGCCCGCGCCTTCGACGCGTCGTCGGGGTCACTGGGTAAGAAGGCGAGGCCGACGGCGTAGCCACCGGCGTCGGGCAGCGTGATCCCGGCCGCCTCCGCCGCGCCCGTGAAGAAGCGGTGCGGGATCTGCACCAGAATGCCGGCGCCGTCGCCCGTGTTGACCTCGGCCCCCGAGGCGCCGCGGTGGGCCAGGCGCTCCAGGACGGTGAGGCCGCGGTCCACGATGTCGTGATCCGGACGGCCGCGCAGATCGGCCACCATGCCGACACCACAGGCGTCGTGCTCGTATGCCTGGTCGTAGAGGCCAGTGGCCATCGGCGTCCTTCCGAGTGAGGAGAAGTTGAACGGATACCGGGACGACGTTGGCCCGAAGTGGAAAGAACAGGTTACACGACTGCTCTCGTAGGCTTGCCACATGGGATTGCGCGTCCATGTCGTGGGGGGCGGGGTGATCGGGCTGGCCTGTGCGTGGGAATTGTCACGCAACGGTCATGAAGTGACGGTCGTTGCGCCGGCCCCCGGGCGCGACGGGGCGTCCTGGGTGGCGGCCGGCATGCTGGCCCCGGTCACCGAGGCGCACTTCGGCGAGTCGGCCCTGACGGCGCTGCTGGTGGAGGGCGCCGGCCAGTGGCCCGCCTTCGCCGCCGCGCTCGAGGCCTCCACCGGTCTCACCCTCGGCTACGACACCACGGGCACGGTGACGGTCGCCCTCGATGCCTCCGACCGCGCCGTCCTCGACGACCTCCTGGCCTACCAGCACGCGCTCGGCCTCGAGGCGTACCGCCGCAGCGCCAGCGAGTGCCGCCGCCTGGTCCCGGCGCTCAGCCCGGCCCTGCGCGGCGGTCTCGAGGTCCCGGGCGACCACCAGGTCGACAACCGAGCGCTCCTCGGCGCGCTGCGCCAGGCCTGCCGCCACGGCGGGGTCACGTTCGTCGAGAGCCGGGTGACCGCGCTGGAAGCCGGCCCCGCGCTCCTCCTGGACGACGGCCGCCGCCTCACCCCCGACCGCGCCGTCCTGGCCGCCGGGACGGGCCTGCCCGCCATCGACGGCGTGGCCGAGGCCGGGCTCCCCCCGCTGCGACCCGTCAAGGGCCATATCCTCCGCCTCGGCCCGCCGGACGCGGCGTTGCCCGTCCCGCCGCTGGCGCGCACGGTGCGCGGCCTGGTGCACGGGCGCTCGGTGTACATCGTGCCGCGCCCCGACGGCTCGGTCGTCGTCGGGGCGACGGTCGAGGAGCGGGGCGCCGACACCGCGGTGCGGGCCGGTGCCGTGCAGGAGCTGCTCAGCGACGCCCGGGCCATCGTGCCCGCCGTCGACGAGCTCGAGCTGCTCGAGGCAGCCACGGGCCTGCGCCCCGCCACCCCCGATAACACGCCGCGCATCGGCTGGACCGGGCTCGACGGCGTCCTGGCCGCGGTCGGCCACTACCGCAACGGCATCCTCCTCGCCCCCCTCACAGCGGCGGCCGTCGCCGCGCTGGTCGGGCACCGCCCGGTGGCGCCGCTCATCGATGCTCTCGCCCCCGCGTGAGCGCGCTCACGCTCCGGGTCAACGGCGAGGCGGTCGAGGTCCGGCCGGGTGCCACCATCGCGGACCTCGTCGCGGGGCTCACGGCTGAGCCCGAACCCAAGGGGGTGGCCGTCGCCGTCGACCGTTGCGTCATCCCGCGTTCGGAATGGGCCACCACCCCCGCCCGTGCCGGCTCCCTGGTGGAGGTGGTGACGGCCGCCGCCGGCGGCTGAGCGGCCGTTTGCCCGAGGTCGCACCGCCGTTGTCCGACCTCATTGTCAGCGCCCACCAGCCGGTGCCAGAATCTCTTAATGTCGAACGAACCACGCCAGGGTCCCACCGCGTTCGTCCTGGCCGGTGGTGGCACCAAGGGCTCCTTCGAGGTGGGTGTGCTGCAGTACCTGGTCGGCGTGGAGGGCATCGCTCCCGACATCATCACCGCCACCTCGGCCGGCGCCATCGCCGCCACGGTCCTGGCCCAGGCCCGCACGCTCCCCGAGTTCGAAGAACGCGTCAACGAGATTGAGGGCGACGTCCTCGCCTGGACGCAGACCGAGCACGTGTTCGGCAAGCAACCCTGGCTCGGCGCGCTGGACGGGACAGCACTCGGCCGCGAGATCCACCAGGAGATCACCGAGGGCACCCGCCCGCCCTTCCCGCTCACCCCCTCCACCGTCCTGGCCGGCGACGAGATCGTGCCGGCCTGCGATGCCGGCCGCAAGGGGCGGCGGCAGGCCCGCAAGGCCCGGCGCAAGCGCCAGCGCCACCTGGCCCGGCTGCTGGCCGGGGCGGGCCTCCGGCTGCCCCGGGTGCGCCGGCAGCTACGCGGCAGCGGCAGTTCCGTCCTCAACCTGGACCCGCTGGAGGGCTCGCTCCGCCGCGGCAGCGAGGACGGGGTCCGGGCCGTCGACCCCGCGCTGATCGCCCGCCCCGGATTGCAGCTGCGGCTGGCCGTCACCGCCCTGCGGGCCGGCGTCCTGCGCTACGTCACCGAGGACGGCACCATCGTCGAGTCGGACGCCCGCACCCCCGCGCCGGCCGAGTCCGCCGGCCCGGTCGACCTGATCGACGGCGCCATCGCCTCGGCCAGCGTGCCCATGGTCTTCCCGCCCCATCCGATGGCCGACGACGACTACGTCGACGGCGGGGTCATCGAGATCGTCCCGGTCGCGGCCGCGGCGTCGCTCGGCGCCACCCGCATCATCGCGGTGGTGGCGGTGCCGCTCCGTCTTCCCCGCGACGAGCGCGACTACGCGGCCGCCCCCGCCGGCTACATCGGGCTGCGCTCCATGGGGATGATCGGAGTGGCCGAGCGTCAGATCGCCAACCTCAACATCCACCTGCCCGAGGGCACGACCCTCACGACGGTGGACCCGGTCGTCGACGTTGTCGGGCTGTTCGAAATCGAGCCGGGACTGTTGCGCATCAACAAGGATTACGGCTGGTTGCGCGCCGCCGACCTCCTGGCCGACGGCGACGCATCCATCCGGGCCGACCTCGCCGACGGGACGCACGCCATCGTCGAGGCCCGGCGCGGGGCCTGGCGCCTGGAGGAGTCGCTCTGGGCCGTCGGGCGGATCGCGGAGAGCGACGCCGGGACGCTCGCGCTGGTGCGCGAGCACAAGGAGACGGTGCGCGCCCTGGTCGACCGGCGCAAGCAGCTCGGCTTCCCCGTGCCCGACGGCTGCGAGGACTGGTGGAGCGGCTACGAGGCGCACACGGCCGAGCGGCCCCAGGGTCTGCCCGTCCTGTCTTCGGGGCGCGGCTGAACCCAGGCGCCGCTCGGCGACGCCGGTGCGTCGCTCAGACGGTTGGCCCGCCCAGCCACCCGCGGCGGCGGAAGAGCACGAAGAGGAACACGGCGGTCGCGAGCTCGAGCCCGATTCCGAGCACGAAGAAGCTCCAGGTCGGCATCAGCCACACCCGGACCATGTAGGCGAAGTTCTGCCCGAAGAATCCGGTCAGGAAGCTCAGGGGCAGGAAGATGGTGGCGATGATGGTCAGCTGCTTCATCACCACGTTGAGGCGGTTCGACACCGTCGAGAGGTGCGTGTCCATGACGCTCGAGAGGAGGTCACGGTAGTTGTCGACCAGGTCGGCAAGGCGAATCAGGTGGTCGTAGAGGTCGCGGAAGTAGCGGGTGGCCTCGTCGGTCATACCGGGCACGTCCGTCACGCCCGCATTGATGCTGGCCATCATGTCGCGCTGGGGCGCGACGAGCCTGCGTACGTTCATGAGGGCGCGCTTCATGTCGAAGAGCTCGGCCAGTTGGGACTCGGTAGGCGCCTTGAGGATGTCGTCCTCCAGCGCGTCAATCCGGTCGTCGAAGTCCGAAAGGTACGGAAAGAAGCCGTCCACCAGGGAACTGATGACGCGATACACAACGACGATCTGCGGCGAGGCCCCCTGACCGGCGGGATGCCGCTCCAGCCCTTCGTGCACCACTGCCAGGGCCTGGCAGTCCCTCCGGTGCACCGTGACGACGTAGCGATCGTTCCAGAAGCAGTGCACCTCGGCGATGCCCTTGTCCTCGGGATCGGCGCCGCGGGCCACCAGGAACACGAAGTCGTCGTAGTCGTCGACGCGGGGCCGCTGCGAGAAACGCTCCGCCGCCTGCACGGCCAATGGATGGAAGCCGAAGTGGACGCGCAGCAGCTCCGCCTCTTCGCCGTCCGGGGTGACGTCCTCGAGATCGAGCCAAAAAAATTCGGTGCCGGCCAGCGCCGCCAGGACGTTCTCCGTCGTGGCGGCGGTGTTCTGGCCGCCCTCGCGCAGGGTCCCATGCAGCACGGCGACAGTCTCCCCTCGCCCGGCCGCGACCGGGTGGATGATGGCTCAGGCGAAACGCCCGGGGTCGAACGAGGCTGGCAGCGGCGCCTCCTCGTCGGGTTGGGCCACACCCGACATGGCGTGTGCCAGCACCCGGGCTGAGAACGGACCCTGCAGCAGCCCGTTGGCCCCGTGCCCCGTGGCCACCCAGGCGTTGCCCCAGCCCGGCAGCCGGCCGACCACGGCCCGGTCGTCGGCCGAGGTCGGGCGCAGGCCCACGCGCGTCTCGAGGTAGTCGGCGCCGTGAAGGCCCGGCGCCACGGTCAGGCACTCACGCAGCAGCTCGTGGAGCCCGGCCGCGGTCACGTTGACGGAGAAGCCGGCAGTGGTCTCGAACGTGCCGCCGCAGGCCACCTTCCCGCCGGGCCAGGGCACGAGGTAGTGGGTGAGCAGCGGCTGCACGATGGGCCACTCCCCCGTCTCCGCCCCGACTCCGAGATGCACGATCTGTCCCTTGGTCGGACCGACGGGCAGGCGCGTGCCGAGCCACTCGCCGACCGCAGACGTCCAGGCGCCCCCGGCGACGGCGACGGCGCCGCACGCCACGTTCTGGTGCCCTTCGACCTCGACCCCCTCCACGTGACGCGTGCCACCCGCTCCCGCCACCACGCCGTGGGCCGCGCCTTCGACGAAGGCCACCCCACGCGCCGCCGCCGCCTGCCGCAGTGCGGCCGCCATGCCGCGGCCGTCGACCCGCGCCGACGCCGGCGCGTGCAGCACGCGGTGCACCGGACCGAGCGGCGGGAAGAGGGAGCTCGCCTCCTCCGGCGTGATCTCGACGACCTCGCCCGGCGAGCAGCGCAGGACGAGCTCGGCGTAGGGGGCGAACCACTCCTCCTCGCGATAGCGCAGGCCGATGGAGAGGATGCCGCAGCGGCCGTAGCCCGTCTTCTCAATCGCGGCACCGTCGGACGCCAGCCGGGCCAGCAGTGCCGGGTAGTGCCGGCCGGCCCCGAGCAGGAACCGCCACAGGTCGGGATCGCCCTCCGCGCTCGTGAGCGGCGACAGAATGCCCGCTCCGGCGTCGGTGGCCCGGCCGGGGTGGCCGGCATCGACGACGGTGACGCTCGCCCCCAGGCAGGCCAGCTCGTAGGCCAGGGACAGCCCCACGAGGCCGGCGCCCACCACGGCGACATCGCAAGGTCCCTCGCTCATGTCCCGACCCGCATCACCCCGAGTCCAGCAGGCCCGCCCCCTCCGTGCCAGCGGTGCGGCACGATGATGCTGTGCAGATCGTGCGGACACCCGAGGAACGCTTCCGTGACCTGCCCGGCTTCCCCTTCACGCCCCGCCGGGCCGAGCTGCCCGACGGGCTGGGCATGCACTATGTCGACGAGGGCCCGGTGGACGCGGAGGTGGTCCTGTTGCTCCACGGCCAGCCCACCTGGTCGTACCTGTACCGGACGGTCGTGACCCGCCTGGCCGAGCTCGGCCTGCGCGCCGTGGCGCCGGACCTCATCGGCTTCGGTCGCTCCGACAAGCTGCCGGACCGGGCCGCCTACACGGTGCAGGCACACGTCGACTGGCTGGCCCAGTTCGTCGCCACCGTGGGTCTCTCGGGGGTGACCCTGGTCGTCCAGGACTGGGGCGGCCCGCTCGGGCTGGGCGTGCTCGACGCCGTCCCCGGCGTGGCCCGGCGGGTGGTCGCCGCCAACACGGTGCTGCACACCGCCGACCCCGCTCTGGCCGGGCGGTTGGCGTGGCCCTGCCATGCCAACCCGGACGGCACCGTCACGGTGGCCCAGATGCTGCTCGACTACCAGCGGCTCACCCAGGAGCTCACGCCGTTCCGACCGAGCCTGTTCGTGCAGGGGGCCACCGTGTCGGACGTGCCGGACGCCGTCCTGGCGGCCTACGACGCGCCGTTCCCCGACGAAGGCTTCTGCGCCGGGCCGCGCCAGCTGCCGCTGCTGATGGGCCTCACGCCCGACAGCGCCTGTGCCCGCCTGAACCGCCGCACCATGCAAACGTTGGCCGCATTCGACGGCCCGTTCCTGACCGCGTTCTCCGACGGCGATCCGGCGACGCGCGGATGGGCCGAGGTGCTGCAGGCCCACGTGCCCGGCGCGGCCGGGCACGCGCATGTCACCATGGAGAACGGAGGCCACTTCCTCCAGGAGGACTGCGGGCCCCAGCTGGCCGATGTCATCGCGCAGGTCGTGGGGAGCACGCCCCCCGCCTGACTACGTGGCCGGCGCCGACTCCTCGGGCGCGGCCTCGGGCGCGGCGGCCGGAGCGGCCAGCGCATCGGGCTCGGCCGGACCACCGGTCCCCAGCTGGGCCTTGAGCGCGGCCAGCTCGTTGTCCACCTGCGCGTCCTTGCCGACCTGGTCGAGCTCCTTCTGGATGTCGTCGGTGCTCCCGCCCACGTCCTCGAGGACGCCGGACTCGAGCAACTCGTCGAGCGCTCCCGAGCGGGCCTGCATGGTGGCGATCTTGTCCTGGGCCCGTTGCAGCGACGCCCCCGAATCGTTGAACGACTTCGAAATACCGGCCGTGCTCTCGTCGACCTCGGAGATGGCCTTGGCCGCGGTGTACTGCGCCTTGAGCGTCTCCTTCTGGGTACGGAAGTCGTTCACCCGCTTCTGCAGGGCGTCGAGGGTGGTCGTGAGCTTCTTCTCTTCCTCGTCGAGCTGCTGGCGCTGCGGCTCCATCTCGTCGATCTGCTGCTGGGCGGCGGCCTTGCGCGACAGCGCCTCCTTGGCCAGGTCCTCGCGGTTCGCCGTCAGGGCCTGCTTGGCCTGATCCTGCAGGTGGTCGACCGTGTGCTGGAACTGCTCCTGCTGCAGCTCCAGACGCTTCTTCGACGCTGCGAGATCGACCAGCGCACGGCGCACCTGGGTGATCTGCTCCAGCATCTTCTCGTAGGAGAGGTCGAGCATCTCGTCGGGCTTCTCCGCCGCGTCGAGCGCCTTGTTGGTCTTGGCCTGCACAATGTCGTGGGCCCGCTGGAAGATTCCCATGTTGCCCTCCCTGGGGGGGTCGGTCGGAGACCCCACCATACGTTCGAATCAGCCCGTCTGTGACCCCGTCGACGGCTCCGGGTCGTCCAGCAACGCCCGGATCACCGAGGCCTTGGCCAGGGTGTACGCCCGGCGGTCGTGCGGGTACTGCTGGGCCAGCCGACACTTGACCGACTCGTAACGCTCCCGCGCCGCGGCGTCGGTGAGCAGGAGCGCGCGGAAGCGGCGGTAGTCGACCCAGGCCTGACTGCCCGCTCCCACGATGTGGACGTGAACGGTGCGCAACTCCCCCGGGCCGCGTACGAGCAGGAGCCCGCCGTCGTCCCCCTGGTCCCCTTCGTAGTTGTAGGCACCGGTGGCGCACAGGTGGTCCACGACCTCGTCGATCGGCACGCTGTCCCCCACCGCCGCCACGATGTCGAGGATCGGCTTGGCCGCAATGCCTGGAACGGCCGTGCTCCCGGCGTGCATCACGTCGACCACCAGATCGCCCAGCAGGGCGCGGACCGTCGCGCACTCCCGTGCCCCGAGCGCCGCCCAGTCAGGGTCTTAGGGGGAGAGACGGACCTCGGACGTCGCCAGCCCGAGGCCGTAACCGCCCGGTGGCTCCGCCGAGGAGCCGGTCATCGCCGCGTCCACGCCACTGCAGGGCCAATGTAGCCAACGGCTCTCGCCAAAGCCCGGTCACGATCCGGAGGCGACGACGATCGGGCCGTTGAGACGTGTGCCGGACATGTCGCCGTCGCTCGGCGCGTCACCGAAGGGGGACATTTGCCGAGCGCCGTGACGATCCGTAGCCCCCACCGTCGGACGTGGCGAAGATGGCGGACGCCGGGTCGAAGCCGCCGGCCGGACCGGCCGCGCGCCGAGGCTCGTCACGACCCAGTAACCGTTGCCGCTGGCGTCGGGCACGACGGCCACGGCGGCGCCGTGGCGGCCGCCGATGCCCGGACACGAGCCCTCGAACCGCGCGTCGCCGAAAGCGAACACGCCCCCGTCCGAGGCCACCATGAAATATCCACCACCGTCGGAGGACGGCACCATGCCGACGATGGGTGCGTTCAGGCTGCGCGGCAGGCCCGACCCAGCCGGCCCGAGCCCATTGCCGGGAATCGAACCGTAGTAGCCGGCATTGCCGAAGGCGAAGATCTCGCCGTCGGAGGCGACCAACCAGTAGCCACTGCGGCTGGCGGTCGGCGTGATGCCCACGACGGGGCGCTGCAGATGGATCGACCCCGTCGATCCGTAGAACTGGCGGAGCCGAAGGTGAAGATGCCGCCGCCGGACCCGACCAGCCAATAGCCGTGCTACGGAACAGGTGGCGACGGCGGCGGTGGTGACGGCGCGGGCGGTGAGACGGCGGGCGCGTCGACCGTCACCGTGAAGGCCTGGGTGGCGACCGGAGCCATGCCGTTGGCGGCGACGAGGCAAAGAGTGAAGGTGCCCCCGTCACCGGGCTGCGGCGTCCCGTCCAGGGTGGCGGTCGTGCCGCCCGCGTAGTTGAGGCCGAGGCTGGCGGGCAGGGTCGAGGGGGTGCACCCGCTGAAGGCGGTGTCGCTGATGGAGCTGACGCCGGGTGGCCCGGTCGTCGTGATGTTGAACACACCGGCAGACCCGGCGGAGAAGGTCGTGTGGTCGGCGCTGGTGATGCCCGGCGCGGTCGTGCCCCCGCTGCCCGTGAAGGAGTACTGATCGGCCGCGGAGACCGCGCTGGTCCCGGCCGGCGTCGTGACGGTGACGTTCACGAGGCCGGGGTCGATGCTCGGCGGAATGGTGGTCGTGATGGAGGTGCCGCTGTAGGTCATGGAGCCGATGCTCGCCACCGTCCCGAAGTCGACGATGGGCCCCACTCCCCCGTTGAGGAAGTTCGTTCCGTGGATCGTCACGCTGCCCGAGGGGATCTCGGGTCCCGACGCCGGTGAGACCGACGTCACTGTCGGTGAGCTCGTCGGGGCGTAGGTGAACTCGTTTGACCTGGGCCGTGCCGGACGGGCTGGAGGTGCCGGTGGTGGTGGACACCGTCACGACGACCTGGTCCGGGGTGGTGCCCGCCGGGTCTGCCGGCGCGTCGGCGCTGAGCTCGCCGTCCCAGTTCACGTGGACGTTGGTGGCGGCGACTCCCCCGAAGTACACCTTCGGCGTCGCCACCGTGTTGAAGTAGTTGCCTTCGATCGTCACCGGCGTGCCGGCCGCCGCGCTCAACGAGGAAGCGGGCATGACCTGGACCACGTCGGGTGGCGCCCCGTCGTGGGTGTCGGCAGCGCGCTCGGCGTCACGGGATCGACGTCGGTGTCGGGCGGATTCTGCTGGTTGGCGAAGAGTTGGGTGTACTGGCCGGCGCTCGTGTCGGCATCTCCCATCTGCGCCGTCTGGGTGCCGGTCGTGGTCCAGGGCCCCACGATGTTGTCCCGGTGACCCCAGCAGGACGCGTCGCCGGGTGCGGTGCAGTCGACGTTGGTGCCGCCGTAGCCGTCGTCGTACATCCAGGCGAAATCGGCCCCGAGTGGCGTGTCGTCCAGCGCGAAGTTCGAACCCCATGCGTTGTCGTGGTAGGTGCCGGGCGGCACCGGGTCGGTGGCGTAATCGCTCGGCAGCACCATGGGCCCGAGGCCTTCGAGCGAGCGGGCGTCGTTGATGTCATCCAGACGGAGTTGATGCAGCCCGTGCTCGTGTCGTCGACGGGTGTGAGCGTGCAGCCGGGCATCACCTGCGGCGAGACGTTCACCGACGGCTTCGACGGCGGCACAATGCCGGACGCACTGGCCGGTACCGGCGCGGCGGCGACCCCGACCAGCGCGGATCCCAGCCCGCCGGCGACAGCGAGCGCGGCGCGCAGCAGCGAACTCGACGCGGCGCGCCCGATTGGTGCCGTCTCCCCATCCGTTCGCCCCCTCGTGCCCAGGAATGGATCAGCGGGCGCAACGTACCATTTCGCCTGCAGTGGTCCGAGGGGTTGCAGAGTGAATTGTCGCCTCTTTGCGGGCGGGTGGGAGGCGCAACCGCGCTGCGCCCAATGGCCCTCACCCGCGCACACACACGGTTGACCGTGCCGATTGGGGCTCGAGGCCCGTTGTCCGTGTGTTGTGCCGGTTGGGTCCGGTCGGCTCTATTTCGATCAGGAAGGCAGTGTCAGCATCCTGAAGGGAGCTAGGGATCGCCAGGAGGATCGATGCTGTCAGAGTGGCATCAGAAGGCCGCCTGCCGGGGCCAGGGACCGGCGGACTTCGTTCGGGGTCCGAAGTCCGACTACGGGAGCATTCGGGAACTCTGTGAGACGTGTCCCGTGCGGCCGGAATGTCTGGAGTATGCGCTGGGCGATGAATCGCTGACGGGTTTGTGGGGCGGGACCACCGACACGGAACGGCGGATGATCCGGCGCAGCCGGGTGGCCTGAGACACGACAGGCCCTGCGCGCAGGCCGTCGCGTCCCTGCGCAACGGCGGATGCCATGCGATGCTGGGGCATGAGCGACCGGAGATGCCGCACACCTCGGGGCTGGCGACCGCTCCTCGCTGCCGGCGCGACTTTCATCGTCCTGATCGGAACGACGATCGTAGGCGCCGGATCGGCAGCAGTGGCGACCACGACCACGACCACGGCGGCGGCCCATCCGGTCCTGGTGCCGCAGAGCGGCTCGTACGTGTTCACGCTCACGTTCGATGGTCTGCAGCGCGACTACCTCCTCCACGTACCGCCGGCCGCGGCCTCCGGGAAGCCGCTGCCGCTGGTGCTCAACCTCCACGGCGCCACCCAGAACGCCCAGCTCGAGGAGATCACCTCGGACATGGACCCCAACGCTGACATGAACGGCTATCTGGTGGCCTACCCCGACGGGACCCGCATCGCCAAGGTGCTCACCCCCGACCCGGTGGCCAAGGACGCGCAGTACGGCTGGAACGCCGGGATGTGCTGCGGCCTCCCGGTCACCAAGCACATCGACGACGTCGGCTTCCTCCTCAAGGTCATCTCCGACATCGCGGCCAAGACCCCTGTCGACCTGAAGCGGGTGTACATGACGGGCATCTCCAACGGCGGGATGATGGCGTACGCCATGGCGGCGGAGGCCTCGAGCCACTTTGCCGCCATCTCGTCGATCTCCGGGCAGGTCGAGATCCGGGTCATTCACCCCACCCGCTCCGTCCCGACCATGGAGTTCCACAGCGTCGACGACCCGATCGCCAAGTTCGACGGGACGCCGAGCAAGAACCCTCTGCTTCGTCTTTCCGTGATGGAAGGCATCGATCAGTGGGTCAAGGCGGACGGCTGCAACAAGGAGCCGGTGACCGGGACGGCGATCGTGGGCGCCGCGGGGTCGATTTCCGCCGGGGAGACGGCGACGCCGATCACCTACACGCACTGCCGCTCCGGCGCAGAGGTCGCACTGTGGCGCTTCACCGGATCCGGACACGTCTGGCCGGGAAGCCCTCTCAACACGGGGCCGAAGAAGAACTGGATCCTGGCCGGAGTGGGACGAGGCACCATCCTCGTCAACGCGGACGAGACGATGTGGCAGTTCTTCGAGAGGTACTCGCTCCGCTCGAACCCGCGCTAACTGCGGGCTCGGGGCGCCCGACCGTCAGTGCAGGAGCGGTGGTGCCGCGTGCCTCGCTTCGGCCTTGGTGATCCCGCTGTCTACGTGTTGACGAGGGCGTCGCTCATGACACTCAAGACAGCGGTGATGGCCTGCTCGGTCTCGGAGAGTTGGACAAACTCGATCCCGACTCGGATATCCCGCGACATCGTCGGCGACGCATTCTTGATCTGGCCGTCGAGGCGGACGTTCACGCAGCTTCCGTCGCCGGGGAGGTTCACGGACACGAGCCAGCCCACCAGGTCGGCGGGATTCGGGTGGTCGAAGCTGATCCCGAGCCCGAGCATGGAGATGTCGACGACCCGGCAGTCATGCCACCCGGCGATCTGCTCTCCGGCGAGCTGGTACGAGGCGGCCCATCCGGCAGGCTGCCGATGTTTACGGCGGCGATTCTCCACGATGAACCTTCCGTTCCGGCACCGATTGGCGCCTGTCTGCGGCCATGCCCAGGCCACCGTGGATGAAACATGGTGTGTGACCTGCGGTTGTGGCTCCAACGCCCGTTTGGTTCGAAGCGTTGTCGGTCCATTGTCGGGACTTCCGCCTGGTCCGTGTCATCGCCATCGCCGTCAGCCCCGCTGTCCTCACATGGGCGCGGGCCGGGTTGTCAGCGCGTGAGCTGTCGCCCGAGGAGGGATCCGGCGAGGCTCATGGCCACGGCGGCGATCACCCCGAGGAGCCAGAGATGCTGCACCCGCGAAGGAGACGTGCTCGTGCACGAGCCAGAGTCTCCGGTAGCCCCCTGATCACGAGGAGCGCGACTGCGAGAATCCCTGTCGCGGCGGCATATCTGGTGGGCGCCGACGGCCGGCGAAAGGCGACGATGGCGCCCCCGCTGTAGCAGGCGGCCGCGACGACACACCCGGCAATGATCCACCGATGCGTCGGCTGGTCGATCATCGGCCAACCGTGCCAGTCCTCCTCGATGATCATTGTCGGCACCGAGATCGCCAAAACGAGAAGCGCCGACCGACGATGTCGGCCCAACCGGGCGATCGCCGCGCCTGCATGTGGAAGCACGCCAGATCGGCCACGGCGAGGGTCCGTGGCAGCCAGCACGTCTGGGAGACGACTGGGGACGGGGCTTCGGAACAATCAGCCGGATCAGGTCCGGCCACGGCCCCCCCCCACGACTCGTGACTGACGTGGAGCGGTGGGACGTCACCCGGTGCACAGAACTTACCGGTGCCCTCGATCCCGGCCGATCACGGTGTCGACTGGGGCATGTTGCCTGTGCCTCGGCCCTCCGGTGAGCGAGTTGCAACCAACTCGGCGTTCGGAACGAACAGACGCGAACCGCTGTACTTTCTTCGGTGGAGAAGAGGTTGGCCAGAGCGGAATGACATTTGAGCCCGACTGGGCGCAGCAGGACATGACCGAACGGACTGCCTTCTGTTCGAGGGCCGGGTGCGGCCGGGCGTTGACCCGTGTGCACAACGCCACGGGGATCGACGCGGAAGGCCGTATCGGCCCACTGTGGACCTGCAAAGACCATCGAGTAGAGCTGTGGATGAAGGTCGGCGACGAGCTGGTTGCCCCACTTGAGTGGTGGCCCGACTGAGGCTGTCGCAGGCGACGTCCGGGTCCGCGCAGCGCCCTTTCGATGAGCGATGCGAGGGTGTTCAAGGACGCAGCATCCTGAGCCGAAAGAGAGATCGTCAGGGTTGCGGCCCTTGCCTTCGGGCGGGGGCCGCTTTCGCGCCCCAAAGGCCCCTCAGGCACGGCCAGTGCGACTTCCGGACTTCCCGTGCTCGCACAACACGCCTGTAGAGAAACCCGTGTTGTGCATTCGTTGTGTGAATCCTCAGGATTCAGTAACCTTTGTCCGACCGCTTGGGGTCCTGGATACAGGAGGTCGGAACCTGTGAGCACTGCTCAGCACTCAGTGAGCCAACGCGATCCGTCGCCATTTCGCAGCCGCAGCCGTAGCCGTAGCCACGGCCGGCTCACCTTCAATGAGCAACTGTGTTTCTTCGCGCAACAAGGAAATGATGCTGTTGTGACCCGTGCGTCGTTTGGATGGTGGGCGACGCTGGCGCTTGCTCTCGCCGTCGTTCCCTGGGCTCTCGTCGGGGTCACGATCTGGATGTTCGCCTAGTCGGCATCGGGCCGTTTCCGCGAAAGCCGGGCGGTCGGGGACTCAGGCCCCTCGGCGCATCGGAGAGCTCCCACGCTCACAATGGCCCTCCCAGAGGAGTCGTGCCGCCTCGAACGACTCGACGGGACTGTTGATGCCCTCGGGAGTGGCGGATTCGCCGTCTCGTTTGCAGTCCTGGCAAACGACGAGCCAACGGCCGTCAGACCTCTGCACGATCTTCGGGTGATGCACCTTCCGGACTGCTGACAACGCCTGCTCCCCTACCCGTCTTGCCGGAGTGACATTAACGACCGTCCACGCACGTTGCGAGAGGGAGACAGCAGGTCCAGGTCGCATGCGAACACGTGATGAACGGTGCGCATTGCACCCCCGTTGCCGGACCCGCCACGCATATTTGCGCGCAACGTGCGCCTGGGCAGTGATCGTCTGGGTCCGATCGCTCACTCTTTCGAGCGCCGGTCCTCTTTGGGCGACAGGCCCCGGGTTTCTCGGGGTTGCGCACCCGGGTCTGCTTCGCGTTTCGAGAGCTCCAGTCGTTGACCATGATGCGCCACCGGCAGCTCAGCGCGGGATGATGCGGGGGCCCGGTGATTCTCTGCGAGGCGTTTGGCCGTCACCTTGTCGGGGACCGGGAATACCGATACGGATCCGTAACGAAGACGCCCCATCCTCAGTGCGATGGTGACATTCCACGACCAGCTGCGGCTTTCGACGAACGGGGCACCTTCCTCGGAGTCGAAAGCTTCGCCACCACCGAGGTCGGCTACAAGAAGCTACTGGGCTCGCTGAGCGACTTCGGCGCCGTCGAGCTGGTCGGCGTCGAAGGAACCGGGTCCTATGGCCCTGGGTTGACTGGGCAATGGCTCTGATCGAATCGCCTGCGGCCAGGCCCCTCGAGATCTCCTCGAGCGCTTCGAAGGACAACCTCAGCTCAGAACGCCCCCGAGCACTGCGACGCTTGCCCCCGGGTGCCCGAACGGAACTTGCCCCAAGGACACGGGTTGGCGTCCAGATGCCTGGCGATGCGTTGACGGGAACTCCCGCCTCACGCATGTCCCAGAAATGGTCTGCTTCTCAGCCTCGCTGAAACGCCTCACAACTCCACCTCCTGATCGATGGAAGTGTCCGCCAATCAGGCTGGTGTTGGAACGACCCCTTGAGGACACAGGCGAACATGGGGGCACCCCTCGTCGATGTAGCCGGTAAATGCGGGATCGCCGCCACACGCGGGGCAGTTGGGCTGACCGACCACCCCAGGTTCTCGGCGAGCCGGGCTCGTACACTCTTTGTTGTGTCTGACTACGAGGTAATGGTGGAGCTGGCGGCGAAGGGAATGGCCGAGCGCGACAACCACCCAATGCCCAAGTCCGTCACGACGCCCGGAGCGTTCTATGAAGTCATGGCCCGCGCCGCCCTTGAAGCCGCTGGCCTCCGGGCACTCCTTGAAGATTTCGCGCGAGCAGAGCAAGAACTGAAGAAGGCAGGCGAGGGACTATCCCTTCTCGTGAAGGCAGATGCCGCCACGATGCTTCTGGAACAGCCGTCTGCCACCGCGGCCTGCAACGACCATGGGAACGTCGAACGTGATACACAGAACCGACGTGACCGAAGAACGAGCAAGGCTGACAAGGCTCGTCTTCGGCGCGAGTGGGTGACTACTGCCGAGGACCGGCTGGCCGTCGTCACCGATGCGGTAGAGCATCTTCGGAAGGTCTTCAACATTGCGCGGGAGATTCCGTCCGAAGCGTCCGCGGATATCGCGTCAGAGGTGGTCACGGGTTGCGACAGTCTTGCCGGGTGGCTGAACACCACTCGCGTACCAAGAGGTTTGAGAAAGGCCGAAGGTGAACTTGGGGCGGCAGCGGGTGTCTACCGGAATGCCGCGATCGTCTACCTGAACCTGGAGAATGTAGACGGAGATCGGCGATCGGCCCGGTCGAATGCCTGCACCAGGTTGTTGGAGCAGGGCGACTATCACGTCGAGACGTTCGTCGTCGCTTTAGCGAAGAGGCTTGGCGATGATCTCGGCTTCGAAAGACGGTCAACCGGAGACTCGAGAACGTCTGGTGGCGCTTTTCCGTGAACCATCGACTGTCCCAGTCGGGCCGCACGGTGGCACCCTGACGCCGCTTACGGGGGCTGGGCCGGGGATAATTCTCACTTTCGAGAGATCAAGACTTGCAACGGTCAGCGATTTCCGTCGGCAGGTCGCCATGCTCCGATACAAAATCGACAAAGTCGTCGCCCGCTGACGGATGACGATGGACCTGAGCGGACGACGATGACTCCGCTGAGAACTGCCAGGAGTGAGCCAACAAGGATATGGGAACCTTCGTGCGACGCCGAAGGCAGTCCCGACACCCGAAAGCCGACTTCAACGAGGACGACTGCTACCCACACCGCCAAGAGCCATAAAGGTATAATTTTCTCGAATCGCTCAAAACTGGAAGCAATCCGAGACTCCGGTCGTGATTCGATCGGCGGGCCCAACTTCTGAAGGGCATCGAGGTCGATCAACTCGGGGCGGCGTTCGTCTCCGTTGTCACCAGACCCACCTGGTCGAGTGCCATCCGAAGCCCCGCTGTCACTCATGAAGTCATTATCGACGTCTGAAAGGCTTGGATAGAGCCTCGTCGATTTATACCGCTTCCGGGGGCGGCACCTTCCCGGCGGCGTACTTGGGCAGGGTCGTTGCCTCTCATCCTCCGTGGCCTATCGGTACGATCTCGAGGGTGACGGATCCCTCGGTGGTCGCGGTAGCGATTAGGGAAGCGCCCAGCCAGCGGGACCGAGCGGCTCGTCGCCACCTGAGCCGGGCGCCACTTTGATTGCGCTGGGTATGGCTCTCTTGGTTGGCCTGGGAGACAGCTATCTCGGCTACGTCATCGAGTCGCCAGGAACCTCACTCGCCGGTCACTGTCTCCTGGTCGCTGTGGTCGCCGCCATTGTCGCCGCTGCGGGTT
>Ga0307374_10002783_pt1 | contig 30647 bp, 25 predicted proteins | sample OX3MG_FD_202532 | JGI IMG/M metagenome (GOLD analysis project Ga0307374, IMG submission 202532) | Soil microbial communities from Risofladan, Vaasa, Finland - OX-3 | ecosystem: Environmental > Terrestrial > Soil > Coastal area > Acid sulfate soil | place: Finland: Risofladan, Vaasa | collected... | reverse complement strand
TCTTCGTTTGCGATGTAGGGGAGTTCCACAGCTTCTTCGTCGGTGGGCCGCTCGGTCAAGAGCCGCACATGCCATTTCAACCAATCGGTTTCCCAGCCAGCAGGTGGGTTACCGATCCAGGCAGGTAATTCGCCGCTGTGCTGAAAATAGCTCACACCAGCCCCTTAAGCAGTCCAGCGATCTCGCGTTCCAATGTCGTAATGTCCGTCTCGATGTCCGCCAGCGGACGCGGCGGCTTGTAAACGTAGAAATGCCGCGTGATCGGGATTTCGTAGCCCATCTTCGTCTTGGTGTAATCCACCCAGGCATCCGGCACGTGGGGCAGAACTTCCGCCGCCTTGTAGGCGTCGATAGCTGGACGCATAGCTTCTGCCAGCTCATCATTGGGCTGGTCTGGGCCGAAGCCCATCGGCAGAGGCAGAGCGGTGCCGGGAGGGAGCGGAATGTTCTCGGTATCGCGAAGCTCGCTATCAGGCTCCGGGTCCCCATCGGCGTTGCGGCAGATTTCTGCCTTCGGATCGCGCTCTCCCAGCGCAGCGAAAATGGCCTTCTTGATCGGCGTGGACAGCTTCAGCTTCACCCGTCCGGCGGCCGCATCCAGGTCCGCCGCGAACCGATCGCGATCCATATAGCAGCCCTTGTCCGAGAGAGTCTTAAGAAGCGCGCGAATGGCATCTTGTTGAGCACGCCCCTCTTTCTCTTCGGCGGCCATTGCCTTGGCGTCCTTGCGCTTCTTTGACACCGCAAGCCCAGCGAAAGCGGATTGATCGTCGAGCCGACCGATGCGCTCCTTGTTCGCTTCGAAATTCAGGCGCAGAGGCCGTTCGACGGTCACCTTGAGGAAACCGAACTCGCGATTCTCGAAGATGCGGCTGACGATACGCTTCTCGGACTTTCCGTCGATCTGCACCGTTTCACGCTCGCCATTCTTGAAGTTCCCGTAGATTTCAGTCAGCCGGGCAATATGAGGTTCACTCAACTCGTTGCGCTTGTTATTGAGACTCTTCTTCATCTTCTGGAAGAAGCGGGTGCCGTCGATCAACTGCACCTTGCCTCGCCTCTCCTTTGGCTTGCGGTTGGTGACGAGCCAAACGTAGGTGAAGATGCCGGTGTTGTAGAAAAGCTGGTCTGGCAGGGCGACGATCGTGTCGAGCCAGTCGTTCTCGATGATCCAACGCCGGATATTGGACGGCCCGGATCCTGCGTCCCCGCTGAACAGCGGGGAGCCATTGAAGATGATCGCAATCTTCGATCCCTCGCCTTTCCTCTCCGGCGGGTCCTTCATTTTCGAGATCATGTGCTGAAGGAAAAGCAGGGACCCATCGTTGATAGCCGGAAGTCCCGCACCGAATCGGCCAGAAAAGCCGAGCTCTTCGGCTTCCTTTTCGACCACCTTCTGTTGATCCTTCCACTCCACGCCAAATGGCGGATTGGCGAGCATGTAATGGAATTCCTTGCCGGGAAACCCATCGCGAGTCTTGCCGTCGCCGAGCGTGTCGCCGAGAACTATCTGGTCGGTTTCCTCATCCTTGATGAGCATGTCTGAGCAGCAGATCGCCCAGCTTTCGTCGTTGTACTCCTGTCCATATAGGCCGAGATTGGCCTTCCTGTTGCCGGCGCGGATCGTTTCCTCGGAGACTGATAACATGCCGCCCGTGCCGCAGGCAGGGTCGTAGATCTCACGGTACACGCCCGGCTTGTAGACGTCTTCCTCGCCCGTATACACGAGATGTGTCATGAGCCGGATCACCTCGCGCGGCGTGAAGTGATCGCCGGCCTCTTCGTTCGCCTGCTCGTTGAACTTCATGACCAGGTGTTCGAAGATGTAGCCCATCTCGATATTGCTGATCCGATCCGGGTGCAGGTCAATGCTGGCCATCGCCTGAACAATGACGTACAAGCGGTTGCTCGAATCCAGCTTCTCGATCTGGTCACCGAACTTGAACTTCTCGAATATGCGACGAGCCGTATCGGAAAAACCATTGATATAGGCGACGAGATTGGGGGCGATGTTCTCGCTGTCGCCCAGTAACTTCTGGAACGTGAAGGGGCTGATGTTGTAGAGGGCCTGCTTGCGGTCGAAATTGACGACTTTGGTGAGAAGACGCGGCAACGCCTTCTCAGGGGTGTGCGCAGCCTTTAGTCGCTTGTACTCCCTGAGGACCGCATCCTTGGTCGGCTCCAGCACGCAGTCGAGGCGGCGCAATACGACCATGGGCAGCATCACCAACCGATATTGCGGAGGACGGTATGGTCCGCGCAGCCGGTTGGCGATCTCCCAGATCTTATCTGTAATTTCCTTGTGGCGTTCGGTTAGCAAAGTGCCTCCATTGTAATCGCACAGGCAGCCTCCTCGGCTTTCTGGACACACATCTAGTTGTGGTGGACACTTCAAAGACGAATCAACGCCTAGCTGGTCAAACCGAACTCACATGACATGGCAAAATGTCCGGGAAATTGCGGAACCAGCCAAATATTGGCGAGACGATTCCGATTTGGCTCGATGTCGCTCCGAGAGGCAATTCAGATGAAGAGTCGGAAATCGTAAGACTTGGGCTGGAACGCCCCCAGCAGAGATCCGATCCGCGCAATCTCGTTGGACGACTGCACCGTGGCCGGCAGCTTGGTGTAGAGGTCGAAGGTATTCCAGTTCATCTTGGAGAGACCAATGATCTCTGTAGCAATATCCTTGATGTCAGACTGACCGCAATGCCTTCGGACCGTCAATGGAGCGGGAATTCGGCGTTTTCCTTGGTAGTATCTTCGGTTACCAACCGCGTTCGTTACACCGTGGACCCAAACAAGCGCACTGAAATCATCGACGCGCACGACCGTTCCGCGAGAGACCGGATAATTGTCTTCATGCAGCATTCCTCGGCTGTCCACGGAAGACGCCACGTAGCGCAGCGAGTCATCTATAACAATTTCGAGCATTTCAATTTCTGCAACGCCGCTCAAGCCTTCCTTGAGGCCGATTTGCTCATCTTTCGTGAACCGCGTTCGTTTGTGGATGACAACACGCTTCGGGATCGATGAACGAGACTCGAAGAACAGCTCCCTAATCTGCTCGCCGACGCGCCTGGCGTCATCGCGCGATAGGAAAGGATTTTTCCCGTAAAACACGGGGTTTTCTACCTGACTTAGCCGGTATTGTAAGCCTTCACCCCGCGAGCTGTAGATGTGGCTGCATCCCATGACCACTCTCTTGCCCTGCGCTTGAGCAGGATCGTAGCTCATGCCAATGCCGACATACGCACTATCTTTATCCAAATCGTCCAGCACCCATGGCGTTCGCAGCGCCTTCACATAGAAAGCCAGGGACAGCCACCACCAGACACGACATTGGAGCTGATCGGACAGGGTACTCTGTTCGAGGAACTGAGTGCCGATTCCCTTGTGCACGCTACTGGCTTTGACAAAGTCGTGAACGTCGAAGCGTTCGGATTCACTAGCAAAGCCCCGGTAAGAACTCCACCGCTCGGGAAAGAAGATAAACACGACGTTGGGAGAGTACGAGGCCTGAAGGGTCTCGATTGCTCGATTGATATTGCGTCCGACGTCTATCGTTTTGGAGCGATCATCAGCTCCATCAGGTTCGGGGCACACGAACCATCCGCGACTCCCTGGGTCCGCTACCGCGAGATCAACGCCAAACGCACTCCGGAACCCTGGATAGGCGGGTAAGTAATCCGCCTCCTGTGAGGTAGGCTCAATATGTCGGCCGAGATTAGACAAAAAGGCATGGGCGAGCTGGGTTTCTCCTTTTGGACACACGACGCCTAGCCTAATCTCCGAGCCAAACTCTTGGTTCGTGAGCGGGAAGTCGAATGGACGATTCCTTAGAATGCCGCGAACGGGATGGGCATCTTTAGCTATGCCCCTGCCCGCGCGGTTCGAAAAGACAAGCTCAGGCTCAGGGATCTGGAGGCCTTTTTGTTTGATCAACGGGCGAAATCTGGCTTCCAAGGCCGCCGTCTTCACGCCTTGCAAAGTCGCTACCTCAGCAAAGGACGGTGCGCGCCGAATGACGAAGCGGAAGGCTCCAGCATTTGCAGGATACTCATAAGTTCTCTGCGGCTTATCTCCTCCTAGCAGTTGGGTACGCCAGAGGTTTACGGCATCGTTAAACTCTTTGTTGTGTTGCCATCCGAGCACGCGCATCTTGATTGCATTCGCAGCCAATCGAGGCGCAGATTGCCCTGAAGCGTCCTCTACGCGGACTGATGGCTTGAAAAGGATAAAGAGCTTGTTTTCGATTGGCCGCAGCGAGAGGTGAACTGAGGGATAGGCAGAGTACACGGTGCCGTCGAGACGTTCCTGTCGGCCAGAATTGCGAAACCACAGCACAGCGCGGTCGCTTTGTGCTCCGGTAGCTTCGACCATACTGCGTGTGAGCGCTTCCAGCATCAAGGAGGCGATGGCTCCGTCTTCGATCCGAAGGCTCCCTTCGGGTAGCGGCGTGCGCCGAGGCCCGTCTTTGACGTTGTCGTCGAAGCATGCTCGGAGATCGTCCATCGTTCCAAGCGCAAAAATTTTACCTTTGAAGGGCACCGCCACCACGTTCCTGTTTGCCGTTTGCTCGCGCACCCAGCGCCAGGCGTGCTCCTTTGGCCATTGCTTTAGCTCGCATTCAAGAACTTCCGAGGGGCAGTCGATCTCGAACGCGTTGCTCTTGATAATCGTGCCGGGCTCTTTCAGGTCAATGCGAAACGGGGCACGGGGTGCATCTGAGCCTCCGCTGTTTTTAGCGATGAGCGCTGTCGCCGTGGCCTGTGCTGATCCTCCGAGGCAATGCAGAGCCAACCGAATCATCAGATCGTCGAATCCTTGTGCCACCACGAGGTACGCCGTGCGTCCCTGCGCTCTGGCACGCTCAATCAGGTCGGTCACCTGCTTGGCCACGGATGTCGAATCCTGGACGCACCAGTAAATGCTGCCTGAACCGCTTTGCTCAAGGCTTTCGGAAAGGGCGTCCATGATGGATTCGTCCCTGCCGCTATAACCGCAAACGATAGTCGGGGCGTCTCTAAGATCTTCAACGAGGCCTGCTTCAAGGCGCGACTCCTGATCCCTTATCTCTTCCGACGTGTTTTTGAGACGGTCGTACCTATAGTCCCCATGAAGAGAGACAATCGTCAGCTCGCCCGCTTTCGAGGGTCGGATGATACGGTGCGCCGAGTCGATTCCGATCTCAATAGGCGCGACGTTGCTATTGGCTAGCGCCCTGCTTGCGAGCTGATCGAAATTCGTCGTCCAGACAGATCGTACAAGTCCATGCTCCGCAAGCACACTGAGGAGCTGGTAACCGGTATGCGGCTTGGCCAACCGAACCTTCTGCTGAAAATACGCACGGCGGCTCTCAGGGATCGGGTAGCAAGCCTCTATATAGACCCCGTATTCATCTGGCGCACCCTGCGCCGGATAGAGTCCCTGCCGATCTAGCCAGCGCTGAATGCGCTCGCGAACACTCGCCAGAGATAGCTCCGAAAACTGAGTCTCCAGCCCGATGTTGTTTGTCAGGAAAATATCGCGCTTCCACTCCCAGATGCACATTTGGGCAGACGGCATGCCAGAAGTGATAGAAGCGCCTGCTCCGAGGAACAAGTTGTGGGGCATCTTACTGATGCCGACTGATCGGATGAATGCATCCAGAGACAGGAAGAGTTCGGCCACTACCCCTCCTCCCCGCCTGCGACTACCGTCATCGCGTCGGCAGCAGACTTCGACAGCATGCGCTCGATCTCAATAGGCGCGATCTTGGCCTGTTTGAACCTTGTCGCCGCAGTTGCACGCCATGCTAAGTGTCCAGGCCCCGGAAAGTCGCGCCGAATTTCACGGAGCACTTGAAGTGCCGTTTTCGCCCAGGTGCGAAAGTCCTCACGTGCCCAGTAACGGACTCGTCTCAATGAAGGAATGGCACCTTTATACGCCTTACTGCAGGGCGTGATGATGACCGGCACGATCTGTGCATTAGCAAGCTCCGGAAGATTCGCCTTGATCCAGTCTGGATGGGAAGCGGCTTGTCGCGCCTTCGTTGCAGAGAGCACTGTGTCAGCCTTTGCCCCAGCATGATCCTCACTGACGATACAAAACGAGTCATCGGCAATCCACCAGGGATCAGGAGCGGCGTCGTCCGACGAATTGCCTGCAGAAAAGCCAAGGAGTGTGCCTAGTCGCTTGTGCCCGTCTTCAAACAATGTTCCATTGTCGTCCTGCAGAATGGCATTGAGAATCGCTGCCTCTTCAGCGTCGAACTTGCGATCATGAATCGTGCCCATTCTTTCCAGTATCGCCTCCAGCCGCTCGATCATTGCGGTGAGGCGAGGGTCTTCACTGGCGTCGGAAGAAGATGCCGCTGCCGCATTTGTACGCAAGGCCACCAGCCAGCGCAGCACCGGTGCAGCGGCCTGGGCCTGTCGGAAGTAATCTTTGGCAGTGCTATCGTCAGGCAGCTGACCGGCCTGATGTGCAAGCCATGCAGCCGACCCGGCCAAATAAAGCCAGAGCGCTCGGTATCCACGCAAATCCGTATGCGTCAGTTTTCCGATCACCGCGCGGCATTGTTCAAGCGCCGCGATGTAGTCGGCATTCCAGAGCGCGTACTGATAATCGAGTTCTCCCGCGACTGCGGCTGCAAGGTCTGGCGCTGCCGCAAGGGTGCGCTGGGTCAAGCCGCCGCGAAGTGCAATGATGGCCTTCTCGGCTTCGTCCCACTCGGCATCTTGCGCAAGAAAATGCCTCAGATTGTCGAGCATGCCTGCTTCGGTAGCAGCCTTGGACTGCTCCAACCCGAATTCCAGCTCGGCCTGGATCTCCGGATGGAAGAATTCTCGCCGCTCCTTCTTGAATAAATAGTTGTTCAGGTTCTCACCCAAGATGATCACTGCCGCGTAGTCGTTAGGCGACCTGGTGCATCGGCCAAAGCCTTGGACGAGCCTCGTCAGAATGCGATCATCTAGGAGAAGCTGTGCGGTAACCCGGAGCACAAAAAAGCGCTCCTGCAAGTTCGCGCCGCCCGGAAGCCCGTCGGCAAGCAGGAGTCTGCATTCATCATTGATGAGATCGATCCCGTCGTAACGGTTGGCGACGACAGCGACGGCTCCATTGCTCTGAACGAATGGTGTTTTTGATTCTTCGATCTGGGATGCATCGAAAACGGAATATCTCAAGGCGGAGCTGATTGTCGCCCGGACCTTATCCGCCGAACGGTCATCGGGAACAAGGTAGAGTGCTCGCCCGCCAAGCTTGACGGATTCGATGACAAACTGTTCGGTCTCGGGATCATCGAGCGAGCGCTTCGGAAACAGGAAAAAGCGCCTTCCAATTCCTTGTTTGTCCCAGCCTGCGGGTACAGGAATCTTGTGGATTGGCTGCCTGCCGGTGACGCGCTCAAGATCGCCTCCGGCCCCAAGGGTCGCAGACATGTAGAGACGCTGCGTAGCGGACGCGAAGGGAGCAAACGTGCTCGAAGGCGGGATGAGTGGACGAAAGAGGATGGTGCGCTGGGAGATGTAGAGATGGCATGCGTGCAGAGAGTCGCGCAATTGACTCCACGGATAGCGAAGCTTATTGCCCTGGGTATGCTCATCCAGAAGAGCCACGATCTCAGGCACGATGCTCTGGAAAACAGGCGTTGGAAGCTTTTCAACCCATTGCTGGTCCGCTGTGTCGGAGCTTGTCGCCATACGAGAGCGGTCAGATGCGGGCAGTAACGGGGTTATCACTCCAGCCAAGGCCGCAAACGCAGCCGCGTGCTGCGATCGTTCAATGAGTAGCGACCAGAACGAGGAAACGTAATTCTCCGCCGAGTGGGCATCATCGAGGATGATGAGATTCGGTTCATCGAAAAAGGGATTCGTATTGAAGAGGCTGTTGTAAGTCGTGATAGCAACCGCTTCGGCGTTCATCCATTCCGACGAAGCTTGTGCATCATAATTCGCTCTCGAACCGGTGAAGGCATGTACGTCGATGCCGTACTTTCCGGTCGCCTGCTGTGCGACTTGATTCACGAGCTGACGTGTGGGACAGAGATAGACCACGCGCTCGCCATACTTGCGCCTTCGCCACTCGGCAATGAGCAGCCCAACGAGAGTCTTCCCGCTGCCAGTGGGCAGCTGAAGAGCGATGTCTGAGTGCTTGGTGTGGACGGCGAGATAGCTGCGAAGAAGGTCAGCCTGGTGGGACAGGAGGCCGGGCACGCTTTTTTTACGCAAGTCCCTAAACAATGATTCTGGATCATCCGGGCTTACGGTACGCTTCTCGGGAATCTTAAATGCCATAAATCTCCGTTCTTACGGAAGTCCGTACCAGATGGAACGACCGCCGCCATGTCTTAGCAGCGGGCCCTTATCAACAAGCCGGTCGGGTCCGGTTCCTTGGAAGTTGGGGAGCGCACCGTCAAGGAGACGGGGATAGTTCGGCCATACTTTGGCGGGTGCAGGGGGATGCTGACCGGTCCTGCCTTTGATTGTCCTGGAGGTGAATTCCTCTGAGGTTATTCCCAGGACGGAAGCGGCTACCAGTTCCATTGCCACCAGCTGCTCATTTGCCACCACCCTGTCGGATATGACGTGCATTGGTTGGAGCAAGAGTGGATCAGCGCAAACCCGAATCCGTGAACGACCGAACGAAAGACGTTGATCCCAGCCTACTTCTTTTCAAATTGGTCTGGATGCCCAGCTTTCGTGTGTCGCACCCGCGCCACGTGCGGCTTCAAGTCCGGATTTAGCTCCAGCGCCTTCTCGATGGCCTTCTTTTGTGTCGGCAAAATCGCGCTTGCACGCTTTGCTCCTAGAGACTTGACGGAATATCCTTCCTCGACAGGCTCAACGTAATATTCTTTTCCAGTTCCCATCAGTTCACCCTCAATTAGGTTTTTCTGAATTTTACTCCTTCGATTTCAGAGCAATCCATTGAATTATGCGGGCACGGGAGCCAGGATCGGAATATCAAGTTTCAACCCACCGATCAGCCTTCATTTCCTGCTGTCTTGCAATACTTGCGCGTCTTGAGGCAGTTTCCGAGTGTTGCACAGACAACCTACGCGCTCGAATGACGATTCGGAGAAGCGTCATGAGACAGCCCAGTACAGAGTGCAATTTACGGAAATTCCAAAGGTAAGTTGACTCACCATCAGCCGACTGGGACGGTCGATTCGAAGTTTTTCTGAGGTCAAGCCGCCGAAATGTGCGAAACGGGTGACGAACCCTTGGCGGTGGCACTGACGCCAGTGGTCAGGCAGACTGCCACCTCCGTTCTGCCATTGCTCGAAAGTCCCCTGTGAAAAATCGATTCCGCTAAGGGAAGAGTCGTCCAGCATCTTCATTGGATCGATTCCCGTCCAACTGTCTCCCCAAATTCTGATTAGACCTCTCGACTACCACTGCCGCGTCTCGATCCGGGTCTCGGACGCTTATTGCTCTCAGTAGGCCGGACGACCCGCGCTTTCCTCTTCGCAACTCACTCCCCGCATTCAAACGGAGTTCATCCTATGCACCCCCCAACGCTTTCCTTAGCCGCACGCTCCCCCGACCTCGAAGACCTGATCGAAAAGGCGCGAGCCTACATTCACGCCGCCAAATCCCCCGCCACCCTGCGCGCCTACCGGACCGACTTCGAGGACTTCACCCGCTTCTGTGAAGTCCACAACCTGCCCTACCTGCCGGCAACTCCGACAACCGTCGCTCTTTACATCGCCGACCGCGCGGGATCGCTCCGCTCGGCCACTATCACCCGCCGGCTGACCTCGATCACCAAGGCTCACCAGGCGGCAGGGTTTGCAGAGTCGCCCTCGTCGAGCCATCACTTTGTTGTGAGCGAGACCCTCAAGGGCATCCGCCGCACGATCGGCACCGCCCAGGCAGGGAAGGCCCCGCTCCTGACCAGCGACATTCGCCGGATCGTTGCTTGCTGCCCCGAGACTCTCTCAGGCCTCCGCGACCGGGCTCTGGTCCTTGTCGGCTATGCCGGCGCCTTCCGCCGCTCGAAGACCGATCAGGAGGCAGCCGGACGCAAGGTCGGCATTCCCATTGGGAAGGAAGAGAAAACCTGCCCCGTTCAGGCCCTCCGCTGCTGGCTCGCCGCGTCGGGCATCAGCTCCGGCGCCGTCCTTCGCGGGGTCAACCGGGTTGGCAAGATCTCCCGTCGCGGGCTCCACAAGGACTGCGTCGGCTGGATCTTGAAGCGGGCCGCCAGCCGTGCCGGCTTGAAGCCGGAGCCTTTGGGCGGCCATTCGCTACGCGCGGGATGCGTCAGGCGCCGGCACGTCCCCTGGCGATCGGATAATTCGAATTTGTAGTTACCGCGTGCGCTCTAAGAGATGGTCGCCACGGTTTTCGCGGGAAGCGTCAGGATGGGAGACTTGAACGAAGCCGCTGCGGCGGCGGACGCTTACGCGTGTTCCTGAGCCGAGATTGATGGCTGCCGACTAGCTTTGGTGACAGAGAAGGAGGATTCTCTGTGACCCATCTACGTCAGCTCATGATTGAGGAGTTGCGGCGCCGCAACTTCGCCGAGTCAACCATCCGCTCCTACGTCCATGGTGTGGAGCATTTCAGCCAGTACTTTCATCGCCGACCTGATGACCTTGGCCCACAGCACATCCGGCAGTATCAGGCGATGCTGTTCAGCAAGTTGAAGTACAGCCCGAACACGGTGATCCAGCGTCTTGGCGCGCTGCGGTTCTTCTACATCAAGGTATTGAAGAAGAACTGGAGCGTGGCCGAGACGCCCTACCCGAGGAAGGTGATCCGGCTGCCGGAGATTCTGAGTCCGGAGGAAGTGACCCGGCTCGTCGACGCAGCCGACAGCATGTTTCATCGCGCTATGTTGATGACCCTTTATGCCACCGGAGCACGCCGCGCCGAGGCGGCTCACTTGAAGGTCCATGACATCGACAGCCAGCGGATGGTCGTTCACATTCATGGCGGCAAGGGCAACCGGGACCGTGACGTGATGTTGAGCCCGAAGCTGCTCGATGCGCTTCGCGATTACTGGCGAGGACTCCGGCGCAGGCAGAGCGAGTGGCTCTTTCCTGGCAACGCATGGCACACATCCAGCCGTCCGGTAACCACCAAGGTTATGTGGACGGCCTGTCAGAGCGCCGCCCAACGCGCCGGCCTGGATAAGAAGCGTATCTACCCCCACCTGCTTCGACATTGCTTCGCAACGCATCTTCTGGAAGCCGGCGCCGACCTGCGCACCATCCAGATGCTGCTCGGGCATCGCGACCTCGAAGAAACGACCATCTACCTGCATTTATCCAGCAAGCATCTCAGTGTGACGGCCAGTCCTCTGGATGCACTCACCATCCGCGAACAGGGAGAACGAGCCAAGCACGAATGAACCGGCCACCTCTGGAGGTGGCCGACATCATCCGCAGTGCAGGAGAGACCTTCCGGGAACGCAGCCGACGCTGGATTACCTGGCAGCACCGTAAGGTCCTCGATGCGATCCTGCGCTGCCGCACGGCTGTGCTCGGCGGTCACCGCGACCGCTGCGCAGACTGCGGCCATGTTGCCATCTCTTATAACTCGTGTGGCAATCGGCATTGCCCACGCTGCCAGGGCAACGCCCGCCTGCGCTGGCTTCGCGCGCGGGAAGCGGAACTGTTGCCTGCGCGCTACGTACACGCGGTCTTCACGCTACCACGTGAACTGGCGCCGGTGGCACTCCAGAACAAGAAGGTCATCTTCAACCTGCTGTTTCGCGCCAGTGCTGAGACGCTGCTGGAAGTCGCACGCGATCCTCGCCATCTCGGAGCCGAGATCGGCTTCTTCAGCGTGCTGCACACCTGGAATCAACGCCTGCAGTTTCACCCCCACGTCCACTGCATATTGGCAGCCGGAGGGCTGTCGCCGGACCACACCAAGTGGATCGGCTCATCCCGCCGCTTCTTTCTACCCATTAAGGTCCTTAGCCGCGTCTTCCGCGGCAAGTTCGTTGCCGGTCTGAAGACCGCCTTTCACGCAGGCGATCTCCACTTCCACGGCACCCTCCAGCATCTCGCCGAACCTTGCGCCTTTCGCGCGTGGCTACGCACTCTGTTCCGCCAAGACTGGGTCGTCTACGCGAAGCGTCCCTTCGGCGGACCTGAACACGCGCTGCGCTACCTCGGTGCATACACCCATCGCGTGGCGATTTCTAACCAGCGTTTAGTTGCCCTCGACGATGGCAACGTCACGTTTCGATGGCGCGACTCCGCGCATGGCAACAAGAAGAGGCTGATGACGTTGCCCGTAGATGAGTTCCTGCGCCGCTTCCTCTTGCATGTACTGCCCCGCGGCTTCGTGCGCATCCGCAACTTCGGCTTCCTCGCCAACCGCCGCCGTGCGACTTTGCTGCCGTTGTGCTTCCAACTGCTTCCCCGCTCCACTGAAAACACACCTTCGATCGCATTGCCAGCTGCGGCTCAACTCGACTCGTACTGGCGGTGTCCGCTCTGTGGCGGAACCATGCACATGGTCGAACGGGTCTCGGCCGCCGAACTTTGGCTCCGTGCTCCACCGCAGACTGTCAGGTGTGCTGCATGATCGGGCTTATCACAGCGCGTTCTGTTGGCGTACTTCGCGACGAACAGGAAATCTCTGCCTTATGCCCGAAACAAACTCGCGTTGTTGATATGCAGCGGCGCGATCAGACGCCTCGCTGCGACTCACTGCCTCGAACCTCACGCCCCAATACCGTCAACGAAAGCCATCAAAACGGTGGCCATTCAATAACCAGCGTCCATCGCCGCATTCAAATCGCATAGGTGTCGGACAGCCGGGGCGGCTTCCTTCAAGTCGCTGTATCTGAAGCGCCCACCCGGAAGTCAGGTCACCGACGCGTCACCGCGTGGGCACTTCAGATACAGCCCAAAGACTTCTGTGCCGCACACAATTGGTACACATTGGTGGGGAGTTCGCACGAGACCTCGCACCAGATTACCCTCTCCTGCCGAGAGACATCGATGAACGCAAATCAGTGGTTCATGCACGAGTGACAGCTGCCCCGGACCGCAAAGATTTATATAGATCCCCTTGGTTCGGGCACACCGAAGGCTCAGCTTCAACAAGAGTCAATATGTGATTGATATAGAACGTGTTGCACACGCAGGGAATCGAGCTTGGCGGAATCAAACTGGTTAATAAGCGCAATGCCTGCAACCGCTCGTATGACGGGCAAGATCGCAGAATCCTGCGGCGATTGCGACAGAAATCGAGCAGAATTACGGCCGACCTCGTCTTAGCCTGGCCAATGCCTTCTTCTGCTTTGGGCTCGAAAGCAGCGCGCTGATTTGCGGAGATCGACTCCGCAGAATTCATCAAGTTCACCGGCCTGTCGGGATTTCCGTTTCGGCGCGACAAACAGACCCACGTCTCACAAGCGTGGGTCTCATTTCAGGGAGGTTTTCATGGCATCGATTGCCCAGGAATATTCATTGTTTGAGATTGACCAGGAGCTCGACGCCCTTCTCGACGAGATCGAGAATCGCGGCGACGCGCCGGCCGACCTGGTGGAGCGATTTCAGCAATTCTGCGAGGCTCATAGCGAAAAGGCGGACCGCATCGGGCGCTTCCTCCGGATGATGGAGGCGCGCGTCCAGTACTGCCGGAGCGAGGCCGTCCGGCTACAGGACCGCGCCCGCACCAGCGATCGCAAGATCACCCAGACCAAATCCATGGTCATGTACTACTTGAAGATCCGTGATCTGAAAAAGATCGAAGGCAGGGAATTCACTCTTCGCATGCAGAGGAACAGCCAGGATTCTGTCCGCTTCACCGATGAGACGCAGGTGCCTATGCGCTATAGGAACGTCTCAGCGCGTATCGAGGGGCCGCTATGGGAAAAGCTGATCGAGTGCGTGCCGGATGAACTGAAGCGTCCCCTTGTCGCTTCGATTCAGGACGCAACGCCTTACAACGAGGCAATCAAGCAGGCGGTTCAAAACCAGATCACCGTCCCGGGCGCCGAGGTCTACCGCGGCGATCACCTTCGCGTCGCGTAAATTCCAGGATGGGCGAATAACCGTGTCGCTGATCAACCAGGCGTTCGAGCTACTCGCCCTTCCCGATCATCAAGATCTGGAACGAGTGAGGAATCATCGGCGGCCGCGGCCTCCGCATCCATGCCGGCGCGTTCGCGGGCAGGTTCGCCGGAGGCGTCTTCGGCGCCGGCCCGAATTCCGAGGTGATGGTGTACAGATTCCCCGTCTTCGGATCCAGCGTGTGCGTCCTCGCCCCCATCGGCGTAAACACCGTCTGCTCCACCCGGAAGCTCGTCGGCGAATCTTCCTTGATGATCGTCATGGTTCCGTCGCCCTGCGAGCTGGCCGCCTCCATGGTTGCGGGATTGAAGGTGACGCCGTCACAGCCCTCGCCGATCGGGAGGTCGGTGATGATGTGCCCGTCGGCTGCGGAAAGAATCACCATGTTGTTCTTCTCGCGGCATGCCGCAAAGAGGATACCGTTTTGGGCGTCGAGCGCCAGTCCGGCGCATTCGGCGCCCCGCGGCGCGAGGTCGTATTTGCCCACCATCTTCATGGTGTTGGCGTCGATGACCGCGATCGCGGCCTTGTTCACGATGTCGACGTAAATCCTGCCATGCCCATCCGCTGCCGCCTGTTCCGGCGCGCCGCCGATATCAATAGTCCCCAGGATGCTGCCGTCCTTATCGTCGAGCACGGTGATGTTCGGCGCCGTGTGACTGAGGATGTAGAAGTGGTGATTGTAGGTGTCGTTCAGGTAGCCGTCGGGATGGCCGCCTGTATCGATCTTCTTAATCACCGCGAACGTCTTCGCATCGAACATTGTCACCGGGTTTGAGGTGGCAAAGCCGTGGCCGGTCTCCGTGTCCACCGCGCCGCCGTGGGCGCTGACGTTGGGTATATCGCCCACCTGCTCCAGCGTGTCCAGATTGTAGATGCCGATATGCCCTGTGGGGCCGGAACGCGCAACGAACAAATGGCGGCCGTCCGGGTCTGCGGTAATATAGTCCCAGCCGCCGTCGCCGCCCGTCAGTTGAATCTTGATCACCTTGTAAGGGCCGCTCTCCTGTGCGCGCGCCGCTCCGCCCAACATGGACACCGTCATCAATGCTGCTGCAAAGAGACACCCGATTCTCATGACGAATTTCCTCCGAAGCCGTTCGCCGCCCCATCGGCGAGCATTGCGATTCGATTCCTTTGATCGACCTCCAAAGAGGACACACCGAGCATACACGCATTGGCTCAAGTTGATGGTCTCTTACAGAACGATCCGGAATTGTTGCCTGGCACGGTCGCGGCAGGTCGGACGCAGGCTGAATGACCTTTGGAGGCGGGGTATTCGACACAGGGCGATCCAGGCCGCCTCGTCCGGAGGTACTCCCGCCCAGCCAGATCCTGAGGCTCGATTTTCTCGACATTGAATTTCGTCGCGCGCTCGCGCGTGGCTTTCAATAACTCTTCGAGCGGTGGTGGTTCCCGGCGCCGAAGTCTACCGCGGCGACCACCTGCGCGTTGCCTAGTCCCCGTTCTCAATTCCACAACTCATACATCGCCTCATCCGGGCCGCGAGGAGGAGAAATGTTTCTGTGCCAGCCGTTGCTCGACGTCCTCATCGGCCGCGGAATCGAGGATGTTGATTCTTTCATCCAGGCTCCGTCCTGGAGCGATCTTCCCGATCCGCAGTCGATCCCAGGTATGGCGCGGGCTATTGATCGCGTGCTCGTCGCCGTTCGCGAGAAACAGAGGATTACCATCCATGGTGACTACGACTGCGACGGTGTGCTCGGCACGTACATCGTGCGCAGTGTTCTCTCCAGTCTGGGCGCTCAGCCACGAGCCCACCTGCCCCACCGGGATGAAGGGTATGGCCTGAACGCGCGAACGGTTCACAAGTTCTCCCAGGCTGGGACCGATCTTCTGATCACGGTGGACAACGGGATCAACGCGCAAAAGGAAGTTCTGCTGGCGCAACGGCTGGGAATCGACGTTGTCGTCATCGACCACCACCGGATCCAGGAGCAGGCCAACACACCGGCGGTCTGGTCCCCGGAGTTTTGCGGAGCGGGACTCGCAGCCCTCTTCGCGTGGGCATTGGCGCGCGACGCCGGCTGGAACGAGAAGCGCCTGGAGTGTCTCCTGTCTGCCGTGAGCCAGTACGCCGCCATCGCATCGATTGCCGATTGTGTCCCGCTGCTCAAGGGGACCCGAACGTTGACGAGGTTGGGAATGGGCGAACTCGCCCGCGCCGAGCATTGCGGAGTGCGGGAGCTGCTCCGTATCTCCTGTGCCGATCCGTCGCGGCCGGATTCAAACGACCTGGCCTTCGGCGTCGCGCCCCGCATCAACGCCGCGGGAAGAATCGACCACCCTGCACTGGCTCTCGCTGTCTTCGAAGCGGCCCGGAACGAGGAGGCGGCACGGAAATGCGTCGAAGTGCTCAATCAGCTGAATCTCGAACGCCGGCGACTGGTGGCCGCACAGTTCGAGAAGCTATGCGCAGAAATACCCAAACCTGTCCCGGAAGGCCTGGTCATATACCGAGAGTCATGCCCGAAGGGCATCGTCGGCCTCATTGCCGCCAAGTGTATCGAGCGGTTTTCGGTGCCCAGCATCGTGCTCGTGTCCTCGCCGACGCCCGGCCTGGTGGTCGGATCCGGCAGGAGCGTCGCCGGCTTCGACCTGGAGGAAGGCGTCGAACAGTTCCGGCGACTCTTCACCCGCTTCGGCGGGCACGCTCAGGCTGTCGGATTGACGATGCCAATCGGCCATGTCGAAACCTTCGCAAGGGAATTCGCGGCTTTTGTTGCCACTCTCAAATTGAAGCGCCGCGCGATCCGGGAGGACGCCGAACTGGTTTTGACGACGGCCGGAAAGCGATTCGACGAACAGCTCGTCCTGCTTGAGCCCTTTGGCGAAGGAAATCCTGCGCCTGTATTCCTGCTGCGAAGGGTAGAGGTTGTGAGGGTGAAGAACCGGTGGGTGCGGTTCCGGCAGGGAAGATACAGGCTGGAAGCTCTTTGCTGGGACCTGCCTCCTAAAGAAGGGATGCAAGGGGACTGCCTCATTGAATTTCACGGCAAACGACGGATTATGAGGGACTTCCGAGAGGAGGGCACTAGCGCTCCACGGTCCATTTGACAGAGGTTGGGTTTCGTGGGAAAACAGACCGCGAACAGGGAGACACAGGGATGCACAACCCAACCACGGACATCGACCAAATGATCGAAGAGTTGAATCAATTCCAATTGCCGGGCTCGCTGATGGAGAGCTTCGACGCCTATCGCGAGGATGTCGTCACGGCAGCGTCTCGGGGATTCAATCCATCGCAGTTGAGCTGGTTCCTCAATCTAATGAACCGCTTTCGCGGTCCCGACGATCGCAAGGACTGCCTGCTCGATGTTTTCGACCCGGGAATGTACACCACGAACCATCCAGCCTGGGAAGCGGTGCCGGGAACGAAGATCGAGCTGCCGGGGTTGACCTCTGAGGTGACAAAGATCGCGGACCGGGATTCGGAATTTGCGGAGGTTGCCCGCGAGGAGATCAGGGATTTTCGGGAGCTTGCCGGCACGTTTGCCGATGAGGAGATCCTTGGGCTTGCCAATATCGCGCGCGCCGCGCTGGTGGATCGGACGAGGTCCTTTCAGGGAAGGGAGGACGCGATCCGTTACCTGGCCCTGAATTCGAGCGCCCTGCTCGAGGATCTCTGGGCCCAGGACGATACTCTCTGGTTGAAGACGCCGACTCGTCAAATCCAATTCGACGACATGGTCGCAAAGCGGAAAGCGGAACTGCTGGCGCCAGCTGCGGCTCGGCCGCCGTTCGAGGAGAAGGATTTCGCCTGCTTTACGGACGACGAGATCCGTGCGTTTGCATTCAATGTCCGCAAGCTCTTCCTGACCGGGCGGGCAAGGCATCTGGCGATCTGCTCGCACTGCCAGTGGCGCCTCGAATACTGGTCTGGTCTGGTCGACAGCTTCGATCGGGCCACGCCCTTGCATGAAGGGAGAGCAGATGCATAGACCGAAATTTGCATATTCATCTCTTTCCGCCGCACTGGATGTCTTCTGAGCTCACCTCGAGTTCAATGAGCGCTTTGGCCTCACCATTTCAGAATTCCTGCGCTCGAATCCTCAACGCTGACTGACATCCCAGTATTGAGGCGGCGCATTTGCCGTCACCTTACTTCCTGATGAATCCCATCTGCTTTGCAATTGCATCATCGACCATCCGGTCTGGAAGCAGCCTTGGCAGTGTCCAGTTCTTCAAGCGTTGCGGCACAACAGCATATCTGGTCTTTGGCTTCGCCGCGTTCAGTGCTGCATACACCGCGCGGGCAAGTCGCTCAGGGGGCAACCCTTTGCGTCCCTCCGTCACAATATATTTCCGAAAGCTCTCGATCGCTCCCCAATAAGGAGTCGTCTTGAACTCGCTCAGGTCCTCGGTTTCACCCTTGTCATACATGGCAGTGTTAACCGCCCCAGGCTCGATGATCACCAGATCAATCCCGAATAACTTCAGTTCGCGCCGCAGTGCCTCCGACATGCCTTCAAGTCCCCACTTCGAGGCGGCATACGCACCCAGGAAAGGAGGTACGACCTTCGCTACCGTGGAACTGATATTGACAATGCGACCCACCGGCCCCGTTCTCTTGTTGTCTGTACCGAGCAGCGGAGCAAAGGCTTGCGTCACCATCAGGGGGCCCACCATGTTGGCCTCAAGCTGGCGTCTGAACTCGCTCGGCCTCAGATACAAAAGCGGGCCACTCACAACCATTCCGGCATTGTTGACCAGCCCTGCCAGCCTGTTCGAGCCGAGTAAGGCTCCTACTTTCTCACTCGCTCGTTGAATTGCATCCGCATCCGTGACATCCATGATGAGGGGCACATAGCGGTCTCCCATTTGCTTCTGAAGACGGTCAGCGTCAGTTTGCTTTCGTACCGAGCCGAAAACACGATAACCCTTCGAAATCAATAACCTTGTTGTCTCCATGCCTATACCGGTTGATACGCCTGTAATAACGGCATCCTTAAACCTGGTCATGTCCGCTCCATCACCTGCTGAAGATGGTCACCACACATCTTCATAGTGTTCACTGTACACAATGCCCGCCTTCTGGTCAAGGTGTACACTGCTCACATGCCTTTTCCTTCCAAGACAGACCGAAACGCTATCCTCTCAGCCGCCCTGGCGGAGCTGTCGAGTGGCGGCATTCGCAATCTGTCTCTTCGGAACATTGCGGCTACTCTCGGCCTCGCGCCGAACGCACTCTATCGCTACTTTTCCGACCGGGCGGCGCTTGAGGCGGCCCTCGCGGATGAATGCGCCCGCAGATTAGAGATGGCTTTGCGAAAAGCTGCGCATGGCTCGGATGCGGCGAAAACAATCCGCAGGATGGCTGGCGCTTACCTGCATTTCGCAAGGGACAATCGTAATCTCTACGAAGTTTTCATGAGTTTTCATACGCCTGATCATGCCGGTTCGCCTCGCCAGAGCCTTTGGAGCTTTACTGTCGAACAGGTGCAGCGCATGACCGGAGAGACGCATGCGAGAGAGGCCGCGGTCGCACTCTGGGCTCTGTTACATGGAGCAGCGACGTTGGAGGCAGGTCAGATACACGGCGAAAACAAACCAGCCAGCGGCTTTGAGTTCGGACTGAACGCCTGGCTTCTCCTGGCCGAAACGCCATCGTCTACTTCGCGGACGAAGAAGTCTGTGCGCTAGCCTGAACGCGCATCTCGTCAGCAACTCCGAGCAAAGCACTCCATCGGTTCTTCACGAGCGCATGATCGCCATAAGCGGCCAATCGCTTCCCATTTTCATTCAGTCGCTCTGGAGCTTTTTTATCTCGGCGAGGATCTTGATGAGGCGGACGGATAGCCTGAGGAGACGCTTGCGAGCATTGGTTGTGAGCGATCGACGGAACATCTCCATGAGGTGTTGAGCGGTGACTAAGGCGTCGATGAGGCCGTCGAGGCCTGCCCGAACTGGTGCGGTGGATGTTTTGGGTTGTGGCGCCAGATGCCTGGGTTTGGAGCGAGCCAGTTGGAACTCGCGCTCGAGGTCGGTGAGGGCGACATCGACGTAGCGCATGGTCATACCCGGGTCAACATGACCGAGTAGCTTCATCAGGACGGGGAAGCTGACACCGGAGCGAAGCATCTCTGTGGCGTAGGTGTGTCTGAACTGATGCGGGACGATGCGAGTAGGGAGTCCGAGAGTGTGGCAGACCTGATGCAGGTAATCGCGGAGCTGAACCAGGATCGCAACTTTGCTTCCGGGTCGCGCCAGGAGCCGTCCGTCGGGCGGCAACGGATCGAGGGAGCGGAAGAAGCGCAAGCGGTGAACGAGATCGCGACCGAAGGCATCGACAGGGACCATGCGCTCGGTCTTCAGTTTGCCGAGGGGAACATGGATGGCCCATTGGTTTGGCCCCGTGGAGCGCAGGGAGTCATAGGAGAGATCGACGCACTCGCCGATACGCATGCCGGTCGAGCGGAGCAGGAGGAAGACGTTTCCGCCAAGATCATTGCGGCGCATGAACTCCTGCTGGAGGAGTTGATCCTGCTCGGGGGTGAACGGCCGGGGCAGAGTGTGGGGCGAGCGCGGGATATCCTCGCGCAGTAGCAGGTGGGCCATTTCAGGGAGGTGGTTGGTGCGTGCGAGCTCATGGAAGATGGTGCGCAGAGCAAAAAGGCGTCCGATGCAGGTTGCCGCAGTCAGTGGCGGATTCTGGGCGCGCAGCTGCGCCATCCATCCCAGGATATGAGGATCGCGGCGCAGTTGTTCGAGACGAGTAGTTTTCGGGTGTTTGGTTCCGAGATAGACGAGGAAGCTGCGCACCGCGATGTCGTAGTTGCGCTTGCTGGAAGGAGTGAGTGCCGTGCACAGAGACTCAACCGCGTGCGCGAAGGCCGGCACCAGGGGATGCTGAAGTGGAGGACGGCGCCAACGCATCACGTGATCCTCGGTCGAGGGTGGATACACTGCGCTGCCGCGCGGGCGTACTGCAGGTAGACATCCTGCGGTGAGACCTTCACATAATGCATGGTGGTTTCGATGTCGGCGTGGCCCATTAGCTGCATCAGCGCAGGCAGGCTGATGCCGGCGCGCACCATATCCGAGGCGAAGGTGTGTCGGAACCGGTGAGGGTTGGCAAGCTGAACGCCGGTGGTGCGGCGATGATGACGGAACAAGGAGCGTAATCCAGCAGGTGTCATGCGTTGGCCGCGAGCGGGGCCTTTCAACACCACGAACAGTGCTGCCGAACAAGGATCTGGTCGCTCCACGCGAAGATAGTGATCGAGAAGCTGTGTCGTTTCCGGCGCCAGGGGCAGCAAGCGTAGCTTGTTCCCCTTGCCACGCACCCGAAGCTGCCCTTCGGAGAACAGCACATCATCGCGGTTCAAGGCCATCACTTCGGCGGAGCGGAGTCCCTGCATCAGCATCAGGCCGACGATGGCCAAGTCGCGAGCGTTTCGAAAGCTGGACCAGAAGCGCGCCACTTCATCGACCGAGAGAGGAACGATGTTGAGCCTGGGCTCCCGCACTCTGAGCCTGCTTAGCTCGAACCTTGGCCGTCCCAGGCCCATCGGCCTGCGGTGCAGGAAGGGTTGATGGAAGCCGTGCGCGACCTGACAGGGAGAGTTGGGGAACTGGTTGCGGATGGCGCGATCGGCAGTGGCAGTGCGGTCGTTGATGGTGGATGCAGAGGACGGAGGTTGCCGGCTGGACTGGAAGCGCACGTAATCGAACAGCGTCGACTCGGTGAGGTCCACGGCGGAGATTTCGCCGGTGTGATGAATACTCTCCCACCAGCGCACGAAGTGCAACAAGCTGTGCGCGTAGCTATACAGAGACTTATCTGAAAGACGGCGGACATACTCGCGATCCAGATACCGATTGATCCACGCAACGCCCTTGGCCGTGGATTGCTCGACCACTTGAATCGGACTATGTGCGCCTGAAGAAGTCTTCTGGCAGATGACGCGGAACTTCATGGCTGCGCAGCCTCCACGAGCGACTGGAACTGGCGTGCGCTTCCTCCTTGAACGAAGAAGGCGTTGGGATCATGCCCCTCTGGCAGGAGAACGTGACGTGCCGAGATACCGCGCACGACAAGACGATGAGCAAGTTGCTCTGCAGCCCGCTGGCCGCTCTGATTCTCATCGACATCGAAGGTGAGATAGACGATGTGCTGGCCTTCACAGAGTTGGCCGAACTGGGTGTCATTCAGATGCGTGCCCAGCGAGCAGGTCACATTCGAAAAGCCGACCTGACGCAACACCGCATAGTCGAACAGTCCTTCGACCAGGATCACCTCAGAGCAGTTGCGAACCTTCTCCCATGCATACAGGCCGCCCTTGCTCCCGGGCAGGAAGCGATGGGCAAACGCAGAGCCGATGCTGCGGCCGTACAGGTTGACGATGTGCCCGTTCTGCCGCAACGGAAACACGATGCGCTGATAGAGAGCGTCCGCACCGCGAGCGTTAATGAGGCCGAGCCTTCGCAGCACATCGAACGAATGCCCCTGCGCGGTCAGATATCGGCGCAGGGTTCCACCAGGCGCGTAGCCGATGCCGAGTTCCCGGAACAGTGCCGCATCATGCACTCCGCGCCCGTGGAGATAGCCGAGTGCCTCTGGACAACGATCCAGTTGCCGCTGATAAAACGCTGCGGCCTCCTTGAGCACAGCACTGGAATCAACTTCTGGAGCGATCTCCGGATCGAGGCTAGCCAGGCTCTGGCGGAAGGATAGGCCGCGCGATAACTGGATGAAGCGAATCAGATCGCCGCCTCGCCCGCAGCCGTGACAGTAGAAGACATCTTTGCGTGTGTTGACATAGAACGACGGCCGGCTCTCCTCGTGCAGCGGGCAGAGTCCGACGAACTCGCATCGACTCGCAGGATGGCCAGTCCAGTTATGCTGCCGCAGATACTCCAGCAACGGCGTTCGCCGCTTGAGTGTTTCGACGTCTTCGCCCACAACGCTTTTTCGCCTCCGGAATCCAGCGTAGGAGAACCACGCCGGCGTTCCCAGGCAAGGATGGTGGGCGAAAGGATTTTTCTCAGAGACGCAACGGCCGGAGATTTTTGAGAACCGGAATGATCCAGCGCAATGGCCCAGCTTCACCATCGGCCTGATGACTGCGCTCCAGCCAATGAGCTACGCGGGAAACAGTATGGCTGAGAAAGGAAGCCGCCGGCTGAGAACAGTCCAGACCGCATGACCATCGCCGCACAGTGGAAGGATCGGGTAATTGATCAGGGTCTTGGAACTTGGGCAATGTCTTCTCCCACGAGCAGTGCTCCACAAAGCGCCGCAGTAATGTCTGGCAGCGCGCCAGCAGGCTGTAATGCGTGTAGGGCAGAGAAAACACCGGCAAAAAGGTGAAGGTCTTTCCGCAGCTTCCGCAGCGGCCCCGGCGAATCCTGATCCAATCGTGATGCTCGTCGTGCGCCTGCTTGCGGCGCAGTCCGTGACCAATGATCGAATCCTGTTCACAAACAGGGCACCGGCGTAAGATGATCTCGTCTGAGTCTTCGGCCCAGCCGGCAGCAAACCGCTCCGGCGCGACCGATACTGGGACAAAGAGGATCGTAACCTCACACGGGTCCCGCTTTCCGCTGCGATCCGCCAAGATGCTGGCAGGAAGCGGGACCCCGCCTCCTGAAGAAATCTCAACTGAAAGAAAATATAACTTCTCAGAGCCAGCCACAATCGAGTGGTCCAGCTTATTGGCCGGTTATCTCCGCCGAAGCGCCCATCGAGGCTTTTCGTGCATCGGTTTGCGGCTCTCGGGTACGGCAACTCCGCTCTGGATGGAGCGACTGGTCGCAGTTTGCCGCGGCGCCGATCCGCCAACGTGCTCAAGCCGGACGGCGTCACTTTGCCCACATTCTTGAACGGATTTGAGAGTTGCTTTCCCTCATTGGAGCTTCAGCGGATACGCGTAAAAGTCCCCTTGTCCGCTGAGTTCCGTCAGGAGGAGATAATCTCCCGGCTTGGCGCCACGCAGGTCCAGCGTGACGGCCAACTTCGTCTGGTTGCCGGTCGCGGTGGCGATCCCGGTGGTGCAGGCCAAGCGGCCCTTGCCGCTTCGGTCGCTGGCCACCATGATCGTGTACGCTCCCGATTCACTGAAGCGCGGGAGGATCAGATTCACGTGCAACAGGGCGGCCGGCAAGTTGAGCGGAGGTTCGGATGGCTGCTCGCCCGAGCCGCGATAGGTGCCGTAGTCGGTGAGGTCGAGGGTTCGGTCGACGACCGCGGTCGGCTGTTGTAGCTTGGCAGATCGATTCTCAATGGCAACGGTGGGTTGGCGGTTCCAGTATGTCGCTCCGAAGAATCCGGCGACCAGGCAAGCGGCGCACAGGGTTGCAATCGCCGCGACGCGCACACGAGAGGGAGGGTGTCTCGTCTGGGCCGAGCGCATTTCAAGCAGGCCAGGCAGACAATGGTCGCAGGAGGTGACGTGCACGACGCGTGGATCCGACAGGGGAAACGAGGTGGGCTTCGCCGCATAGATGCGAAGAAAGGAATCGTCCGGGCAATCGGGTGTTCTTGCACCCCGCGGTTGCCTGAGTGTGTAAGCGTGCAGTTGTTCGAGAAACCACTGCTCGGGATTGGGACGCTCTCTAATCGCTTTCGCCTCGTTCGTCCGAAGTATGGGCATCAGATGGCAGCTGGAGAAGTCCACGGATTTCCTTCCGGACGCCTCTCCGCACCGTGAGATGGTTTTCGCCGAGCTGCCCGGCAATTTGTCGCCAGCTGTGCCCGGCAAGGCGCCAGTTGGCAATCTGCTGAGTACGCACACTCATTCTGTCCAGGATCTGCTGCATATAGATGTCCTGGTCGGCCCCGGATTTGGCCTCGTGAGTTTGGACCAGCAACTCAAGCTCCGAAAGAGTTCCCGACGCGATTTCCTTGTTTCTCTCAGCCCTTTGCTTCGACAGCCGCTTGATCACGCTGACGATGCGGAAGGAAAGCTGGATCGCGGTGCGTTGCCCGTTGAAGCGTTCGTAATAGCGCTCGGCATTCTCGACCGCCTCGTCCATCAATTCGTAGGCAAGATGCGGATCATACTGATAGCGTGTTGCGCAATAAAGGGCGTACGGCCACGCAAGCGCGCAAGCGCGCCGAAAGAGCTGGTCGATCGCCGGATCAGACGAGCCCAGATACCAGTAATTGCCGCCGGAGATAGGAGGCTGCGAATCCATAGCAACTCTGCATCACTGGGTAGAACGACCTAATGCGACGAGATGATCTGGCCTACGCCGCAATGTGGATGCGTCGATTCTAGCGTGATCTCGGGTATTGCGAAAGACAAATAGGCGCTCATGCCCGGGATGGATGGCTCAAGCATGCGATCGCGATTGAAGCTATTGAAAGTGCTGGAGATGGGATGCCATGCGGATCACCTATTGGTATGCGTTGTTGCGGGACACGATCGAGGCTCAGCGTGTGCAGATGTCTACCCGCGATGAAATTTTACTTCTGGATTTTGAGGGCCATATGCAAGGAGGCGTGTGGCCAACGCGAATGCGCGACGGCACCGCTCGCAAACGCCGGCTTGAATCTCACGCCCGAAAATCAAGGATGATTGTTAAAAAATGAGTCCTATGTGAACCAAAGAGGTCAACAAAATGCCTTATATAAATAGAGAGCCAGTTTTCCACATAGCTCCCAATTGGAACATTCCCTGCTTGCACGATGGTTAGAAAAGAAAGCATGCAAAAAAGTTCTATCTCTTTCTTCACTTTTGTCCATCTTTGTGTATATGGAGACAGAGGCGTGGTATGCGTACTTCCCCTAATGACCCAGTCCCCAAGCGCCGGTCCTGGCGGCAATGGCCCCCGGAAGCGCTTGAGATTGTGAGACAAAACAAACATCCGGCAGCACTGTGCAGAGAGCTTCACATCTTGTCGGGGAACGATACGGGCGCTTGTTGGCGATTCCTGAACAAGCACGGAATCGAGCGGCCCGGATCCGCATCGAGGCACAGATTCGATCCTCGCAGGTGCGATGAGCTCATCGATTACATTTCCGACCACGGGGTTCAGGCCGCGGCCATGCGGTTCGGTTACGAGGCGAAGAGCCTGTACAACCTTTTGTATCGTCAGGAACACACGAAACTCAGCAGGGACACGTTGAGCCTGCGCCAGGTGTGTGCGCATCTGCGCGTGAAATACAGCAAGGCCAGCAACTGGGTCGACCAGGGCCTGCTCAAGGCGGCACGCCATGAATCGAGGACCGGCAGCGTCAGTTATCTGATCGAATTCGACGCGCTTCAAAGATTCTGCAAGGAACATCGCAATCTGCTGATTACGCGCCGATCCTCTCCATCGAGAATTCGCTTCCTGGAGGAATATGTGTTTGCCCCCAAGCATGCCGAGTTGCTGCGCACGCGCGAGAGCAAACGCGAGGCCGAGGCATTTGAGCGGGGTGAGTACCTGTAAGAGGGGAAGGGCGCTAGAACAGGGATTCATCGCACTGAGCGCGCAAGCACAACCAGTGCAACGCCCACGATGGTCGCAATTTCGATCAGGCGCTGATCCGGTGGGTCTTAGACCTGAATCTTAGCTGGCTTCTTGCGCACGAAGCACTCTAAGGTAATCGATTGCGGCCTCAAGCTGACGATCTTTGCCGGCTTGCCGCTGGCTCCAGTTGAATTCAACCAGCTCGTCGGGCTCGATAGGAGTCCCTTCTAGAACCGCACCCCGCCATGTGTAATATGCCCCGGTCGGCAGCGCCAGACGAAACCCGTGACCCACTTTCACGGAAGTGGCGGAGAGGAGTCGGCCGGCTGTCCTTTCGCCGATGATCGTGGCGAGGTGATTTTCTCGCGCGAAGGCCACGATCATTTCTGCGGCGCTGGCGGTATGCCGGTTGACAAGCAAAACGATCTTTCCGTGGAATTGCCTGCGGCTGATCACCTCGGTTTGAAGCACGATGGGCTTTTTTGCCATCATGGCCGGCGCAAACCGCAATGCGAGCGCCCAGAGATCCTTCTTGGAAGAGGGAATCCGGGAAAATCGGCGAAACCGCTGTTTATCCGATTCAAGATTCGCCGTGACGCGATGGCGGTCAAGCGCAAACCCTACCGGGATTCTGTCCGGAGTGAGCAGGCTCATCACGCGAAGGGCGCCGATCCCGCCACCCGTATTGCCGCGGAGGTCGATAATCAGGCGGTCAATTGCGCCCAATCCTTCGATCGCGGCGGTGATCTCATTCGCAACCTCGACGCCGACCAGGCCGGGAAACATCGCAATCTTCAGATAGCCCATCCCGTCTCCAGGTTGGCGTGCTTCAACAAGCGTGGGCTGGGCGAAATGCAACTTCTTGCTCTTGGGCCGCGCCACGTCAACCGAGACTGCGCGACTCCGATCATCCTTGCCGACGATCTCCACACGGGTTTGTATTCCCATCTGAAAAACGGGATGCTTGGGCGGGATGATTTCCTGTCCATCGACGCTGAGAAGAATGTCACCTGGTTCAATTCCGGCATTCGATGCCGGACCTCCGGAGTGAATATCCTGGAAGATCCAACGATTTCCGTAGGGTGTTTCGTCAGCGAGGTATGTGGCGCTGAGCGCAGCTCGACTGGATGCTCTGCGGGCACTTGCGTGAAAGAAACCCAGATGGGAGGAGTGCAATTCTGAAAGGAGATCGCTCATCGACTGTTCAAAGTCTTCCGCTGTCGAGGTTTGCTCGATGATCGCACGGTGGCGCTCCACGGCGGCCTGCCAGTCGCCATTCAGTTTTTCTGGCGAATAGAACCGTTTCTGAAGGGCGGAAAGAACGTTATCCAGAATAGTGAGCCGGTCGCGACTTGCGAGTTGGACAGGCAATGCCGAGGTCGCCGCGGAACTGGATGTCATCGGGTACTCCTGGAAGAATGACTCATTTCGGTTTCGTTGAAGAGGTTCCCGTCCGGGTCGCCGTCGAACTCGAAGCCGGCCCAATCGAACGGCGGCGCGCCGGAATGGAGCATTTCAAGCTGGGCTTGCCTCAATGCTTCCGCCTTCTCTTCGTGGTGGCCGAGGTGTGCATAGTAAATAGTCATCAGATGCGCAGTGGCGTGATCATCAAGCTCCCAGAGGGCCGACACCACGCTCTGCGCGCCGGCCTGGATGAACGCGTTCACGATATCTGCCACTCCTTCTTCGCCGACTTGCCCGATCCCCGTATCGCAGGCCGAAAGCGTGACAAGGTCGGCATTGAGGTGAAGCCTTCTGATTTCGCGCACCTGGAGTAGACCGTCATCGATTGGCGGTTTCTCGGGAGCGAAGACGAGTGCGGAGCGATCGGGGAACTCAGGATCTGCGTATCCGTGAAGAGCCAGGTGAATCACGTTGTATTGGTTGAGAGGAAGCCGCTTGAAGTTTGTTTCCGTGGCCTGGGAACCCAGTAAGATCGTGCGGGGCCTCGGAAGGTCGGCCGCAATGGTCTGAACCTCGTACCGACTCTCCGGAAGCACAACCATCTCCCGGCGTTCAGGGCCGGAAATTGCCCGGTGAATCGTGGCCAAAAGCGTGGTCGGAGATGCACTTGAAGTCCAGGCTGCCACCCCCAGATAGGAGCGATCATCTCGGATTCCTTGTCCAGCGCGATGTCTTAGCTCTTCGAGCACGGTTCCTGAGGGCACGACGGTCACCAGGTGGGAAGACAGAATGTATTGGCCATTTTCGACGAGAGCCGAAAGCGGCAGAAGATGGAGCTTTCCATCGGGAATCACAATCAATGCCCGCTTCTCTTTGAATTCCTGGACCCGGCCCAAAAGTCCATCGAAGAGGCGCTGTGCGAGGGCAAGATCGGTCTTATTCTGCATCAACTCTGAGCGGTATTGTGAAGCCTCTTGTTCGAGGACGCTTTTCGATGGCAGTGTATAGCGCCGAACAGAATTCCGCGTCACCGCGAGCACATAGGAATGCGGGTCTGCCAGCACATATTCCAAAAGCAGTTCGGAGGCGTGCAGATCACGTTGCAGTTCACCGAGAGGAACGGGAGTCAAAGGTGCATCATCCATCCGTGCTGAGTTGTTGCTCCGTGCTGAAGATTAGGTCGAGAAGGTGCCTTCTCGCAGTCGAGTTGTCAGTGCTGAGCAATTCGAGATTCAACTGCGTCAAATGCTGCTCGGCAGGGCTGGGTTGATGGGGAGGAATGACCTCGTGATGAGCAAGGGCCTGAGCCTCGACCCGCCCGTGTGCCCGCTCAATCACCCGAAAGGCGTCGGCCAGCCTGCCCTGATTGATGAGAGAGATAAAGTATCCGGAGTAGACGGAACTGAGATCGGTCAGCAACTGCCGTTCGACACCGGGTGTTGGAACCTTGCTGAGAAGCGCATCGAGGAGATCTTCGCTCTTCTCGAAGAGCTGGTTCGAGGCCTTCGTCTTGCCCAGTCGAACCATGATCTCAGCCTTAACTCCAAGGTTCTTCGGGACAAAGTAGAGTTCGTCGGGGATATTCTTGTTGGCTTCAATCGCATCGTCGATTGCGGCCAGAGCCGATGGCAATGCGCCCTGGTGGAGATACGCCTGGGCGAGCAAGCCATCCACCTGGGTCAAACCGCGCCAATAGGAGAGCTGCTTGGCGTAGCGGGCCGATTGTTGAAGGTCGGATATGGCCTGGTCCCACTGGCCCATCCGCTCGTAGACGCCGGCTCGGGTCTGATAGAGCTCATAGAGATGGCCAGCAAGGTGGTAGGCCGAAACCTGCCGCATCTCGTCCGTGGCGAGCGCCAGCGCTTCCTTGTTCTCTCCAAGCCCACTGAGTGCCTCGACCTTCGCTGTGATGGCAATGGTCGGATAGGCCGCGCCGGGAGTTTTCCTCGCGACTCGGACTGCCTCGTCGAGCGGCCCAAGGGCCTGCCTGTACTTGCGCATCTCGACCATGCCGGCGCCGTACATGCTGGCGTATCGAATCTGAGCGCCGGGGTCAGCTACTTTTGCGACCAGCCATGCCTTTACGACGTCCTTTTTTGCCGTCGCGATGTCGCCCAGAAGAAAAGCCGCGATGCCTTGTTCGCCAATGGCGCGCGAGGCCAGTAGATAGTGGTGCTGCCGGAGCGCCAAGTCTTCAACCGCTGCCCAGGTCTGCCGGGCCATTTCTGAGTCGTAGTTCACCTCAAGCATCCCAAGGATGGTCAGAATGCGAAGGCGGGTCTCCGGATCCTGGGCTTCCGGCAAATTGAGATCGGTCCGCAACAGCGCAATCTGGCTTGGAATCGTCGTAGAGGATTCACTGTACGCCGGCATCTGGCTGACGCGCGCGTAAAGAGCTTTCGAGGGTTGATGCCTCTGAATAAACTGGAGTTCAGCTTGCCAGTAAAGGGGTGCTGCTGCGATCCAGCTGTTGAGCCACGACATCTTGTCGGCTCGTCGCAGGAGCGCCTCGGCGTTGTCCGATGTGAGCCGCCGCCGGATGCGGAATCCGACGACTGCCATCGCCACAACCATCACGACAGCACACATGACAACGACGGCAACCGATTGGGTGCGTGAGGGCGAAAACCGCATCGCAATCCTCGCTGGGCCGGTCGAACAGGTTGAAACCAATATAGCCGCGCGGGAGGTTAACCCTCAACTCTCCAGAACCATGGAGGTCACCAGGCCTGATCAGCGGATGAAAGGCAGACACGCGTTAAACTCTTTGGCGTAAAGTATTTGTCACTGCGCCCGA
>Ga0307374_10002782_pt1 | contig 30655 bp, 24 predicted proteins | sample OX3MG_FD_202532 | JGI IMG/M metagenome (GOLD analysis project Ga0307374, IMG submission 202532) | Soil microbial communities from Risofladan, Vaasa, Finland - OX-3 | ecosystem: Environmental > Terrestrial > Soil > Coastal area > Acid sulfate soil | place: Finland: Risofladan, Vaasa | collected... | reverse complement strand
CAGCGGGACGCCCTCGTCGTGATAGTGCGCCGAGGCGTCGAAGATGCTCATGACGGCACCGCCTGGAAGATGCGCGGTCCAGCCGCCCTCCTTGCCGTCGGCAAGCTGGTTGCGCAGGCGGATGTTGGCGAAGGTGCCGCGCACCATGACGTCGTGGTTGCCGCGGCGCGCGCCGTACGTGTTGAAGTCACGAGGCTCGACGCCGTGCTCACGCAGGTGGAGCGCAGCAGGGCTCGCGCCTGCGATGCTGCCCGCGGGCGAGATGTGGTCGGTGGTGATCGAGTCGCCGAGGAGCGCGAGCACACGCGCATCGATGATGTCGGCCGGCGGCGTCGGCTCGGGAGACATTCCGACGAAATACGGTGGTTCGCGGACGTAGGTCGATTCCGCGTCCCAGTCGAAGAGCGCGCCCGTCGGAGACGGCAGCTGCTGCCAGTGCTCGTCACCGTCGAAGATGCGCTCGTACTCGCGCGTGTACAGATCGCTGCCGATCGCCGCAAGGACTGTCGTGGTCACCTCATCAGGGCTCGGCCAGATGTCCTGCAGGAACACGGGTTTCCCGTCGTGGTCGGTGCCGAGGGGGTCGGTGCTGAGGTCGATGTCGAGGTGTCCCGCGAGCGCGTACGCAACCACCAGCGGCGGCGACGCGAGGTACGCGGCCTTGACCTGGGGATGGATGCGTCCCTCGAAGTTCCGATTACCGCTGAGCACGGCAGCGACGGCGAGATCCTCGGCGTCGATGCGCTCCGCGACGTTCTCGGGAAGCGGTCCGCTGTTACCGATGCACGTGGTGCAGCCGTAGCCCACCAGGTTGAAGCGCAACTGCTCGAGCGAGCTGAGCAGGCCCGCCCGCTCGAGGTAGTCCGTGACGACGCGCGATCCGGGCGCGAGTGAGGTCTTGACGTAGTCGGGGGGCATCAGGCCGCGGGCAACCGCGTTGCGCGCGAGCAGACCCGCGGCGACCATCACAGCAGGGTTTGAGGTGTTGGTGCATGACGTGATGGCGGCGATGACCACCGAGCCGTCGCGCACCAGGTCGGCGTCGCGTGGGCCGTTCGGCGTCGGCGGTGCCGCACGGCCGTTGGGATCGATGCCGCCTTCGTCGACGAGCCTCGGCACCTCGCCTTCGGCCGTGACCTCGCTGGCCGCACGCGGAGCCTGCTGCGCCCAGACACTCGTGAACGAGTCCCAGACCTTGGGCAGGGCGACACGGTCCTGCGGACGCTTGGGGCCTGCGACGCTCGGAACGACGCTCGCCAGGTCGAGTTCCACCATCTCGCTGAAGGTTGGTATCTCCGAGTCGTCGGTGCGGAAGATCCCCTGTTCCTTCGCGTAGCGCTCGACGAGGTCGATGTGCTCGGGGTCGCGGCCAGACCCGCGGAGGTACTCGAGCGTTCGGGCGTCGATCGGGAACAGTGACGCGGTGGCGCCGAATTCCGGCGACATGTTGGAGAGCGTCGCGCGATCGGGCACCGTCATCGAGCTCAGGCCCGTGCCGCAGAACTCGACGAACTTGTTGACGACACCATGCTTACGGAGCATCTCGGTGAGGGTCAGCACGAGATCGGTCGCGGTCGTTCCGGCGGGCAGAGCGTTGTGGAATCGCACCCCGACGACGATCGGAGCGAGGAGGAACAGCGGTTGACCGAGCATGCAGGCCTCGGCCTCGATGCCGCCGACGCCCCATCCGAGCACGCCGATCCCGTTGACCATGGGCGTGTGCGAGTCGGTCCCGACCAGCGTGTCGGGGAGCGCCATGCGCACTCCGTCCACATCGCGCACCTGCACGACCTGCGCGAGGTACTCGAGGTTGATCTGATGGACGATGCCCATTCCTGGCGGCACGACCCGGAAGTCGCGGAACGCCTGCTGTGCCCACCGGAGCAGCGAGTAGCGCTCCGTGTTGCGCTCGTACTCGCGCACGATGTTGCGTTCGTACGCCTCACGATTGCCGAAGGCGTCCACCTGCACCGAGTGGTCGACGACGAGGTCGACGGGAACGAGTGGGTCGATCCTCATCGGATCGCCGCCGGCGCGTGCGACGGCCGAACGCATCGCGGCAAGATCCACGACCGCCGGGACACCCGTGAAGTCCTGCAGCAGCACGCGTGCCGGCATGAAGGCACGCTCGCGGTCTGTGGCGGCGACGGTGCCGTTCCAACGCGCTATGGCCTCGACATCGCCTTCGCGAACCGACGGGGCGTCCGCGTTGCGGACACTGTTCTCGAGCAGGATCTTGAGCGTGACGGGCAACCGGGACACATCCCCGATGCCTCGCTCGGCGAGCGCAGCGAGACGGTGGTAGGAAACGCCCGGGATCAGGCCGGCCCGTGTCCCGTAGCGATCAGATCCAGCCATGACGGATCCATCTTCGCACTCGAAACCGTCGACCTGACCACAGCACGAGGACGGGCGCGGCTATTCTTCTCGTCCTGACAGAGGCGGCTTAGAGGGATTTGAGCGGTGGCAACCACGCAGAGAGGCGACGTCCGTCCGGAGCACCAGCTCTATCACGAGTACTCGACCGAGGTCGACCAGACCCGGACCAACGTCCATTACGAGCAGCCGCCCGAGTTCTTCCTGCTCATCACGGGTGGGGACTGGAACGTCTACTCGGCCAATCTCTGGGACCCCGGCACCGAGACGGACACGCAGTCACAGGCGGCGAAGCTCGACCTGATCGCGCGGCTCGCCGGCCTACAGACGGGCATGCGTCTCATCGACGTCGGCTGCGGCTGGGCCGGGCCGCTCACGTACCTCTGCGACACCTACGGGCTCACCGGCACGGGGCTCACCCTGTCGCCCACGCAAAAGGGCTACGCGGAGCAGCGGATCGCGAGCCGCGGTACCGACGCGAAGATCGTCCTCAGCCACTGGGAGGACTACACCCCCGAGGAGCACGTCGATGCGATCTACACCGACGAGGTGATCGTCCACTTCTTCAACCTCGGCGGGTTCTTCAGCAAGGTCCATGAGTGGCTGAAGCCGGGCGGCGTGATGATCAACAAGGAGCTGCATCTCAAGCATCCCCGTCACGCCAAGCTCGAGCGTGGCGGCGAGTTCGTCAGCCAGATCTACGGCGACACGGGCAACTACCGCACGCTCTCGGAGGAGCTCGGGCTCGCCAACGCGGCCGGGTTCGACATTGAGCGTGTCCACCACATCGAGCGGCGCCACTACGAGGTCACGATCGATCACTGGCTCGCCAACATGCACAAGCATGCCGACCAGCTCAGGGAGATGGTCGGCGATCAGCACTATCGTGACTTCAGGGTCTATCTCAGGCTCGCCCGGCACATCCAGCGCAACGTCACCCTCGACGTCGTCGTCTGCCGCAAGTTCGCCTGATCCCCGCACTCCAGAGTCAGCAGCCTGGGCTGCCGCTGATCACGTCGGCGTCGACAGTTGGGCGAGGTAGGACGTCAGGTGTGAGTAGGCGCCCGTCGCAATCAGGACGCCGAGCGCGACGGTGATCACGCCACCCGCCAGGGTGAGCGGGCGGACCAAGCGGTTGAGCGTGCGCGGGAGGTCGGGGAGCGACGCCCAGACGAGCGCCGTCGCGATGAAGGGCAGGCCGAGTCCCAGCGAGTAGACGACGAGGAGGAATGCCCCGGCGATCGCGTGGGCGCTGAGCGCGGCGAGCGTCAGGGCGGCCGCGAGATACGGCCCGACGCACGGGGTCCACCCGATGCCGAAGACGACGCCCATGAGAAACGCTCCGAGCACGCCGCGCCGGCGGAGACGTTCGGGCAGCCGGAATCCCGCGGTGCGCTCGAGGAGGCCGACACGGACGACCCCGATGATCGCGAGCCCGAAGAGGATGACCGCGACGCCCCCCACGATCTCGACGACGCGCCCGCTCACCGCCCCGTTGGCGACGCGGGCAATCCCACCCGCGGACAGGCCGAGGAGCACGAAGACGGCCGTGAACCCGGCGACATAGAGCAGCGAGCCCGCGAGGAGGCGGAGCCGGAAGCTGTGCCGATCGGGATTGGTGAGCTCTGCCGCGCTAACCCCTGAGACGCAGGCGAGATAGGCAGGCAGGAGGGGGACGGTGCACGGTGCGAGAAAGGAGCCCAGCCCCGCGACGAAGGTGGCGAGCACCGTGGCAATCGAAATCATCAGCCGAAGGTAAACGTATAGATCCGGAAGCCGGCGGGCACGGTCAGATCGATGAGGTGATAGCCGGACGAGACCCCGGTGAGGAGCTGAAAGAGGTCCTGGCGCGAGACCGTGAACCCTGAGCTGCTCACTGCGGAGCCGCTGTTCGCGGTGCCGACGGACTTGCCGTCAAGGATGACTGAAACCGGCAGCTCCGCGCCGTTCGTCCCCGCGACGACATAGACGGTGTCCGCCTGGAACGCGAGGCGGAGATGGTCCGTTGCGTTCGCCTGCAGATACTGGCCCTCGTCTGTCCACGACCCCGTGACCTGGGGCAGATCGTGGGTCTGCGGCGGCCCCGTGTCCGGGTAGGTGACCGGCTGCCCCATCGCCCCGTACATCTCGTTGTCGGCGAGCTGGCCACGCCCGCCATCGCTGCCGACGTACAGCTCGGGAGTCGTCCCCGACGGCACCGGCGTCGACTGGGGCAGCGCCGCGGTGGTGACGCCGAGCAGCTGCGCCACGGCCGCATCGGTCTGCGTGTAGTCGCCTTCGCCGAAGCTCGTGTAGGCCACGCGGCCCTGCTGGTCGAGCAGGTATTCGGCGGGCCAGTATTGGTTCTGATAAGCGTTCCATGTGTCCATGGCGCTGTCGACCGCCACCGGCCATGAAATGCCGAGTCGCGTCACCGCCGCGGCGACGTTGGCCTCCACCTTCTCGAAGTCGAACTCCGGAGAGTGCACGCCGACGATGACGAATCCGTCGTTCTTGTAGGCGTTGTAGAGCACCTGAAGATGCGGGATGGTGCGCACGCAGTTGACGCATGAGAACGTCCAGAAGTCGATGAGCACCACCTTGCCCTTGAGGTCGGCACGCGTCAGAGGCGGGCTGTTCAGCCACGCGTCGATGCCCGTGAATTCGGGCGCCTCACTACGCTGATTCGCGGGGAGGACCTCACCGCCCGTGGTCGACGCCGTCGCCGGCGGCGGCGGCATGCGTACGACCGTCACGAGCACGGCCGCCACGATCAATACGGCCACGGCGGCCAGCGCGATCCGGTATCGGGTCATCAGCTTCGGCTCGACTGTAGGGTCGCCACGTTGACGGAACATTACGGGTGGGGTCCCGTCTGCTAGCGTGGCGAGATGCTCGGCGACCGAAGGCGCGTGGTCATCGAGCACGTCCGGCCGCGCGTCGACAGCGGGGAATTCCCTGCAAAGGCCACTCGTGGGCTGCCCCTGCGGGTGACCGCCCGTGCGTTTCTCGAAGGGCACGACCCGTTGCTGACATGGGTCTGGCATTGGCCCGGGAACAGCGTGCTCGTTCCGGACGCACCGCCAAAAGGTCTGATCGAGGTGGCGATGTCCGCCGAGCCGCAGGACCGGTTCGGCGCATGGATCACGCCGACGGGCGTCGGCGCGTGGAGCTTTGCGGTGGTCGGACTTCCTGACGCCTGGGGCGGCTGGGCTCGCGACCTGATGATCCGCCACGAGGCCGGCATCGACATCGCGCCGGACCTCGCCGACGGGGCTGCGATGGCGGATGCCCGCTCGATGCAGCCCGGGATCTCGAAAGCCGACCGGCGCGCCATGGCCACCCTCGCGATGAAGCTGGCCGCGCCGACCCCGGTCGCGACACGTCTCCCGCTCGCCACGCGGGATAGCGCGATGGCGCTCATGCGCCGGACGGCGGATCTCAGCCATGCCAGCATCGACGGCCCATACAAGCTCTGGGTCGACCGCGAGGGGGCCGGATTCTCAGCCTGGTACGAGATGTTCCCGCGCTCCGAGGGAGCCGTCCCCCCGAAGAGCGGGACGCTGCGCCTGGCTCAAGGCCGTCTCCCCGCCATCGCGGAGATGGGCTTCAGCGTCGTCTATCTGCCCCCGATCCATCCGATCGGCATGACCCATCGCAAGGGTCCGAACAACATCACCGAGTCCGGCCCGGACGACCCGGGGAGCCCATGGGCGATCGGCTCCGCCGCCGGGGGTCACACGAGCGTGCACCCCGACCTGGGCGACGTTGCCGACTTCGACAGCTTCGTCGCCGCCGCGCAGGCGGCAAACCTCGAGGTCGCGATCGACTACGCGTTGCAGTGCAGCCCGGACCACCCCTGGGTCACGGAGCATCCGCAGTGGTTCCGGCACCGCTCCGACGGATCGATCCGCTACGCCGAGAACCCGCCGAAGCGCTACCAGGACATCTACCCGATCGACTTCGACACCGATGACTCGGCGCGCCTCTGGGAGGCGCTCGCAGGGGTCATGCGCTTCTGGATCGACCACGGTGTGCGGATCTTCCGCGTCGACAACCCGCACACCAAGCCGTTCGTCTTCTGGGAGTGGCTGATCGCCGAGATCCATCGCGAGCACCCGGGCGTCCTCTTCCTCGCCGAGGCGTTCACGCGGCCGGCGGTGATGCAGCGGCTCGCGAAGATCGGCTTCTCACAGTCCTACACGTATTTCACGTGGCGCAACAGCGCCTGGGAGCTCGGTCAGTATCTGACGGAACTGTCACAAACCGAGATGGTCGACTGGTTCCGGCCAAACTTCTGGGTGAACACGCCGGACATCCTGCACGCCACGCTGCAGCATGGTGGGGCGCCGGCCTTTCGCATGCGCGCAGTGCTCGCGGCGATCACCTCTCCGTCGTGGGGCATGTACAGTGGGTACGAGCTCTTCGAGGCCACGCCACTCCGCGACGGTAGCGAGGAGTACCTCGACTCGGAGAAGTACCAGCTCAGGCCTCGGGACTGGTCGAGCCCATGGTCGCTGGCACCGTACATCACCCGCCTGAATCAGATCCGCGCTGCTCATCGCGACGCGATCGCCCAGCTGAGCACGCTCCGCATCCATCACATGACCGACGAGGCCATGCTCTGCGTGTCACGCACCACCCCGGACAAGGAGGACGTCCTGCTGCTCGTGGTGAACCTCGACCCACATCATCCGCGCGAAGCCACCACCTGGCTCGACCTTGGCGCGCTCGGCATCGCCGCCGACCGTCCCTTCGAGGTCCACGACGAGCTCGGTGGGGGAACGTTCACCTGGCAGGGGCCTGTCAACTACGTCCGGCTCGACCCGTCGCAACAGATCGCGCACGTGCTCCATGTGCGGAGGCCGTCATGACGGCGCACGCGAAACTCGGCGAGGACCCGCTCTGGTTCAAGCGCGCCGTCTTCTACGAGCTCTCGGTGCGCGCGTTTCACGACGGCAACAACGACGGGATCGGGGATTTCCGAGGCTTGATCAGCAAGCTCGAGTACCTCGAGTGGCTCGGCGTCGACTGCATCTGGCTCCTGCCCTTCCAGCAGAGCCCGCTGCGTGACGGAGGCTACGACATTGCTGACTACCGCACGGTGCTCGCCGATTACGGCGACGTCGACGACGTCGCGCGCCTGGTCGAGGAGGCACACCGCCGTGGCATTCGCGTGATCATGGATCTCGTCATCAATCACACGAGCGACCAGCACGCGTGGTTCAAGAGCTCGCGCTCCTCCCCGGACAGCGAGCAGCGCGATTGGTACGTGTGGTCGAGCACGAAGAATCGATTCACCGATGCGCGCATCATCTTCCTCGACACCGAGACGTCGAACTGGACGTGGGACGAACAGTCCGGCGCGTACTACTTTCATCGATTCTTCAGCCATCAGCCGGACCTCAACTACGACAACCCGCAGGTGCGCGCGGAAATCGTTGACGTCTGCCGGTTCTGGCTCGACATGGGCATGGACGGCTTCCGCCTCGACGCGGTGCCATACCTGTACAAGCGAGAGGGCACGAACTGCGAGAACCTGCCCGAGACGCACGAGTTTCTCGCCGACCTGCGCGCCGCGATCGACACAGAGTACCCCGGCAAGGTGTTGCTCGCCGAGGCCAATCAGTGGCCCGAGGATGTCGTCGACTACTTCGGGACTCCTGAGCGCCCCGAGTGCCACATGTGCTTCAACTTCCCGCTCATGCCGCGGATGTTCATGGGACTCCGCCGCGAGCAGCGCTTCCCGATCACCGAGATTCTCGACCGCACGCCGGCGCTCCCTCCGAAGACACAGTGGGGCATCTTCCTGCGCAACCACGACGAGCTGACGCTGGAGATGGTCACCGACGAAGAGCGCGACTACATGTGGACCGAGTACGCAAAGGACCCACGCGCCAAGCTCAACCTCGGCATCCGGCGCCGCCTTGCGCCGCTGCTCAACAACGGCCGCCGCCAGATGGAGCTGTTCTACGGGCTCATCCTCTCGTTGCCGGGCAGCCCCATCCTGTACTACGGCGACGAGATCGGCATGGGCGACAACGTGTATCTCGGCGATCGCGACGGCGTGCGCACACCGATGCAGTGGAACGCGGACCGCAACGGCGGGTTCAGCCAGGCCGATTTCGCGCAGCTGTACCTGCCCCCGCTCATGGATCCCGTGTACGGGTTCCAGGCGTGCAACGTCAGCGCACAGCGCCGCAACGAGTCGTCGATGCTGCAGTGGTTGCGCCGCTTCATCGCCGTGCGCAAGCGCTGGCCGGTGTTCGGCGAGGGCACGTTCGAGGCTCTGGATGCCGCCAACCCGTCGGTGTTCGCGTTCATCCGCACCCTGGACGACCACGTCGTGCTGTGCGTCAACAACCTCTCACGATTCGCGCAACCGGTCGAGCTCGACCTGCGCAAGTATGGCGAGACGACCCCGGTGGAGATGCTCGGTCGCGTCCACTTCCCGCGCATCGGCGAGTTGCCGTACCTGCTGACGCTCGGGCCGCACGGCTTCTACTGGTTCACGCTGGACGCTGCGACAGCATGAGCGCACAGAGCGACAGCGCTGCGGCGGTGCTTCGCGAGCACGGACTTGACGGCTGCGAGCGCGCGCTCGGTGCGTACATCGCGCACCAGCGCTGGGCCGGCGCGCATGGTCGCACCGTCGAGTCCGTCGCGGTCGTCGACGCGGCTGTGATCAGCACGGCCGCGCCGATCCTGCTGCATACGCTGACCGCCGTCACGTTCACGGATGGTGTAACCATGCGATACGTCCTGCCACTCGGTGTTCGCGAGCCCGGTGACGCCCTTGCGGAGCGGGCGCCGGAGTTCGTGATCCCGTGGGCGGGCGCGCCAGCTGCGATGCTCCTGTACGACGCGGTCGGCGATGCTGTGTACATCGAATGGCTGCTCGAGGCAATCCGCGAGCAACGGGTGCTCGAAACGTCGAGCGGGACGCTGCGCTACTCGTGTCCGGATCCGCTCGCGCTCGATACCGGGAGCCTGTCGTCGATTCGCCCCCTGCGGGTCGAGCAGAGCAACACGTCGGTGGAGGTCGGCGACGCGCTCTTCCTCAAGCATCTCCGCCGCGTTGAGCCCGGACCGTCTCAGGAACTCGAGATGTCAGACGCGCTGGCGGCGTCCGGGTTCACGCACTTCGCGCCGTTGCTCGGGCGGGCGGTGTGGGCGTCGGGCGCCGAGCCGCCATCGCCGCTCGTGCTCATCCAGCGATTCCTCCACAACAGCAGTGAGGGGTGGGCGCTGGCGATGACGTCCCTTCGGGACCTCTATGCGACGGCGGAGGGAATGGGCGCTTCGGATGCCGTCGAGCGTCGTGCCGCTGTCGACGATCAGGACGCCGCTTTCCTCGCGGAGTCGATGCGGCTTGGCCAGGTGGTTGCTGAGATGCACCTCGCGCTCGGCGATGCCAGCGCTGCGATGGCGACCGCGCCGCTGACGCCGGCCACGCTCTCCGCATGGGCGGCAGCGATGACGGACGAGCTCGACTCGCTGCTCAGCCGCCCCGACGCGGCATTGGATCCACTCCGCGCCGTCCGCGACGACGTGGTCTCGCATTTCGATGCCCTGCGGGATCTGCCGCCCGGGGGGTTGCTGACGCGCGTCCACGGCGACCTGCACCTCGGGCAGCTCCTTCGCGTCGACACGGGCTGGGTCGTGCTCGACTTCGAGGGCGAGCCCGATCGCACGCCCGCGCAGCGGCGGGAGTTGAGCACGCCACTTCGGGACGTGTCGGCAATGCTCCGCTCGTTCGACTACGCGGCCGCAGCGGCGATCGCCGAGCGCACCGCTCCGGACAGCGACGAAGGACGGGTGCTCTTCGGGTTCGGCGACGCGTGGGCGGACGCCAACCGCGACGCCTTCTGGAACGCCTACCTGGAGGCGATCGGCTCGGATCCCGTACTCCCGGAACTCGGATCCGCGCTTGTCATCCGCCGGGCCTTCGAGGTCCAGAAAGCTGTCTACGAGATTGGGTATGAACTGGGACATCGACCCACGTGGGTCGAGATCCCGCTTCGGTTCCTGCTCCGCGGCGCGGTGCCGAAGTGACCGCCGACGCAGGCGCCGTGACCGACCTCGACGGAGCGCTCGAGCAACTGCTCGCCGGACGCCTGCGCGACCCGCACGAACTGCTGGGACCGCATCCCGACGGCACGACGACGCTGATCCGCGCGTTTCACCCGGATGCCACGTCGGCGAGCATCGCTCGCGAGGGCGGCGTGACCCCGATGCGGCGTCGCAACGGCCTCGGCCTCTTCGAGGTGCATCTTCCGGTGAGCGATCTGCCCGGGTACAGGATCCGGTTTCGGAACGATGAGCGGGAGTGGGAGCAGGAGGATCCGTATGCCTTCACACCCACCCTCGGCGAGCTCGATCTGCACCTGATCGGCGAGGGGACGCACCTGCAGCTCTGGCGCGCGCTCGGAGCACGAGTGATCGAGCACAACGGCGTGACCGGGACGGCGTTCAGCGTCTGGGCGCCGAACGCGCTCGGCGTCAGCGTCGTCAGCGACGCGAACTTCTGGGACACGCGCACCTGGCCCATGCGGATGCTCGGCGGCTCAGGCGTGTGGGAGTTGTTCTGCCCCGGAGTGGGCAAGGGTGTGCGCTACAAGTTCCTCGTCACGCGAGGCGACGGGATGCGCACGTTCAAAGCCGATCCCCTCGCGCGGTCCGCAGATCATCCGCCGGGCACCGCGAGCATCGTCGAGCACAGCACGCACAAGTGGCGTGACGCCGCATGGATGCGGCGACGTGCTCGCGCGTCGCTGAGCGCCGCTCCGTTCGCGTCCTACGAAGTCCACCTCGGCTCGTGGCGGCGCGCAGCCGACGGGCGCCTGCTCAGCTATCAGGAGATCGCCGAGCCGCTCGCAGCCCACTGCCGCACGATGGGCTTCACGCACGTCGAACTGCTCCCCGTCATGGAGCATCCCTTCGGAGGCTCATGGGGGTACCAGGTCACCGGGTACTACGCGCCGACCGCGCGGCACGGCACCCCCGACGACTTCCGCACGTTCGTGGATGTCATGCATCGCAACAGCATCGGAGTGTTGCTCGACTGGGTCCCGGCGCATTTTCCGCGTGACGGCTGGGCGCTGGCGCGCTTCGACGGTACGCCGCTGTACGAGCACAGCGACCCGCGCCGTGGTGAGCATCCCGACTGGGGAACCTACGTATTCAACTATGGGCGCAACCAGGTGCGCAACTTCCTCGTCGCCAACGCGCATTACTGGGCCGAGGAGTTCCACATCGACGGCCTGCGCGTCGATGCGGTTGCATCGATGCTCTACCTCGACTACTCACGCCAGCCGGGCGCATGGGTGCCGAACATCAACGGGGGTAAGGAGAATCTCGAGGCGATCGCGCTGTTGCGCGAGGTGAACGACTCGCTGCACGCGCGCAAGGCAGGCGTGACCACCATCGCCGAGGAGTCGACGACGTGGCCGGGCGTGACGCGGTCGATCGCGAGCGGCGGGCTCGGCTTCGACTTCAAGTGGAACATGGGGTGGATGCACGACACCCTCGACTACCTCCACAAGGATCCGGTGTATCGCCGCTACGCGCACCACCAGATGACGTTCGGGCTCATGTACGCGTGGTCGGAGCGCTTCATCCTTCCGCTGTCGCACGACGAGGTCGTGCATCTCAAGGGCTCGCTGCTCGGGAAGATGTCCGGCGACCCGTGGCAGCGTTTCGCGAACCTCCGCGCGATGTTCGGCTGGATGTGGGCGCACCCCGGGAAGAAGCTGCTCTTCATGGGTGGCGAGCTCGGTGACGAACACGAGTGGGCGCATGAATCGTCGCTCGACTGGACGCTCCTCGACGACCCCGCGCACGCCGGGGTCGCGCACCTCGTCGCCGATCTGGGAGCGCTGTACGCGAACGTTCCAGCACTGTGGGAGCTCGACGAAAGCCCCGGTGGCTTCCAGTGGATCGACGCCGGGAATGCCGACCAGAACGTCCTCAGCTTCATCCGTCGCGACGCCAACGGACACCCGGGGATCGCTTGCATCGCCAACTTCTCACCGGTCGTCCGCTACGACTTCCGCGTCGGGCTGCCGCTCCCCGGCCAGTGGGCGGAGGTCGTCAACACCGACTCCCAGCACTACGGCGGGAGTGGAGTCGGCAACCTGGGTGCCGTCGAGGCAGAACCGGAGCCCTGGCACTCCTTCTCGAACTCCGCGCGGCTGACGCTGCCGCCGCTCGGCGTGGTCTGGCTGGCGCCCTCACCCATTGCTTAACGGGTGCAGAGTGGTGAGAATGAACGCAAACCTGCGGCCGAGGGCGCACAGCCGCGAATGGATCAGCACTGCGATCCGTCGCGCACCGAGCGCTTGGCGTGACCGCGTTCGGCAGACACGAGGGTGACCCACGACCATGAACACCGACGAGGCCCGCACCCGGCTGCTGACTGAGCGCGCCCGCATCGAGGCTCTCCGCCAGGCGGCCGGCCGGCTCACCGCCGACGCCCAGGAGGCGACCGAGCGCGAGCTCTCCAGTGCGGAGCAGCACCCGTCCGAGCTGGCGAGCGAGACGATCGGGCTCGAGCTGGACCAGAGCGTCCAGAAGCACGCCGAGCTGGAGCTCGCCGAGCTCGAGGAGGCGGTCAAGCGTGTCGACCTCGGGTCGTACGGCCGCTGTGAGGCCTGCGGCAACGCCATCGGCGAAGCACGGCTGGAGGCACATCCCACCGCGCGCTTCTGCATCGAGGACCAGTCAAAGCAGGACCGCGGAAGGCGCAACGGGCGCTAGCTCGCCCCGGCTCAGTGCCGGAAGTGGCGCTCTCCGGCAAGGACGACGGCCATGTCGAGCGCGTCGGCCGCGGCGGTGACGACAGGATCATTCTTGCTGCCGCCGGGGTGGATGACTGCGCGGACGCCCGCCTTGCCGAGGGTCTCGAGCCCGTCGGGCATCGGGAAAAAGGCATCTGAGGCAGCGACCGCACCCGCTGCGCGCTCCCCGGCACGCGCCACCGCGAGCTCGGACGATTCGACACGCGACATCTGACCGGCGCCGACACCCACCGCCATGCCGTCGCGCACGACGACCACTGCGTTCGATTTGACATGGCGGCACACTCGCCAGGCGATGAGCATGTCGAGCCATTCGCGCTCGTCTGGCTGCCGCGTGGTCGCGACAGTCATCGTCCCCGGGTCGGTGCCCACGCGGTCGCTGGTCTGCACGAGCAGGCCGCCGTCGATGCTGCGCACGTCGAACTGCCCCGGACCGGAGGGCCGCTCGACGACGAGCACACGCATCCGCGGCTTCGTCGCGAGGTGGGCGGCCGCATCGTCGTCGATGCCCGGACACACCACCGCCTCGAGGAAGGTGCGGGCCAGCTCGGTTGCGGTCGCGAGGTCGATCGGTCGGTTGACACCGACGATGCCGCCGTATGCCGCACGCGGATCGCACTCGTAGGCTCGCCGGTACGCGGCGACGGCTGTCTCGCCGACCGCGAAGCCGCAGGGATTGGTGTGCTTGATCACGCAGGCGGCGGGCTCGTCGAACTCGCCGGCCAGAGCGCGAGCGGCGTCGACGTCGAGCCAGTTGGTGAACGAGAGCGCGGAGCCCTGCAAGGACTTCGCGCGCGCGGCGCCGGCCGGCCGGCCGGGGGCGGCGTAGAGGGCGCCTCGCTGGTGCGGGTTCTCGCCGTACCGAAGCTCGTGGAGCCGGGGCCCGCCGACGGTGAACTCCGCCGGCAACTCATCGGTCGACGTGCCGGTGCGCAGCCACGCGGCAACCTGGGTGTCGTAGGCGGCGACGTGCGCGAAGGCATCAACGGCCAGTCGATGACGGGTGGCGACGGAGATCGAGCGGTGTTCGCGCAGCTCGGCAAGCAACGGCTCGTACTGCCGCGGCGAGACGACGACCGCGACCGAGTCACGGTTCTTGGCAGCCGCCCGGATCAGCGTCGGACCGCCGATGTCGATGTTCTCGATCACCGTCTCGTCGTCGGCGCCGCTCGCCAGCGTGTCCGCGAAAGGGTAGAGCGACGAGACCACGAGGTCGATCGGCTCGAACTTGTTCTCCGCGAGCTGGCGCATGTGCTCGGGGATGTCCCGCCGGGCGAGGATGCCCGCGTGGATGGCCGGATGCAGCGTCCGCACGCGTCCGTCGAGCATCTCGGGGAAGCCGGTGATGTCCGCCACCGACAGTGCTTCCACACCGGCCTCGCCGAGCGCCCGCCCGGTGCTGCTGGTGGCGATCAGCTCGACGCCGCACTCGCGAAGCCCGCGGGCGAATTCGACCAGCCCGGTCTTGTCGCTGACGGAAAGGAGGGCTCGCATGCTCAGACCGGAGCCGTCGCGGGTGCGGGGAGCACGCGCGCTCGATCACCGTCGCGAACGATGCGACCGGTGCACCAGAGGGCGACTGCCTGGGGCAGCAGCTCCCACTCCCGGTCGTGGATGCGGCGCCGGAGAGTCGCGGCGTCGTCCTCGGCTTCGACCGGCACCGCCGCCTGGAGAACGATCGGTCCGCCGTCGGCCTCGCCGCGATCGAGGAGTTGGACGGTGCATCCCGTGACCTTGACGCCGCGCGCCAGCGCCTGCTCGACGGCGTCCATACCGCCGCCGAATGCCGGCAGCAGCGACGGGTGCACGTTGAGGATCGCGTCCGGAAACGCATCGAGGAACTCGTCGCTGAGGATCCGGTCGTATCCGGCACAAACGATCAGGCGCACCCCCGCGGCGCGGAACCGATCGCGCATCTGGCGGTCACGGAGCCTTGCGTCACCCCCGAAGTCCGACTGCGGCAGCGCGACCGCGCTGACCCCGTGGCTCCGGGCGATGTCGAGCGCGCCCGCCGTGGCCCGATTGGAGATGACGAGTGCCACCTCCGCCGGGAAGTCCGCGGCTGTGCCGGCTTTGAGCAACGCCTTGAGATTGGTTCCAGCCCCCGACACCAGCACCCCGATCGGGGTACGCGCACTCACCGGAGGATGACCCGCCGTGAGCCGCTCTGGGGGACCACCTCGCCGATGCGCCAGACGGGGATCCCGGCGGCTGCGTCGATCGAAGGAGCGTCCGCGGGAACGATGACCACCATCCCCACGCCCATGTTGAACGTGCGCCACATCTCGTCGAGATGGACGCTCCCCGCCTTCTGGAGGGCGTCGAAGATCGGAGGAATGTTCCACGTGGAACGGTCGATGGTTGCGGCGAGGCCTTCGGGGAGCACCCGGGGCACGTTGTCGATGACGCCGCCACCGGTGATGTGCGCCACGGCGTGGATGTCTGTCTGTGTGCGCATCTCGCGAATGGCGTGGAGATATGCGCGGTGCGGCTCGAGCAGGAGGTCGACGAGCGGGCGGTCGGTGCCCGGAAGGACATCGCTCCATTGCAGCTCGTGTTCGGCGACGATGTGACGCACCAGCGAATACCCGTTGGTGTGCAGGCCGCTGCTCGGGAGCGCGTAGAGCTGGTCCCCGGCCACCACGAGGCTGCCGTCGATGATCGCGTCGCGCTGAACGGATCCCACGATGAAGCCGGCGATGTCGTAGTCGCCGAGCGCGTAGACGCCCGGCATCTCCGCGGTCTCGCCGCCGATGAGCGCGCATCCAGCCGAGCGGCAGGCCTCAGCGATGCCCTCGATCAGTTCCGCGAGGTGCTCCGGGATCAGCTTGCCGGTGGCGTAGTAGTCGAGGAAGAAGAGCGGCTCGGCCCCGCAGCAGAGGATGTCGTTGACGCAGTGGTTGACGAGGTCGATGCCGATCCCGCGGTGCCGCCCGGTCGCGATCGCCACCTTCACCTTGGTCCCGACGGAATCCGTGCTCGAGGCGAGCACCGTCGAGCTGGGGTTGTCCTGCTCGAGCGCGAACAGGCCGCTGAAGGCGCCGATGCCGCCAAGGACCTGCGCCGAATGGGTCGAGGCGATGGTGCGCCGGATCAGGCTGACGGCACGGTTGCCCTCATCGATATCGACGCCGGCGTCTGCGTAGCGAAGGTCACCCATCGAGGCAGAGTGTATCGGCGGCCGGTTCGGCGGCGCGGAGGTGCGCTTGAAGAGCCGCATGCTGGCGACACGGTGTCACCATAGAAGTGAATTCAACCCCGTCCAGGGAATCAGATCCATTTCGTGAACCCAACCGACACTGACGACCCGAACTATTTCCATAGGGTGGTCGACTGCCAGTGGGCATGTCCGGCGCACACCAACGTCCCCGAATACATACGGCTGATCGCCCAGGGACGGTATACGGACGCCTACATGTCGAACCGGGAGTCGAACGTCTTTCCGGGGATCCTCGGGCGAACCTGCGACCGTCCCTGCGAACCGGCCTGCCGGCGAACCCGGATCGACAGTGCGCCGGTTGCGATCTGCCGCCTCAAGCGGGTGGCGTCGGATCTCCGCGGGGACATCGTCGATCGCCTCCCGATGATCCCAAAGGTGAAGAACGGGCGGCGGGTCGTCTGCGTCGGCGCCGGACCGGCGTCGCTGACCGTCGCGAACGATCTCCTCCCCGTCGGCTACGAGGTGGTCATGCTCGAGCAGCACGACGTGGCCGGGGGGCTGATGCGAACCAACATCCCGTCGTTCCGGCTTCCGGCGGAGATCCTCGACGAGGAGATCGCGACCATCGTCGACATGGGCGTCGACCTGCGCCTCAACACGCCGGTGAACAGCCTCCGTGAGCTTCTCGCGCAGGACTACGACGCCATCTTCATCGGCACTGGCGCACCGCGCGGCAAGGATCTCGATATCCCCGGGCGGCACGACAGCGACCGGATCCACATAGGAATCGACTGGCTCGAGTCGATCGCCTTCGGTCACACCGAATCGATCGGCGAGCGCGTCCTGATCATCGGCGTCGGCAACACCGCGATGGATTGCTGCCGCTCGTCGCTCCGGCTCGGCGGCAAGCACATCAAGGTGATGGCGCGGCGGCCCCGAACCTTCTTCAAAGCCTCGTCATGGGAGCTCGAGGATGCCGAGGAGGAAGGCGTGGAGATCCTCGTGGACCATGCACCAACTCGCTTCGTCATCGAGAACGGGAGGCTCACCGGGATGGAGTTCCAGCGTCTCGAGTGGGACGAGCAGGCACGGCACTCGACGGTCATCGACACCATCGTGATCCCCTGCGACGACGTCATCCTCGCGATCGGGCAGGAGAACGCCTTCCCCTGGATCGAGCGCGACCTCGGTCTCGAAGTCGGCGACTGGGACATGCCCGTCGTCGATCCGGTGACGTTCCAGTCGTCGCTGCCGGGTGTGTTCTTCGGCGGTGACTCCGCGAGGGGACCCAAGAACATCATCTGGGCCGTCGAGCACGGCCACCAGGCCGCGATCTCGATCCACAACCATTGCGAGGGAGTGTCGGTCACCGAGCGTCCGCCGCAGCGGATGAACCTGGTCAGTCAGAAGATGGGGCTCACCGAGTGGAGCTACAACAACGATTACAACCCCTCCGCCCGGCAGCGCATGCAGCATGTCGAGTTGACGGAGCGCTTCCGGAGCATCGGGACCGAGGTGGAGATGGGCTTCTCCGCCGAGCAGACCGCACGCGAGGTGCAGCGCTGCCTGAACTGCGACATTGAGACGGTGTTCCAGGCGCCACTCTGCATCGAGTGCGACGCGTGCATCGACATCTGCCCGGTGCAGTGCCTGACGATCACCGAGAACGGTGATGAGGCCGATCTGCGCACGCGACTTTCCGCGCCTGCCAGGAACCGCGACCAGGCCCTCTACGTGTCGGCCGCGCTACCGCAGACCGGACGCGTGATGGTCAAGGACGAGGACCTCTGCGTGCACTGCGGTCTCTGCGCCGAGCGCTGTCCGACAGCGGCCTGGGACATGCTCAAGTTCGAGCTGCTCATCCCGCTCGCGATGTCCACGCCAACACCCACCCCGGTGCCCTCATGACCCCAGAGCTCGCGTCCGCCGACGCACGTTCGAAGGTCAACGACTTTGCGATCAAGCTCGCCAACGTCAACGGGACGGGATCGTCGAGCGCGAGCACCCTGTTGATGCGCGCCATCTTCCGGATGGGCGTCCCCGTGTCCGGTAAGAACCTCTTTCCGTCGAACATCCAGGGGCTGCCGACGTGGTACGAGATCCGAGTCAACAAGGACGGTCACGTCGCTCGCGCGCGCCGGTACGACGTCATGGTGGCGATGAACGGCCAGACCTACGCGAGCGACATTGCGGAGGTGGTGAGCGGCGGGTACACGATGTACGACTCGTCGTGGCCGCTCGACCGCGACCTGATCCGCGAGGACGTGACCTACCTGGGCGTGCCGCTTGCCGAGATGTGCAACGACGCGTTCCGCGGCCCGCGCGAGCGCATCCTCATGAAGAACATCGCGTGCGCCGGCGCGCTCGTGGCGATGCTCGGGCTTGACATGGACGTCATCGCGCAGCTCCTCACCGAGCAGTTCGCCGGCAAGGAGCGGCTCCGCGAGTCCAATCAGACGGCCCTGCGGCTCGGCCACGACTTCGCGACCGGGCACTTCGAGTACCCGCTGCCGTGCCGGGTCGAGACGATGGATGCAACGAAAGGATCGATCCTCATCGACGGCAACACCGCCGCGGCACTTGGCTGCGTGTATGCGGGCGCGACCGTCGCGGCCTGGTACCCGATCACGCCGTCGACGTCGCTCATGGACGCATTCGCCAAGTATTGCGCCAAGTTCCGGCGTGATCCCGACACCGGGAAGAACAACTACCTGGTGCTCCAGGCCGAGGATGAGCTGGCGGCGATCGGCATGGTCATCGGTGCGTCGTGGGCGGGCGCGCGCGCCTTCACATCGACGTCAGGGCCAGGTATCTCGCTGATGCAGGAGCTGCTCGGCATGGGCTACTACGCCGAGGTGCCCGCCGTCGTCTTCGATGTGCAGCGCACGGGACCGTCGACGGGCATGCCCACCCGGGTGCAGCAGGCTGACATCCTCAGCTGCGCGTATGCGTCGCACGGCGACACGAAGCACGTGCTGCTCTTTCCCGCCAACCCGGCCGAGTGCTTCTCGATGGCGCCGACCGCGTTCGACCTCGCCGAGCGCTTCCAGACGCCGGTGTTCGTGCTCTCGGATCTCGACATCGGCATGAACGACTGGGTGAGTCCGGCGTTCGAGTGGGACGACGACTACACTCCGGATCGCGGTCGCGTGCTCGACGCCGCTGCGCTGCGTGAGCTCGAGGTGTTCCATCGGTACGAGCCCGCGGACGCCGACTCCGTCGCGGCGCGCACGCTCCCCGGCGTCAGTGAGCTCGGCGCGTATTTCACCCGCGGTTCCGGGCATGGCAGCGACGGCGCGTACACGGAGACTCCTGAGGTGTACCAGGCGGTTGTCGACCGGCTTGCGCGCAAGCACACCGCCGTCGCAGAGCACATCCCCGCGCCGATGATCGAGGACAGCGCGCACGCGCCGCTCGGCATCGTGACCCTCGGCAGTTGCGAGCTCGCGGTGCTCGAGGCGATCGGCCTCCTCGCGAAGCACGGTGTCGTCGCCGATTACATGCGCGTGCGTGGGTTTCCGTTCTGTGCCGCAGTCCGCGCGTTCCTCGCTGCGCACGAGACCATCGTCGTCGTCGAGCAGAACCGCGACGGGCAGTTGCGGACCCTGCTCACCCTGGAAACCCCGGTGTCCAAAGAGCAGCTCGAGTCGGTGCTCGTGTACGGCGGCTTCCCGCTCAGCGCCGAGGACGTCGTTGACGGTGTCACACGAATCGTGGGGGCCTGAGCCATGCCGTCCATCGTCAAGCCCGCCGTCACCAACCCCGGCCTCGAGCGCAACGCGCTCGGCCTCACGGTGCGCGACTACGAGGGCGGCATGTCGACGCTCTGCGCCGGATGCGGGCATGACTCGGTGACCGCCGCGATCACCCAGGCGCTCTGGGAGACCGCGACACCGCCGCGCATGATCGCCAAGCTCAGCGGGATCGGTTGCTCCGCGAAGACGGCCGCGTATTTCGCCCGTGGTGCCCATGGCTTCAACGGATGCCATGGCCGGATGCCACCGCTCGCGACGGGCGCCAGCGCCGCGAATCGCGACCTGCTCTGCATCGGCATCTCCGGTGACGGCGACTCGCTGTCGATCGGTCTCGGCCACCTCGCGCACCTGGTGCGACGCAATGTGCGCATGGTCTACGTGATCGAGAACAACGGGGTCTACGGCCTCACCAAAGGACAGTTCTCGGCGTCCGCCGATGTCGGTTCAACGACCAAGCGCGGCGAGGCGAACCACCTGCAGCCGATCGATCCCATGCTGCTCGGCCTCTCGATGGGCGCCACATTCCTGGCGCGTGGATTCTCCGGCGACAAGCGCCAGCTGGTGCCGATCTTCCGCACCGCGATGGCGCATCACGGTCTCGCGATCATCGACGTGATCTCACCGTGCGTGACGTTCAACGACCATGAGGGCTCGACCAAGAGCTACCTGTTCACACGCCAGCACGATGTGCAGATGACGGTGACCGACTTCGTGCCGCCTGCTGACGAGATCTCTGCGACGATCCCACCGGAAGGCGTGATCAGCATCCCGATGCACGATGGGGCGACGCTGCGCTTCCGCAACGTCCCGGACGGCTACGACCCCACGGATCGCGCCGCTGTGCTCGAGCACATGATGGCGTCGCGCGGGCGCGGTGAGATCGTCACCGGGCTCCTGTACATCGACGAGCAAGGCTCCGATCTGCACGAGCTGGGGAACACGACCCAGCAGCCCCTGGCTCAGGTGCCGTATTCGAAGCTCTCTCCGGGATCAGCAGCGCTCGCGGGTATCGGCTTCCGCTGATCTCCGATCCGCCAGCGCAGCTGTCCTACGCAGGCAGCGCTGCGCGGGCTCGCGCGAGAAACGTGCGCTCCGCCTCGTTGGATGTGAGCGCGAGCGCCGCGTCATATTCGCTCCGCGCCTCGTCGTTCCGGGCCACTCTGCTCAGCAGATCCGCGCGCACTGCGTGCAAGAGATAGTAGTCATCGAGGCCGGGGCCCTCGATCGCTGACAGTGCCGCCTCAGCGCCTCGAACCTCCGCGAGCGCGACGGCGCGGTTCAGCGCAACGACCCGCGTCGGTGTCACTGCGAGGAGCTGGTCGTAGAGCTGCACGATCTGCCCCCAGTCGGTCTCGGCCGCAGTGCCGGCATCGCTGTGCACCGCCTGAATCGCTGCCTGGATCTGGTACGGACCCGGCCGGTTTCGCCGCAGGCACGCACGCACCATCGACTGGCCCTCCGTGATGAGACTACGGTCCCACTGCGAACGGTCCTGGTCTGCGAGCAGCACGAGCTCGCCGTCCGGCGAGGTGCGAGCGCGCTGTCGCGAATTGACGAGCAACATCAGTGCCAGGAGCCCGAGCACCTCGTCCTCATCGGGCATGCGCTCGGCCAGGAGGCGGCCCAATCGGATCGCCTCCGTGCACAGATCCGCGCGATCGAGGTGCTCGCCGGAGCTGGCCACGTACCCCTCGTTGAAGATGAGGTAGACAACGGTCAGCACGGGCCGCAGCCGCTCGGGAAGCTCTGCCGGACCCGGTACCCGGTATGGGATTCGGGCATCGCGGATCTTGTTCTTCGCGCGCACCAACCGCTGCGCCATGGTCGCCTCGGGCACGATGAACGCACGCGCGATCTCCGGGGTCGACAACCCGCCGAGCAGACGGAGCGTCAACGCGACCTGGACGTTGGTGGCGAGCGCCGGGTGGCAACACGTGAAGATGAGGCGAAGTCGATCGTCCTGCACGGGGCCTTCAGCAACGGGCTCGCTGTCCGCATGCATCAGTGCGGCCTTGGCGTGGCGATCGGCCCGGGCGGCTTCGCTCCGGAGGCGATCGATGCCGCGCCGTCGCGCGGTGGTGATGATCCAACCGGCCGGGCTGGGAGGCAGTCCACTGTCGGGCCACCGTTGCGCCGCAACGATGAACGCTTCCTGGACTGCCTCCTCGGCAATGTCGATGTCGCCGAACGATCGGACCAGCACGGAGACGGCGCGGCCGTATTCCTCACGAAAGACACGTTCGATCTCGGAACTGCTGACCGTCACCGTCACGGAAATCAGTCTTCCGTCGCTTCCTGGAAGGGACGTACCTCGACGGGCGCGCCGCACGCCACCGTCCCCTTGGCCGCCCACGCGAGTGCCGCGTCCAGGTCCTCGGCCTTGATGACCCAGAACCCACCGACGTACTCCTTGCCTTCGGCGAACGGGCCGTCCGTCGTGAGCACCGCGCCAGCCTGGACTCGCACGACCGTCGAGTTCGCGATCGGATCCATGCCACCCGCGAAGACCCAGGCGCCGGCCGCGCGAATCTCGTCGTTGAGCACGTCCACGTCGTGGAACATCTTCGCCGTCTCTTCCGCGGAAGGGGTCGGGGCACCGTCGACTGCGCAGACGCTGAGCATGTACTGCTTCACCGGAAATCCTCCTCGGCAACCATGTTGCCGTCTGTTGGTTTTGGCCGGTCTCGATCCGGCCTGTCACCTCCTATACGGAGCACCGAGCGGTCAATCGACAGTCTGGAAGGCCGGCGGTGCATTTCGTCGGTCTGCCAGGGATCAGGCACCCGGCTCTTCCATGAACGGCCTGACCTCGATCGGTGCGGCGCACGCGACCGTGGCTTTGCGCGCCCAGGTGAGCGCGGCATCGAGGTCGTCCGCCTTGATGATCCAGAAGCCACCGATGCGCTCCTTGGTCTCCGCATAGGGTCCGTCGGTCGTGACAACAGTGCCGTCCGTCACCCGGAGCACCGATGCCGTGCTGTCGTTGTGCAGACCGCCGGCGAAAACCCAGACGCCTGCGCCCACCATCTCCGCGTTGAGCGCGTCGACGTCACGCATGCTGGCCGCCATTGCTTCGGGCGTCAGGTCGGGACCGGCGTCAGCGTGAAAGACACTGAGCATGTACTGGGTCATGGCGGTTCCTCCTCGGCAAGAGATCTTGCCGCGTGTCTGTTGGGCCGGTGATCCGGTCCGTCACCTCGTAGACGGAGCTGATGTCCGGAAATCGACAGGACGCGGATGAGCCGATCAGCCGGCGCCGCGATCGCCGAGTCGCTTCTCGATGCCGTCGAGCACGAGGCTGATGCCCTGATCGGCGCGCCAGGTGGAAGCGCCGGCCGTTCCCGACACTGCTGACGGCGCGGCACCCACAGCCGCCGGGGCAGCCGCGTCGAGGGTCACTCGCACGCAGCCGCTGTACACGGCGAGGTCATAGCGATCCGTCGCCTGCATCGCGCCCGGCGTGTCCCATTGCACGTCCGATTTCAGGCGCATCGGCGTGTCATCGAGCCGGACCTTGACCGATCCCTGCGAAATGGCCGCGTGCACAGCAGTGTTCCGAGGCCGGTGGAGCGTGACCCCCACGATGCCGCTGTTGACTCGAATGGGAACCACGCCGACCGGCGCCGGCAGGGTGCACGTCACGTTCCCGGCTCCGCTGTCGAGCTCGATCCCACTGATGCGCAGGCCCGAGAGATCGAGCACCGTGTTCCAGGTTCCGCCGTGGATCTTGAAATGCCACGTGTAGTTGGGACTCAGCTCGACCGCCCCGTGATCGCCGCCGCGCCGGTTCTTCACGAGCACGAGGCTCCCGGGGCGCATTTCGACCGAGGCGGCCCCGCCACCGCCGGTCGAGGTCGCGACGTCAACCGTGTCGGACGCGGCCGCACGAACCAGGACCCGCCAGGAGCCCGAATCGATCGCCAGCGTCATCAGCTGACCCCCGCGTCCGCGCGCGCCCGCCGGCGGTTCGGTGAAGGCGGACACCGCTGCCTCGACGACCAGTGTGGTGGCGGCAGCCTCGGCTTCCGCGAGCCCCGCTGTTCCGAGCACCTGGGCAAGGTCGCGGGTGAGGCGGCTGCGTTGCACCACCGGAAGTGACCCGAGCACAACGGTCGCCGCGCCCTGGTGCGCCTTGAGGAACTGCGCGAGATCGTCGCAGGCGGCGGTCACCTGCGGGCGCCAGCCCAATGATGATGCCGGCACGGCCACCCGCTCCAGGACGGCCTCGGCCACGAGTTCCAGGAGCTGCTCCTTGTCGCGGATGTGCCAGTACAGGGAAGCGGCTTTCACGCCGAGACGGTCGGCGAGCGCACGCATGGAGAGTCCTTCGACGCCGACCGCGTCGAGCATCCCCAGTGCGGCCTGAATGACCGCCTCGCGGTTGAGCCCGGTCTCCGTCTCCTGACGGCTCACAGGTGGTTCCTCCGATTCCGGCGTCGACGACCGCGACGACCGTAGTGGGTTGACGTAACTAACAGCGTTAGGCTAGTATCGCACAAGTCACCGTTAGACACAAACTCACGCGGATGGTGTTAGAGATGAACGCGACACTGGAGGCCGCCGGCCTCAACAAGTCCTTCGGCAAGACCCGGGCGCTGGACGGTCTCAACCTCACCATGGAGCCCGGCCAGGTCATGGCGCTGCTCGGTCCCAACGGGGCCGGCAAGACGACCTTCGTGAACCTCGTGGCGACCCTGATCCGTCCTGACGGCGGTGCCCTGCGTGTCCACGGGATCGATGTCGCCCGCAACCCCGCGGCGGTCCGCCGGCTGATGGCGCTTGCCGGGCAGTCCGCGGCGGTGGAGCCGACAATGACCGGCCGGGAGAACATCGTCATGGTCGCGCGCCTCTCCGGCGCATCCGCTTCGGACGCCCGCCGCAACACCGCCGCCGTCATCGAGCAGATGGGTCTCACCGAGGCCGCCGACCGGACGGTGCGCACGTACTCCGGCGGTATGCGTCGCCGCCTCGACCTCGGCGCCAGTCTCGTTGCGCGACCCCGGTTGCTGCTGCTCGACGAGCCGACCACGGGTCTCGACCCGCGTAGCCGCCTCGAGCTGTGGGATGTCATCCGCTCGCTGGTCGTCAACGGCACGGACGTCCTGCTCACCACCCAGTACCTCGACGAGGCCGATCATCTGGCGTCACAGATCGCCATCATTGACCACGGTCACGTGGTTGCGTCGGGGACGCCTCGCGAGCTGAAGCGCCTCGCCGGGCGCAACGTCGTCGAGATCCGTGTACGCGACAGCTCGGCGTTGGATCGCGTCGCCGCGACGCTGATGTCCATCGGCGACGGACCGGCCACCATCGACGCGCCCACACGGAGTGTCCGGGTCGCGCTCAGTGCCGATACGGAGCGCGTCTTCGCCGCACTCCGGCCGCTTGACGACACCGGCATCGCGATCGATGAGGTGTCCGTTCGTCAGCCGACTCTCGATGAAGCATTTCTCGCCCTCACGGGCACACCCAAGGAGGCAGTGGCATGAGCATCGCCATCGCACCCCCGCGCGGCAACGCCGCCGGCATCTTCGTCTCGACTGGGCAGATCGCGCGCCGGGTCCTGCTCAAGTTCGTCCGGTCGCCGCAGCTCGTGGTGGTCGGCACCCTGCAGGGCGCCATGTTCCTGCTCATCTTCCGCTACGTGTTCGGCGGCGCGATCCCTCTGGCCGGCATCAACTACGTCGACTTCGTCGTCCCCGGTTTCATCACGACCGGCGTGCTCTTCAACGCGATGTACGCATCGGCAGGAATGGCCGAGGACATGAGCGCGGGTCTCATCGCGCGACTGCGCTCGCTGCCGATACCGCGCAGCGCCGTGCTGATCGGCCGCGCGGTTGCCGACACGGCGCTCCAGTTCTGGGGGCTCATCGTCACGGTCGCCATCGGCTTCCTGGTCGGCTTCCGTATCCACGGCAGCGTGGGTGCTGCGCTCGCGGCCGCAGCGCTGGTGATCCTCTTCGGCTTCGTCTTCGAGTGGGTGTTCGTGCTCATCGGGATGGTCGCCGGCTCGGCGCAGGCGGCGCAGGGGTTCGCGCTGATCGTCTTCCCGTTCAGCTTTGTCTCATCGGCCTACATCCCTGTGGCGACGATGCCCTCGTGGATGCAGGCCTTCGCCGAGAATCAGCCGCTCACTGTGATGGTGAACGCGGTGCGTTGCCTCGCCGAGGGTCACCCGGCCGAAGCGCTGCTCGGTCACCCGACGTCGTACTTCGTGATCCGCTCACTGATCTGGTCGGTGGCGATCGTGGCCGTGTTCGCACCGCTGGCGGTGGCCAAGTATCGGCGTGGCTGAACGCCGCCCGGCAATGCACACTTCCGGGTATGGCAAGGGTCGATCCCGACGACGACAGCATCGAGCGATTCGTCGTGCGCCGGTATGCGTATGACCCCGAACGCCATGAACGCCGCCACCAGGTCGTGGCGGCGTTCGACAACCATAGGGAGTACATGAAGCTCATCTCCAAGCTGAGCGAGGACCTGAAACGTCGTCGTGCAGCAGGTGAGTCCGTCGATCCGAAGGAGCACTTCAACGGCGTCGCGCTCGAGCCCGGCTACCGACGTCGGCACGCGGCCGGCCACCTCTTGAGCTCGGCAAGCCGCCACGGCGTGTCACTGCCTGATGCGGTGATGGACCAGCTCGAGCTGCCGTCGAACATGGGCTTCCTACGATCGGTGTCACCGAGCTCCGAGTAGCCGGCAGGTTGCCGGGAGACGCGTTGGCGGAGGCTACGCGCGGGCTTCGGCCACGACCTTCACCGCTCGTTCTGCTGCATCGCGGACTCGTGCGACGGGATCGGTCCGCAATTTTGCGACGGCTTGCAATGCGTCGCCAAGGTGGTGATGTGCGATCACCTTTGCCGCCAACTCACGCACTCGCCAGGCGTCGTCGCCGGTCGCTGCGATCACCGCACTCATGGCGCTGTCGTCCCACGGATACAACAGGGCCCGGGCTGCCCAGACGCGCGGCCAGTATCCCGATCTCCCGCCGCTGTACCCATCGAGCACACCGGCACCAGGTTGTCCGCCCAGCCCCCGGATCAGCTCGTCATCGACCGGGTGTCCCGAGAGCAGAGCAACGCAACCACCGACGAGCGCGGAAGTCCCGCGTCGTTTGCACTCCGACGCCATGCGCTTGCGCGGCGTGTCATCGAGTTTGGCCGGCACGACTCTGCGCTCGTGCTAACCGGTGAGCAGTGCCGCCACAGCTGCCGGGTCGAAGTTGCCGCCGCTGAGCACGAGCACCGTCGGGTGCTCGGCAGTACCGGCCGGAACCTTTCCCGTGAGATACGCGGCCAGCGCCAGTGCCGCCGTCGGCTCTATCGCGAGCTTCAGACGCATCCAGGCCACTCGCACCGCGTCTGTGAGCTCGCTCTCGGACACCGTGACGATGTCGCGCACCAGTCCGCCCGCGACGATGACGTCGAAATTGCGGTCACCAATCGACTTCGACTTCACGCCCTCGGCGAGCGTGATCGGATCGGCATCGAGCGATTGCAGCGCCCCGGAATGCAGGCTGTCGGCGGCATCGGCCGCACCCTGCGGCTCGACACCGATAACCGCCGTGCCGGGCGAAAGCACCGATACCGCAAGGGCTATTCCGGAGATCTGACCACCGCCACCGACCGGCACGACGATCGCTCCCGGTGTCGGGGCGTCTTCGATAATCTCCAGGCCGACGGTGCCCGCGCCGTGCACGACGTCCCAGTCGTCATAGGGATGAACGAGCCAGAGGCGCTGCGTCCTCGCGATCTCCTCGGCGATCGTTTCCCGGTTGTCGAAGTTGACTCCATCCGACACGACTGTCGCGCCGAACGAGCGGATGCCCGCGACCTTCGCCGGTGTGACGCCCTCGGGGACGACGATCGTCGCCGGCAGCCCCGCGGATTTCGCCGCGCATGCGAGCGCCTGTCCGTGGTTCCCGGAGCTGTGCGTGACCACGCCGGCAACACCCGGATCACGCTCGAGCAGGCTGAGGACGGCGTTGAACGCGCCGCGAGCCTTGAACGATCCGGTGCGCTGGAGCGACTCGGGCTTCACCATCAATCCCGTCGCGATGTCGGTGCGCAGCAATGGCGTGCGGCGAACATGACCGTTGATCCGCACCGCCGCACCGCGAATCTGGGCGAGATGCTCGACCTTCTGGGTCTCTGCGAGCGGCGACACGGACGTCAGCGCTTAGGAGACTGCGGCGACCGGAATCTCGAGCGCCAGCTTGTCCATCTCGAGCTGCGCTGGCACGTCGACCGGGTACGAACCGGTGAAGCAGGCGAAGCAGAAACCGTTGCCGTCGGGCTTCCCCATCGCGCGGCGCAGGCCGGCGAGGCTCAGATAGCGCAGCGAATCCGCACCGAGCATCTCGCCGATCTCGCGCTCGGTATGTCCCGCGGCGATGAGCTCGCGACGTGACGCGATGTCGATGCCCATGAAGCACGGCCACGCGATCGGAGGCGAGGCGATGCGCATGTGCACCTCGGTTGCACCCGCGCGGCGCAGCTCGTCGATGATCCTTCGTGACGTGGTGCCGCGCACGATCGAGTCGTCGACGAGCACGACGCGGCGTCCTTCGAGCACATGGCGCATCGGGTTGAACTTCAGCCGGATGCCCGCCTCACGGAGACGCTGCGTCGGCTGGATGAATGTGCGCGTGATGTAGCGCGACTTGATCATGCCCTCCGCAAACGGCAGTCCTGACTCCTCGGCATAGCCGATTGCCGCGGGCGTGCCGCTGTCGGGGAGCGTGATGACGATGTCCCCGTCGGCCGGCGCCTCGCGTGCGAGCTCGCGACCCATCTGGCGGCGGGCCTCGTACAGCGACTTGCCCATCATCACGCTGTCCGGCCGGGCGAAGTAGATGAACTCGAACGAGCACATGGCACGGTGCGCGGTGGCGCGCTGGATCTTGGTGCTGCGCATGCCCGTCGAGTCGACGGTCACGATCTCCCCGGGCTCGATCTCGCAGAGGAAGGTCGCGCCGATGACGTCGAGCGCGCATGTCTCGCTCGCGATGACGTAGCCGGTCCCACCGGGTGCATCCACGTCGCCGAAACGGCCGAGACACAGCGGGCGGATGCCGAGAGGATCGCGCGCGGCAACGAGTGAGTCCTTGGTGAGGAACACGAGACAGTACGCGCCCTCGATGCGCGGCAGCGACTCCGCGAGCGCGTGCTCGAGCGAGTCGGCGTGCGTCTGCGCAAGCAGCGCTCCGATCACCTCGGTGTCGCTCGTCGTGTCGAACGCCACGCCCTTCGCGGACAGCTCGTCGCGAAGCCTGGTCGCGTTGACGAGGTTCCCGTTGTGCCCGATCATCACGGGCCCGATCTCGGGATGTTCCATGCGCATCGGCTGCGCGTTGCTCAACTTCGCACTGCCGGTGGTGCTGTATCGCGTGTGCCCGATGGCGATGTAGCCCTTGAGATCGTCGATGGTCTCCTGGTCGAAGACCTGCGACACGAGGCCCATCTCCTTGCTCACACGAATCGTGGTGCCGTCGCTGACCGCGATGCCCGCGGACTCCTGTCCACGATGCTGCAGCGAGTACAGGCCGAAATACGTCAGGTTGGCGACGTCCTCTCCGGGATGGAACACCCCGAAAACGCCGCATTCCTCGTGGAAGTGGTCGTCGCCGAGAGCGTCCATTCCGGCCTGCTCACTCACGTTCGATCAAGGCTCCTTCGTGCGCTCGTCGCACCTCGCGAAGGGGCACATCGATGCACCCCGTCACGCATACTCGCTCGCCTCCGACGGAGCCCAGCCCACGCAGTGGGACCGAATGCCGTCCAGCCAGCTCATGCAATCGCACCAGTGCCTCCCTGGCGAAGCTGATGAGGAACCGAGATTGACTCTCACCGAACAGTATACCGGCCTCCTTCTCGATCAACCCTCCGAGCTGACCCAGCTCCCGAATCTCACCAAGCTCATCGATCCCGACCCACGCGCCTATGTCGCCCAGCAGACACGACTCCGCAAGCGCGATCGCAATACCGCCCTCGGCGCAATCGTGTGCCGAATGCAGGAGGCCGTTCGCGATCCCTTCGAGAACGAATTCGTGCACCCGGCGTTCGAGATCGATGTCGAGCTGCGGCGGATCGCCTCGATTGATGCCGTGGGCCATGCGCTGGTATTCGCTCCCACCAAGCTCCTCACCGATCGGTCCGACCAGCGCGATGAGGTCGCCCTCGGCTTGGAAAGCGGCGGTGCAACGGCCTGCAACATCGCTCATGACCCCCACCATCCCGATGACGACGGTGGGGTCGATGCCGGTCCCGCCGGCGTCGTTGTACAGGCTCACGTTGCCGCTCACGACCGGGATCTCGAGCGCGCGGCAGGCTTCGCCAATGCCCTCGATGGCATCGTGGAGGTCCCACCAGACGTGCGCCTGCTCGGGATTGGCGAAGTTCAGGCAGTTGGTGATGGCAGCGGGTTTCGCGCCGGTGGCGACGACGTTGCGTGCGGCCTCGCAGACAGCGATCATCGCGCCATGCCTGGCGTTGAGCGCCGCATATCGGGAGTTCCCGTCGGTCGCAAGTGCGAGCCCGACGGTCGAGTCCTCGACACGCACGAGCGATCCATCACCGCCGGGCAGG
>Ga0307374_10002779_pt1 | contig 30666 bp, 33 predicted proteins | sample OX3MG_FD_202532 | JGI IMG/M metagenome (GOLD analysis project Ga0307374, IMG submission 202532) | Soil microbial communities from Risofladan, Vaasa, Finland - OX-3 | ecosystem: Environmental > Terrestrial > Soil > Coastal area > Acid sulfate soil | place: Finland: Risofladan, Vaasa | collected... | reverse complement strand
CGCCCATGAACAGCGCAATGCCCACCACCCCCTCGTTGCCAACCACCGCGATCTCCGCCGAGGACCCGTCCTCCATCACGTAGAGCAGCGACACGATGCTCGTGGTGGGGAAATACACATACCCCTGCGCGTCGCCGGCTTCGTAGAGGGCCCAACCGAGGGGCAGCGGCACGAGCTCTAGGCTGGGCAGCAGCCGAACGCGGTCCACCTCGGGCAGGGCCGCGACAAGGTGGTTCTGCTGGGGCGATTGCCGTGCGGACAAAGACGGGGACCTGACCATCGGCATAACCCATTCGTGACAGGGCGACCCGATCTGGCATCGGGCCGATTGCGGATGTTCCGTAGGGTAGCGCACATGGTGCTGCGCTGCAAACTGCAGGCCGCCGGAACGAATCGGACGGGGCCTACGCAGCGGGCCGGGATGCATCCGACCGTTCAGCGCACCAGCTGGTTGATCTCGATGATCGGCAGCAGGATGGCGAGCACGATCATCAGCACCACGCCACCCATGAGCAGGATCATCACCGGCTCGAGCAGCGTCAGGAATACCGCCAGCCGCCGCTCGAGCGCCTGGGTCTCCAGGCGCGCCGCGCGCTCGAGCATCTGCTCGAGCTTGCCGCTCGCCTCCCCGCTCGCCACCAGGTGCACCAGCAGCGGGGGAAACGCGCGCGTTTCGCTCAGCGCCCGTGCCAGACTCGCGCCTTCGCGCACGCGCTCGATCGCGCGCTCGACGGCCTCTCTCATCACCACGTTGGTCATCACCCGCGCGCCGGAGTTGAGTGCGCCAAGCAGCGGTACGCCGCCCCCGACCAGGATCGCGAGCGTGCTGGCGAAGCGCGAGGTGTTGACGCCGCGAACCAGCGATCCCAGCCACGGCACGCGCAGCAGCAGGGCGTGCCAGCGGCGTCTCGCGGCAGCGCCGCGCAGCGCCATGCGTGCGGCCACCGCGGCGCCGGCGATGAGCGCGACGAGGTATGGCCAGGTCGCGCGCAGGAAGTCGCTCAGCCCGATCATGGCCCGGGTGAGCAAGGGCAGGCTCTGCCGCGACTGCTGGAACACCTGCACCACCTGCGGCACCACGTAGATCAGAAGTCCGGTGACGATCATCACCGCGACGCTAGTCACCAGGACCGGGTAGAGCAGTGCGAGGCTGGTCTTTTGCCGCAGCGCCTGGCGTGCGTCGAGATAATCGGCAAGGTGCTGCAACACCGTTGGCAGCGCACCCGAGTCCTCGCCGCCGCGCACCAGCGCGCAGTAGAAGTCCGGAAAGCTCTTGTCGTAGGCGCCCAGGGCAACCGCCAACGAGCTGCCGGAGGTGACTTCGGTCTTCACCCCGGCAAGCACCTCGCGCGTCATCGGCTCGGCGGCCTCCTCGATCAGGGCATTGAGCGACTGCTCCATCGTCAGGCCGGAGGCGAGCAGCGTCGCCATCTGCCTGGTCACCAGGCTCAGCTCGGCGGCAGACAGCCCCCGCGCCCATACCTGGCGTGCACGCTCGCGGGCGTGCACGTGGTCCACCACCGAGGGCAGTAGCCCCTGGGCGCGCAACAGGCTGCGCGCCTGGCGCGCCGTGTCCGCCTGCACTACGCCGGATACCGTGCGACCGGCGGCATCCAGCGCCTGGTACTCGAATGCTTCCACGGCAGTCGCTATTCGCCCGTCACGCGCACCACTTCTTCGAGGCTGATCACGCCCTGCCCCGCCCAGCGCATGCCGTCCTCGCGCAGCGAGCGCATGCCGCCAGACAGCGCGTGCTCGCGCAGCGCCTGCTCGGAGGCGCGATCGTGGATCAGCCGGCGCAGTTCGTCGTCGATGCTCAGCAATTCGTATATGCCGGTGCGGCCGCGGTAACCCGAGCGGTTGCAGGCCGGGCAGCCGTGCGCGGAATACAGCCGCCCCTGCGTGGGCGCAAATCCAAGCGCGCGCAGCTGCTGCGGGTCCGGCGCAAACGGCTTGCGGCACTCCAGACACAGCCGGCGCACCAGACGCTGCGCGGCCACCCCGATCAGGCTGGAAGCAAGCAGGAACGGCTCCACCCCCATGTCCACGAGCCGTGTGACCGCGCTCACCGCATCGTTGGTGTGCAGCGTGGCAAACACCAGATGGCCGGTGAGGCTCGCCTGCACCGCGATCTGCGCGGTCTCCAGATCCCGGATTTCGCCGATCATGACCACGTCGGGGTCCTGGCGCAGGATAGTGCGCAGTGCGCGCGCAAAGCTCATCTCGATCCTGGTGTTGACCTGGGTCTGGCTGATGCCGTCGAGGTCGTACTCGATCGGGTCCTCGACGGTCATGATGTTGAGGCTGCCCGCGTCGAGCCGCGACAGTGCGGCATACAGCGTGGTGGTCTTGCCCGAGCCGGTCGGCCCGGTGACCAGCACGATGCCGTGGGGCTCGCGGATCAGCCGGTCCATGTGCGCGAGCGTGGCGTCGTCCATCCCGAGACGCGTCAGGTCGAGCCGCCCCGCCTGCTTGTCCAGCAGGCGCAACACCGCGCGCTCGCCGTGCCCGGTGGGGATCGTCGAGACGCGCACGTCAACGGGCTTGCCGCCCACGCGCAGCGTGATGCGGCCGTCCTGCGGCAGGCGTTTCTCCGCGATGTCGAGTTGCGCCATGATCTTGACGCGCGACACGATGGCGGCGTGCAGCGCGCGCGCCGGCTCGATCAGGTCGTGCAGCGTGCCGTCGATGCGCAGGCGCACCACCGAGCGCCGCTCGTAGGGCTCGATGTGAATGTCCGAGGCGCCGTCGCGCAGCGCCTGGGTGAACAGCGCGTTGAGCAGGCGGATGAGCGGCGCGTCGTCCTGCGCGTCGAGCAGGTCCTCGACCTGCGGGATCTCCTGCAGCAGGCGCGACAGATCCAGATCCTGCGCCAGGTCGTCCGCGAGCGCCGCCGCCCCCGCCCCCGCGCCGTTGTACAGCGCTGCGAGCAGCTCGCCGAACTCGTCGCTCCCCACGCGGCGCGTGCGCAGCGGCACCCCCAGCGCGCGGCGCAACTCGGCAAGCGCGCTTGCGCGCGCGCCCTCGCGCACCGCGACCTCCGCACCGTCGTCGCCGACCAATGTAACCGCGACGCCGTTGGCCTTGGCGAACGCGTAGGGAACGGCGATTGCGGCGTGCGTCACCACCACGCCTGGGCGCTCCGGTCGTCGGGTGCGCGTGCGCGAGCCGCGGCCCCGGGCGCGGGCAGCGCCGCTCCCCCAAGCCGCCCCAGTCGAGCGGGGGCCCCCGGCGTGCGCGGGGGCAGGCTGGGCGAGGTCATGTTCGGCAGCACGGGGTTCGGCGCGGCCTGGTCCTTGCGCTGCGCGCCGAGGATATAGTCGTAGCGCTCGTCGGTGATCGGATTGGCATCGTGGGCGCCGTGCACGATGGTCGGCTGCAGGAAGACCATCAAGTTGGTTTTCGTGTGCTCGCGCGTGTCGTACCTGAACAGGCTGCCCACAACCGGCACGTCGCCAAGCAGCGGCACCTTCTGCACGCCGTTGGTCACGCTGTCCTGGATCAGGCCCCCAATCACGATGATCTGGCCGTTGTTCACCTGCACCGTCGATTGGACCGAGCGCTTGTTGGTGATGATCCCGGCGGGGTTGTTCTGGTTCGCGATGCTGGAGACCTCGGCGTAGATCTGCAGCCGCACGCTGCCGCCTTCGGTGATCTGGGGCTTGATGCGCAGCGTCAGGCCGATGTCCTGCCGCTCGATGGTCTGGAACGGCGTCGGCGTGGTCGCAGCGCCCGACAGGGCGTATTGCCCGGTGATGAAGGGCACGTTCTGCCCGACCACGATGTTCGCTTCCTGGTTGTCCAGAGTGAGCAGGGTGGGCGTGGAGAGGATGTTCGCGCTGCTGTCGGATTCGAGCGCGCGCACCAGCAGCCCGAGGTTGAGCACCGAGCCGGTGATCCCCGGAATCGTAACGACGCCCTTGACGACGCCGATGTTCAGGCCCGCGCCGGCGCTGGCGGGATTCTGCGCGATGCCGAGAATGTTCTGGCCGACGGTCCCGAAATTGGTGCCTCCGATCGGCGAGGCCGTGCTACTGTTGACGCCATTCAGGTTCTGCCACTGAATGCCGAACTCCGCTGCCTTGTCGGAGGTGATCTCGGCGATCAGCGCCTTGACGTAGACCTCCTTGCGGCGCACGTCGAGCTTGTCGATCACCGCCCGCAGGTTGTTGTAGATCGCATCGGGCGCGTTGATGATCAGCGCATTGGTATCCGGATCGGCCTGGATGATCCCCGGTGCGGTGGCCTCCTCCGAGCTCGCCGCGTTCGAGCCGAAGCCGCCCTGTCCCTGTCCCTGTCCCTGGTAGGTACTCGCGGTGGCGAGCGGCGAGGTCATCGTCGGGCTGCTCGGCTGCAAGCCCGAGGGCGATGTGCCGGAGGCCGAACCCAGCGATTGACTCGAGCCCTCGGAACCCGTCTGCGCCTTGCCGGTGTAGATCGCGCGCAGCGTCTTGGCGACCTCGAGTGCTTGCGCGTTCTTCAGGTACACCACGTGGATATTGCCCGCCACGCTGGTGGGCGAATCCAGCGTCGCCACCAGACTGCGCAGCTGGAACAGCCGGGCCGGGTTCGCGGAGCGCACGATCAGGCTGTTCGAGCGCGCGTCGGCGACAACCGTCAGGCGCTGGGAGGGGTCCGCCGCGGCGGCGGCCCCGGAGGCCTCGCTGAACAGCTTGCCGACCGTCTGCGCCACATCGAGCGCCGAGGCGTAGTGCAGGGGGATCACCACCGGCTCGCTGCTGCTGGGCTGGTCGATCGCAGCGACGATCTTCTCGATGCGCCGCAAGTTGCCGGCGTAATCGGTGACCACCAGAGAGTTGCTGGCCGGGTATGCGGTGATGGGATTGTTGGGGGAGATCAGCGGGCGCAGGATCGGCACCAGTTGCGCCGCCGATTCGTACTTGAGCGTGAACACCTGCGTCTCGATCCGGTCACCGCCGGTACGCGGCACCTGGCGCGGGCCGAGCGTCGGGCTCGGGTACAGCCTGGCGTCGCTCTCGGGAACGATCCTGACGATGCCACCCTCGTCGATCGCCGCGTAGCCCTGCACGCGCAACGCCGACAGAAATACATCGTACACGAGCGCCCTGGGGATCGGCTTGGTCGAAACGATGTTGACCGTTCCCTTGACGCGCGGATCGAGGACGAAGTTCTTCCCCGTGATCTCGCTAACCGCCTTGACCACCCCTTCGATGTCGGCGTTGACGAAGTTGAGCGTGACCAGATCGGGGTCTGCCGACCAGACTCGCCCGATGCAGGCCAGCATGGCCAGGCACAGGAATCCGGCCCGCAGCCAGCGACGCTGCACGCTCCTCCCCGAAGAATGCGTCAGCAGCGGATGACCGGACATCAATTGTGAGCGAGCGGAGCGGTCGATTGCGCCAGTTTACCCCGTTTCGGCCAGGTGAGCGTCTCGCGCACCCCGCTTCGCTCCAGCACGATGTGGTCCGCGTGCACCCGGGCGAGGCTCACGCCCGGTTCGATTTCTCCGCCTTCGCGCACCGCCACCGTGCGCTTCGCGTCGAGGCGCAGCACGGCGTAGCCCGGGCCGCTGCCCGAGGCGGCCACGACACCGAGCAGCCTGACCGCGATTCCCGTCGCTGCGGCGCCGTCATGCGCGCGTTGCGCGCTGCCGAACAGACCGGATGCGGCCTGCGCGCGGCCGCGCGTGTGCAGCGCCGCCGGCGCACGCGGCTGCGCACGCGGTGCGAGCCATGCCCAAGTCCAGTACGCGAGCACCAGACCGAGCAGCGCGAGCGCGACGAGCGTCGCCAGTGACACGACGGCCGTCTGTGCAAAACTCGATCGTGCGAGGGAAATCGCTTGCATGTTTCGTCAAACGGACCAGCGCCCGCGGGATGCGATGCATCGTAGGAGGAAATTGCCCCTGCGTATGTACGCTAGCGTACAGAGCGTTCACGGGCGATCGCGATAATGGCCCTATTTGGCTGCTCGAGACGAACGCCAGAAGGCCCTCGGATCGATCGATTGCAAGGAGGGTCCAGTGCAGATGAAATCACGGCAAGCGGCATTCACGCTGCTCGAAATCATGGTGGTGATGGTCATCATCGGCATTCTCGCCGCATTGATCGTGCCCAAGATCCTCAGTCGCCCCGACGAGGCGCGGATCATCGCGGCCAAGCAGGACATCGCGACCCTGATGCAGGCGCTCAAGCTCTACCGGCTCGATAATCAGCGCTATCCCACGACCGAGCAGGGGTTGCAGGCTCTGGTGACCAGGCCAACCACCGCCCCGATCCCGCCCAACTGGAAGCCGGGGGGGTATCTCGAGCGCCTTCCCAAGGACCCGTGGGGCAATCCTTACCAATACCTGAACCCGGGACTGCACGGCGAGATCGACGTTTTCAGCTACGGTGCGGACGGTGCGCCCGGTGGCAAGGGCAACGACGCCGACATCGGCTCGTGGGCGCCGTAGCCGGAATCCAGCGCGATGGGACGCGACCGCGCGCCGGCACGAACCCGGGGCTTCACGCTAATCGAGATGCTGGTCGTGATGCTGATCATGGGGCTCGCCGTCGGCTTGGCGAGCGCGATCGTGCGCCCGGACTCTCGTGCGCAGCTTCGCGTTGAGGCCCAGCGGCTCGCGCAGCTGCTCGATCTCGCCGCGTCGGAATCGCGCCTCTCGGGGCAAACCATCGCCTGGACGGCCGACGGGTCCGGATACCGCTTCTGGCGCATGAGCGCAGATTCCGAGTGGACCGAGGTGCGCGACAGCGATCTGTTGCGCGCGCGCACGCTGCCGCGTGGCATGCGGATCTCGGGCCTGCGGATCGAGAGCATGCCTGCTCGTGGCGCGATGCGCCTGGTGTTTGGCCCATACGGTCCGGCGCCCTCCTTCACGATCGAGCTGTCCATGGGGACGGCGCGTTACGCGGTGGCGGCGTCTCCCATCGGAGAGATCACGGTGCTGCCTGGCGCAGGGAATTCGCGTGGCCGATTGGCGCTGCGCTAAAGCGGCCGGGTTCACGCTGATCGAGGTGCTGGTCGCGCTGGCCATCGTTTCGATCGCGCTGATAGCCGCGCTGCGCGCGGCGGGCCAGGCCACCACCGACGTGGACGCCCTGCGCGCGCGCCTGCTCGCCGGCTGGGTGGCGCAGAATCTCCTGGCGGAGCATCGCGCCCGCGTCGACTGGCTGCCGCTTGGCATACAGCGAGGCCAGGCACGCGAGGGCGGCATCGCGTTCGACTGGCGCGAGGAGGTCGTGGCGACACCGAATCCGGCGTTCCGCCGCATCGATGTGTTCGTGTTCGCGGCGCCCGGAGATTCGCCCACGCTGGCGCACTTCACCGGGTTCGTGGTGCATCCGCCGGTGACGGTCCAATGAAATGCGCGCCTGCGGCACGCGGCTTCACCCTGATCGAGCTGCTCACCGCGCTGCTCATTCTGTCGCTACTCGCCCTGATGTCGTACCGCAGCCTCGGCGCGGTGCTCGAATCGCGCAAGCACGTCGAGCAGGAGACCGCAAAATGGCAGCGCGTGGCGGCTTTCTGTGCGCGCTTCGAGCAGGACGTGCAGCTGGCGGCACCGCGTCCGGTGCGCACCGGACGCGGCAGCGCACCGGCCTGGCTCGGACTCCCGGATACCGGGCCCGGGTTGCGCCTGGAGTTCAGCCGCTTCGCCTCGGCCGAGGGCGCGAACACGCCGCGGCGGGTCGGCTACGGGCTGAACAACGAGCAGGAGATCGAGCTGTGGCTATGGCCGGGACTCGACGTGCCCCCCGATGCGCGGCCGGTCCGCTACCCGGTGCTGCGCGGCGTGACGCAATTCGAGCTTCAGTACCTCAACGACAATCTTGCGTGGGTGGACACCTGGCCGACCTCGCCGAACGACCCCGCCATTCCGCGCGCCGTGCGGCTGCGCATCGTGCTCGCCTCCGGCGAGCGCATCGTGCGCGTGTTTGCGCTCAGCTCATGAGAGCGCGACAGCACGGGGTGGCCATCGTACTCGCCATGGGCGTGGTCGCGCTGGCGGCGCTCGCGGTGACCGCAATGATGGTGTCGCAGAGCACGTGGGCGAGGCAGCTCGAGCTGACCGCCGACCACGTCCAGGCACAGATCCTCATCCAGGCCGGGCTGGATTGGGCGCGCGCCGTGTTGAGCGACGATCGCCGCACCAGCAACGTCGACTACCTGGGCGAGCCCTGGGCGATGCGGCTGCCGCCGGTTCCGGTCGCCAACGGCAGCCTCGCCGGTCGCATCGACGACGAGCAGGGCAAGTTCAATCTCAACGACATCCTGCAGGCCGGCAAGGTCGACCTCACGCAACTTGCGCACTTCCGGCGTCTGCTGTCGATTCTGGCCTTGCCGCCCCAGCTCGCCGACGCGCTCGCCGACTGGATCGACGCCGACAGCCAGCCGCAGCCGCAGGACGGGGCCGAAGACGCGTACTACCTCTCGCTGCAGCCGCCCTACCTCGCCGCCAACCGGCCGTTGATCGACCTGGGCGAGCTCGCGCTGGTGCGCGGATTCGACGATCAGGTGCGCGCACGCCTGCGCCCCTTCGTGACCGCGTTGCCGCGCTTTACCCCGGTCAACGTGAACACGGCCTCGCCCGAGGTCATCGCCGCGATCATCGACGGCCTGAGCCTGGATGACGCGCGCGCCGTCGTGGCGCAGCGCGAGCGAGCCTATTTCCGCACCTTCTCAGACTTCTTCAACCAGCTCCCCCCCGGACTCATCGTCCCGGCCGACGAAGTCTCGGTGAGCAGCAATTACTTTCTCGCGACGATGCGGGTGACCATCGGCGGGGCGCAGGCGCTTGGCTCGGCGCTGCTCGCGCGCGACAACGCCGGCTGGCCCACCGTCCTCTGGCAGAAGTATCCATGAGCCTGCTGCGCATCCGCGCTTCGCTTGCCGACGCACCCGTGCACTGCCAATGGGCGCTCGTCAACGACGCCCGCGAGCCGCTTGCCGGGGAGGGTACGCTCGCGCAGTTGCCGCGCCGCGCCGAGCGCGTCCAGCTGGTCATCCCCGCCGCGCAGGTGCTGATCACGCGCGCGCGCCTGCCGCGTGCGGCCAGGCGCCACGCCGGGTCGGTGCTTGCGTACGCGGTCGAGGACGAGACCGTGGGCGAGCCCGACAGCGGCCAGGTGAGCTGGCTTGGCGCCGCGGGGGACGCAGACATACTCGCGGTGATTGACAGACAAGGCCTCAAGCGCTGGCTGGATGCGCTCGACGGCGCCGCAATCCGCTCCCCGGAAGTTCACTGCGAAACTCTGCTGTTGCCATGGGTCGCAGGCGAATGGAGTCTCGCCTGGGACGGCCGCGAGGGCATCGTGCGCAGCGGCGAGCTCGAGGGCGCGGCCACCGATTGCGGCGATCGGGAATCGCCGCCGCTTTCGCTGCGCCTGATGCTCGATGAAGCGCAAGCGCGCGGCGAACGGCCGGCATCCATTGCGCTCCATATCTCGGCGCCCCACAGCGCGCCGGATCTCGACGCGTGGCAGCGCGAGCTCGGGGTTGCCTTGCGCCTTGCGGGACCGTGGGACTGGCGCACCGCCTCGCCGCAGGCGGGCACCAGCCTGGCGCAGCAGCGGCGGCGCTGGCGTGTGGCGCCGGGCGCCTTGGCGCGCCTGCGGCCGGCGGCCTGGATCGTGGGCGCCGCGCTCGCGATCCAGGCGGTTGCCCTGGTCACGGACTGGACGCTGCTCGCCCGCGAGCAGCGCAGCTTGCGCACGAACATGGTGGCGCGGTTTCGCGCCACGTTCCCCGACGCGGTCGCGGTGGTAGACCCGGCGCTGCAGATGCGCCGCAAGCTCGCCCAGGCGCGCCATGCCGCGGGCCAATCCGATCGCAGCGACTTCCTGCCGATGTTGGAGCAAGTAGCGGCGGCGGCGAAGGAGCTGCCGGCCGGCGCAGTGCGCGCCGTGTCCTACGAGGACGGACGCATGACGCTCGAGCTTGCCGCCCTCGATGAGGCGAGCGTGCACCGCGTCGTGGCGCGCCTGGTCCAGTCGGGCCTGAGCGTCGAAAGCTCGCGAGCCGCGACTGGCGCCGCAGGCGCAACGATCGTCCTGACCATGCGGACCTCATGAGAGCTCGACTGCGCAAGGCCTGGGAATCGCGGGCGCCGCGGGAGCGGGCGATCATCGCTGCGCTCGCCGTGATCCTGGGAGCTGTCCTGTACGTGTGGCTCGTGCAATCGGCAGGGCGGGCGCGCGCGCAGTTGCGCACCAGCGTCATGACTCTGCGGGCGCAGGCCGCGCGCCTCGACCGGCAGGCGCTTGAATATGGGCGCCTGCGCGCCGCGCCGGCGGCAACGGCCTCGCACACCGATCTGCGTACGCTGGTGCAAGCCCGGGTCGACGCAGCCGGGCTGTCGCGTGCGCTGGTGCGCATCGACGCGCTGGACGCCAACCAGGTCAAGGTGGTATTCGGCGCCCTGCCGTTTGCCGACTGGCTGGCCTGGGTCGCGAGCCTGCAGGCGCAGCAGGTGCGTCTGGACGCCTGCCGGATCGAAGCGCTGTCCACGCCTGGCCTAGTGAGCGTGAGCGCGACGTTCACGCGCGCCCAACCGTGACCTGCGCTTAGCCATGCGCTGGTGGCCGCTCGCGGTCGGGCTCGGCGCATACGCGGCAGCACTCATTGCGACGGCGCCGGCGACTCTGGTCGACGCCGGCCTGCGCAGCGAAAGCCACGGACGGCTGCGCCTTGCCGATGCGCGGGGCACGCTGTGGTCGGGCACGGGGCAGTTCGAGATCCGCGATGCAAGCGGACGCACCGGATTGGCACAACGCCTGGCGTGGCGTTTTCGGCCGGTCGCGCTGCTGCGCGCGCGACTCGGCTACGAGCTCGAGCTGGGGCCCGGGCAGCGGGCCTTTCCGGTAAGCATTTCCCGGTCACGGATCGAGCTCGCGAATGCCGATATCGGCTTTCCGGCTGCGGCGCTAGGGCTCGGCGTGCCCAAGCTCGCGCCCCTCGAGCTGACGGGAGAAGTGCGGCTGCAGGTCCCGAGTCTGTCGATCGGGCGCCGCGCCACGCTGGGCAGCGCCACGCTGCAATGGCGCGCCGCCGGTTCGGCGCTTTCGCCCGTATCGCCTCTGGGTGACTATGAACTGCGGCTCGAGGGGGAAGGATCCGTGGTCCACGCCACCCTGCGTACCCTTCAGGGGCCGCTGCAGCTCACCGGCCAGGGATCGTGGGCCGACGGCCGCGAGCCCGTATTCCACGCCACCGCGCGCGTGCCGCCCGAATTCGAACAACGGCTTGCGCCGTTCCTGCGCCTGATCGCGGTGGAGCGCGGCGACGGAAGCTTCGAGCTGCGAATGCAATAGGACCTCGCGGGAATCGCGGGTCCGAAAATGGAAAATCGTTCGGCTTACGTGCGCCAGCGCACGGTACGGCACGGACGCACGGATTAAAAGGGGACCTCGCGACCCCCAACAACCCGCGCAAGGAGACCCATCATGCATGACCTTCGGAAGCATCTCTATACCAGTTTGCTTACTGCGGCCGCGCTGCTTGGCGGCACCGCCACGGCATCGGCCCAGCAGGTGACCCTCGGCACTGCGTCCGCGTTCTCGGTGCTGGGTTCGCCTGTGACCACCTCCGGTTCCACCATCACCGGCGACGTGGGCTCCGCCGGCGCAGTCAGCTTGACCAGTTCCGCCATCACCGGAAACCTGGTCTACACAGGCGTGCTCACCAACACCGCGAGCACGATTTCGGGAACCAGCACCCAGCCGCTCCCCGCCCAGGTTGTCGCTGACTTCAACAGCGCCTACACGGCGGCCCTGGCCGCACCTTGCCCGTCCGGCGGCACCCTGCTCAGCACGATCACAGGTCCCATGACACTGGCTCCCGGTGTCTACTGCACCGGCGCGGCTTTGACCGGAACGGGCGTGTTGACTCTCGACGCGGGTGGCAACCCCAACGCCGTCTGGATTTTCCAGATCGGGGGAGCCCTCACCGGCACCGGCTTCTCGGTGGTCATGGCTAACGGCGGGCAGCCGTGCAACGTGTACTGGGCACCCGGCGCGGGGGTGACCATGACGACTTCGACGTTCAGCGGAAACATTCTCGCGGGTGGCGCCACCGGGGCCATCACCTTGACCGGTGGAAGCCTGGCCGGTCGTGCCTTGGCGAGCGGCGCCGTGACCATGACCGGTGCCAACGTCGTCGGCTGTTCGGCGCTGCCGAGCTCCACCGCGTCGTGCAACGGCAAAGGCGACGACGATCAGAATAAAGACCACAAGAAATGCAACCAGGGCGTCGGCAACGGACCCGAGGGCTGCGATCCAGGCCACTCGGACCAGCACAACCCGTTCGGCTCGAACGACGAGAACGGTGGTACGCCGGGCAACCCGGGCCGCAAGGGCGGCAACAATTAAGCCTGCAATTCGCAGGGCATCGAAAAGGACCCGCGAGGGTCCTTTTCTTTTCGCTCTTCAGCGGAATCTGTGGGTCGTTTTCTCTGATCCGCCGGGGCACAGGGATAGAGGAAACGATAGAGCTTGCGTCAGGTCGCCTCGGAGGCCTCTTTTTGCTGTTCGGAGAGGCGAGGCCAGAGGAGGGGTCCACCTCTGACGTTGAGCAGATGGAGAAGGATATTTCCGATGGCCGTGCGCCGCCAAGTGGAGTCATCCAGGGCCTCAACAACAAAGCCAAACTCGCCATGAGAAAAACCTGCGTCTTTCGAACCTTCCGGGCAATAAAACTCGCGCTCTGTCATGTGGTTGGCAAATTACCCGAGCCTAAACTCACCCACAGTTTTTACTGACGAACCTTTCTTTTTGCCGCATTGGGTACGGCAGCACACAGTCGGCGTTGAGCGAACGCTCTACAAATGCACTGACGGCTTACGCGCAATATCAACATGGGGATGACAATGACTCATCGCACACGTGGCTCTGCAACAACTTCGGGCGGGTTAGTGGCATTGCTGCTGTCCGCCTTGCTGGTCGGATGCGGCGGCGGTGGCGGTGGCGGTGGCGGGGACACCGGAACGCTCGGCGTTTCATTGACCGATTCGCCGGCCTGCGGCTTCGATGCAGTGAATGTGACTGTTATCAAAGTCCGGGCAAACCAAAGCAGTTCAGCCTCCGACACCGATACCGGCTGGACTGATATCACGTTGAATCCCGCGCGCAAGATCAATCTGCTCAACCTGAACAACGGCGTGCTCGATAGCCTAGGCGAGACAGCGTTGGCAGCAGGGCATTACACGCAACTGCGCCTGGTGCTGGACCCGAACACCGCAGTGGGCCTCGCAAATTCGGTTGTCCCTTCGGGCGGGGTTGAAACCGCGCTCGTTACCCCAAGCGCGGTGCAAAGCGGGATCAAGCTGGTCGACGATTTCGACGTGGCATCCGGACAGCGTGTCGACCTGGCGCTCGATTTCGACGCCTGCAAGTCCATTGTGAAGCGCGGCAACGGCACCTATGCGCTCAAACCCGTGATCAAAGTCGTCCCCTTTGTGCTGAACGGCATTGACGGTTTTGTCGATACCGCGTTGCTTGGCAGCGACGTCATGGTCACGGCGCAGCAGGACGGGGCAATAGTTCAGTCGAGCGCGCCGAACTCGCAAACCGGCGAGTTTTTCCTCGCGCGCCTTGCACCCGGTGACTACGATGTCGCTCTCACCGCAGATGGCCATGCCACAGCAGTGATTACCACTGTGCCGGTCGCCAGCACCACCAGCGTGGTGGACGTCAGTGTCGCCGGCGCGCCGATCACGTTGCCGGTATCGGCTACCCACGTCGTCAGTGGCACGGAAGTCCTGAATCCGACAAGTTCGACCGACGTCGCCTATGCGGCGGCGAAGCAAACCTTCGGTACCGCTCCGATCGTGACGGTGAAGTTCGCGGCCGCCGATGATTCAGGTTCGGGTGCCTATAGCCTGACCTTGCCGATTGGTGCCCCGCTGCTCGGTCAATTCGGTACGGGCGCTCTTCCGATTGCGCTTGCCGCGCAATCTGCGCTGGCGGGCCAATACACCGTCGAGGCGTCCGCGACCGGCTATCAGACCCAGTCGGTCAGCACAAACATCTCCGCGGCGGATGCAACGCAGAACTTTACCTTGGTCCCATAGAGCAAACGACCCGGCACACAAGAAGGGCTCCGATGCGGAGCCTTTTTTTGGAGATTTCGTCCGCCGCCACGGCTCACGCGAATGCAATTGCAACGGTTCGGTGCGCCGGTAAGCCCGTGAAGCATGGGTCGCGAAACTCAGCCTCGCCTGAACGCCAAGCGACACGCCCGTTCCAGGCCCCACCCGGAAACCCTTACCCCATGCGCCTCTCCGAGCAGTGTGTCACCTGAAACTGTAGAACTCGGGCGAGACGGCCTTCATTCTTTGCGGTTTATGTACGCAAACGCACAGAACGTCCTGCGACGAATACGGATAGTCGCTATCGACGCTCGGCGCCAAAACCACTGTGCCGTGCACGGGGATCCGCGGTCGCAATGATTCGACCGCATACCGATGCCTTTCGGGATCTCATAATCAGGAGCGACTCATGAACGCACTCGACAGCCCTTTCAAGCCACTGACGTGGTTTGTGGCATTACTGCTGGTCGCTTTGGTGGCCGCCTGCGGCGGCGGTGGAGGCACAAACCCAGCCGCAGCTTCGGCGACTGCCGTTCTTCCAGGGGCCGCCGGAACTCCAGGCGCCTCGGCCACCGATCCCACGGTAGGCTCTGCGAGCCCGAGCAACAGCGCAACGAGCGTACCGACCAGCACCAACGGCCCCAATAACATAGTGACCGGGACGCTGGTGACCGCGACCTTCACGCAGCCGATGGATCCGACCACGATCGCCTCGTTCCCGGCCGGAACGCTGCTCACCTTCACGCTCAAAGAGACGACGAGCGGAACGAATGTACCCGGCACCGTCGCGATGAATGCCACGAACACGGCGGCGACCTTTACGCCGACAGCGACCGCGCTCACCCCGAATACCAGCTATACCGCCACGGTCAGCACCGCGGCCAAGAATGCCGGTGGCACCCCGATGTCCAGTCCCGTCGCATGGAGCTTTACGACCAGCGCCGTCGCGACCACCGGTCAGGCACCGGTCAACCTCGGGCTGGCCGGCAACTACGCGATTTTCGCGGACGCGGGGATCTCCAATGCCACGATTCCGGCGGCGATCACGGGAGACATGGGCGTCGGCCCGGGAGTCACCTCGACCGCCATCACCGGATTCGCGCTGAACCTGCCCGCAGGGAGTGCGTTTGCAACTTCCGCTCAAGTCACCGGCAAGGTGTACGCATTCAACTATGCGGCCCCCACTCCGACCAACGTGACCACGGCCTCGACCGACATGGGCCTGGCCTACACGGACGCAGCCGGGCGCACGGCTGCAGCGGCGCCGCCGTACTTGAATGCCGGCGGCGGAAATCTCGCCGGGCTGACTCTCACCCCCGGCGTGTACACCTGGGGCAGCAACGTGACCTTGCCGTTCGGTACCAACGTAACACTTTCGGGCGGCCCGGACGACGTCTGGATCATGCAGATCACGGGCACGCTCACCACGGGCGCCAACACGACGGTGTTCCTGAGCGGCGGTGCGAAAGCCAAAAACGTTTTCTGGCAGGTCGCCGGCACGTCCGTAACGCTGGGAGCGAGCGCGCACTTCGAGGGGGTCGTACTGGCGAAGGCCGCGATCAATTTCGGCAACCAGGCGTCCGCAAACAGCAGACTGCTGGCGCAGACCGCGGTCAATCTCGATCAGAACACGGTCACCCAGCCCGCCCAGTAAGGGCTCAGGCAGCGGCAGTAACCGAGGAAAGCTTCCTGGCCTCGAGCGGCGGTGTCGTGCCGCGCAGCACGCTCGGGACCGGTGCCGAGTTCGAGTAACGACGATCCGCTACGAAACGTAGCTCAGCTCATGCAGATATGGGCCCGCGCGAGCGCTCGACGCGCGGCATGGTTCGCAGCGCTGCTCTGCGTGAGTCTTCCCGCCCTCGCCCTGGCCCAATCGCCATGCCCGGGAATTCACGTGAAGATACTGGGCATCAGAAACAGCACCGGCGCCGCGCCTTGCGCGCTCTTCGATTCAGCGGGCGGCTTCCCAACCGGGTTTCTACACTCGGCGACGAATGTCATGATCATAAAGATCCGCAAGTCGCAGGCGCGCCGCGACTTTGAAGACATCCCGCCGGGAAAGTATGCGATGGCCGTCATCCACGACGAGAATATGAACGGCAAGCTCGATACCAACTGGATGGGCGTCCCCACCGAAGACTGCGGCTTCTCGAACAATGCAACAGGCGTGCTCGGCGCGCCCCCGTTCTCTGCTGCCCGCTTCGCCTACGACGGCCAGAACGTGGATTTAACCATGAGCCTGCACTACCGAGATCGACGCGCCAGCGCCGGCGCCCTCACCCGGCCGCATTGATCCCGTCGGCCTGCCGCGCGAGCGCTCTGGCGCTACCGCGGTCACTTGCGGCGTATCAGTCCCACGATGAGCGAGGCGATGAACAAAAGAATAAAAACGAAGAACAGGATCTTCGCGATCTCGACAGCGCCGGCCGCGATGCCGGTAAAACCCAAGAGCGCGGCAACCAGCGCGATGACCAGAAATACAACGGCATATCGCAGCATTTCTTCCCTCTCATTAATGCCCCGTCAGGCGATTAGATACTGCTCCCCCGCGAGGCTCCGTGCGCTGGCGAACACAGGGTTTGATTTCGATCAAACGACGCATCGCATGGACTGCGAGCATTCGCGTGGGAAGCCAATGCTCGGGGGAGCCCATGTCGGGACAGAATTCATTTCAGTTATATGCCGCGGAGGCCTCCGCGGCGCCGGGCCGCGGAGGCCTCCGCGGCCGATCCGCACGGCATCCGCCCATGCAAAACCATCTTCTTGCGGCGCTGCCGATGAGGGATTATGAGCGCCTGCTGCCGGATCTGGAGCTCGTTCCATTACTGCGGGGCGCGACCGTTCACCATGCCGAAGATCGGGAAAAGCACCTGTATTTCCCCGCCGCGGGCATCGTCTCCCGGATCTGCGTGACCGAGAGCGGGGCGTCGGCGGAATTCGCGCTCACCGGCAGCGAAGGCGTGATCGGCGTCGCATCGTTCCTGGGCGGCGAAAGTACGCCCAGCCAAGCGGTGGTGCTGAGCGCCGGCTACGCTTATCGGCTGCGAGTGGATCGGCTGAAAGGCGAGTTTGAGCGCGACAGCCCGCTGGCGCGTTTACTGCTGCGCTACACCCTGGCGCTGATCGCGCAAACCGGGCAGATCGCGGTGTGCAACCGGCACCATTCGCTGGAGCAGCAATTGTGCCGCTGGATCCTGTCATGCCTGGACCGGTTGCCCTCGAACGAGCTGACGGCGACCCAGGAAGTGATCGCCGCTTTGCTGGGTGTGCGCCGCGAGGGCGTCACGGAGGCCGCTGGAAGACTGCAAGCGGCGGGACTCATCCATTACGGCCGCGGCCACATCGTCATACTCGATCGCGCCCGAGTGCAAGCACGGGCATGCGAGTGCTATGCAGTCGTGCAACGGGAGTACGACCGCTTGCTCTGCCGGGAAAACGTCACCGGCGAGGCCGGGGGGCATGCCACATGGCAACGCACCGTGCGGGTCGACCAACACCATCGACACCCCGAATTGGTCTGACGCCGCCGGAGCGATGACGAGGAACTTGCCGGGCTTCACGGCCGCAACGGGACCTGCCCCGCGTACGGCACGCGCGATTGACAATCTGCCGCCCGGGAGGCGAGCATTCGGGCCAGATCCGGCGAACGGCTGCCGGTCCCTCGCGCGGCGGTCGCACGATATGCACGGGCAAGGGACGTGGCCCGCGCCGGCGATTGGAGCCCCTTCACATCACGTACACGTCCTCGCCGCGCCGCGCCGCGGGGCACAGCGGAGCCCGTTGGCCAGTGCTTGAACACGACGACCTGTTTCCCCCGCAGTACGCCCTGACCGGGATCGAGACGCGCCAGGCGCTGCAGAACCTGGAGCGCCATCGCCTCCCGGTCACCGTTGTCGCCGGCGAAGACCGTCCCGAGCTTCTGAGCACGGCCGTGGGCCGCGGCGATTCCGGCTGGAACGCCATCGTCCTTAGTCACCCCGCCGACGCCGCGCCGGGGCAACCGGCCTTCGGTGCCGGCGAAGCGCTCAGGCTGCTGTGGACCGAAGACCGGGTGCGGTATTCCGCGCAGGCCCGCGTCGTGCGGGTCGGCTCCGGGGATCCGCTCACCTACGAGCTGCAGGTGGGACCGGAGGTATTGCGCCTGGGGCGGCGCAGGACGCTGCGCGTGCCGATCGAACCGAACGACGGCGTGCGCGCCGAGCTTCTCATCGACGGACGAACCGAGCCGCTGATCCCGGTGATCAGGGACCTCAGCGTCGACGGCTGCCGGCTCTCGCTCGCCGCGGAGCTCGCGCGCGGCACCGGATTGGGGCCCGGCGTTCAGGCCGCGCTCTCGCTCCTGATGGCCGACGGCGCCCAGCGCGAGCACGGCCGGATACAGATCCTGCATATCGGGCCTGCGAACGAAGGACTGCTCGATTTCGGCGTCTCCTGGCTCGCCCCCGTGCCGAAGTTCAAGGACCGCATCGCCCGCTTCGTCGCGATCAAGCAATACATGCTCTCGCAGCGGGGCGCGCTCTCGCCTGCGTCCGAGCGGCCGGACGGCTCCCCGGAAGGTTGACCCTCCTTCGCCCGCTGCGAACGTAACGCCACCGCTCAGGCGAGCGCTCATTGGCCGGCAGGGCGGGGCCTGTTGGAATCCGCACGGATACAATACGGCATGAGCGAGCGAGACCATGGCGCGGAGGTGAAGTCATCGGGCGAGGCGCAGTTCCTCGACGAGATGGACGCGCAACTCGCGGGCTGGGCGGACCCGAGAGCACGGCTATATCAGGCGCTGAAGCAAAACGAGCTGGTGCTGTACGGCCAGCTGATCCTCAACCTGCAGGACATGCAGTTTGCGATGGCGGAGGTGCTCGTCCGGCTCCGCGAGGAGGAGGCGGCGCTGCTGCCTCCCGGCGAATTCCTTCCGGTGTTCGAGCTCTACCACATGCTCCCGGACCTCGATCGCTGGGTGGTGACCAATGTCGTCACGCAGCTTGCCCGGGGCTCGCGCATCGCGCGCCTGGGCATCAACGTGTCCAGCCAGTCGCTGGAAGATCCCGGCTTCGCGAAATTCATCGCCGATACCCTGATCACGGCGTCGGTGCCCTCAACGAGTCTGATGTTCGAGATCGCCGAGTCCGACGTGCTGTTTCGGCTCGAGCACGCGGCGCGCTTCGCCGCGGCCGTGAGGGCGATCGGATGCGCGGTGACGATCGACGGCTTCGGCAGTCGGGCGGTCTCGTTCGCGCCGTTGAAGACCCTGCGCACGGACTTTCTGAAGGTCGACGGCTCGATCGTGCGCAATATCCTGCGCAGCCCCATCGCGCTCAGCAAGCTGGTAGCCGTCCTGCGCGTCGGCAAGACCATCGGGACCGACGTCATCGCCGAATTCGTAGAGGATCAGGACGTGCTCATGCGCCTGAAGGCGCTCGGGGTCCCCTACGCGCAGGGCTTCGGTATCCATGAACCGTGCCCGCTGGCGAAGCTGCTCGGCGAGTCGATCCATGCGCCCTCTCCGGACGAAGCCCGGCGCGGGTGACCGCGCTCTCGCAGCCGGTCGCGGCTCAGCCCCTCGGGTCGGCGCGCCGCAGAGCGGTTTCCCGATCCGGGCGGCTCTCGCGCAGGCTCCTCAGCAGACCGGGCAAGTAGAGCCCGCGAGACAGCAGCTTCCACGACACCATGCGCCCGATGCGCGCGATGTCGGCCACCGGGCGGAAGTGACTGCGCCGCGCGCGCCTCGGATAGATCGCGGGGATCGGAATCCCAAGCAGGAGCACGCCGCGCCTTCCGGCTTCGATCAGGATCTCGCTTTCGAACACGAAGCCCGTGACGTCGTCGCATCGGGCGAGCAGCTCGCGCCAGGTGAGCAGCGGATAGAGCCTGAAGCCCGACTGGCTGTCCTCGACGCGTTGTCCGGCGGCCCAGGCGATCCAGAAATTGGCGAAGCGGTTGGCCAGATAACGGGCGCGCGGGATGTTGCGCGCTTCGTGCAGCCGCGTTCCGATCACGATGGCCCGAGGCTCGAGGCGATGCGCGGCGAGCAGCCGCGGTATGTCTTCCGGCGGATGCTGCCCGTCGCCGTCGAGCGTGACGACGGCATCGGCTCCCAGACGGAACGCCTCCTCGATGCCGCGCACCAGGCTGAGCGCCTTGCCGCAGTTGCGCTCGTTGCGCAAAACGCTGATCGGCAATCCTTCGAGGCACTGGGCGGTGCCGTCGCACGACCCGTCGTCCACCACGATGACCCGCTCGACCTGGCGCTGCGTGCGCTCCACGATCGCGCGAATGGTGGCGCCCTCGTTGTAGGCGGGAATCACCGCCGCGAGCGGCGTCATGCCATCGCTCCGTTCACCCCGAGAACCTGGCCGGACACGTAGGCCGCCTCATCCGAGCACAGAAAGGCCACGACGCTCGCGACCTCCTCAGGGGTGCCGGCTCGCCCCATCGGAACCAGGCGCTCAATGGCGTCCTCCGCGAACGCTTTGCGCGACATATCGGAAGCGATGATGCCCGGTGCCACCGCGTTGACCAACACGCCGCGGCTGGCCACCTCGATCGCCAGCGACTTGACCGCTCCGTGCAGCCCGGCCTTGGCGGCGGCGTAATTCGATTGGCCGCGATTGCCCATGATGCCGGCAACCGAGGTAATGGCGACGATGCGACCCCAGCGGGTACGCAGCATGGGCAGCAGCAGCGGCCGTGCAACGTTGAAAAAGCCGTCGAGCGACACGCCGATGACGCTCGACCACTGGGCATCGCTCATGCCGGCCATGGGTGCGTCGGCCGTGATCCCCGCGTTGTGCACCAGCACCTGGACCGCGCCGCCCTCGAGTATTTTCTCCAGCGCACTTGCCGCCGGAGCGGCCCGGGAAACGTCGAAAGTCACGCTCTCGGCGCTGCCGCCATCCGCGCGGATCGCCTCGGCGAGCTGCGCCGCACGCACCGGGTTGCCGTGGCCGTGCACGATGACGTGCATTCCGCATCGCGCTAGAGCGCTGCAGATCGCCCCGCCGATGGCGCCACTGCCGCCGGTCACCAAGGCCCGCTTCATTGCCCTGCCCCGTCCGTGAGCACCACGGCCGCCCGCCCGCGAATGAGTTCCCTTTCTGCCGCATGCACCGCGAACTCGTAGAGCAAGTGCCGAGAATCGCCAATCAGCCTGCGCGCCTTGAGCACGAGATCGCAGGCAAGGTCGTCCAGGCGCTCCACGCTCAGCACGACCTCGCGCACCCCGGCCAGCATGCCCGGCCGCGAACCGCGTTGCTCGCTGAGCGCCCCGTGCACCGCCATGGCCTGCGCGGCGTATTCGATGCCGCACACGGCCGGGAGGATTCCGTGCTCGCGCAACGGGTTGGCCGGGTCGCGATGGCTAACCGCCCGGCAGGTAATGCTCTCGTCGTCGAAGTGAACCACTTCGCTCAACAGGCTCATGGAGCCGCGATGCGGGATGAGGTCGCGGAATTCGCTTGCGCTCACCGGCACGGTCGCACCTCGACCGCAACGTGCCGCCCGCCCACATAGGTGAGCGGGACCGTTGCCGCGGCATCGCAGGCCACCGCGGCGAGCAAGGGCAATGCGTGCGCTGCCGGATTGCTCGCCAGCGTGCGCGGCAACGTCCCCGGAAACCGCGTGGACTCGGCACCGCTCTCGATCGAGATTTCCCAGCGCCCGAGCGCCCCTGTCCCCGGCGCGTGCGTGAGGAGAACCGCCACCCCGAACGAAGCCTCGATCGCGCGCTGCGCGCTCAGCGGGTCCGGATACGGCAGGTCGCACGCCACGAGCAGCACGCAGGCCTGCTCGGCAAGAACGAGCGACGCCGCCTCGAGCAGGCCGACGGCGAACGACGCATCATGTCCGCTCAGCGCCACCGAGCCCTGCCGCGAGCCCGCGCCGATGCTCCAGTAGCCGGGCGCCGCGTTATGCACCGAGTTGTGGAACAGGGTCGGCGATACTTCGCGCGGCGGCGCGGCCACCGCCTCGCAGAGCTTGTGCACGATTTCGCCGTCGCCCGAGCTGGAGGTGAAGACCATGGTGACGTCGGCGGCCGCGCGCCCGGCACCACTCATGGCTTCCTGCGCCGCCGCGATGGCCCAGCGCACCAGTTTCGGCACCCGCCGCCGCTCGTTTTGCGGCAACAGCAGGGGATTCGGTTGCGCCGTGATGGCGGCATCGAACGCCTGCGCGCCACTCAGCACCCGACGCGCCGTCGGCCAGTCGGGCAGCCCTGCGGCGAGCACCCCCACGGACTCCAGGTACACCGCGCTCACGCCAGCCTCCCGAACAGCAGGCTGCAGTTGCTGCCGCCGAAACCGATCGAATTGCTCATCACGTAGCGCAGATGGCGCGACTCGGGCTCCACCACGACGCGCGCCGAAAACACGGGGTCGATCCGGCGCACGTTCAGGCAGCCGGGAACCAGGCCCTCCTCCAGGCACAGGACGCAGATGACCGCCTCCGTGATGCCGGCGGCGCCGAGCGTATGTCCGGTCCAGCCCTTGGTCGAGCTGCAGGCAACCGCGTCGCCGAACAGGCGAACAATGGCGCGCTCCTCGCTGCGGTCGTTGGCCGGAGTTCCGGTGCCGTGCATGTTGACGTAGTCGACGTCGGCCGGCGCGATGCCCGCGCGCCCGAGCGCGTCCCGCATCGCCAGCAACGCGCCTTCACCTTCGGGCTCCGGGGACGACAGGTGATGGCCGTCGGAGCTCTCCCCGTAGCCGGCCAGCGCCACGCCGGCCGTGCCCGGCGCGAGGCGCTCGAGCAGCGCGAATCCCGCCGCTTCTCCGATCGAGATACCGTCGCGCGCCGCGTCGCACGGGCGGCACGGCTCGCGTGACAGGAGCTCGAGGGAGCCGAATCCGTACAGCGTGGTGAGGCACAGGCTATCGACGCCGCCGACGACCGCCGCGTCGGCGAACCCGGCTTGCAGCATGCGGGCGGCGCTGGCGAACGCCTTGGCGCTGGACGAACACGCGGTCGAGATCGTCGCCGCCGGCCCCTCCAAGCCCAGGTAGCGCTGCACGAAATCCGCCACCGAGAACAGGCTGAGGGAGTGACGCTCCCGAAACCATGGAGGAAGCCTGCCGGTATGCGCATCCCGCTCGCGAAAAGCGCGCTCGCAATGCTCGATCCCGGAGGTGCTGGTGCCGACGATGACCGCCACCCGCTCGGCCCCGTAGCGCGCCCGCGCCTGCGCGACGGCTTGCTCGAAGCCATCCTGGCGCAGCCCCAGCTGCGCCAGGCGGTTGTTGCGGCAATCGAACTCCGACAGCCTCGCCGCGACCGGCTGCTCCTCCAACCCCGCGACCCGGCCAATCCACGTATCCGGCGGCGCCCCCTCGAAATCCACGGGCCGCAAGGCCCCGCGACGCTCGACGAGCGCCTCGAGCGTCGCGGCGCGTCCCAACCCCAGGGGATTCGCCGTGGCGCAATGCGAGATGACCAGCGGGCTCACGCGCGACTCTGACAATACATCTGGAAAACTATACCGGAGACCCGCCCGCTTCGGGCCGGTGCGCGAAGACGGCCGCCAGAAACAGCGACCACGCCGCACCCAGGGTCACCGTGAGGCCGATTGCATGCAGTACCGGAATGCGCGAAACGGCGAGACAGCCGAATGCCGAGAGCGTCGTCGCCGCGCACACCAGCAGCGAGCGCTGCGTGCGCGCGCGCTCATCCTCGTCGGCGTGGCACCGATCGAAGAACAGGGCGTAATTGAGTCCGACGCCCACCACCAGGAGCAGCGCGACCAGGTTGAACAGCGACAGCCTCTGGCCGAGCAGCAGCAGGAGTGCGACGTCGAGCACGACGGCCGCCAGAATCGGCGCGATCACCCTCGCGGCCCGCCTCACGTTGCGGATGGTCAGGCACAGCAGCACGAAGATCCCGAGCAACCCCAGCGCCACGCACCACAGCGCGCGATCCCGGTAAGTACTGACCAGCCTGTTCGATTCGGTTTTCAGGTCGATGAATTCCTGCCCGTGGCGCGACGCCTCGCGGGCCAGCTCGGCGGGCGCCTCGACGCCGCGCAGCGTGGCCAGCGCGTTCCATCCGTCCTCGTTGCGAAACAGCTGCGCATCGATCTTCACCGCCAGGGCGGTCCCCGCGAAGCTGCGGAGCTCAAGCGGCGGCGCCGAGCGGGCGCGGGCAACGGCATCGAGAAACGGGGCGAAACCGCCCGAGCGGAACGGCGAATCGGCCAGCGCGGCATCGAGCCGGCCCGCCAGCACCTCTCTGGGCGGCAGCGCCACCTGGCGGCGCTCCTGCGTAACCCTGCTCGGCAGATAGGTCGAGGGAACGTCGAAGCCCGCCAGCCAACCCTTGCGCACCGCATCGCGCAGCCAGCCGGCGGCGGTTTCGCTCGCCTGCAAGACTTGCTGGCGCGATTGTCCTCGCGCCAGCACCAGGTAGCGCAGGCTCGGTGCCCCGAGCTCGTGACGCAGGCTCTGGTCGAGCTGCTTCGCCGATTCGGGGACCGGCGTCAGGCTCGAGATGTCGTCATTCCACAGCCGGTCATGCTTCCACGCCAGCAGGCCGAAGGCCGCGATCACGAGCAGCGCCGCAACCCATCGCAGCCTTGGAGCGAAATTCACGGCGCGGCTGAGCACGGAGAACGGCGTGCCCGGGACCGACGACCCGAGGCGCACCGGGACCAGCGCCGGAAGGACCCAGCGCGTCGTGAGGCCCGCCGTGGCGACGCCTGCGACCGTCAGCACCCCGAGCTGTGCGAGGCCCGCGAAGCTGGAAAATACCATCGCCAGCGCGCCGAACACCGTCGTGAGCACCGCGAGGTTGAGCGTCGGACGGATGCGGGCCAATGCATCGGCAAGCGGCTCGCCCGCGCGAGCCTGCATGAACAGATAGGTCGGATAATCGATCGCCTCGCCGATCAGCGTGACGCCGAAGCCCAGCGTGATGCCGTGCACTTTTCCGAATCCGAGCGCCACGGTCGTGACGCCGACCACGATGCCGCTCACGACCGGCAGGAAGCTGGCGGCAAGCATCGCCGCGGAGCGGTAGACCGCGTAGAGAATCCCGAGCACCAGCACGGCGCCGAGCGCCGACAGGCGCCAGATTTCCGATTCGACGGTATCGTGGATGCGGGCCGCGAACACGCCGGGGCCCGAAAGCAGCAGGCTGCCAGCGCCGGCTCGCGTGGCCGCGTACGCGGCCTGGATGGCGCGCACGGCCCGGCCCTGTGCAAGCGCGTCGAAGGCCGGCGCGCGCGTCTGCGCAACCAGCAGCGCGCGGCGCCCGTCGTGCGAGAACCACACGCCGTCCCTCGAGTCGGGGCCTTCGGTGGGTGTCAGCCGGGCCAGGATCTGCCGCATTTCTCCCGTCGGGTCCGAGCTCAAGGTAGGACGCACCAGGACTCCCGCCGGGGATCCGAGCAATCCGTAGGTCTCGGCGAGCGCCGCCTTGAGCCCTTCGATCGAGAAACGCTCCGGCCGCACGGCTGGACTCAGCACGTAGCGGTGCTCGAACAGGAACGCCTGCTCTTGGCGCAGGGTTCCGGAATCGCCATTGGCGACGTAGGCAAACAGGCCGCTCGCCTTCAAGCGGCGCGCCAGCGCCATGCTGGTCTGCGCCAGAGCGGCGCTGGAGTCGCCCTGCAGGCCGATCAGCACCAGGCGCGCGGTGGCGCCATCGCGCAGCTGCCCCAGCAAGATGCGCTGCGTCGGCGTCGCCGACGGCGGCAGGAATGCCGACAGGTCGGTCGTCACCGCCAGGTCCCGGGCCAGCCAGGTGCCGCAGGCCGCGAGCACCGCCAGCCAGAGGGCGACGACGCTTCGTGCGCCGCGCGTCAAGGCAGGCTCTCCTGGACCTCCATCACCGTGCGATCGCCGCTTGCCTCCAGCACCTCGATCGTCTGGATGCGTGCGCGGCTGCCCGATATCGTGATGTCCCGGACGTACTGGGTGAGCGCCGGGGTGCGGGGCTGGAGCCGGAGCTGCCAGCGCTCCCGAGTGCCGCTCGCCGTGACCTGGAAGTCGCGTTCCAACGCCGCGAGGTCGCCCGCGCGCGTCGCGCGCACCCCCTCGATCAGCGCGGCGATTCCCCCCGCACTGCCCGCATTCACCGTAACGCTCCTGGATGCGTTCTCGATGGTCAGTCGTTCGCCCTGCAGGACGAAACGCTCATCGCGCGGGGATTGCACGTGTTCCTCGAGCCAATTGGGGCGCCGATAGGACAGCGTGCCGCGCGACACCAGGGGAGACTTGAGCAACGGGCTGTAGCGCGTCTCGACGTAACTGGCCGTTGCGGACTCGACGCTGGCCAGCATTTTCATGAGCCCTTGCGCGTCGATCGCTGCGGGAGACGCCGCAGCGCTCAGCACGATCGCGGCGCACAGCGCGATGGCGGCGTTAGCGATGGCCTTCGTTCCAGAAGTCATAGAAATTGAACCAGTTGCAGGGTGCGTGCCGCGCATAGTGCGCCAATCGCTCGACGTAGCGCTCGAGCTGCGCCACCGCCCAGGCATCGCGCCCGGCTCTCGGCACCGGGTCTCCCCCGGTGAGCGGCTCGAGGTATACCCGATAGCCCGAGCCGGCCTCGTACAAGCCGAAGAAGGTCACCACCGGAGCGGCCAGGGTGCCCGCGATGAGCAACGGCCCGAGCGGAAACCGCGCCCGCGAGCCGAGGAAATCGCAGGCGTGCGTCCTGCCGCCTCCGAACGGCCGATCGCCGAGCATGCCGACGATCTCGCCCCGCTCCAGGCATTCCTTGACCTTGAGCACCGTTTCCGGACGCCCGGGGGCGATGACGCGATCCTGCAGCTCAGGAGCGATGCGCGACAACAGGCGCGCGGTATGCGCTGCCTCGCGGGAGTGCATGACGATGTTCACCGGGCGCATGGCCGAGCTCCTTCCCATGGCGCGCACCATCTCGAAGCTTCCGAGGTGCGAGCCGAGCAGGATGCAGCCCCGGCCGGCGCGCAGCGCGCACTCGACGGCATCGGCCCCACGAACCTCGATCTCGAATGCGCCCTCTCCCTCGCTGGCCAGGAATACGCGGTCGTGAAGCGTGGCCGCAAAGGTGTGGAAGTGACGCAGCACCTCGCCGAGGCGGGGCTTTCGACCCAGTGCGCGGCCAAGGAACGCCGTGGATGCGCGCCGCGCGCGCGCTGAGAAGGCCACGAAATACCAGCAGATCGGATGCAGCAGCCAGCGCGTGGCCCTCCTGCCGAGCGCGAGCGTCAGCCACCCGAACAGCGCCACCGCAGGCGCGCTGCCGCGCTCCTCCTGCGCCTCCCAGCGCGACGGATGCTCGAGCTCAGGCAGCCTCGCGCCCTCTGAAACGAAGCTTGCCCGAGGCGATCAGTGCGTCCTCGCGCAGCACGCGGAAAGCCATCGTTGCGTCGCTGGTGCGCTCCAGCTCGATTTCGAAGCGCACGCCTGGATACAGCGGCGCGTGGAACCTGGCGACGGGTATCGCTTCGAGCGGCGCGCCGGCGAGACGTTGCGCCGCCCGCACGACCCGGGCGACCAGCAGCACTCCCGGCACGACCGGAGCGCCGGGGAAGTGGCCCGCGAGCGCAGGGTGCGACGGTGCCACGACGTCGCTGACGCGCGTCACGCCGTATCCCGGTTGCGCGCCTGCGCGGCCTCGAGCAGCGCCAGCAGCTGCGCCCGCGACACCTTTCCCGTCTCCGTTCTCGGCAGCTGCGGCACCACGATCAGGGGCCGCGGCAGGAACGCCGGGTCGATACGTTCGCGCAGCGCGCGAAGGATCGCTCCGTGCTCGAGCTGCGGGGCCACCACCACCGCTGCCAGCCTCGCCGTGCCCGACGACGCGGCCCTGGGATCGAAGAACATGCCGTCCTCGACGCCGGGAACCCTCAGCAATTCCCGGGTGAGCGCCTCGAGGGAGGCGCGCTTGCCGGCGATCTTGGCCATGTCCTCGGGGCGGCCCAAGAGCCTGAAGCGCGTGTCGCTCAGCACCTCGACGCGATCAGGGATGCGCAGCGCGCCAGCCAGATGCCCTCCCTCCACCCAGGTTGCGCTGCCCGCCTGCCGCAAGCGCATCCCGTCGCGCACGCGCCAGATGTCGCCGCGCGCGGGGCGCCGCAAGGCGAGCGCCCCGCCTTCCGTGCAACCGTAGATTTCGTGCAACGGCGCCAACCACCTGTGCTCCACCTCGCGCGCCAGCTCCGGGGACAGCGGCATGGTCGCGCTGAGAATCCCGGCGAGCGGGGGCACCGAGGCGCCGTCGGCAACGCAGGCGCGCAGATGCGTCGGGGTGGTGACCAGCCAGCGCTCGCCGGGCACGCTGCGCAGCGCGCTCGCCACATCGCCCGGCAGCAGCGGCCGCCCGGAGTGCGCCGCCATCCCGTTCTGCAAGGGCAGCATCACGGTCGTTTCCATGCCGTAGATGTGCTGCGGCGGGACCGTTCCCACGACGCAGCGCACGCCGCCATGCGCGAAGCCGAGCGCCTTGCCGAGGGAGCGCGCGTCCTCGACCAGGGACCTCCAGGTTTGCGCATGCGGCTGCGGTTCGCCCGTGCTGCCCGAGGTATAGGCGATGAGCGCGACTCGATCCGCAGGCACCCGCGGCACCTGCAGCGCGCCCCCCGGGCGCGTGAATGACGGCACCATGATTGCCGGTAGGCCAGGCGGAACCTCGCTGCCATCGGCCAGGCAGTAAATGTCCGAATGGCCACGATACAGATCCGTGAGCGCGCCCGGTGCCCTCGAGAACGGCAGCAGGCTCACTTGGCGCGCGAGCAGCGCGGCGGCGAATCCCAGCATGAAGCTCAGCCGGTCTTCGCACAGGTTGAGCACGTGGCGCTTGCGCGGCAGCGCCACGGCGAGAGCCGCGGCCGCGGCGCAGAACTGCGCCGCATCGATCTGTCTGCCGGCGCGCCAGCCCACCGTGTCGCCGCCGCCGAAGCCCTCCAGGAGCGGGAGCTCAGCGGCCATCGGCGCGCCCGCCCGGCTGCCGCGCGCCGATCCTGTAGCTCGGGATACGGCGCAGAAATTCCACTAAGCCGGCGTGCGCGTGGTTCCGATAGCGCCAGCGCCGGAACAGGTATTCGGCCACGAACAACAGCGCGAGCAGGACGTAGCTGACGAAATTCGTGAACACCGACCACGCTTGCACCGTTCCCCACAGCGCCAGGCCGAGCGACACCGACCCCATCGAGGCGAAAAACACCACCCACATACCGGTCAGGATACGCGTATAGCGCGCCAGCTCCGGTGGCAGCTCGCCGCCGTGCTCCAGGCGCGCGAACCGGCTGACCATGGGCTCGTGGCCGCGGCGCATGCTGGCCGCGAAGGTCGCGCCCAACCCCAGGTAGACCACCAGCGGCGGTACGTAGAGCACCGCCGCGGGGGAGAGCCTGGTGAACAGAAGGCCGAGCGCGAGCACCAGCGCGCCGAGAAGCAGCGCACGCAAAGCGCGCATGCGCGCTGCGAACACGCCCCACGCGACGAGCGCAAGACCGGCCGCCGCCACCCCCGGCTCCCCGGTCACGGCGCTGAGATGCGACGCGACCGGGTACGCGCAGCAGGCAGCCGCGGTGAGATATCGCCTGCGCCCGGGCACGACTCGCGCTTACCGTGTCCGGTGCTCTTCGACGTACGCGCTCAGCGCGCGAAGGCACGAGAAGGTCACCTTGTTGTTCTCGTCGTCCGAGCGCAGCTTGAAGCCGTACTGCTGGGAAATCGCCAGCGCGACTTCCAGCAGGTCGATGGAATCCAAGCCCAGTCCTTCGCCGAAAAGAGGCGCCTCCGGATCGATTTCGCCGGGCGCGCAATCGAGATTGACCACCTCGACGATCAGCCGCGCGACCTCAGGTTCGAGATTCCTCTGTTGCAATACCTTCTCTCCCCTTTTCCGGACCGAGCGGTCCGGGGCGGGTCCCGACCGGCCGACCCGTCCGGCCAGGTCTCGCCGCAATCTTCCCCTCTCGCAATGTTACCAGCGGGTCCGTCGATCCCGCGAGCCATTTGACACGGGATTTCGGCGCACGCAGAGGGCTCGACCGAGTCCCGGCTTGCCGGGACTCGGTCGGGTTCAGTCGCCCTTGACCACGATGTCGTCGCTCACCGACACGACGCCGTCCACCGAGCGCGCGATCTGCACGGCGCGCAGCTTCTCGGCCTGGCTCTTCGCGCTGCCGCTCAGATGCACGCGGCCCATGTCGGTCGTGACGTGGATGTGCATGGCGCTGACGGTCTTGTCGGTCGCGAACTGCGCCTTGATCTTGCTCGTGATCGCGCCGTCGTCGACGTACTCGCGGGCCTTGGTGCCGGCGCAGCCGGCCAGTCCGGCGGCCAGCGTCACGCTCGCAAGCGCGATGAACCGGCGTCTCGAAGGGCGGGGCGATGGCTTGTCGTCTGGGTGCATGATGTGCTCCTGAGATATGAACGAAACGCTACCGGAGAACCTTAGATTACCCCCGACCGAGGTCATGCAAAGCGTTGGCGGACGGGTGCCTGATCTGCGTCAATGTGGCGATGATACCGGGGGAAGCGCAGTCGCGGCAGAGGGAGCCCATGCAGCACAACCGATTCACCGATCGGCGCCAAGCCGCCGCCACCGGCAATGGACGTGAAACGAGCCGGATTTAATTTCCTGTCCGCTTACAATTAATGGACAACGTGTCGCCTCGC